>JAABUK010012073.1_pt1 | contig 11082 bp, 12 predicted proteins | sample 5559141 | NCBI WGS metagenome assembly JAABUK01 (sample SAMN10711869, study PRJNA513367) | rock metagenome | isolation source: Antarctica rocks | place: Antarctica: Victoria Land, Pudding Butte nord | collected 2016-01-03
AACAATAACTTCAGTGCAATCTCATGTGCCAGCTATCTCTCTGATTCTGTGAGCTCTACAGGTGTCTACTGCACATGCTGACAGAATCAGAAGAAATTGCTGATACACGAGATTGCACTGAAGTTATTATTCAATACATGTCTGCTTTGGTCATATAATCACAACATGGAGAGAGTGTCTCGCCCTGCCTGAGCTCCATGTACTGCTGAGCCCTTTCAGCTGGAGTGAATAATAAATTTATACAAGTAAATAATAATGATAAGCAAGTAAATATATAAATATATAAGTAAATAAATAAATAGATAGATACATAGATAAATAAACAAACAAACAAAAAGCAAAACAAACAGAGTACAAAAAAAACACAAACAAACAAACAAACATAAGCAATAAATAAAACAAACAAACAAACTAATCAAACAAAAGCTGTGATCGTGCAACCTTTTTGCTGTCCAGCGCCGCACCTGCAGTTTGTCCTGTTGCTCTGCAGTGAACTCCCCCCTGTTCTTGAGCACATACTGCTGGGCCCTGTCAAATTGCTCCATGATGGCTTCAGCAGGCAGCATGTCACCAGCCTGGTCCAGCAGCTGCCTCTCAGGCGGCTTGGACTTCAGGGGCTTCAGGCTGGCGTTGTATGCGTTGCTGTTGGAGCTGGCATCCACTGAGCTTTCTGATCTGGGGGCTGAGGTGGTGTCAGACTGAGCTGACCCCAACAGCACATCCCTGTAAGCGAAATCACCAGTCGAGGAAATTCACTAACAGAGGGAGAATACCATGTAAGGGAAATCTGATCTGGGGGCTGAGGTGGTGTCAAACTGAGCTGACCCCAACAGCACGTCCCTGTAGGGAAAATCAGCAATTGAAGAAATTCACTAATCGAGGGAGAATACCAGTTGAGGGAAATCTGATCTTGGGGATGAGGTGCTATCAGACTGAGCTGACCCCAAGATCACATCCCTGTAAGCAAGAACAACAGTTGAGGGAAATCACCAGTTGAGGGGGATTACTAGTTGAGGGAAGTCAGCGGTTAAGGACAAGTTGGGCTCTACAGCATGTGTGTACACACTGGGTGTATTTGCGGCCATTTACCTTATGATGCATCAGCAATCAGTCAACCACTTAACTAAATTTTATTACCTCAGAGTGGAGAATTTTTACAGCTAGTGTGGTAGATAGACTGCAGTGACCTCACTGCACCTGAGCAACACGCACTTTGGCACAATTCTGCTGATGCACAGTGAGATTTGCCAGGTCGGCACAGGACAACTTGTTGCCGCCATGGCTGTCAAAGATGTGCTGATGCACAGTGGAATTTGCCATGTTTGCATAGGACAAATTGTTGCGGCCATTGCTTCCAAAGACTGCAAGTACCACTGTGAAAAGGGGGATATTGATGCTTTAGCATCATGATTTGCGCAATCAAGTGTTTTGACTATCTTGAGACCCTCACTTGATTGCAGAAAAGATGGACTGCTTCCTAGGCAGCGGCTGATGACTGGACGCCCTGTAGACTAGAGGGGTGAAAGGGGTCCCTGGCGCCCCTGAAGGGCTCCTGGAAATGCCCTCTCTATGGGACTGTGCTTTCCTCAAGTGGGAAGAGGCAGTCAAGGTGGTGCCAGGAATGTCAGCTGAGGCTCGTCTCAGTGGTCTGGGAAGAGGCAAAGGGGTTGTGAAGGTGTCCTGTGATGACATAGCAGTTGGCGCGGTGTTTGTCTGCTGGCTAAGAATTTGAGCAGTGAAGCAGTGATCAAGCTTTGCAGCACATGGAACAATGCCCAGGCATAAGCATCGTTCAAACACGCTCATTGGTGCATTCAGTGACTACCAAGTCTTCACGCAATGCTCAAGCGCAGGCATTGGACTCGCTGCTGCTTCTTGATGACAAGAGAAAGCAACAGCTTGGCAACAGTAGAGGCTGTAGAGGCAGTATATGACCTCAAAATTGTAGACTGCAAACGTATCATAGCGTTGTACAGGCTGACCATGCGTCGCATGAAAGCCAAGTCTACCTGCATTTGTACATGGCCAGTATCCCTGGATGGGCAAGAATAAAGCATAAGCATAAGCACCAGAAGAGTGAAGCAAAGCAAAAGTCAAGTACGGCCACCTGTAAAGAAGCCTCAGCAGCTGCTGCTTGTGTGTCTGCTTTCATTGGCAGCAGTGGGATTTCAGGGGGTGATGCTGACCCCTCAGTCTCCCCAGGCAGGCTGACTGGAGCGGGGGTGTGCTCCAAGCTGCTGTAGCGTTTGTGTGAGCTTGCCACAGGAGTGCCGCCCTTGCTGGAAGAAGCTCCAGCTGAGCCTGATCTGACAGTGGCCTCTGCAATTGCATTCATCCAGTCCTGGCGTTCCTTGGCTGTGTGCGCTGCCAATTGCGTCCTACACAAGCAAAGTTGTGAGGCATGAGCCAGTAAGACATCAGTCAGTTGACACCCAGGCTGTGACAATCAACTTTGACAAATGATGCAAATCTGCTAACTATGGCTGACTACGCATACATGTGGTGATGTCACTCAGGCAGGTGCTCGATACAGACATGAGCATGGCTGTTGAGGCTCACCGTTGCCCATGCGCATCCTCGAAGATGAACCTGTACTTCTTCAACCCTGTTGACTCAGCTAGCTGCAGCACAGCGGCACATGTAATGTTTCACAATTGGCATGGTGCGTGTGACTGAGCTGCAACCTGAGAACCTACGTGGAGGGTACTTCCCTCTAAACTCCAGCTGCCAGAAGGACCCTCACCAGTCTGCACACCAGGCTTGACATGTCCAAAAAGCGGAAAACACCATAGATTATTATGGAACAGCGTGGGCAAGCCGGGCAGTAAACGGCCACATCATACAACGTCTCACCTCAATCGCTCTATAGTAGGTGAGCACGGGCCAGGGTCCAGATCGTAATACAAAGTAGCGTGCTCTCCACGTCTTGACCAGTTCCCCTGGCAGAAAAGCTTGCGCTTGAGCATGTTTTCTCACGCGCACAGCAATAAAGTGACTTGTGCAAGTTGAGGCACACCGGCAACGCACTGTGCGCACCTCGTTTGAACAAGAAGCCTTCCATGGTAACGTTGCAAAGCTCGCCTTGGCCGTCACGTCGTCACGAAGGATGCACCTGTGGCCTACAGAGTGCGCTCAGCTGACTCGAATCAACCATGCCGAGCAACACATACGCTGAAACTGTGATCAGAGGGATCGTGGTCTCTCTCGGCTTCGTCAGAACAGTCATCATGCCCATGTGACTGACGCACGTGTGCAAAAGTTCCGGAAGTCCTCTTCTGCTTCAAAGCTCTTAAAGGCTACAAGAGCAAACAGCATTGCAAAGAGATTGAGAGACATGTGACCCAGCGTGGAGTGGCGCTTGATCATAGCTTGAGGTCTCGGTATGCCTCAGTGTGTTGCTGTGAAGTGACGCCTTCGGCACGGATTTCAGCTTTGAAACTGGACGCTTGTGGTGCAGCCCGTGGCCTGTTCGCGCATGCACTTGCAACATTACGTGGCTCAAGCTTGGCCGGCCATAACTTGCGTCAATTTTGAGGGGTGTCAGCACCAGTCTTGGTCACTGCAGTTGAGGTGATCACTGCGGGGTCGCCCTTCAGAGGCTGCAGCAAAGCTTTGTGTCGCCATGAGTACACTCGCAGCTGCAAGAGCGGACAATTTTTACTTTCCACCAGAATGGGATCCCAAAAAGGGCAGCATGAACAAACAGCAGGGCCAGCACCCTTTGAGGGAACGAGCCAAAAAGATAGACCAAGGCATTTTGGTGATCAGGCAAGTTGGCCTAGTTGCAGTTATGCAACAGATTCTTACGCTTTGGACTGTCAGGAGGGCCTCTGCCAAACATGTCGCTGACTGACTTCTGTTCCTGATTTACAGGTTTGAGATGCCTTTCAACGTTTGGTGCGAAGGCTGTGGGCATTTGATTGGCAAGGGAGTGCGATTCAACGCAGAGAAGCAAGAGATTGGCAAGTACCACAGCACCAAAATATGGTCCTTTACCATGACAGCCCCTTGCTGCCAACAGCGCATTGAAGTGCAGACAGACCCAAAGAATGCACAATACAATGTGGTGTCTGGCGGCAAGCAGAAGGTAAAGCAACATATGTCTTGCTGCACTCTATCTTGCAATTCGCAAAGTGATCAGAGCATGCAAGGATCCTGCAGCATGCTTTGGTGCTGACAAGGCACATGCTGTCTCTGTGTAGCATGTGTGAACATCAGCATGCAGCTCACAAAGTTGACTTGGCTTGCTCAATTTTGCTGCTGTGAAGAAGAACATCACCACCATGTAGGCCCTGTCATTCCCCCTTGGTGTTGCAAACAGCATCTGGAGACTGTGCATCTATCTATGCAAGAGCCACTGATTCTTTTGCAAAGGTCAGCCACCTCGCTTATATGCTCATTGTTAGACGTTGTAGTATGCTACAGGCTGAAGAGTACACAGCAGCAGATGCCGAAGTGATGGAGTTGATGGACAAGCATGACCGTGAAAAGCTGGATGACCCACTCTCAAAGCTGGAGCACCACACTGATGTCATGATCAAGAAGAAGGCCCAGAATGAGCGGCTTGTGGACTTGAGGGACGATAGCAATGCAAAATACAAGAACGATTACGAGATGAACAAGCTGCTGCGGAAGAATTTAAGGTATGTTGCTACGATGTTCATGTAGTTTGACATATGGTATACACCAAGAGCTGATTCCAGAGCTGTCATCCAGGCTATGTGTACCAATCATATTTTTTTCATCATCAGGGAGCAGATGCTCTCATCTTGCAAGCAATACATGGCTGAGTCCCAATTGCTTGCATGCACCACACTCATCTCAAAAGGCCTGTGTTGCGTCAATGGATGCCAAGGGCTGATGGCCAACAACAAGCCCTTGTCTGGATCTGTATATGCCAAAGCATCACATTCATGCACACTAACTAGGCTCCAGATCCAGTTCAGCAACCACAACCTTGCAAGGAGTATGGGGTATGCTCCTTGTTCTGAGCAAAATGCTGAGGTGATGTGATTGCACTTGCAGAGGCGTGAAGAAGGATGACAAGCACAGAGAGCAGCAGCGGAAGGCACTGGGGTTGCATGAAGCCATCAAATTGTTGCCAGAATCATCTGATGATGCAGCAGCTGCAAGCTTTGTGCATTTTGGAGACTCAAAAGCGTTTGCCAAAAACTGGCAGAAGAAGAGGAAGGCAGTGTCAGCATCATCCATATTTTCTTCTGCTGCAGTAGCAGCAGCAAGGAAAAAAGAAACACCCTTTGCACGACATCGGACGTAGCACCTGCCAGGCTTGCTGTATTTTTGTTGAATGCAGGGTTCATGGTCGTCCACAGTTCATGGTGGTATAGAGTTAATGGTGGTCCAGACACTGTACCTTGGCTTTGCTCATCAGCGTTCTACTTGAGGTGACCTGCTTGTCTTGTACTATAGCCAAGTTAATAGGTTGATAGTTAAAGTCATGGTCAAATGCACTTTGCTCAGAACAGATTTGCACGGATCAGCAGGGGGTCTTCACATGTAGCGAGTTGACAATCATTGCAGTTGTCAAGTACCCCACACACTGCTGACAGACAGCCCAACAGGCTGAAATACGTGAATGGCGCTAGGTCAATGTATGTCATGTAACGTTGACAGTAAAGATAACATGTCAGCTCAAAGTAATACAGATGTACTACTGCTCATGTGCTGCAGATCACTGAGGTTTGTGTCGAATAAGGCAACGAGTCATCAGTGCTCCCTTTTTGGTGCCAATGTCCTTTTCAGCTAAAACAAATACAAATTGAGTACGAGACAGGTCCAAGCCAGAAACCACATCCACAAGCACTTTGTGCACGTCCTCTTCATACTTGCTGCCTTCTATGCTGTAAGAGTGCAGGTTCACCAGCTCTGGAAGCTCGTTTTGAAATTGCCCTACAGACAAACATCCCTTTGTAGGGTGAGTGTACGCTTTGTTGCTGCTCTATGCATGTGTCCTGTCACACATGATAGTGCCGTCAAATGGTAAACCACTTCTAAGTCAGCAAGGGAACTACCCATGAAGTGGTCAAAATGGTACAGGTCCTTTCCATATCCAAAGTAATAGCATCTGTCAAGACCACCAATGGTCTCACCAAATTCGTACATTGTCAAGAGACCGTGATTTGACCTGCAAAGTGCACTCATGCTCATCCTTGGGACATGGCATAATGGCCTGTATGCGTGTGCATGCTACTCTGTTCCAAGCTTCCATGATGCAATGCAGCAAGGCTATCATGTCATTCCAATACATGCACGTGAAGGCATGCTGAAATGGTGATGTCAAGGGCCGAGGAATGAAAACACATCCACCCCACCATGGCTTGTTGTTCTCGTGAAGTGCATCTAGCTGTGCTTTGACTGTGTCCAGCGCTGACATGCCTATTGAGGGGACTACCTGCAGAATTGCTCCGAGCGCTCAGACCTGGCACTGTCTGGGTTTACAGGCAGTCTGTAATGACAGCATTTGCCAAAGACACAAACATTTCCGGCGCCTGATCAAAATCATAAAAAGAAGAGCATGCCACCTGAGCACCTGAGGTCCTGGAACATTTTGGGGGTTCCAATTTGCAGCTGATGCAATTCCGGACACGATTCTTCTGGTTTTGGAACGGAGTTCGCGGCACCGCGCATCAAAGCACTGTTGTTGTCCGCTTATTATCCTTCTGTTGAGCGGCGCTGTATTACTGTCTCTGAAGCAGCGCCTCAGCGATATGCAGTGTTGCATGCCATGCTGCATGGTGCTGTTCATGCAGGTCAATTCCGCCAGCAAGGGTACGTTCCAAAACTTTGAGGCAACAATCAAATTCACATGTGAAGTGCTGTCATATTACCGAGCTTCCGATCCGAAAGGGTGCGCTTGCAAGAACGCGATATTGATCAATATACTTTTGAATCATATACGGAAAGTGACAATTGCAATTGCCCTAGCCCAATGGGGCCGGCCGGCGAAGGGAAGACAACATGTCTAGCTACGAGCGCTACATCCCCGAGTGATTGATCGCTGCCAGTGCTAGCGCAGATCTTTGGGAGTGCAGACTGTCCGATACCAAGGCCACACAGACTCTGCCGTTCCCGCACCTGACTGAAAGATTGACCGTGCATGCTGATCCAGCAAGGACTTGCAGAAGCGAGTTTGCTGACGAGACAGTATCACCATGGAGGGCCGCGCAGGGGCGGGAGCTTTAGGCCCAAGGCTGGCAGGACGCCTTACCGCAGAGCTTATCTTGAGAAGTCCACAGTATATGAGCTGTGTAAAAGACTATGAAATCGATTTGCGAGGTGCCTATCCTGCTCCATAGCCCAGATGGTTGTGACACCTGCATACAAAATCAATGCAAATGCGATCCTCCTACTGGTGCAGGCCACAAGCTGTCTGCCATAGAAAATCTGGGAGCCACAGAGGTATTGACCTAAACAAACATAGCCAGCATACACTGTCCTAGCTGTCCATACTGCAGCTGTACACTGCAAGGCAACACAGCACGCCGTGTTGAAAGCTTTACATGAATAATCAGCCACCATGTGTAATCTCATGCAGAACCAGTTTGACAGCCTTGACCTCTCAGACAATGTCATAGTCAGGCTAGAGGGCTTTCCCAAGTTGCCCCGCCTCAAGACTCTGCTACTCAGCAATAACAGGGTTATGCGCATCTCCCGGAACCTTGAGGGTAAGCTTTTGGCAGCACCCCTGAGTGTTGCTGTGATGACATGAGAGACTAAATTGGTCAGATGTGTGACACAGATGCCATTCCCAATCTGGACTGGCTTGTGCTCAGTGGCAACAGACTGTCCAATCTAGCGGTATGTGTCCTGCCATACAATACCTGCATTTCTTCCATAACAGCATGTGTTTGCATTGCAACTTGGCATCGGTGTGGCTACTTGCACAGCTGTTGGCATCAAAACACAACATGTCAAAAGGCCAAGTTTGCAGAGAGCTCATCTGACCCAATGTTTGAATGGCTTAAGCTCATGTAGAAGAGTCTGGGCTGCTGAACAATGTACAATCCAGTGCCATGCAAGAATGCCTCTCTGAACATGAGATGTGTATAGCATGCCGTACAGGTTTACACATGTGCATGCTGCTGCCAACCTTGCTTAGCTTGGCTCAGTACGCATGCTTTGCTTGTCTGGATCATCTGCAGCAGATCCGGTGATCATGCATGCATATGGCTCTCTGCAGGATCTGGATCCACTCAGTACACTCCCCAAGCTTCAACATCTTAGTTTGCTGGACAACCCAGTCACAAAGCAGCCGAATTACAGGTGTGTTTCCATCAGGTGCATCTTGTCAGGGCGATGTTGTATTCTAAAGCCATGCATCCTCTGCTATAAGGACATGATTGCAGTCAAGTCTTGGTCAGGCAGCTGTCCAGTGCATCAAGTACCTACTTGAGATACTTGAGAATCAAGTCGGCTGCTTTATACTTCTGTGATGAAGTCCTTACCCATCCATGCTGTCACTGCCTGTTCTTGACCTTGCGTGCTTGCTTGCTTGCTTTGCTTGCTTGCTTGCTTTGCTTGCTTGCTTTGCTTGCTTGCTTGCGTGCTTGCTTGCTTTGTCTTCCTAGCGTGCATGCAGGCTGTACGTCATACACAGACCCCTGCTTTGTCTTCCTAGCATCGTAAACCACTACCTCATGCATGCAGGCTGTACGTCATACACAGATGCAAGAAGCTGAAGCAGCTGGACTTCCGCAAAGTGAAGCAGAAAGAGCGGGAAGAGGCGGCCAAGGTCATCGGGGCAGCACAGCAACCAGCAGATGCTGCTGCTGATGATAAGCCCACCACCTTTGAACCTGATGAGGATCTGGCACAAGCAGAGGCAGCAACTGCTGCAGCACAGCAGCAGGTCAGAACCCTCCTTCATGATGGCCCTTGCTCATACCTGCTGCCTCTGATCAGTTTTTCTGTCGTGCTCAACCACCGTCTCACTTCGGTGGTATTGCATGGATGTCAGGTGACGTACAGGCAGCCTGTAGCAACACCAAGTGCCAACTCACGACGACCGACCTGACTGTATTGTTTTGCTGCTACTTCCTCCAGCCCCAAGCTGGACCTGCATCCTGACGTAGCATATATGTTTGGGCAGATGCAGTCTGGACCTTGGACACATGTGGCACGCTCTAGCTGTGTTGCATCATGTACGTTGCATCAGCTGCAGCAGCACAGATTGTCAGCAGTCATTGACGACTTAGATCAACACCATGGTCACACAGACGCGAGTGAAATGTGGAAACATGCTGAGGCGTTAACAAAGCACAAGCAGCTGCATTTCCTGCTGCACAAAGTTGGAGTCAGACCACAGCTTGAGCTCGACAAATAGATCCTTGCTGACTTCTGCACATCTTTTGCTGCAATAAAGTCTGAAACACAACGACATGCAGCATATGGGATACCATGGCAGAAAAGCTGAGTTTGCTCTACTCGTACTTTATTGAGGTTCAATGGCTGTTGTTGATACAGCTCTGTCAATCTGATGCTATTGCACCAGATCATGACAAGAAAGAACAGAAAAGAATAAGGCAAAATTATACAAAAGAATAGAGAGTCACAATTGAGCATGCGCAAAAATGCAAAATTCAGCTTTTCCACCATGCATGGATGTGCAGTGTGAGTACTGTGCAACAGCTTTCTACAATATCTTGATTGCACCTTTGTTTCTTGTGCACAGGCAGCAGAGCCAGTGGTCAGAAAGGGTCCTTCACCTGAGCAGATCACCGCCATCAAGGCGGCCATTGCCAATGCACAAACACTTGAAGAGGTGCAGCGATTAGAGAATGCACTCACCAGCGGTCACCTCCCGTCAGAACTGCAAAAAGATGTCACAGCTGGCAGTGCACAGAATGGTCACAAGACTGATGGGTCAGACCCCCCCTCTGCCATGGAAGAAGGCTGAATACCCCTTACGACTTACTGCATGCATGTCATCATCACACAGCACTGAGCAAGTACTCACGTTGAGACCAGTTTTACAAATGTGCTGATTTTGGAGCAGCTATTGCCAGGGACACAGCCTGAGTTCATTCATTTCAACAGTAGACACTCAAGTACTCACCTATCAAATGAAGGGTCTTTCATCATCTCTAGCAGCACTCAGTCTATTGACATCACAGATGGGCGCCATGTGGTCACAACATTGGGTCACGATGTGTTCACAACAACTGTTAGCAGGCACAGGACCTGAACAAATGAACACCTGAAACCCTTTTCAGGCCTTGAGGTGTACAGTTGACAAAAGCATGTTTTGTACGAGCTGAATGTTGTGGGCACCCAGTTTTCAGCATTGTTCACGCGCAACGCCAGAACTTGTTGCAAATGCGACGTTCATTTTTCATTCATTTTACATACATGATAGTGTCGCCATGGTGAGCCAAGCATCTGAGCTTGCTCACTTGGTGCTGACTAGGATGTTGGATCAAGTCAGGATGTGCGACTGAAGCCTGTGATAGACAACTTTGTTTGACTTCACCAGCTCCTGTGCTTTTGAGACGCGCGCTTGCATTCCTGACGTCGGACTAGTGACAATACAAGCATAGCTGGGTCGTCGTCTGTTCTGACAGCCTGTTGGCTGTGCGGTCGGAAATTTGCCTCACTGTGTTAGTGGTCAACAGCCTGCAGCTTTCACGCCCCGTGTGCGTTTCCTGAACGACAAGCCACAAGCAACGTGCAGTGCACCCCTGAAATGCCTCACAGCTCATTCGCCCATGTCGGTGGAACTCTGAACAATATTGATACTTTGCCAGGCCTTCATGACAGAAGTAGACATGAGTTAGACTCCTGGGCAGCCGCAGACAAGGAGAACAGGCGACTTGTGTCAGACAGAAGGGGCGCAGACCATGGAGACTCACTACCTAATATTCCAGTCAGCAAGAGGCGGAGAAGGCGAAATTGGGAGTCTCCTGCCAGCTTTGAGCACGAGGATGCATACGGTATCGAGACAGATCCCTTTGAGAACACTGCGACAAATCGTGGCAGGGAGCAGAGAGTGATTTGCAGTTTCAGAATACATGATGGCAACAAAGCTATCAGACAAGCACTGATGACCTGCATCTGCACCTGTGG
>JAABUK010012074.1_pt1 | contig 11079 bp, 3 predicted proteins | sample 5559141 | NCBI WGS metagenome assembly JAABUK01 (sample SAMN10711869, study PRJNA513367) | rock metagenome | isolation source: Antarctica rocks | place: Antarctica: Victoria Land, Pudding Butte nord | collected 2016-01-03
AGCTTATTATATAGAGCTTTAATAGCGCTTTCTAATAATATTATTTATAATATGCTAGCTAGAAAGCTTAGTCTGTTATAACTGATTTAAGTCTTTTTTATATTTTTGATTTTATTGTTTTTCATGCTAAGGCTGCACTCAATTTCAATACTATAACGCGGGAATGTTATTCCAAATAAGGAAATGTCATAACTCTAGTAATATAAGAAATATAAGATTAATATTTTCGCTTATCTTAAAAAGATATAAAGCGTAAATATAATATAGATCTAAGAATTTAAGAAATTAGAAATAATAAGAATAATCTGCGATAAAGAATATCGCACCCCTTATAAATTATACACACACTTTTCATGTGATAAATCAGAATATTACTTCGCGAAAGAAGAACATATTTATTTCAGAAACTTTAAATTAAAAAAATCAAAAAATGAGAAGATTCTTTAAATTTAAGATATAATAAAGAATTTACTCTCAGATCTCAAAAAATAGTAGTAACTAATATTAGTTACGCACGACATTTAATTATACAGATCTGAATAGAATAATATTAAATTAAAATTATAATCGATTTTGAAGTTATTAAGAATTATGTCTCTTTAATATATATAATTCGATTCCGTTTATTTATATAAGAAAAAGACAAACTCTATTAATTAATATTAATAGATGAGAGTTTTATTAAATAAAATCAAGAATCAATGAAAATAGAAACTTATTCATTAAAACTTGATATTTAATAACACACGGAATAAATAATATTGAATATTATGAAAATCAAATATAATATTATTCTAAATATTTCGTGATTAAAAGTTTATAACTTAATAATTAATTAAAAATAATGGATTATCAGCTTTTTTAACTATATCTATAAATTAAATACGATTGTGATATTATTTATAAAAGTAGTATAGATAAAACTTAATAATAAATGTTTAGTAGAATTAATAAAGAGTTTTTTCGAATATTTATCTGAATATAATAAATTTAAACGTTTATTTATTAAGAATAAAAGCGTATTAGCGTTATCTAAGCATTAATTCTGAGATCATGAGATTTCTTTAAAATTTAATAAGAAATCTATTTACAAATTTATCTATTCTCTTTTTAAGAAAGAACTTAAGATTTTATAAAAGTATCTTAATAAGAATTAGAAGAAAGAATTTATTTAATTTTCAACTTTATTTACAGAATATTCAGTTCTATTCATTTTAAAATTCAATAATAAAATGCGTCTATATATTAACTATTAACAATTAAATAATATTATAATAAAAAACAGATATATATTATTATTAATCTCAGAATTACACGATTATATTTATGAAATAAAATAATTTATTACACTCGATTTATAAGAAGCGTATAATCTGATAAGAATGAAGAAGAGAGAGAAATAAAAAATCGCGTTTCAAACTTATTATGATTATTACGAGTATTTAATTATGTCTTTTAAATTAATAAACATATCTATTTTCTTTTAATTTCTGATAAATAATGTTTTAAGAGAATATTTAGATTAGTTCTATATTATCTATTTAAATAATATTTTTATATACTCGAAAATTAAGAAATAATATATTAAATATATTTAAAAGATGTTTCGCGCTCTTTAAATAAAAAATCTATTAGTGAAAATCAAGAAATGTGAATTTTATAAGTAAAGTGTTAAGTTTCTTAAATTTATTTTAATAGTTATAAGAATTCAGATAAATAAATTTAAAATAATAATCATACTTAAATAATTATAATTTATATCAATAAAGAAATTATAATTATTTCTTAAATTTATTAACTTCTATTAAAGATTTATTATAAGTTATTTAAAGATGATCGCTTCATTAATATAAATAACTCGAAAGAAAGTATTCTTTATCTGAGAAATAGAAGTAGAGTCTTTGTTTTAGAAGCTAAAATAGAAGTTTATAATAGTTTTTATTCTCATAATATTTAATCTCAAGAGATAAATTATGCTTAAGATAAATATATCAGACTATATCATTAATATGTGCATAAGTTAATCAGATAATAAAGAATAATTAAGATTTATCGCCTTCTATTTTAAAAAGATGATTTCAGTGAAACTTAATTACGAAATTTATAATAAGAAACTTCTAGTTATAATTATCACGTTTAATAAATAATGAATATATTTAAAGAGATTTAAGTATTCTATAAAAGTATATATAAATTATAAAAATCTATTATACTTTATTATTATTAAGATGTTAAACAGACATTAGATATAATAATCTGAGCTGTTATTAGTTTATAACTTTAAAATCTTCTATTAAAAAGAAAATAATAATGTTAAAGCTAACGTCTTAAGTTATTAAGTAGATTATATTCGAGATATTAAATTTATTTTACAATCAGTTTTACGCGAGAATAAGAACGAATTTATAATATATAATTATATTATAATCGTTTTAATATTTCAAATCTTTAATTAAAATCAGAAAAGTCGAATTATTAGATTATATTTAAAAGATTATTTATCTCGCGAGATTCGGAAAAATCTTAAAAAATATTTAGTCTTTTAAAAATAAGACAGCGAATTGATCTTATATAAAGAATTAATATATATTATAAATTAAGTAAAGAAAACGATTATTTAATAATATTATAAGAAAACTTCTTATAAATATTAAGAAATAAAGAAAACTTTAAAACGCATTTTTAAATTCTATTATTTTTCAGAAATAAATAAAGTGATTTAACAGTAAATTATTAACTACAATATTTATTAGAAAATCAAGCACTTCTAATATAAATTATATAGGAAAATGTAATCTTTAAAATAATCTGAAGAAGTATGGAAATTTATTGCACTGAACTTCATTATTAAGTTATTATTATCTAAAAACTTAATAACTAATGTTAGATACAATAGTATTTTAATCATTATTAATAAATTAATAAAATATATTTACTTCATTAATTATATAAAAGTATTAAATGCTAAAGACTTAATCTATACATTTTTACGAATAATATTCGCAAATTATAATATATTTATAGAGATCATCTCTAATCGAAATAAACTGTTTACTTTTAAATTCTAAAAGTTATTAATAAACCAATTTAAAACTAAATATAAGTTGTTTACAACTTATTATCTATAAATAAACAAATAAATTAAAAGAATTGATTAAATATTAAAATAATATCTATAATATTATATAAACTATTATTAGAATAATTAAGTAATACTTCTATTATTAATATAGTTCGCATATAATAATGTTTTAGCAGTAACTGAAGTATTATCTTTTTATATTAATTATAAATAAAAATCAATTTTGTATAGATAATTAAGAGAAATGAAACAATTTACACAAAAATCAGTTATTAATATATAATTATTAACTAATCTATATTAAGAATTAATAAAAGATCTTGAATTCATTAGTTAAAGATCTGATATATATTATAACTCTAAAAGAATTGATAAATCAAATCTTAAAGAGAGAGACTTAGTATGTTTATTTTATTAAAATATTAAAATTAAAAGATTTAGTATAAAACTGAATTATATAAAACTTAATCTCTATTTAATTCAGAAAGTCTTAAACAAATCAATTTATAGACTTAAACTTTTAAATATTATAAGAATTTATTTTATATTTGATATTTCTCTTCTAGAATTTATATTAAAAAACATTAAATAGACTTCAATCTAATTAAATAATTAAGATCAGAAATATGAGATGAAAAAAGTGCTCAATAATTAAGAGATTAAAGATAAAACTTATTATCTGATAAAATAATCAGAATATAATATATCGGAAAACATATAAGAATTAGAAATAAATTTCAGTCCCGCGATTCTTAAGAGTTATTATCATCAGAATTCTTAATATAAGAAGAATTAAAGAAAGTAGTTAGCTACTCTTCGTCAAAAATAATATGTAATTCCGCACTAATTAACAACTCTTTCTTCTTTAAATACTTCTCTTTTTAATTAAGCTCTTTTAGAAACTTAATTTCTTAAGTAATTATTTTATTTTAAATTACTTGAAGAGACTTAATATAAAAGTTCAGACTTATTATCTTCGCAGTATTTTATTAAAGATAAAGAAGACTTGTTTTTCACACAATCTTTAAATATAATTCTTTTTATTATAATCTCTGAAAGTTAATCTTCAAGAAATTATTATTATAATAAATATTATAATAAGTATATTCTAAACACTTTAAGATATCTTTAGAAAATATACAGAGATAATTTTATTTAGCGTAAATAAAATATGTAATTATGATCAGCACTCTTAATAAAGTTATCTTTTCCGTCTGAATCTAATGCTGTTTATAAGAGAAAGATTTATTAACACGATACTAAGATATAATAAAGAAAAAAAGAAGTAGAAATTATAGAAATCTTAAAGAATAGATTTAAGTAACTTGAGAGATTAAGTTAATTTAAAAGAATATAATATTACAGCACAGACTCTTAATCTTGTAAACTGCGATTAACTAAATCGCCTGAAATTAAAGATGCAGACTATAAATAATTAGAGAAATCTTATTAATTATAATTAATAAGAGCGCTCTAAATTAAGATGTTAAGATAAGTGTTTGAGAATGCTTGAGAAGAGTACTTAAAAGTAAGTGCTCGAGAATGCTTAAGAAGAGTACTCAGAAGTATATAATATAGATTATAATTAATAATTATATAAAACAAACGTTTATCTCTTAAATTTATAATTCTTTCCCTCGTAATTAACTTATATTATTAATTGCAATCTATCTTTAACTCTTCTTTATAAGATTAGTGATTTCTATTCACAATCTTCTAATACTTAGATCTTACTATAGTTAGTCTTGATAGTCCTTAACAATAACATACTTGTGTGATTATTTGACTGATTTTCAGTTCATTTTTTAAGGACTTTTGATACTCTCTATCTACTATTAATAGCTAGTGATTAAAGGATTTTTGTAATATTTTGAGAGTGATTTTGAGGCGGAGAAAAATTCGATTTTAAGTGAAATTCAACTTAAAAAGAGATTTCAACAGAGACATGAGGCTTTATCTTCTGCAATTGAGGTTCAATTCCAACCGGAGATAGTTTAAATGAAGCGCTTGAATCAGAACTATCTGCTCTGGAAATTTCGTTATCATAGATAGAGAATTGGGCGAGTTGTGAGGCTTTTCGTGAGCGTTTAATGCGTTGAATTGAAAGAATTTCATCATTTTCGCAGGTTTCGGGGGCTGATATAGCTCGAGGGCGCTTTTTCAGGCGTCCCCGGGCACTCCAAGATGATTGAATAGTGAGTTAATTTGATGAGAAAGTTGCTATTAGATAAAGTAGCTTAAATAATTTATAGAATATCTGTTAAATTAATGAAATTAACTGTTTAAATTTATATAAAATTGAATATTGAATAAATGTTATATACTTAAGAAATGCGCTTAAAATAGTCTTATTAAATAAAATATTAAATAGAATATAGACTAACTGAAATCAGATCTATAAATGTCTTAAAATATAGATTTTAGTTAATAATTATTAATTTAAAAATTCTTGATTTTGAAGAATTTTAAAGAATTTCTATTAATTTTATTTAAAAGAGCTAGAAATAAGCTTTTTTAATGAGATTTAAATAAAGATATAGCTGAATTCAATTATTAAGAAGATTTGAAAGTAATTATAAAGAATTTCAAGCTATTTTGAAGCTGAAATAATGATGTAGAAGATTAATTAAGAAGAAAGTTACTTTGAAAATTTTGATGTTTCTTATATCAAGAAATCTATAATTTGATAGCGCTAATAATAGATTAAACGCGGTAATGCTATTTCTAATAAGATATATTATTATTTTAGTGACACAAGAAATAATGCGTGAAATATATTATTTTATTTTTTTAATATAATAATTTATAAAAATATAAAGCACTTTAATATTAATTAAATTAAGATTTTATTAAATATTAATAATCTCTTTATTATTCTCACTTTCAAATTACTTAATATCTTATTACTTATAATATATTATTATAAAGTATTATAATTTATTTATTTATAATAATATTTAAATTTAGATAAGAAAGAATATAATATTAAAGCTAAATAAACTTTATTCTTAAGCTAATATATAATACTGCTTAGCACAAGATCTTAACATAAGATCTTAACATAAGAATCTATACTTAAGGATGCGTAATTACTTGTAATCTAGTAATCAATCATCTTTGATTTTACATCACCACCAATAATTCGAGTTCTAAGCATCAATCACGTGCCCGCGGAGCTGATATAATTATAGCTTTAAGGGCCTGATAGCCTAGAAAATCCCTATGTTCTCAATCAATAATCACACCCCTTCCGCGATGCTCGTTATCTTCGACATTTAGATTGTTAGACAGTTCACGCTCGTTAATGCAAATGACTAGAAACTCAAGAGATTCCGTCCCCTATATCAGCGTCACAGTTCGCAGATTGCATGAGTGATCGTTCGTCAGCCTCAGACTTGACTCAGCCCACCTTTCATCGAAAGAACATTTCCCCATCGTCTGACTTGTCATCTGCGCCTACTGCACGGGCGACGGATTCTGTTGAATACAGCGCTGCTGGAATCCACCAGCCTTAAGAGACCATACAGCGGCCTGACGAAGTGTCTCCTTTAGAGCGCTCTGTTCCTGCTTTCATACGAGCTACTTTGGACGAGCAAAGTAGAGAAGGCTTGCTTAGCAATCCGAGCGCCGTAACCTTCATTCACAATGTGGAGAAAATAGTGCAGCAAAAACTGGCGGAATATCAGGACAGCCTGCCTCAGGTTAGAATATACACATAGTCTCCACCGGCTTCAGGCCATAGTATCACACAACACAAGCCCGTGGAATACATATTACCTCCAAGACGTCGAGCCGATATTCTCGTATCATGCTGTTAGAGATATGTCCATATCCTTTATTCATACTTCGAAAACATGGCAGAGGGGAGAAGACTATGAGAAGCTGTAGAAAGCGGAAATTTTCATCACTGACGAAAGGCTCTACATGTTCTTGATCAACGTCATCATCGCACTTTCAAGTCAAATGGATGACTCAACGCCGATCAAGGGTAAATAGCAGTCGGCTCACGTTCTCTACACCTGGCCACGACGACTCTCCTTGTGTTGCTTGAGGCCGTGCGCAGCAGTATTCACGGAACAGAAAAAATCCCCAGCAAATTCAGGGAGATATATCCTCCGTACCTCAAAGTCAAATCCGGAACCCAGTACCCCTGCGATATTGGCGTCCTCTGAGTTTATTGGACTCTTTCTCAACACCTCAGGATGATCTGACCAGAGATCGTGCAGATGATAATGATGCTCTTCCGAATGACTCGTGCCTGCTTTTCGAGACTGGCTTCGACGCCAACGACCTTTCTTGGCTCATTATACTCCCTTGGACACTTGAGTCCATGGCCACCATTGACACTTGTCAGCTCTTGCGAAAACCGAACCCTGTAAGCCGATGCCACTCAGGGTGGTGCGCTGCTGGATCAATAGGAAAAACTTCGGCGGCACCCATCAGTCGTTCATGCGATCAAGTGCTTCTCTGGCCTCTTTGAAGACATCATGACCAAAGAGCCACGGCTGAAAGTCCTTGTTTGACCACGGATTCGGATTTCCAGAATCGGACCCAACATTGGATCTGGCGTCTTCGTTGAAATCGTCTCTGCCTAAAGGACGGTCTCGCAGCTCCTGCTCTGGACCGTCCTTAACGTGCCACATATCTCCATTTTTGCGAGAGGCCAGCTGGATCCTTTCAGTACGGGGCTTGCGTATCTTTTCAAAGACTCTAAGGTAGCGAGGCACCTCTCCAGGAGTCTCGACACGATCCAGGCACTCAGCAAGGCACGCTCCGTCCTCAATAGACATACTCGCACCTTGCGCCAAAAAGGGCACCATAGCGTGCGCCGCATCCCCAATCAGGACTGATTTGCCCGATTTGCTTAACCACGTCGGCAACGGTGGAAGATCAGCCAGAGTCCACCTCAGGCAACTCGTGACTTTGGTTATGACCTTGCGGATCAGAGCACCGAAATCCGCGTACATCGCCTTCATTTGCTCCACGTCTCCGGGCACGTTCCATTCTCCGGGTTTTGCCTGTCCTGGATGACACATGACGAGGTTGTACATAGCACCTTTTCGGAGAGGATAAGCCATGACGTGTCTACCCGGGCCCATCCACGCAATTGCATTTACGTCTGTCATGAGCTCTGCGGTCTGTGGATCGGTCATCATTTCCTCCACAGGTACTGTCGCCCGAAACGCGCAGTTCGCCGTGGAAGTTGGCTTGATAGAGAGCTCTGGGAAGATGCACTCCCGGACTTTCGATCGGATACCGTCCGCACCGACAACAACGTCGGCTACAAACTCTTTTCCTTCGGTCGTTGTGACCGAGGGCTTTTCCTGATCCACTGTTGCGATGCGGGCATCTAAGATGACTTCTGCGCCTAGTGCAGCTGCTGCATCAAAGAGAATGCGCTGGTAGTCCGCCCGATGAATAAGCCAATACGGATAACCATACACGTTGCTGAGATAAGGATGCAACAGCGTCAGGCCCAGCTGCTGGTCGTTCGCGTATCTTCTGAGAGCGATGTTGCGGGGCCACGCGACCTGTTCCTTCAATTTATCTCCAAGGCCATACGCCTCTAGTATTCGAGTGCTGTTGGGTGGTATCTGGATACCGGCTCCAATCTCGCTGAGCTTCGAGGCTGCCTCGAGAACCACAACTTCGTGACCTTTGCGCTTGAGAGCAATGGCCGCGCCGAGACCTCCTAGGCCAGCACCGCAGATAACGATTCGAAGTCGTCTGGGTGTGCGGCTATAGTGGCCGTTGATGTTAGGAGTGCTGTTTGGCATGTTGGACGACCTGGTGAGATAGATTTAATGAGGGAACGTCAGTGGAATTGAGGTTGATGTGCGCATACTGCATAGGTACTGCATGCTGGGACATTCGTTGATTACAGTGATCTCAATCCGATCGCGGCCGCACCCATTTACATCGAGTTGGCACACATCCGATTGCTCGCGCTGTTGATCTCAGAATGGCCTGAACTCTATACTGGCCAATAGGCGCGTCAATTCCAGCGCAGGGCCCTGCAAACAGACCCAGATCAGTACTCAGTTCTGGTATAAACGCGTGGGCCTACGCTAGACTGCAAGGTTCGCGCGAGCAACCGAATTTCGGTGTACATCCGGGGTTCGACATTCTCATGAGTCCGAGGCCATTCCGGGTCGATTGCGGAAGGCCCCGAACACAAGAAGCGAGGTCAGTATCTTTGACAGCTTAATCCAACCGTTCGAAGCACTGCCACTAACCCGGGCAGCAAGCGCTTTAAGGCGGTGGAAATTGACGAAAACACATCACGGCAATGCAGTAGCTTCGTTCCATGGCAACATGAGTGGTGGGTATTCAGGTGTGGCGACTCATACTTTGAACACTCACAGCATAGCTTGTGAGCCTCCGCACCATTTACATTTCATGTCGACTTTGTGTTGTAGGTCCTCCTTGGCGGCTTACTCAGCACAGGCCTATTTCCTTCTTCCTTGCTAGTTTGCGTAGATAGCTTCTTCCTTCATACACTCATTCATCACTATGTACTATAAGCAGATCAATCGTGCTAGCCACCCACTTTAGGTATGTCTCTACCGATACGATCCTACCCGAGCGTAGTTCCATCATGGCTTAGAACCACATAAACTCGTCTCGATTGACGCCAATCATCATGGGAACTCGATTGATTCTGCCGCTTAGAAAGACCTCGCGAAGGTTCTCCGGCACGATTCTGCCGTCTTCCATCAAGCCAAAGGGGAATTTGCCGGTCCCAAAGGCGACTTCTCCTAATGCATCTGCTGCCATGAGATCCTCAGTCGAGGCATGTCTTAGCTTTTCCTCAGTCTGCTCTGTACAGCCTGCTGCCGTGGTGAGAGCGACCCCTAGTGCCTCGAGCTTCTCGATACTTGGGAACGGCATTGTCGGTGGAGAGCCTCCACTTTCGATGATGGCCTTGAATTCCAAGGCAGGCGTATGATTGCCTACAACACAACTTCAGTAAGAGCAACAGAAAGCACGGACACGAAACGTACCACCAAAGCCTTTCGGAACCTCGATACGAGCAAAATGCACGGACTGGACGGACGACGGAGGCCCTCCTGAATCCCAGCGATGACTTTCATCCGAATGTCCGGACAAAAGGCCGGCTCACCACACCAGATGACACCAATAGTCGCTGAAGGCAGACCAAGAAGCATGGGCAGGCCGGAAAACAGTGGTCCGCCCTGTCATGAGTCTCCGGATACACAGTAACCCTTACTGTCTTAGCCCAGTGCCTTATTCGATGGCAGAAGAGGAAGCCAGAGGGTACCGGAGCAAATTCCGAAGTGGATCAATTGTTTAGCAGCCCCAAAACGAGTGTCGATACGCAAAGCAGCTTGTCTAAGAGTTGCAGAAGCTGCAAAATGAATGTAATGGAGTTGAGCGTATTTTTGGATGAGGAGCTAACAGGATCACAGAAAGCGAGAGCAAGATCACACGCAATAAGAAGTCCTTTCAACTCTCATTGGCAATGACCTTCCCCAACTATACTTCCGACACTACTACACTTCCACCCAACGACATCCTACGTACAGAATCCTTGAGCATTTATAGTGATGTTGCCAGCGACCGTCCATCTAGCCATCACCTCAGTGAACCTGCTTGGTGCCGTGAAGCATCCCATCAGCGTGGACGCCAAGAATATTCTCTTCTGCAATCTCCTTGTTTCTGCCAATCGACGCCTTCCAGGCTGGAACTTTAGACTCGAAGTAGTCATCGATATGCTCCAACTTCAACCGAGCCCTTTCGGGGACAAAGATGATCGTGAGGATCACTAGCGCAAGCGTAAGTACAAAGTAAAAGTAGCCAACATTGGTTCCCATATTTCCGTTGCCTCTTATACCTCAGAAACTATGCTATGCACAGCAGATAGTCATAGAATACAGCAGGTAATTATCACGAGTTGCTACAGCTATGTATAACAGCTGTACGCATAGGTGGTTGCAGGCAGGGTCATGAGAGTCCTACCATTTCGCCGTACGCGC
>JAABUK010012075.1_pt1 | contig 11078 bp, 7 predicted proteins | sample 5559141 | NCBI WGS metagenome assembly JAABUK01 (sample SAMN10711869, study PRJNA513367) | rock metagenome | isolation source: Antarctica rocks | place: Antarctica: Victoria Land, Pudding Butte nord | collected 2016-01-03
GGTATCGCTTCGCTCATAGGCAAACTTAAGCCGCCCATATAAAAGAAACTCTCTCCTCGCGCGGCGTAGGCGAGGGCATAGCGCGGGTCTAACGCAATCGCCTGGTCGAAGAGCGGTATCGCGCGGTTAAGGTTTCCTTCAGAAAAATCGTTCATGTAATAACGTCCCTGAAGGTAGAGCCTGTATGCTTCAGGGTTTTCCGTATAACGCTTGGTGACTTGTTCCTGTTGCGTGCCGGTCAGACGCACGCGCAACGTATCGGTCACTAGCCGCGCAATCTCGTCCTGCACGCCGAAGATGTCCGCAGCCTTCTGCGTGTAATGCTGTCCCCAGAGTTGCGTGTTGTCCTGCATGTTCGTCATTTCGACGCTCACATTGAGCGTGTCGCCTTGCGCAAGGACTCTGCCGGTCAAGATTGCTTGCACGCCGAGTTGCCGCGCGACTTGCTGCAAGTCCGGCGTTTGATTTTTGTAACGAAAGACTGAACTGCGCGCGATGACTTTAATGTGCGGCAACTGCGACAAGCTGTTGATGAGCGACTCCGTGACGCCGTCGGAAAGATATTCGATGTTCTGTTCGTGCGACACATTCTCGAACGGCAAGACGGCAATCGAATCAATCGTCGCGTTGCTTGTCTGTTGATTTGAAATGTTGCCGCCTGTGAAACGGTAAAGAGCCGCGCTGCCGATTATCAAAAGCAAGAGCGCGACGAGCGCCGGAAGTTTATGATTTTTGATTTCGCCCGCGAGATACTCCGCGCTTGAAATTGTCGGCGCATTTTGAATATTCCTTATCGCCGCGCTTTCATTTGGCGTTTTGTTTGTCGTCGCTTTCGGCGGCGCGGTAGTGCGTTCGAGCTTCGCCGTAAACTCCAACTCTTGTTTGAGGTCGCGCAAATCAATCAGCAAATCTTTGACGTGTTGATAACGCTCGTCGGCGTTCTTCCGTAGCGTTCTGCCGACAATTCGCTCCAACTCCTTCGGCATCTCCGAAACATAATCGCCGAGCGGCGCAGGCTCGCTTCGCAAAATCGCCGCCATCACATCGCTCATCGTCTCGCCCGCAAACGGCAAGCGTCCCGCGAGCATTTCATACAGCACGACGCCGAAGCTGAAAATATCCGTGCGCGCATCCGTCGCAAGCCCGCGCGCCTGTTCCGGCGACATGTAAGAAACCGTTCCCATTATCATTCCGGGCGCGGTTCTTACGAGCGCGCGCGTTTGAGCTTCGCTGTCCACATTCTTAAACCCGCCCGCGACCGCAGGCGGTTCTGACAGCTTTGCCAGACCGAAGTCTAAAACTTTCACCAAACCGTCCGCGCGCAGCATGATGTTTTCCGGTTTGATGTCGCGGTGAACGATTCCTGCTTCGTGCGCGGCGTTCAAAGCGGCGGCGACTTGCACGGCGACATCGAGCGTTTCGCGCAAGGCAAGCGGTGCGCTTTTCGTTCGCTCGCGTAAAGTTTCGCCTTTGATAAATTCGGTCACGATGTAACGCGTATCTTCAAAGTTCCCGACTTCATAAACGGTTAAGATGTTCGGATGATTCAAGGCGGACGCAGCTTTCGCTTCCTGTATAAAACGGCGAACGCGGTCTTCATCTTGAGCGATTTCGGCAAGCAAAACTTTGAGCGCGACCTTGCGTTCGAGTGTCGTATCTTCCGCCAGATAAACTTCACCCATCCCGCCCGCGCCGATTCGCTTTAAGATTTTGTAGTGGCCGATTACTTCGCCCGGCGTTGCTTCATCACCGATCAACAACGGCGCGGCACGTTCGACGGCGTGCGCGTTGATGAAATCCACATCATCTGCCTTGTCGTGTGCCGCGAGTAAGGATTCGACTTGACGGCGCAACGCATCGTCGTCGCCGCACGCCTCTTGCAAATAGAGAGCGCGTTCGCTCGGTTCGCGTGCGAGCGCGGACTGGAAAAGTTGACTGACTTCGTGCCAACGTTCAGGCTTCACCCCGTGTCTTCCTTGCGCATCTCGCGGTAGAGCCAAGCGCGCGCCATGTTCCAATCGCGCATCACCGTGTTCGGAGCAATCTTCAACACTTCGCCGGTCTCCGGGTTGCTCAAGCCGCCGAAGAAACGCAGTTCGACAACTTGGCTACGCCGCGCGTCCACCTTAGCGAGACTCTGCAACGCCTCATCGAGCGCGATCAATTCCGCCGCGCGTTCATCCGATACAACGGCGACTTCATCAAGGGAAATCTTGTGCATCCCTCCGCCGCGTCTCATACGCGCGTGACTGCGCGCATGGTCAACGAGAATGCGGCGCATCACGGTCGCGGCGATGGCGAAGAAATGCGCGCGGTTTTGCCATTGAACACTTGTTTGGTCAACGAGCCGCAAGTAAGCCTCGTTGACGAGCGCAGTCGTTTGCAAGGTGTGTCCCGGCGTCTCTTTTCGTAGATAACGACGCGCCGTGCGTTTGAGTTCCGTGTAAACGAGCGGGAAAAGTTTATCGGGCGCAGATTCATCACCGTTGCCCCAATCTACGAGCAGCTGCGTTAGTCGATGGTGTGTGGAAGAGTGTGCGGACATCCTGTTCGTTCGTTCCGCTTGTTTGTTCGAGCTTGTTTCGCGGCGTCAGGCACGCACGGAGTATAGCACCGCGCGGCGAAATTCATTCAGCAACTGTCTGCAAAATCGTTTGGCTGTTTCTCGCGGATGTGTGGTGCTTGAAAAAAAGATTGCGGCGGCATGGTGGTCTTGGTGAAGCAATGTCGCGTTAAGAATTGAAGCGAGAAATAAACAACCCGGAAAGGATAAGATTATGCGAAAACTATTGCTCTCAATCTTCTTCACGAGCCTCTGTGCTTCTATTGCATCCGCGCAGGGTTCGGACGACTACAACAAAGTCGAGTTCTACGGCGGCTACTCGCGCGCCAGCGTGCAGCCCAATACCGAAAGCGCTTCGGCTTTCGGTTCAACCTTCGCGCCCTGCTCAAGTGAGGCGACGGGCATACTAGGCAAAAACTTTCAGACCTTTTTCTGCCAGCGTCACGGCTACAACGGCTTCGACACCTCAATCACCTACAACGTCAACCGCTATTTCGGCATTAAGGCGAACGTCACCCGTCACTCTACAACAATACCGTTCGTTGACACTTTCGACGGCACTGCCGAGACCAACACCGTCACCGAGCACATCTACAACTTTCTAGGCGGCGTGCAGGTGAAAGACAACAGTAAAACTGCGCGCTTTAAGCCCTTTGCTCATGCTCTCGTTGGCGCGGCGCGCAACTCTCGAAATGAAGCGAATACTTCTCCAATCCCGCTCGACAATTTTACTAACCGAAGCAGAGTGACGAGCTTCGCCATGAAACTCGGCGGCGGCATTGATGTGCGCGTCCATCGAAGGATTGACCTACGGCTCATCGAAGTTGATTACAACCCGATTTTCACACGCGACTACACTGTTTCGGGAAACCCTTTTGATGTCATCCGCACGAAAGCTAGAAGGGCGAACAACGTCACCATCGGCTTCGGCATCGCCTTCCATTGAAAATTAAACAGATGGTTCTATTGCCGGAAGATTGACGCGCCGCAGCAAAGCTTGCAAGCGCGGGTACGAGCGCAAAGGATCAAGGCGCGGATCAACCTTGAGCATCACGAGGTCGTAATTGTGGCCTTCGCACATCTGTTTCAGGATGGCAAGCGCCTTATCCTTCTCGCCGAAGGTTCTACTTCCGAACGCGTGTGCGGCGCATGACGCGCACGCCCGCGCGCCAGTCTTCGCTAAGATCAAAGCGATAGATTTCAACGCGCGTGGTGATGCACTCGGCTAGGGTCTGGAACGCGCGATGAAAACGCAGGCCGGGCGCGACAAGGTAAACAAGCGGCGGCTCGTCTGCGATCACGGCGTTTCCGAAAAGTCGTGCGCGCTCGATGCCGCCGCTTCGCCGATAAGCTTCGACGCGGTGCCAGTAATCCACTCCCTGCAAAACATGTTCGCGGTCTTCGTTTACTTTTAGCTCGATGACGACGAGCCGCCCATCCTGCCGAAGCGCCAGCAGATCGACGGGGCGCGCCGCATTCATGCGATTGCCATTGATGTCGTTTCCCGCGTTGCTAGTTTCCCTGACGCGAAATTCCCTGTGCAGCGGCGCAATGATGAGTCCCGGATCGAGCCGCGTAATGTCGCGCCTGAGCAAGGACTCGAGCCACGCTTCGGGCGCGGCGCGGTAAAGCGCATGGCGATGATCGGGCGCGCTCGCGCGGCGGTGTTCGATCAACTCGCGCAGAAGCTTTTGCCACTCTCCGGCTGTGCTGTCTGAAAGAAGTCTTCTTCTCTTGCTTTCCGTGCCGAACCACACATGCTCTCGATTCATCACGCGGCGCACGCGCGCGAAAGCGAGGCCGTGATAGCGCAGGGTTTCGCCATGCCGCGCGCGCAGCACCACATCAATCGCTTCGGGCGCGAGCGCAATGATGTCGCGCGCAGTATCTCCTGCTGCCGGAATCGCTGCCGGGCGACGCACACGCACACGCGCTTCAGGCCATAACTTCGCTTCCTTCAATGGCGCAACGGCGGTCAGCGTTCGCCGTTCATGGTCAACTTCGTACACGGCTATTTGATCGCGCAAGTCGTCGCGGAGCAGCGCAACTCTTTGTTGCACAGCGGCCAGACATTCTTGATTCACGATGAGCCATAACTTGCGCACAGATGGCCGCGCGGCTCTTTCGCGCACGCGCAGAAACCACAACAGCGCGGACGAGAGAAGCGCGTCAACTTCGCCTGCGTTCGCTTCCATGACGTAGCCTGTGACGGCGATACGCTCGCGTCTTGGGCGCGACAAAGAAAGAATGATGAGCGCGTGGCGTCCGGGTTCGTCGCGGCGCACGCCCGCGCTCAATCCGGCTTTTTCAATTTGCGCATCTCCCGCCTGCTTTGCCGCGAGTGCCGCCAATTGTTCGCACGAAGCGCGGCGGGCGGCGCTTACTCCAGCGGCGATTGTTTTGGCCTGTGTGCGCGGAATAATCTCAAGCCGAACGCGCGTGCGATTCAAATTGCGCGCCGCATCGAAGAGAAGTTTTGCGCCCGTCCATTCCCATCCAGTAATGCGCCAGTGAAGCGCCCCCACTTCGTTCCAGTAAGAAAGAATCAAGCGCCCTTGCGCAATGCTTATATCAATCTCGTTTCTGCGCAGCGAGATTGTGCGAAGGCTTTCGTCCTGCGCGCCGACGAACCATTCAGAGTGGGAAGCGAGCAATTCGTCGATGCGCTCTGCGGCTTCTTCAATAGCGTTGGTGTCGGTGAGAAGTTTCATCATAGTGTGAGCTTAATCTGAGGATGCGTCCGGCGATTCATGCGCTTTGAGCGGTCTCGCGGCGTGTGCTACATTTTCATGAGTGTTTATTATTTAAGGATAACATGGCAATCAATATGGCAATGCAGGATGTTTATCTGGTGGGTTCGGCGCGCACGCCCATCGGACGCTTCGGCGGAACTCTCGCAGGTTGGACGGCGGCTGATCTGGGCGTGGCGGCGGCAACGGAAAGTATCAAGCGCGCTCGCATTAGTGCAGATCAAATTCAGGATTCCGTCTGGGGATCGGCGCGGCAGGCGGGCGGCGGCCCGAATGTCGCCAGACAGATTACATACCGCGCGGGCGTGCCGGAAACAGTGCCAGCTTCGACAATCAATCAAGCATGTGGTTCGGGCATACGCGCGATTATTCTTGCCGCGCAGGAGATACTACTCGGACGCGCGCGGTGTGTTTTGGCGGGCGGCACGGAGAGCATGTCGCGCGTGCCGTATTACGCGGAAGGCGCGCGCTTCGGAGCGCGGCTCGGCAATACGGAACTCGTTGACGGCATGTACCGCGACGGCTTCAACGATCCGCTGTCGGGATTAATAATGGGCGAGACGGCGGAGAATCTCGCCAGTCGTTATGAGATTTCGCGCGATGAGCAGGACGCATACGCGCTTCGCTCGCAGCAGCGCGCCGAAGCCGCGATTGATTCCGGGCGCTTTGATGCGGAGATCGTGCCGCTTGAAATTAAAGGCCGCAAGGAAACGACGACGTTCACGCGCGACGAGCATTTTCGCGCAGGCTCGACGATTGAAGCCTTGCGCAAGCTCGCTCCCGTGTTTGCGAAAGACGGCACGGTGACCGCCGGTAATTCATCGGGCATTACGGACGGCGCGGCGGCGATTGTTTTAATGAATGAAGAAATGTTGAAGGAGTCCGGCGCGGAAGCGGAGGCGCGCATCGTTGATTACGAAATTACGGGCGTCGCGCCGGAGATTATGGGCATCGGCCCCGTGCCCGCCGTGCGTGCTTTGCTCGCGAGACAAAAACTCTTGCTCGCGGACATCGAGCTTGTGGAACTCAATGAAGCATTCGCCGCGCAGGTCATCGCCTGTGATCGTGATTTGCATTTCGACGCGGAGCGTTTGAACGTCAACGGCGGCGCAATCGCGCTCGGCCATCCAATCGGTTGCACGGGCGCGCGCATCACAACCACCCTGCTGCATGAAATGAAGAAGCGCAAAGTGCGGCGCGGCCTCGCCACTCTCTGCGTCAGCGGCGGCATGGGTCTCGCCTTGCTTGTCGAGCGCGTGTGAATAATCTGAATAATCCTTGCATGAAAATTTCGCGCGCGGCGTTCGTCGGCCTGCTCTTAACTTTGCACCTTATCGCAACGGGCTGCGCTCGGTACGGCGCGGACACCAACGCAAATGAGAGCGGCAATTCCAACGGTTCCGCGACGGCAAAAGGCGAACTACGCTCGACGCCCCCTTACTCGACGAAAGAGCCGGAGCGTTATCGTGCGACGATGGTGACAGCGGGCAGTCTCTCTTATCAATCAACTCAATCAACAAGCGAAGGAGCGGCGCAAAACTCTGCGGCGCAAAACTCTGCCGGAGAAAATTCTGCGGAGCAGCGCATGACAGTCGCGCGTGATGGCGTGCGGCGGCGCGTGGAATATGAACTGCCTGCGGGAAAGAAAATCTCCCTGCTGCAAACTCCCGAAGGCGATTACCTACTCGACACGAACAAAAAACTTTACGCGGCACTTGCCGACAACGCAGGCACGACTGCCGCGCACACGGATTCCGGCGCGGCATCTGCAAATTCCACTAAGGCCATGCGCGATTTTTCGCCGGACGAGTTGCTTGGCAAAGGACGCGCGGCGGCGCGCTATGAAAAGCTCGGCGCGGAGACTTTGAGCGGGCGCGCGACAACAAAATATCGTGTGACGCCGACGGGCATTACAGGCGAAGCAGGCGACAATGTCGGAGAGAGTTTGATCTGGATTGATGACGAGTTGCAAATGCCAATCAAGCAGGAAATTTTTTCAGCAAAAGACGAGAATGATGCGCGGTGGTGGATGGAGTTGCGGGATATTGAAACAAATGTTCCGGCGGATACGTTTGAAATTCCGGCGGGCTACCGGAAAGTCGCGCTGCAAGTTCTTTTTCCGTCGCAATGAAGGCTACGCCGAAGCGTTGAATTTTTGATGATGCGCGATTGTTGCTTGAGCGTCTGCGCGTGAGTGAATGCGGCGAATGGGTCGAGCCAACCCTGCGCGTGGCAGAAAGCATCCGAAACTGACGCGTTTGTGCAAATAGTGTGCGAACCCTTGCGCAAGCAAAGCCCGGATCGAGCGCCGCACGTGGCACTCTTCCCGCGCGAAAAAAAACTTCGATTAACAAACGGGCGCGCGCGTGCGTCTTTTACTTAAACACGAGAAAGGTGATTTTAATTGTGAACAAGAAAATCTACACTTCGATTCTAACAATTGCTTTGATAGTCGGCGCGGTAATTGCCGCCGTGAATTTCAATTCTTCGCGCACAGCGTTCGCTGCTGCCAGTCCGGTGGTGGCGGCTGATGCGCTGGCAATGCTTCCGGCTTCGGACGCGGTGGCCTACGTTGATGTCAAACGTTTATTGACGGAAGCGATTCCGAACATTCTCGCTTCCGACCCGACGAAGCTCGCCAAGTTCAGTGCCGAGATTGAAAAGATCAGAACGAAAACAGGCTTTGACGTGCGCTCGTTTGAACGCGTTGCGGTCGGCATTCCGTACAGCAATCCGGCGAATGCCGTCGCCATCGCGCGCGGTTCGTTTAGCGCCGACGCGCTCATTGCCGCCGGACGCATCTACGCCAACGGCAAATACACAGAACAGAAATACAATGGCAAGTCGATCTACAATTTTACCGTAACGGAAAAGGGAAAGACGATTACGACGCCCGATAAAACCGTCATTACAATTAAGCCTGGAACTACTCAAGTATATGTCGCGGCGCTTGACTCTAATACGCTCGCCATCGGTGTGAAATCGCCGACGGGCGTGCGCGCCGCCGTTGATGCCAATGCGGGCGGAACGGCGAATCGCGCCAGCGCAGATTTAATTGCGCTTGCATTGCGCAACCCGAACGCACTCGTCAGTTTTGGCGGCAATGTGCCTGCTTCGCTTGCGCAACAGGCGACAGCGTTCAATGCGGAGATCGGCAAATCAATTGCGCCTATCCGACAGGCTTACGGTTCAGTCAACACGACGGGAAGCAACGTCGATACGCTTTTCGCAATGATTACCGGCAGCCCGGATCAAGCGAACGCTCTCAACAGCACGCTCGGCGCGCTCAAGCAGTTCAGCGGTCTCGCCGTTTCGCAGGCTCCGGCGGATCAGCGGGCAGTGGTACAGGGCGTTTTCGACACGCTGAAAATCACCACGCAGGGCAATGAAGTGCAGGTCACAACCACCTTTCCGACCACAGGACTTCTGGGAATGATGCACCACTTCTAAAGACCACGAAATTCTGCAAAGCAACAGAAATAAAGGCCGCTTTTCTCTATCGAGAAGCGGCCTTTGTTATTTGTCGTCGAATTGTTATCTGGCGGCGGGCGGACGCGATGGCGGCGCGCGGCGGACGGGCGGTGCGGCGGTGGGCGGTTCTGTGTCCGCCATTTTCGCGAGCACATCATCGTAAATTTTGATTTGCCCGTCGCGCTGTAGACGATCCTGCGCGGCAGCCGTGAAATCGCTGAAGATTTGGCTACGGCGTTCGGAGAGGGCGGTCTGCGTTAATTTTTCGCGCTGCTTGGAAAACTCCGCGAGGTCTGCTTCGGTTCGCTTCGTCGCCGCGACGACAACCCAATTATCGCCGATCTTGATGGGAGTTTTATCGACTTCTCCAGCCTTCAAATTGTAGATGGCTTCGTCTGCGGCGGCGCTCGTCCCGGCCTGTCCGAGCGGCTGGCCGAGTTTGTAATCCTTCGCTTCCTGCGCGTCGAGTCCAAGACGCGCGGCGGCGGCTTTCAAGTCGCCCGCCGAGTTGGAATTCGCCGCCAACTCGCGCGCCGTTTGATCCAACTGCGATTTGGCGCGCTCCGTCCGCGCCGACTGCGCGACTTTTTCTTTCACTTCATCGAAGTCGGGAATGCGCGGTTCTTTTTTATCAACAAGCTGCGGCACGGCGAAGCCGCCTTTGATGCTGGTGCGCTCGCCGATGTCGCCCGCGTTGTTGAGCGACGCAATCGCCTGCTCGAACTGCTGCGAATTGCCGATGTTCGGCACATCGTCGCCGGATTTAATGTATGGCGTTTCGCGCATCATGTCGGCGGGTTTCATGTTGGCATTCGCGGCTAATTCCTGCGCGACTTTTGAAACGTCCTTTGTTTCCTTTAAGCGATTGGCGGCGCGCTCCGCCAACTGCGCGGCGGCGGCGTAGGCGCGACGATTGCGTAGGGAAACGAGCAATTCCGGTTTGGCGTCCTCAAAGGATTTCGCAACGGCGTCGCCGCGTCGAAGGATATAATAAGCGCTGCCGTATTTAATCGGGTCTGTCGTTTGTCCGGGCTGTAAGTCTAAAACCTTTTGGTAAGGATCGTCCGGCTTGTTCGGATTCTTTTTAACGACGCCCGCGACTGTGCCGCCGTTTTTCGCTGTCGCAGGGTCTTCGGAATTTCCCTTGGCGAGTTCGGCGAAGGCCTCTTCGGTGGCGGTTCCGCTCGCGCCGCGCGCTTGTTGCGCGAGAGAGTCAGCCTTTGCCTTGACCGTCGCATCTAGGTCTGGACGCGCGACTTTCAAAACAATTTGCTGGACGCGCACGCCCGCCTGTTTGTTTTCCGGCGCGAGCTTTTCGTATTCGCCGCGTAATTCCTCATCGGGTATCTGCAATTTCTCGCCGACTTTGGCTTGGTCTATAAAGAGATAGCGAATCTTTTTTTGCGGTTCGAGAATGCGGTAATCCGTTTTGTGTTGATCGTAAAAGGCGCGCAAGTCCTCGTCGTTGAGTTGAATTTTCGCGGCGAGTTTATCGGCGGCGACGGGCACGTAAGCGACATCGAAGGTCGTGTTCTTGTGCTTGTAATCGTCCTGCACTTCTTCGTCGGAAACATGCACGCCAGCCGTGATGAATGCCTGCAACTTGTCTGCGGAAATCTGGCGGCGCACTTCATTTTCATAAGCCGCGATGTCGCCGTAGCGCGATGTGACGGCCTGTTTGTAGCGTTCAAATGCGGCGGCGTTTTTCGAGGCATCGGGAAATTGTTTGCGAATCGAATCGGCGACTTCGGCATCGGAGGCACCGAGGCCGAGGCGCGCGGCTTCCTGCGCAATCACGCGCTGGCGAATTAAGCCGTCGAGCATTTTGCGGTCGCCGCCGAGTTGCGCGAGGCTGATCTGCCCGCCGAACATTTGTTGATAGCTTTCCTTGAGCGCGGAGAGTTCGCCGACGGTTACTTTATCGTTGCCGACTGTCGCTAAGACTTCCGTGCTCGTGGCGGGCGCGAGCGCCGCAGAATTTCGTCCCGGCGCGTAGAAAAGCACAAGGCTGACCGCCATTAAAATGACGAATCCGACGATGAGTATATTGCGTGTGCGTTCGAGACGCCCTAACTGTTTAAGCATTCCAGATTGACCTTCCGCGAGAGCGTTGGATGAGCCGTCGGATAATTGTCAAACGCGCAATCGTTGGAGAACGCTGACGGGCATTCGATACATGCGCGCGATCCGGCTCTTATTTGTAAACGACGGATTGTAACGGAGAGGCGCTGCCGCCCGCAACCTCGCTGCCGCGCCAGCATCGCAAATTCCGACATGCGCGCGAGTGCCCTTCG
>JAABUK010012076.1_pt1 | contig 11078 bp, 14 predicted proteins | sample 5559141 | NCBI WGS metagenome assembly JAABUK01 (sample SAMN10711869, study PRJNA513367) | rock metagenome | isolation source: Antarctica rocks | place: Antarctica: Victoria Land, Pudding Butte nord | collected 2016-01-03
GCCGGCCAGGCGGGCGACTCGCCGCAAACCTTGCCCTTGTTGGCGGAGCTGCAACCGGGCAAAGTACTGGCTGATGGGGCCTATGACAGCGCTGAAAACCGCGCCTATTGTGCCCAGCAGGGCATAGAGGCGGTAATTCCGAACCGGCCCAACCGTCGCGAGCCCGTTGAGTTGGACGAAGCTGCCTACCGGGACCGCAATAAAATCGAGCGCTTTTTCGGTCGCCTCAAACACTACCGCCGCCTGGCTACCCGCTATGAAAAAACTATTATTTCCTTCCTGGCATTCTGGTATATTGGAGCGGCACTGGATTGGTTTAAATGATTTATTATTTGTCCTCACGCCCTAGTCAGCAGCGGCCCGTATCGGGGCGTTCTACGTCAGAACCCGTAGGAATCACCGGGGCAGGGCCAAGCGCCGGTGCGGGTTACGGCTGGTCCCCACGGCTCCGTCAAGCGGCAACCGGGGCTCAAACCAGTCCCGGTAGGCCGTCGTCAGCCGGTCGGCAATGATGGCCAGGCGCGCCGGGTCGCCGGGGCGCCTGGCCCAGATATGGGCACTGCCGCAGCCAATTTCGTAAGCCGGGCCCAGTAGCTTTTTCACCGCCCCCGCCAGCTCGCGTAAATCCCGGGTGTGGGTATTTGCCAGGACGTACCGGCGAACCTGGGCCAGGCGACGTTTTTCGGCGGCATCGGCGGGGGGCTGCTCAACGGCCAGGTAAGCCTGCTGGGCGGGAAATGCTTCCGGCAGCGCCGTTTTGGAAAGGGGGGGCATAGGCGGTTAGTTAGCAGCGAATCAATCTGATTACTTGGCGTCCAAATACTTATTTCCCGGAAACCGGCCAGCAGCCGGGCCGTGGCGAAAGCGGGCGCGAAAACGCCGCGCTGGTAGTCTGCGTGCAGCTGACCGACGTTGCGGAATTCATAGGCCAGCCCCGTGTGGCCCACGGCCTGCAGAAACTGGTCGGCCTCCCCGGCACTGAAGCCGCTCAGGTCGCGGCCGTCGCTGAGCAGCACCTGCACGCCGGGGCGCTCGCCTGGGCCACGCTCGTAAACCTCATATATCAGGCCCACGGCCTGCTCGCGGGGGTACAGCACGGCTTCGCCGACGGTTAAATCTGGAGGAGAGGTCATGGGCTTTGGCAAGGGTAGTGGTTAAAGTAACAGGAGCGTAAACTGGCCGCCGTGGTCTTCGCGGGTAGTGCGGACGGCCTCGCGGGCAAGGGGGCGCAGGGCTTTTACCAGCGCTTCGAGCACCTAAAAATCCTCCGGCGTGTCGATGAGCAGCTGCAGCCGGGCGGCCACTTCGGCGGTCAGGCCTTCCGTGTTGAGGCCGTAGTGCTGCTGCTGAATATCCGCTTCCACGTCGGTGAGGGCGGCGGCCACCCGCGCCCGGTACGCGTTCCAGTCCTTATCCCCAAACACGGGCGCGTCGGATGCTTTCATTACTGAGATTTTGACTGGTTTCTTATTACCACGTTTTTACAATTGCAAAAAGAAGATTGCCAAAGAAAATCGGGAGTAGTTTCTCACTACCCCCGATTTTTGCTTAAGCGGCCAGCAGCCAGCTTTTTTCGGCGGCGGCATACTCGCGGGCCGTTGCATCATCTTCCACCAGCATGGGCAGCACCACCGGGGTGGGGGTAAGTTCTTCGGACTCTTCGTCGACCGTGCCCAGAATCAGCTTGGCGGCCCGCTGGGCTTTACTGGCGGCTTGCAGCACCAGCTTCTTATCATTTTTCAGCCGCTCCAGCCACGTCTGAATGTAGGCCACGGCGTTTTCCTCGGTCTGCTCAGTGTGGAGGCCAGCGGCGGCGCACAGGAAGGAAGCGCCCATCTCGGCCGTCAGCTCCTCGCGGGCGTAGCTGGCTGACTGCTTGCCCTCGCCGGCGGTCAGGTCGGGGCGGTCGAGGCGGGAAGCGTGGCCGGTGCTGTGGGTCAGCTCGTGGAACAGGGTGGCATAGTAGCCTTCGGCGGTGGTAAAGGTGGCTGGCTCGGGCATGTTCACTAGGTCGAGGGCAGGGGCGTAGTAGGCGCGCTGGTGCAGGTGCTGAATGGCCGGGCGGCTGTCCCAGCTGGCCACGATGGCTTCGGCCGCTTCCAGGGGCGAGTGGGCACGCTGCGTTACCTCGGGCAGGTTGAAGTCAATGTTTTCAATGTCTTCCACCGAAAACACAGTGTAGTACTTCAGGAAGGGCATTTTTTCCTCCTGCCCGGTTTGCTGATTCTCGCGCACCGAAACGTTGTAGTATACCACCGGGTGGCCTTTGGCCCCTTTGCGCACGTTGCCGCCCAACGCAAGCGCTTGCCTGAAAGTCAGGAAGAAAGGCAGCGCCCCGCTGAAATGCAGCAAAAAGGCATTGATACCGGTGTAAGCTTTGCCGGTGGCGTAGTTACGGGGCAGACCGTAAACGGCGTTCCACGGCTTGCGCCAGGGGATAATGCCACCTTCCAGCGCCGCCACAATGCGGTCGGTAACCAGTTGGTAAACGTCGGGGCGGGTGGCCGTCGAGGCAGCTTTTTTGGCGGTGGCCGGGCGGGTCTTTTTCATAATAATGCGCTGTTTTGCTGTGCGTTTGCTATACTTATTATACGCAAAAAAGGCTTTTTTAGTTCTCTTTTTGATATTTTTTCTATATCTTTTTGATATCTTAATTACGTCATTATGTCCACTTTTTTGCCCTGCTGCCCTTCTGCTATTCGGTCCGCCTGCTATTGGAATTACGTCGATTTATCATCACTCAAATCCATGTATGATGGAACAATTACTCTCTCACACACCCGTAGTAGAAGAATCAGAAATCAGAACACTTATTTGGAAAGTGAACAACGTCACCTGCCTCCTTTTCAGCAAAATCGTACCCAGTCAGGTATAAATTCAGATTTTAAGCATGCTTTTATACCCGAAAAGGTACCGTAACGATTCATTTGCTCACTTTAACCCCGAACGGGTATAGCTTCAATGACGGCTTCTTTGGCCACGTTTGTCAAGCAGCGGCGCAAGCTGCTGCATTTGTCCCAGCCGGACCTGGCCGCCAAGGCCGGGGTGGGGCTGCGCTTCGTGCGCGAGCTGGAGCAGGGCAAAGCCACCCTGCGGCTGGATAAAGTGAATCTGGTGCTACGCCTGTTCGGCCACCAGCTGGCCCCGGCTCCCCTCGACCGTACCCTGTTAGCGGAGCAGCCATGAGAAGGGCCGAAGTACATCTGCACGGGCAGCTGGCCGGGTACCTCACCCAGGACGAGCAGGGCTACACCTTTGCCTACGCGCCCGCCTACCTGCTGGCTAGCGCCGCCGAGCCGGTGAGCCTGACCCTGCCACTCCGCCACGCGCCCTACGTGGAGCGGGTACTGTTTCCGTTTTTTGATGGCCTGATTCCCGAGGGCTGGCTGCTGGAAGTGGCGGAGAAGAATTGGAAGCTAAACGCCCGCGACCGGATGGGCCTGCTGCTGGCGTGCTGCCGCGACTGCATCGGGGCCGTGAGCATTCACCCCCTGGAAACCGACCCCGCCGCATGAGCCGCTGCCTGTACTGCTACCAGCCCCTGCCCGCCGGCGACGATGGCCCGGCGTATCACCCGGCCTGCAGCCGCCAGCTGTTCGGCAAGGCCGTGCCGCCCGCGTTCCCTTACACTGAAGCCGAGATGCTGGCCTTGGCCGAAGCCGTCGTGCGCCAGCACATCACCGTGACCGGCGTGCAGCCCAAACTCTCGCTGCGCGTGGCCCCGGCGGACGCGACCGGGCAGTCCGGCCGCTTCACCATCGTGGGGCGCTCGATGGGGAGTACATTCTGAAACCGCCCACCGCCCGCTACCCCTACCTGCCCGAAGTGGAGGACCTGACCATGCACCTGGCCACGCTGGCCCGCCTGCCCACGGCACCCCACGGGCTGCTGCGCCTCGAAGGCGGGGCTCTGGCCTACGTCACGCGCCGCATCGACCGGCAGCGGGGCCGCAAGCTGGCCATGGAAGACATGTGTCAGCTCACCGAGCGCCTGACGGAAAACAAGTACGACGGCTCCCACGAGCAGGTGGCCCGCGCCATCCTGAACTACTCGGCCAACCCCGGCCTGGACGTGGTCAACTACTACGAGCTGGTGCTGTTCAGCTTCCTGACGGGCAATGCCGACATGCACCTGAAGAACTTCTCGTTGCTGCAAACGCCCGGCCTGGGCTACGGCCTGGCCCCGGCCTACGACCTGGTGGCCACCGCCTTAGTCAACCCGGCCGATACCGAAGAGCTGGCCCTCACCCTCAACGGCAAGAAGCGGCGCCTGCGGCAAACGGACTTCCGGCAGGCGGCCCAGCGGGCCGGCATCGACGACAAGGTGCTGACGGGGATACTCACGCGCTTCGGGAAAGCCAAGCCAGCCTGGCACGAATTCATTGGCATGAGCTTTCTGACGGAGGCGTTGCAAGAGCAGTTCCACCTGCTGCTAGACAGCCGATTTGCGCAGCTGGGCCTGGTTTAACTGTCTGCTCAAGTCAAGCAATCCTATCGCTCCAATTGGGAGGCAGTAGTAGGCCAGCTACTGTCTACGCTGGCAGCGGCTTGCTGACGCTGGGTGCGGTCGCTGCCGTGCTCGACTACCTGGCTGCCATTTTGCTGGCTTACGGCATCGAGTGCCTGGCTGATTTTGCCAATCTCGGGCTGGTCGGTGCAGTAGGAAACCTGCATTTCGGAGTGGCGAATGCCCTGGGCATCCACGGTGCTCTGCACTTCGCCGGCTTTTGCGCCGCTGGCCGTCAGGGCTTCCTTCACGGCTTCGGCCTGGCCCCGGCTGCCCGCTGCGGGGGCGGGCTCATCCACCCGGATAATCACTTGTTTCTCCGTGCCCTGCGCCGGGACAGCCAGTTCGGTGGCGGGTACTGGTTCGCTCCGCCCGGCCGTTTTGGTTGGGGAGAAGCCGGCCTGGCCACGCTCCGTGATGCGCCAGCCTTCGTCGGTGCGTTCGAGCTGAGCGGGGCTGGTGACGGCCACGTACGCATCGCCGGGCCTGGGTAAGCCGGTCAGCTCAAAAGCCGGGCGCAGCACCTGGTGGTAGCCGTTCATCAGCTGCGGGTCGGCCCCCGGCGCGGGTAGGAGGATGGCCTTTTTGGGGTCCTGGGTATCGACCTGAATCTGATACAGGCTATAGCTGGCCGGCTGACTACTGGTGTTCCGATCCGGAATAGTCCCATCCGACATCGGCACGGAATTGAGGTAGATAAGGATAGGGGTCGCGACCGGGCGTTCTGGCTGCTGCGCAGTAGCCGCCGGGGCGGGTGGCGCGACAATGTCTGGCGCAGTAGTGGTAGGGGCCTGGCGCTCCGGCTGGGTTTCGGCCGCTGGCTTGACGGCCACATCCAGGCTGCGGTCGCGGTTGTGCGGCTGGATGGCGGCCTCGGCAGCCACCTGGCGCGCGGCCCGGTCGGCTTCGGACTCGGCTACGCTTACCCCGGCAAACTTTTCCAGCCCGGCGGCGGCCCGCTCATTCGTGTTGGTCACGATGGCGTGAATGATGGCAATGTCGGGCTGGTCGTTGCGGTAGGTCATGTCGAACTCGGCGCGCCGGATGCCCTGCTCATCCACAGTGCTGCGGATTTCACTGGTTTGCATCGAGTACCCGGATTGGTCGAGCACCGCTTTCCACGCCTCGGCCCGGCCGGTGGTATTAGCAGTTAGTTCGTCAATTTTCCAGGTCGCGGATTTCTCTTCGCCCGCAGCTAGTGCCTGGGCCTCAAACTTGGTCCGGTCACGATTTTCCGCTACTTCCGCCTCATCAACTTTGCGGCCGGTAGGGGCGGGGTTGTCATTGATGTATTCTTTCAGCAGGACCAGGCCGGCATCGCGGGCGTGCACAAACTGCGCGGTGTGCGCGGCGGCCTCCTGCTCGGTGCGGTAGGAGCGGAACGGGCGGGCGTCCGGGTCGGCCAGGGCGGCACTCACCACGGCCTGGCTAAACCGGCGGTCGTCTGCCTGGCGCTCCCGCTGGGCCTCGGGGCTGGCTTCGCGCTGGGCCTGCTGGCGCTCCTGCGCCCGCTGTTCCCGCTGCTGGCGCTGGGTTTCGGCCAGCCGCTGCTGCCGCTCCGACTCGCGCTGCTGCTCCTCGCGCAGGGCCTCGGCCCGGATTTGCTCGGCGCTGAGGCCCTGTTGGGTGTAGGCCAGCTCCTGGTTAAAGTCCTTGGCCAGCGGGTAGTCGACGCGCAGGAAGCTCTCGCGCTGGCGCTCGGGCTCGGGGCGCAGCTGCTCGCGCTGGCGGTACAGCTCCTGGGCTATTACCTCCAGTTGGGCAGTATCGGCGCGGGCCACCGTCAGGCGCACGATGGTGGCGCGGTCGGTACTGCGCTGCACTTCCACGGCCAGGGCGGGGCCGTTCTCCTGGGTGCTGTTCATACGGGCCACCCGCTCGCTGAGCTGCTGCACCTGCTGCGCTCCTTGCTCGGCGTTATCGTGCTGGAAGGTTACTTTAAGGCTCACATGGTACTTATCCGACGTGGCATGCCATTCCACCGGCCGGGTGGCTTCCTTGTAGGCCGCCTGCTCGCCCACCGGCACGAAGGGCCGGGCGGGCTGCAGTTCGTTAAGGTAGTTGATGTTGAACTGCCGGCCGCCGGCGTCGCGGTCGTTGGCCAGCACCACTTCTTGGGGTGCCTGCTTGTCAATCACCCGCTGAATAAGGGCAATCTGGGCCTCGGTGGGCGTGCCGCTGGTGGCCACGTACATCGTATTGCGCGGGTCCTGACCGTGCTTGAGCTGGAAGTGCGAGAGCGAGTCAATGGCCGACTCACTCACCACGAGGCGCGCCACTGGCGTGTCCTTGCCCTCGGTGGGGTGCGATACCCAGATGCCATTTTTGGGCAGCGGAAGCAGACTTTTGTAGTGGTCGTTTTTCTGCTCGACGCTGGCCAGCCCCTGCTCGTTGTAGAGCGGGAAAGCGGTGTTGTTGTGCTCGTTCTGCTGCGCCGTGAAGATGCGGCCTTGGAACGCCGGGCTGTCGATGGTGCTATCCACCAGGCCCCGGCTGTGCAGGTAGGTGCGGTCAGTCAACTCCTTTTTCACGCCCAGCACCTCCGAGATGAGCCGCGTTTTACGCTCCTCGGCGGCCGCCTGTTCCTGGGCGGGGTCGCCCACGGGCAGGCCACTTAGCCGGGGGGCCTCGGACGGGGTGGCGTACACGCGGGCCGGGGCGGGGGCCCCGGCCAAGTACTCGCGCAACTGCTGGCGCACCTGGCCCAGGCTCAGGCCGTGGCCATTGTCGCCCCGGGTTTTGGCAAAGTCGATAATGCTGCCGGCGTCGCGGTCATCGCCCGTGTTGAGGTACACCTGGTGGTCGCCCTTGCGGGTAACGATGACGTGCTCCTCCTCTTTTACCAAGTGGTGCCAGTCGCCGCGCCGGCTTTCTTTTTTAATCTCATAGCCCTGGCGCTGGGCGTAGTCAACCAGGTCGATATCGCGCTTGAAACGGTCTAGTTCGGTGGGGTCGTTTTCCCGGGGGGCATTCATGCGGGGCGGAGTTGCTGGGTGAGGGAGAGGAGCCCAGCAGCTCCGCGCCAGGCTGGTCACCTGGCCCGTCAAAAGCTATCCGGGGTATTAGGGGTAGGGGATTCCGGTGCGGCACTATCGGCGGCCGAGGCAGCCCGTTGGGCAGTGGCGTCAAAAAAGGCCAGTTGCTCGCGGAACTTCGTCAGGAGCTCAGCCGCGGGGAAAACGTACTGGTTCGCCCCGGTGCCAATGTCGATGCGCACAATCTCGGTGGACACGCCCAGGGCGCGCAGCACGCGCTGCACCAGGCGCGGCTCGTCGCGCTTGAGCTTGCCGTTTTTCAGGTTGACGACATTCGTATAAGTAAGGCCATGCTGGGTACAGAAACTGGTTAACTCGCCTTGTCCGATGGCTTTTAACCGGTGTTGCACATAGCGCAGGCACTCAGCATAAGGCACAGAAAGGCTTAAATCGGGAAATCCCAGGGGGGCAGCAGCTTGGTCAGGGGATAACATGCGGGGAAGCAGGGCTGGGGAAATCAGCCGATAATGAAGAGCGAATAATTCCCAAAGGACGCACCGCGCTAGCTACTCGCTGCAATCCGCTGCTGGGAAAAATCAAATCTTATTACCCTGATACTCCGTGTCCTCCTAACTTGTAAGCCCAGTCTACTGCGACACCCGCTATAACGACGAAGTAAATTTTAAGTTTTAACTAACTTTTTACTAATTCAACAAAGCGCTGGCCCGTAAGGGAGCCGGTATGCGCACCGGTATCCTTTTGTTTGTGGTCTTTGCCGCAGCGCTCGCGCTGGGGGCCCTGCTGTGGTGGCGCTTCAAAGGCAATGGACGCGCAGTAGCGGCGCCAACCGTACCGGTGGCCACGCGCAATCACCACTCCCTACCACTCTTTCACTACGGGCGAGCCAGCGCAGTCCCCGCGCCACCGGCAGTAGCGGCCGCGCCACCAGCGCCGGGCAGTGCCCTGGCCCGCCTGCTGCCCGAAGAAGACTTCCGGGTGCAGGAAGCCGCCGAGCTGCAGGCCGAAGCTGACCACGCGGAGGCCGTGCAAGCCGAAAGCCGCGAGCAGGCGGCCGCCGAAACCACCCAGGAAGCATCCAAAACTGGCGAAAGCCAAGCTCCTGAAGGGAAAATGCCGCAGCCGGTTTCTACTCGCCACGCGGCCGGCGCAGTAGCCTCTTTGCTGGATACCCTGGACGAAGTTCCAGCCCCTGATACTGAGTCCGCGCCCCCGGCAGAAGCCACGAAACCTGCGCCGGAACCTGACGAGGAGCCGGCCGCGTCCGCGCTCTTCTACAATCCGATTACGGCCCCGGCCCCCGCCGCCAACGACCAGGCCAACCGGGCCGCCGAAATCGCGCTGCGCCAGCAGCGCCGCGCCAGCATGGCGGCCGATACTGCCGCCCAACGCGACGCGCTGCAAGGGCTTTTCCCCGGCACTACGGGCAAACCCGCTACCGCCAAAGCTTCCTGATTTCCAACCTGCTTCCGGGGAGATAAGCGCCCTTTTTTCACCTATAAACCTCGTTTATGTCAAACAAACCTTTTAATAGCGGCCGCGCCAGCTTCGCGGCGGCAACCGCTTCGCTCAACGGGCTGGTCATCGCCGGCCGGGCTTATCAGCCCTCCAAAACAGAAAACCGCCTGGCCGCCACCCTGGCCACGCTGGCGCTGGCCACCAGCCCGGCCCGGGCCCAGACGGGCGGCGGGGGCGCAGCCGCCGCGCTGGGCGGCGTGCAGGAAACCGTGGTGGGCATCGTGCAGGTCATTTTCGCCATCGTGCTGGTGGTGGGCCTGATTCGGGTGGTCATGAAATTCATCCAGGGGGCGCCCGACGCCCTGGGGGCGCTGGGCTGGCTGGTGGGCGGCGTAATTCTGTGGTTTGGCTTCCAGCTCTTCAAGGACGACCTCGTGAGCGCCGTGGGGGGCACGGGTGGGGGCGGCGTTCGCTAGACGGTTATGCGCTCCTACAAATCCATCGAGCGGCCGGCCCAGGTGCTGGGCATGAACCTCCAGGACCTGGGCCTGGTCGTGGGCCTGTTCATTGGCTCGGTGCTGCTGCTCGGCTTCCTGGGCATGGCCATCAAAATCCCCCGGCTGGTGTACCTGGTAGTCATCCTGATGGAGCTGGCGCTACTGCTCGGGCTGCGCTACCTGAGCAAGACCCGCGCCCCCGGCTTTCTGATGGGCTGGCTATCCTTCACCTTCATCCAGCCCCGCCGCATCGCGGTGGGGCCCATTCCCGCCGCTCATGAAAAAACCAAAAACCGCCGCCTTTGACGCTGTGCTGCCCGTGCACAGCTTCGAGGCGGAAAAAGTCATCTTCCGCGACGGGCGCGTGGCCGTTGGCTTCGCGGTGGAGCCGGCCGAGATGGAAAGCTGGACGGAAGACGACTACAACGCCTTCCAGACCGCCCTGCTCGGGGCGCTGCGCCCGCTGCCCACCGGCACCATCGTGCAGAAAACCGACCTCTACTACGACCGGCCCTACCGCGCGGATAAGACCCAACAGGCCTACTTCGAGGGCAAGATGAACAAGCACTTCTTCGAGCGGCTGGTGCTGTTTCAGAAGTCCTACCTGTTCATTTCCTTTGCGCCCGTCGATGGGAAACCCACCAAAACCAACGCCGTCAACGCGCTGGTAACGCGGGCCGGCGAGGCGCTGGTCAAGAATCCCTTCGGCAGCCTGCTGCAAACCCTGGAAGTGGCCGAAAGCGCCGCCCTGGAGCTGGTGCAAGCCGTGCGTGACCTGGGCGGCGTGGAGTTCACCCGCCTGGCCAGCGAGGAAATCCGGGGCCTCTATCTCCAGTATTTCAACCTCAACTTCGACGGCCAGCCCACCCGGCAGGAGCGCGAAATCGCCAACGAAATCGGCACCCTGGCCGTGGGCGAAAACAAGGTCAACGTGGTGTCGATGGTCGGGCAGGGCTCCGACGCCTACCCGGCCGTGCGCAACGGCTACGGGGTCACGGCCCCCATGCTCTTCCCGCTCACCCACGTGCTGCAATGCCCCCACGTGCTCACCCAGGCCCTGCTGATTCAGAATACCAAGCAGGCGCTGGGCAGTCTGGACACCGACCGCAAGCTGAACAACTCGCTGGCTATTCTGGCCACCCAAGACAACCACCTGCGGGCGGCCGAAGTCGAGGAGTTCACGGCCGAAGTGCGGGCAGAAAACAAGCAGATTGTGAGCCTCCACCTCTCGGTCATGCTCTGGGACACGAATGACACCAACCGACGCGAAAACGTGGAGCGCGTCACGGCCGCCTTCCGCTCCATGTTTGGCACCGAAAGCGTCGTGGAGGGCCACCTGGCTTTGCCGCTGTTCTTCGGCCTGCTGCCCGGCAACGGCTGGCAGGTGCCCGACCGCTGGCTGACCACTACCGCCGACCGCGCCAGCTGCTACCTCCACTGGACGGCCACCTACCGGACCGACGCCGTGGGGGAGTACCTCACCGACCGGTTTCGCAACCTAGTGGTTGAAAAACATTAAGTAGTCGTATTTGTTTGAGGTTCAAACGCTTCCTAAATATGACTCTTTATCGCCTTTGCCTAACCACGGAGGAACGCCAGACCCTGGAGGGCTGGCAGCAGCAAT
>JAABUK010012078.1_pt1 | contig 11077 bp, 10 predicted proteins | sample 5559141 | NCBI WGS metagenome assembly JAABUK01 (sample SAMN10711869, study PRJNA513367) | rock metagenome | isolation source: Antarctica rocks | place: Antarctica: Victoria Land, Pudding Butte nord | collected 2016-01-03
GAGCTTGTCCCTCGCGATCTGTGCGGTACGGACTTTCAGATCACTCTCCAGGTGTCTTTCCGTATGAGAATCAAGGGACAGAGTATGTCTCGCATCATCAGCAAGGGTACCTTCTCCTTCCATCGTCTCTATAACGTACAACGCGTGCCACCTCAGTTCGTCGTTCTGTTCATTGCGCGTCAAAGAGGGAGGTAGGCGGATATGAGCCTTGGTCACGTTGGTGACGCAAGCGAAATGGTCCAGAAGCTCTGCGATATCACAGAACAGTGGATCGGTAACTCCATAAGAGCTCAGAAAACTTCCTGGCGCGCCATCTTGACACCATGTCGCGATCTCGTTCTCCTTGAACCAGACCACAAGCTTCGGAATCCGCGCTGCAGCGCGAAGATCATCTCGAAGCTTCCGCAGGTGGTCCCAGATGTAAAATATATCTATCGGTCGATCAGGGTGTGGAGGCCAGATCTCCACTCTGAGTACAGGTAGGTCACCGTAGCTCTTGGGACGTTGCTGTGCGATGAAGCAGGACAGGGCAAAAGCGTCGAAGTTGGCACCATGGCATGTCACTCTCAAGGTGAATCCGGCCTTTTGTAATAAGTCAAAAACCTCTCCACGAACTTGCTTGTTGACGCGGAAGAGGGGTGAAGGCAGGTCTTCCCAGATAGCGCGGAGATTGTTTTCGTGTACCTCTTCAGGACTTGGAGATCGAGAGTCAGCGATGCTTCGTCCGTAAATAATCCTTCTCAGCTCAAATGGTAGTCGAAGTAGTGGAGACTGTATGGATGTCGTGTCGTTTGATAGAAGATCCGTGGGGGTGGTAGGTTGCTCGTTGCACAACTTGGATTCCAGAGCCTTCATGGTGATGATTTGCACTGGCTACATTAGGAGCTATGTAGGCCGATGCTGACAGCAGAAACAACGACGAACAAAGGAGCGATTCGTGGAATTATGAGATTGGTGTTCAGTGCGAGGTTGTGGGGTGGCAGTAGTTTTTGTGCTTTGCGTTGGTGGTAAGGGTGCCTTTAGTATGACTGAGCGACAAAGTTCCAAGAGCTTCAGGTGAGCTCTTTAATGTGTAGACGTAGACCCCCAGAAGTACGGAATATTCCGTAACCCGTAAGAATTTGGGCTGTAGGCGTCCAGATGAGTCTTTGGAGTTTGACCTTGCTCGTTTCTGGACTAGCGCCGGCAGCCTATCGAGATAGCCGAGACAACCGGGGAACCCTGCATATCGTAATATCAATATCTCGCAGCGAAGTAGAGCTGTCATTATGGTTCAAGAACTGTGGGAGAAGTTGCTGTTGCTCTTACAATTTGGGGAGCAAAGCTGGACGACTATACCGGTGCTACTGTTGGGGGACAGTGGACTGGATGACTCACCAGGAGATCGCCATGACAACGGTCTTGTTTATCATGATCTTCCTCCCCGCGCTTTTTTCTCTTCTTTTCTTCTGTGATGCTGCAGGTCCTGTCTCGACAGGGGCTGTATCAAAGCGCAAGTTTGTATTTCTAAGCGCTCCTAGGAGCTGGGAGCTGAGCAGTACACGAAGGGATGGGAGATACAAGTGATATTTGGCCGCTTAGAACCCAGGATCTTCTGCTGCTCAAGTATCAATCAAATTCTGTCAGAAGGTTTCTGCCGCAATGACTCTCGTCTGTCGATCAAGTCGAGCGGGCAAGATATTTGGGATTTGCGTTCCATTGTTGGGAAGTGTTTGTGGCAATGAATGAAAGTATCGCCGTTTGTTGGGCTTGGAATGAAGCCTCGAACGTCGAAGAGCCGAATTTTGACGTTGAATCTTAAGTTTGTACGAGCTAAGTGGAAAGACTTCCAGATCCTTAGCATGGCACACTTACCACCGATACCAAACTTCCTCATCTCACCTCCAGAGGCCAAACCACTTGGACGCTTCTCAATATCGCCCGCAAAAACACCATCTACATCTCAACAACGCTCCTTCAGTCCAAAGGATATGCTAGAGCCAATGACCAATTGCCACACCTCAGACTCCTAGATGCGAATCCTACCTTCGCCACCAGTATCGCCATGGATGAACAAGCAATGCAAGGAAGAGAAGAGCGGACATAGCACTAATTTAGAAGGCAAGTATCAAAGAATCGTACATGGAAGATCCAGTTCTGTACTCCAACAGCAAGACCAACTATGTAGAGCCACTATTTCCTGCTAAAGAGGCGTAGAATTCACAAGGATCCCATCACCATGCACGTGTCTCATCGCGAAGAATATCGGCTGGCTTGCTTGCTTGCTTACAATCGCACCATTTTTACGTACATGAAGCGTTACCATATCTGCGTTCGAGCAGGCACGAAAGCAGTATCTGTCTCCATCCCTCCAACACAAGAGTTGACAAGGGAGCAATGATTCCCACGGGCTGCAATTTCACGTGACACCGAAAACCCGGAACCCCCAATCAAGGATGGAAAAAGGATACGTATGCCCAATCTCATTTGTATCACGGACTGGTCGAATGGTTAGTCCACGAAGGTCTCACTAGCACATAGCATGATAACATGAGTGCCTATACGAGGTCGGCTCTACCAATAAGCTTGAATACCTGGATGACCAGAAGCTTGCGAATATTATATCACAGCAAAAATACCAAGTCGAGATATTGCTCGAACAGCCTTTGGATACCTTTCCTATCCATCATATTCTGCCGATGATCAAAGCTCTCGACCACAATATTAGAGCGCCCCTGTAAAAGTTCCTCAGTGTCCGCATGTCGATCGCTAATATCATCGTAGAGCAACACTTGAATCTACCTGTCATGGTTAGCTGGCTGCTTCACTTGATCTACCTTAGCAGACCAAGGTAGTAGGGGTTTAACGGTTTAAGATCAATCCACTAACATGAGGAGTTGACCTCGTAGATTTACCGTTTGATTACGAGTTTAAGCGTTTTTTTTACGGTTCATTCATAGTTGTTTTGATTGCTTGACGTGTTCCACTGCTGGGTCGATCTCAAACCGTAAAAAGCTTTGGTGTTAGTCCGCTAAGGTGTATGGTCAACCTATTGGTTCGTACCTCGCTGAAGCGCTCCAAACGTATCACAACATATTGATGGTCTAAGTTCCTCTCCGCCGACTGTCAAGTTCGAGTTCGACCTCCTTGTTAACTTTATCGAGAAATACACATTGCAACTCGATTCACGCTTCACGTTCAGGATCGTGATTTCTTCTTTGCTGCAGATTGCGACGATTCAGCTATCCTCCGCTCAACATGAGCTTTCGCTTCCGCATCATTTTTGGCCAAATCTTTCCTTCCAAGCTTCCCAGCAACAGCCTCAAGATCGCCCAAAATGTTAGTCTTCGAGGGAAGATTAAGTAAATCATATTCCAGCACCCAGTAGAGCACATGATGAGCCGTAGCAAATTGCTCAGCCGTAAAGCACCAAGCGGCAACAGATAACACCTTATCAAAAATCATCTGCTTTTTCAGGTCGTTTCCATCTTGAAAGAATTTGAATACGATTTTCAACAGGTCGTCAATCCTCGTATCAAGGTCTAGCCGGTCATACAATTCGAAGACAAAGCGAATATAAGCCATAATCCCTTCAGCTTCTATACCGAGCTGCTTGATAAAGGATTCGATGATAGTCTCAAATATGCGGACATTTTCTAAGTACCATCGTCTCCTTGTGTACTCGATAATAAGTCTTTCTAAACTTAGGGTCACAAACAGATTTCTCGGACCGCACGTTTCCAGCGCGGAATTCGAGCAAGCGATCTACAGTTACGCCCTCTTGAATCCGCTCCTTGATCAGATGATCTTCAATCCAAAGCGCTGATGCAGGTTTTCCGAATAACCCGATAACAAAGCGCCAGAGAGGTTTCATGATTCGGTATGTCATGATATTTTGAGGTCCGAAGTGCCTGTATAGATGCTGGTCTCTGAAAATGAGCCAGTATTCTGTAAGTAGTTATGGAGAGACCTTCGCGATGATCTGAAGCTTGAAGAGCCACATAATGGTAGTGAGTAGCCAGCCAGATCGTTTCATGACTTGTTGATGAGCAATCGAGAGAAGACGGTATAAACCTTGATAGCACTCATCTCGACTGTTATTCTTATGAACGTACAACTGGGCTTGCGGCGAATCGTAATAAGCCAGGAATTGATCCGCGAAATCTGTCGAAGAAAATGCCGCAAGTTTTGAATTATATGCCTATGAGATGAGGGCGAAGGCGAGCATTTGTGGGTGGAAGGATGTATCTGAAGCTTTGTATGAGTATACGCAGAAATCATAAAACCGACGAATTCTTGAATCGACTAGTCATTTGAGAGTTGATCATTCTGTGACTTGATGTGTTACTGGCAGGCGAGCAAGCACGTCGGATATGAGAAACTTCGATTCGTCAACCGTCTACTACACGTCTGTTTAGCTTCGCTCACCTCCGAATGCTGCTACTTGTATTCCGTACAGTTTACAGATTGTTCGTAGATCAATGCTTGTAAGACTGTCACGAAATGCGGCGTGCAGTGAACAATTGAGGCGGTGAACCGCGTTTTATGTCATTTATAGTCGATAGAGTTCAGATGAGCGGGCGTTTGACAGTCACTGAAGCTTTCATTTTCGCCTTTCTCACAGCTCGGTATGAAAGAGCGCTGACAGCTTTTGTCATTTCAACAGGTCGAAGCCGACAGTTCTACTGCAATTCAAGATGATCTTGATGCGGTGTAGCATAACATAACATATAATGGTACTAAGCAGAGTAGACACATGACTATAAAGGCAAACAGGCTCAAGCGATGCAGATATCTCTCACAACTTAAAAGAGTGCGCTCAAATCTGCCAATAATACATGATACCAGCAATCGCATCATCGGCTCCCGTAAGCATACTATCAGGGTACTGAGGGCTAAGACCGAAAACACTCGTCCCACCAGGGACCGGCTCGACACCCAAGCTACTACATCTCTGACAAGTCCGCTCATCGAGCGTCGTCCAACGAGTCCCCCTAGCCACATCAAGCTGACTCGAGATTGCCTGAATATCGATATTCTCAAGAGTGACGAAATCACCAAGGGGCGGGCCTGTGAAGATAGCCTCAATCGCATGATCCGTGCGGCCAGGCAGATATGCGAATGTTTTCCACCACCACTTGATTGCGGTCGAGAATCTCGTCTGGCCTTTGAGCTTCTTGAGTAGCGTCGTGGAGAGCTTGACTCCTTTATACTATCTCTCGATATTCTCTCTTACTCTTCCTATGCTCTTCTGATGCTCTTCTGATGCTCTTCTGATGCTCTCTGATGCTCTCTGATGCTCCCCTCTGCTCGCTCTCAGCTCCTTTATGCTCCCTTGTTGCTAATTTCTGCCGTTGTCGTTTGGTGACTTTCAAAGATAGCTGAACAACGGCTTTATGTTGAGTCAGGAAGCCACCTGTGGCTCCCTGATTCAATATCCCATCGTTGTGCTTCTACTTTCTTTCTTCCGCGCTCACTCAGCTTTCTAGCTCAATTTACGGCCTTCAATCTTGTTCCCATTTTGTCATTCGTTCAGATAATTGCATTAGTCTTCCAAGTCAAGTACTTCTCGTCACACTTTCAGCTTTGAGCTTCTCGAAATTTACTATTGAGAAGAAAAGAACCACGGCACAATTCTTCGATGATACGATAACAAATGATCATGAAGAAAGTGCATGAAAAAGACGTAGTAGTGACAGAGTTGCTAAATGGGCTAAGAATGATACAGAGGCAATTTTTGAACGAACGTTGAACCCTTGAGACGAGTGAGTTCTTTGTTCTATACATTCGCACAATATTAGCCTTTAGTAGATTCAATAATTGTGTATGCTGCTCATTAAATAGGTAGAAGAAGTGAAACTTGGGTGCTGCTCTATATGATGTGAAGATTGTCAAGCATGTCAATGAGAGTGTTGTTCGTGACTATTTTGCTGGCATATAAGATTCATGATCACACAGAATGCGTCAAAAGTCTTTGAAGCTGGTTGAAAATCACGGTCCGTCAATATCAAGACTCTATACGAAACGTTGAAATTCATTCATTCTTTTAGTTCTTCTAACTTTGTCTTTTTCATTACTATTGCAAGAAACAAGATCTAGCGCCTCATTAGTACAGAGAGATAGAGCTACGCAAGAATTCTAAGCATTCGATCGATGGGTTAAATCGACAATGTCTAAGAGTGCACCATTTTGTGATTTTGACAAAACACATCTGAAAGAAGCACTGACATCAAGACAAAAACTCAAGGACTCTGATACAGAATCATGCAGCTTATCTGTTGTTTCTATACACTTCTGCCAGAGTCAGAGAATAACGAAAAATCAGACGAATCTCATTCAGGACATTGCATAGTGATCCGGCGGGCCCAAAATATAGAGGAGGAATCTGAGGAGAAACTCGTACTCTCGAATAAAGCGAAAGGTCTCAGGAAATGGTGTGCCATGATGAGGATATCGCTGTGGGGTACACTATCTCGTGCTGCTGGAGCAATTCTTGCAGGCACAGGTGCTTACCAGGTAATTTGACCATAGGCACCTGCCCTTTGATGCTCCGGATCTTAGTAAATTGGTTGTTGAACAGAGGTGCCAATTATCTTGTAGTCTTACTGCTGTGGAAACGCCCCAGGAATCTGGGGGAAGTCTGGTGTCCTGGTCTGATGATCAACCTCAAACTGATTCAAGATGTCCAGGTTTCCCTCTTTCGACTCCCAGGGAGCAGATAGGGATACCACCAACGACTTAAATGCCTTATGAACTCCAATTTCGCGGTCTGTGAGAATCATACGCAGGTTCATGTGATCTTTCGCGGTTTTGCCCTCTTTATCGGGTACATCAAGACTTAATCTGTGGAGGTCGTATCGTGACATGACGTTGAAAAACTCTGCCCCCGCAAATATGGCTGCGGTGTGACCTAAGTCATGGCCGTAAATGTTAAGGGCAGTGTAGTCGGCACCTCTCCCGAGAAGCAGAGGCAACAGTTCCGACCTATCAAAGGCGGCAGAGAAGTGTATAGAGCTGTCTCTTGAGGAAATGTTTGCTGCATTGACGTTTGCACCAAGTTGGATGAGTCGTTCTACTATCTCGGTGTACCCCCAGTAGATGGCATTGAGCAGCGCAGTTTCTCTGTCCGCGTCGCGTAAATTGATGTCACTCCCAGCCGCAGTCAAGATTTCGATTACCTCAACCGGAGCATTCCGGTTAACCGCATGCTGCAGTGCGCAACGGTTGTTGAAAGGGGCGGGATTGTTAATATTAGCATTGGCTTTCAACAAAGATCTGCAAACCGAGGCACTTCTAACAAAATCAACAGCGACGAAACCCTCCCTGTCAGTAATGTTTGGGTCCGCGCTGTTACCCAGCAAATCTTGAACAGCAGCCTGGTCATCGCGGAGTACAGCCCAATGGAGTGGGGTCCGGCCCCTAGAGTCAACTGCATTGATCGAACCCGTAGATGCACCAAGTACGGCTCGAAGGTCTTTATAAATGAACCCAAGAACAATTTTATGAAGGGTAGTAAAACCTGTGTCATATATACCTTCATCTCCTTGAAGTAGTCTTTGTACAACGGCCGATCCTTCGTCTCCATAGCGGCCTCCGAAAGCTCGATCCCAGAGAAGTTCGCCTGCAGTAAGTCCAGCAGTATTTGGAATATCAAAATCCACTCCCTGGTCAAGCAGGAAATGAGCGAATTCCGGAGTCTCCTGCTCAACAGCGTAGAATATAGCGGGTCCATTCTTCATATTGACATCGTATGGAGATGCTAGTCCTTGACTATACATATTTTGGACGGCCATAATGTCCCCATTTATGGAATAATGCCACAAGCGGTGCGACGGAGGCAAGACGCGTGGAACCCGCAGGAGATACTCTGGTCCTGCGATCTGGTTGAGATATACTACTAATAAGACGTATCTTAGCAGCAGATACTGTGGGAATCGGTAAGACACACTGAACGAAGATGATGGGGAGCAATTGCATGGAAGCCTGCTCCGACCATTGTATTGGACGCGAAGTTCGCCGAAAAGGGCACTAAGAGTCCTGGGTGAACTGAAGTTTCCCTTGATGTGGCATGCACAGTTGCACCAGCTGAGACATTTCTGTCGTTTCGAAAACTCATACTTTGCGACCGGTGAGCTCAGACCATTGCTCGATCTCGTTCGTGACCGCCGCTTCTGGGAATATTCAAAGTCTTTTGGCGTATCATCGGCCACAAAATAGCCTCTTTCAACCTGGCCGTTACTGGTTTCTTTGGTCAACTGTGTAAGACAAGACGTTGACATCTGCTTTAGCAAACTTGTGCTTCGAGCAGCTTCGAGACCTGGAGTCGAAATTCTATCCAGTAGTAAGGACATCTCATTAGAGATATTATCATGACGGCTCAGAAATGTGCTCATGGACACTTCGAGTTGCCCTGCAGATGATCTATTGTATGTATGAGCATTATGGCGACTGAAGGCTTGAATAGATCACAAGGTTGGGACAAAAAGTATATTGTGCTTACGCAGTGACAAGACCCAGGCGGAGTCCCAATTCTGCCTTAATACTCTTGATGTCTTCCGCTAGCACCGTAAGCCGATGCTTGTAGCGAATCCATATGAGTCGCGCTTTGTTCTCCTCACTGAGACTAGAAAGATGGAAAACAGGCGAATGAAGTATCTGATTAACGCTATGAATCCTCTCGGACGCCAAAGTAACAGGTGTACTCAGTATATCACAATAGGTCATGGATGAATTCCGGTCAATGAATGTTCTGACACTCTCGAGCAGTGCCTCCAGGCTCTCTAACTCGGTCCAAAATCGATCAAGTTCCTTCGGAGCCTTGCGACATGCATTGAATTTCTGAATGCCCTTTATACCTATATGAGCGGCATGAATAAATGCCAAAAGACTTGCTGCAGCCGATAGCGGCTCCATTGAATTATTATCTGCAGAATGAAGAAGACCGCGCAGAGACGTATAACGAATATATGGTTTGGCAGCTGGCCTATAAGTATATAGAAATTCTCAGCCTGATGTAACGGTACGTCTTTCCTACAATCCTGTCACAGAATTAGCCTGGACTATTACATGTCGGGATGCCCGATCTCAGCCTGATGCGTCGCCTCACTGTAGCATAATTATCATGGAACAAGGCTAAACCAGGCTGTATGGACCAGCTGAGAGAGAGTGCGTGATGCATGTGGACGGACTCTCGGTAGCTTGGCAGAAGCCATGGAACGATCAGTAGTGACATAGAACGAGAGTCCGGAAGGCCTGGTTGAACAAGAAATGTTGAACGTTTTTATCGGGTGCAGTCATACTTCCACAAAAAGATCGGGCATTTGAGCAACCAATTAGGTGAGATTGCAAAATCGCTTGGTTAAGGTCTCCTCGCCTGCCGAAGCGAGCTCATGTTCTAGCTATTACTCTAGCGGCTGCTGATACCCCATTTATCGCATAGCAGATTACCTTTGTAGATTTTTGGTCTCTATAATATGTTTTGAGGATCTTCATAGAGATTGGATTAAAGTAATACCGTATCGTGCTTGGTATTTTGATCATTTCTGCCCAGGCTGGCTCGCTTGAACTGTTGATGGATTATGTGAGGCCAAGTCTTGGGAACGGGCAGGGTTTGATTCATGAAAGAGATAGGAAATTTGAGCCGAAGGCTAGAGACCCATTTTAGGCTCCTGCCCTTTGCTCTATTGTACTGTTGACTGAAGCAATAGAAGCTGTAGTAGAAGCAGAAGAAGTAGTCGTTCCATTAGAAACATAGTAGTTGCAGTGTCATTACACAGCCCGCTAGCCTAGTTGGGGCTAGCGTTAATTTCGGCACAAAACGAAGATACCTAGTTTTCTGTAATTTTAGACAATTATTAGATCTAAGTACACGCCCTCCTCAGCTCCACTTTTACTGCTCTGCCACCATCTTTGCCTACGTGCTGTTTAATTCCACTGCTTAGACCTTACTGGCATTGTCAATTTCCTCATCGCTCGATAAGAATTCGTGTTCTTCGCAGATCTAGAACCCTTTCTTCTAATCTGTTTTGAATATTTAGCATCCTATAGCAATGTTGGTAGCTACAAACGCTACAAAGAAGATACTGATGTGTTTACGATTTGACTCTCAAAGAACCCAAAAGCTTGTGGCTACAAACCTCCGAATTCAAAACGTCTGGGTCCAGCTCCTGTGAAACCCTCCAAGACCAACGCTACCAAGGTACCAAGTGCTCGGCCAAAGAGTACAGCTAGAAAGGAAGCCAAAGAAGCTGCTGTGGGTAAGCAGCAACCCAAAGAACCCGGACTACCGCCTGTGCCAGTTGTAAGGTACACTGTCACGACCAAGGATCTTCTCGATTGAGCGAATGCAGTAGCGTAATCCACAAAGCCGAAGTTTCAATTGCCCTTGAGTATTCAGCGTGTTGTCCGGCGAGCAATTAATGTTTGGCAGCAATGTGCAGATTGGTTTCGGTCAACTGGGGCTAAGGATGACTTTTCTACTGAAGGGCATGCTCATTTCATTAATGCGCTTGAGAATGCCCTAGGCATACTGGAGCCGTGCTGCTCAATCAGCATTGAAAAGCCTATTCAGAAGGCGAAGGAGCCACCACCTTCGAATATCTCCAAGGAAGATACGAGCAATCTGTTCGAAATGCTCGACGTCGAAAATGCCAGCGATGACGATCCAGGCGTCGCGGTAGCCGATGTTACGCCAGCCAAGAAGCAACCGTCTTCCAAAGTCAATCCTACTCTTGATGTGTACATACTTGGGATTCTGTCCGAGCTCGAGCTTGCATTTTCTATCTTTTGTTTCTTCGAAGACTTGAACCATACCGAAGATTTTCTTATAGCCCCTTGGAAGTCCTACAAGGAAGGAAAGCTAGACGTGATTCCACGCTTTTTTTGAACTACAGACTCTCCATGAAGCTCTACTAAACTCTAACGCCTAGCTTATGACCGCAGCCATGACCACCAATGCAGCAATCGATCTTGTTCGGCGGGAACAAAAGGGAATCATCGCCGAGGCACCCAGTATCTTAAAGAGCCCTCGTTCTTATGAAGCTACCTCGAGGATAATTTTCTTTGCCGATTTTTTTTTAGAAAATGCCTTGATCCAGAT
>JAABUK010012079.1_pt1 | contig 11077 bp, 10 predicted proteins | sample 5559141 | NCBI WGS metagenome assembly JAABUK01 (sample SAMN10711869, study PRJNA513367) | rock metagenome | isolation source: Antarctica rocks | place: Antarctica: Victoria Land, Pudding Butte nord | collected 2016-01-03
TTTACCTTACACGACTTTACGTTGAGCTCTGACGATCCATAGCATTCAAGCACTCATGATTTGGTGATCGATGTCTCCATTCCTCATCGCACTATTTGCAGTAAGTAATTTATGATATCCCATGCAACGAGCAGCCAAAGAAAAATTCGAGCTATCTGTCTCATCTTCCCAGTACGAATGCTTCATTTTCGCAGCAACGATGATCAATCCTGTACCTATAGAAAACCAATATACTACACCCCCTATACTCCCCACGCTCTCACTAATTTCATCTCCCCATCCACACACGCCATTCTACCACTCCCGAGCTCAACTTTTTTCGACTGTATCACCATCCTCCCACACTCAAAGATACACCGAACATCACGAAGCTACAATTCGACTCCATATGCCCATAGCCAAGTGCCCTCGCCTTCCCGTGACGACACATTCTCACCGCCTTTCCAAATGCCCTCAGCGTTCCACCAACGAGTCGGCATAAGTAATAGCTTCACAGCTACGGCGCCTACCGCAATACAAATCCCGATAGCAGTGTCCTATCAACTACAACAAAAAAAAGTGGACATAGCTCAGGTGCGAATATCAAGCAGATATGTTGTAAAGCAGTAGGGAGCCTAGAATGGATGATCGGTCTGAGGGTGATGGATGTAACTATGTGCCTAGTATCGCAGTGTAACACAGTGTGGCGTGACGTTGAGGCGGCGCCGCGATGGGGGTATTGTATGGCTTGGGGAGGGGGGGTTTCTGTCGTGTCGGCTTTGTTACCTACTCTGCAGTCTGAGTGCTGACGTGTAGATGATTAGTTATAAGTGTGTACTTGCTACCTAAATTGAACCTTGTGACAAGGTACCTGCCAAGGACGTAATCTGCTTTTGTAGTTTCTTAATGTTACTTCTCGACTCGACGCGGTTATCGATGTGATTAGATATACAGAAGCTCCTCTATACACATCCCAAACTCTTCAGACGCAAGCTCGGTTGTCAAACGTTCCAGAGTGATTCCTGAACATACAGGGCGATTGGACTCTACTGCAGCGTCTAGGCCGACTTTCCCATTCTCATCCGATCTTCAGCGTAAATACTCATGAGGCCTTTCTCCACGAAGTCTTTCAGCGTGGGAGGAAAGTGATGTTGAGCACGCGTCAGGAATTAGGTAGTCACTCTGGAAAATGTGGTGTTATAGATAATGCAAAGGGAACCCAGTCCATGGCTCTTTGACGATTCATTGACGGCGAAGTTGCTGAGTAGCATTGATGGCGGGTGAACGGAGTTGTAAAGCCTGCTGCTGTCGGTTGCAAAGTTGGTAGTGATCGGTGACGGTTAAGCCGATAGCCTCAAGGGAAGGATATCTTGACTGATGCTATTCGGTATCAGCCATCCTACACGCTTCTCTCAAGTCAACCAATCAGCCAGGTGAAGCGCAGCTCTTGTCTTTGCGGCGGCTTCGGTCTGATTTGATTTCTAAAGGCCGCATGCAGATGCGATTCGGCCATGATGCCACGAGTGTGTAGTTACAAGCTCGAGGCAACTCGCTCAACGCCAACTAAGATTCTCATCCGGCGCCCTGGCTACTTTGCCCCTCATCGGAGTCGTAGCTAAGCGACCTCTCCTGGCGTTCCTCTTCCTCAACAATGGGATCCTTGTCCGTCCTGTGCAAGATGTAATCCTGGGCCCATAAGGAACCCGCGTCTTCATACCAGTAATCAAGCTCAAAGGTCTCTAATACAGGAAAATTTACATCTCTCAAGAGAGCGAGAACGCTGCACCAATCGGAGTCTATGATTTTCATCGAGCGCAAGCAGACATTGACAATTGTGGCAGAGTGCCTCGTAAAGAAATCGATCAGAAATCGCTCCGTAGCTTCATAACCCAGGAGATCCAGATTGCGTAGACCTTTCAGATGATGAGTACCAAAGATGTATGTAAAGCTTGGAAATTTTGGGCAACGACCATCCATTCCCTTGAGAGTGATTGTTTCGAGAAGAGGCGCAAATCCGATGAGGGCACCAATGGCCATTGACATTTCTAACGGGGAACCACGATCGTCGCTCAGAACCTCAGCGTTGCCGATTTGAAGTTTCCGTATTCCCTTTAGAGCATACTTACACCCATAGTCATCCCGCCACGTAAATATTTTGCCCATTGCGTGGGGGGTGATGCCGGCGATTCCTGGTCGGCAGATTGACCCCGTGATCGATTCTTCAGGGCGCCTAGGTCCTGAGTGCCGCAAAGAGAATCGATCATACCCGGCAAATGCAGCGTCTCCAAGGTTTGGATTGCCATCTATATCATGGGCTATCCCCGCACCATATCCGAGCCCTAAGGTTTTGACTTCGGCCGTTGATCGTGACAGTGCTCGGAAAATCACTGGTAGGGTGTACTCGCAATCTTGTGTTAAGAGTCCTTGACATCTGAACGGTCCGAAGGCTTCTATCAACTCTCGGGCCCCAATGTGTTTGTCCCAGAAATCGATGTTCAATTCCTCTAGGGATGTGAATCTGCTCAGTGCTCGACTCAAGATCTTGACGTCCAGGCTCTTCGCTGTCAAGAAACGCTGTTCTTCCATATAGCTCCTGTAGGCTACCATGTGCCGTCCGACGCTGAGTTCGTGCGAACTTAAAGAGGTGTGTTGGAATTCAAGCCATTCCCGTAGCGTAGCTTCATAGGCGGAGACAGTTTGGTGGAAGGTGAACCGCAATGGTGAAAGGATCTGGATGATTCCACAATCAGCGACTCTCATATAGGTAGACAATTGGCTCATAAGACATGCATAGAGACAGGGGACTATCAACATGAGGTCGAATTCGCTGATCTATTCAACACTCTACCAGAGTGCGGCTTACAATGGTGTGGACGTGAGGGGCTAGCCCGGAATGTTCGGATAGAGATGTGAGTCTTTGTAAGCTTTTGAGACTGAGCCATACTGGGATCGTGTGGAACAGGAATGGATTGGCCGCTGCTGCAAGTGCTTTGTTGACGAGGCGTATGGCTTGGAGATCTCGTGTCGGCTCAATGTCCTCAACAAGGAAGCGAAGCAGCTCCTGAGGAAGCCTCTCCATCGTTTGGCCTGGCTCTGTACGCCAAATCTCCAAGGAAGGTGTATCTGACTCAATGCTCGGTTGATAGAGGCGAAGGTCTAAGTAAGGCTCTGCCCACGCGCCGAATAAGGCGCGTCACGTGTCATCGACGTATGAGAAACGCGCTAAAGAAGCAACCGCGCATTCAATCAGGTCTTCCAGCCCGCCGTGCGAGGCTTCTCTCAATAGCTCTTCTATTGGATCGTGAGCTACCTTTCAAAGTCATTCTCCCCGGAGTCATCTCCCCGTGATATGATTGGGGTTGCAGGCCATGCTTTACGAGCTTTCGCTTCTGCTACCACTCTCAAGTAGACTGCTGAGCTCAATTGGCAATCTTCCATAACAGTGATGCTGATCCCGAATCCTTGTACTTGGCGATGTCTTTGCTGTGCGCCTAGTCAACAGACATATGGCCTCCGCATCCTCTCAATACCTCTCTAGGTTAGTATCAAGGGCCTGGAGTGCGGGATTGCTGGACACGCAAAGCTATCGAAGTCTGCCAAAAGGATGATATCTCCATAGATGATGCATGTATCACAAGGGTAAATCTATTCACAAAATTCTCAATACGCGATTGGTTTGACACGACGCAGTATCAAACAACCCACATCGGGTTACGTATGGGAGATATACGTCGGCGTAGTACAGCTACATAAGACTCAAGAGTCCCTGGCAAAGGAAACGTTAGATATCAAGTCGATTACCAGTGCACCAAGTGATCTTTCAAAGTTGGAACGCATGATCCCTTGTAGAAGTTGTTCGGCTATGGATTGGAATACCAATATTAAAATCGTATGTACCAGGCATACCTACGCCAAAAGGGTAGCCAGGGTGTTTTCAGATCGATAACGGAACAGCCCCTACTTGGGAGAGTATCCCTAACATTTGTTTTGGAACAGGAGAATGACCACAATGGCTGTTCGGAAAACGTTCACCTTCGAAGTATTGAAAGCTGAGTTACTGCTTTCCTTCGACTCTGTTGAACTCCTGCCAGACCTCTACAACGCCCTACCCGCCTCTGGTTCAAAAATTTGACATTTTCAATTGGGGCAAGAAGACGGAATCTTGCATTGGGACATCGGACGTCTCTCGCAAGTGCTTTTGAGAAGAAACAATCGTAGTGTTCGATGTCTCCGCAATACTCTTTTGGAAGGCCATGCGTAATGGATCACTTCATGAGCCTTGCTGAATATTGTCAATTATGCAGATGGATATACTCACAGGCACTGACCAACTTTGAAACCTTGAAGCGTGGGGAATGGAGCGTAGTATTTTATGATCTGACCGAATTGCGGCGACAAACACATCATATCAGCTCATTAGCTTCTCGTTCGCCACTTTCGACAAAATACGGATTGAGGGAACCTCTGGCGGATCTTGCGCAGACCTCTTTCTGCCGTCTCTGACGCAGATAATGCCCGCTGGCAGGAGGCTATCAGGATTACGCAGCGTAAACACCTGAGGTGCCGACGCAACGGTGCCTGTTGTGATTTACTTCGTTGCCGATCACCGGAAAAAAAAGCCTCAAAGACGTAGAACTTGCCGGTATAAGGCTGACTGAAATGATCGGTCCTATAGAAGTCAAATACTTGAAAATGCGTCGCCTCACGCTCTGCTAACGATGGTGACTCACACGGAGTCTCCCATGGTAGACTAGATTCTCCATATCACTAATGCAAATCCTGTACTGGAAGAGACCGACGCGGCATACAAAGAACCGTACAGTCGCTCTCCGTCGTATTCGATTCGGCCCCATACCGCACTGGCTTCTGTGGCCCACGCGAGCGCTAGGTTCGCTGAGGTACACGGGCTTTTCAGCGAAGGAGACGGAAGAATGACTGTTGCTAAGACCAGTACGGAACAATTACAGGGAGACTGGACTCGATTTGCGGCAGACTAACTGTCTACGATGTAGTAATACAGGTATACAAGCAATTCTCGCCTATGTATCATCGACTGTGTCTGTCGCCGCTAGGAACGATTCAATAGTACAACCTAGTCAGTCGTCTGTATTATCCACTGGCATCAGCCTCCGGATCCGAATTGCAACGATTTCCGATCTATGATGCTATATTAAAGGACACCGTTGTCTTTTCTGAAGGCTTTTCAACAACTACATTTGGGGCCTACTGTTGTACACGCTGATATCTTGTACGACATATTGGGTCCCTTGAGTTCCAAGAAATCGATTGTCGTTCTCTGTATGAATGTATGGCGCACACGAAGGTAAGTAGCTACGCACAACAATACCTACTGAAAATTGCATATTAGATTCACATCTCAAAGAGTTGACTTCTCTAGCTCAGTTCTGCTCGAAAGGCCCTCTTCGGCCCAGACGGTGGTGGCAAAGTCTGGGCTTTTCTTCCTGCCCATATAGATACGCTAACCGCGAGGACCTTGAGTTGTCCTGGCTTTGGCATCATTACATACAATGCTTTGTGGGCCTGATCGCTTCCAAATCCGAACGACATTAAAGGCGAGTTGATAGCAGACATGCCTTGGCGGCACTGATTTGCGTGGTGCCCGAGACTTCGCGCCACCTGACGCCGAGCTTTCCTCATGAAGTTCTATGGCTTTTAGTACTTCAAATGTTGCCACCGTGTATTCAAAGTACATAGTATCTGCAAACAACGCCGGAGCTCCGGTGGCCCTGATCGTTGGGTTCGAAGTAACACTGTATCTGTCGCTGCTGTCTATGTCGATTTCTTGATGGGATCAAGGATACCAAGAGGGTTACCGCTGTTTGCTGGCGCCGCCATATTGTATCTCCGACATAAAGCAGTTTGGATTTTCTAATTTGGGAAGCCAATCCATGCTGAGCAAGGTTAGATTAGGCGCAGGTCCGCGCCGTGTGACTTGGGCTGCTGATAGGTCCGAGGCTCCAGATTGGTGAAAGAACCAATTTATGAGTGAGCGTTTGTTATGCTTTTCGGTAGAGTGAAATTCCTACCGCTTGTCGGATATAATCTTACCACGCGCTACTGACTTCTTGCTGGACAATTGGAGAGCATCGTCTGTCAATGCAGCTTGGCATGCTCATTAGCCGCTGTACCGCAGAGACTTCCCCAGGATGCTGCGAGGGTATGGTAATGGCACAAGGGTATTCATACTGGGCTTTCGCTGATCTTGCCGTTGTTCAATTTCCTTGCCCTTTCCTCTTAGCACTTTCACCATATACTCACAATGACTCCTACACGTTATCTTCCTCGAGCTTCACTACAACCCCTCTTCCTCCTCTGCCTACTAGCTTCCAACATAAATATATCTGCAGCAGCTACAATTCAATTACCCCAACCACTAACCGCACAAACCAATTTCACATCTTCCACGCCCACACTCAATGCAACAGCAAGCCATTATCACTGCAGCAGACAGGCCGAATTCCTCACCCCTACGTTCGAAGGAAATGACTGCTTAGCAGCCATTGAAAAACTGCGCCGTGTCGAGGAAACTACTCACAAAATGCACCTGTATGAGTTCCGCGAGATGCCGTCTCATCACGAACATCCATATATGACCCAGAAGATGCCGCGGAAATACGTATCTGGTATGTTTTCAAGGATGAATCTAACAAGTCAACGAGGTTTTGATGGCTGATTGACGAAAAAGGTTCATGCATGGTCGAACTTGTGATGATGCGGAATCCAGCTCTAGACGGCGTATGACGAATGTAATTTCCCCTTGCTAAGATTCCCACTGAACGTGCCCCTAGGTCGAGGGGCGCGGCCTCCCAGAAAACTACAAGGATGCCGATGTCGCTTCCTACTATGACATTTGGCGTCAGAGTGTCAAGCTGGCAGATACTTGTTTGTTGAATTTTGGTATACCGGGATTGATCACTACGGGTATGTACAATTGTGGCTCTGCCGTATTTGGAAGAGAGGTTTGAACAGTTTGTCTTATTTTTGATATGTGCGTAGGTCGCTTTAATAGCATTGGTGTCTTTCTCTGGGCTGTGGATTCTACTATGGCGGAACGGATCCCTGCGTATGAGCCTGGGGATTTCGCGACGACGGCGTAGGTCGCTGTGTTACTTGTGGAGAGTCAAGGGAAGTGAAGTAGAGGTTGGCTGGTTGTTAGTGCAGGTGATTGAGTGCTCGGAGTAAGTCGATTTTGGTAGTGGGTTCGACGAGGTGATCACGATATTAGCTATTTGAAGTCATCTATGAAACAAGGGCGTAATTCAAAATTTGGTATTCATGTTGACTATACTGCGTTTTCGACAGGGACTCATATTATCAAGTCGCTGCATGAGTCCATTAGCACAGTCTGGTGCTTCTCCTAAGGGATCGACGTTATTGATGAAGCCGTGCTTTTCAGACTTGCGACAAATTTGGCAAGACGTTTCCATCTACGTCGCTCTCGACGTTGTTACCCCGTCGTAGTCTTTTGCAACTCGGACCATGTTCATTACTCTTCTACATCTCCAGTCGCGGTCTAGACGTAACATGAGTCGTTCCATACCTTGTATACCTTTTGAATAACCTGATTGCCAATGTCCTAAGTGAGGAACCGAAGTCTTTCAGACAAAGAATGCTCCTGAGTACTTCGATTGTTGTTCATTTTCTTCGGTGAAACCAATATTCGCTGCTCGAAGAGCATTGACCTCTGCATGTCAACGGTGTGAGTCACCACTCTGTGCCTCGAGATATGAGCGGCTGTCATTAGATACCAATTCATGGAATGGCCCCAGCGACTGGTTCAGGCGGTGTCACCTCGGAATCCTTAGTGTCATGATTGCTGTGCAGTGTTACCAGGCACAAGGAAAATGGGTTGAAAGACAGTGATAATGTTCTATCCTAGTCGAAGAAATTTGATCGACCGCTACTTAGGGCTGTCCCTCTTTAGGAATATGGGAAGTTAGTATGGTCGGTCACTATGCGCGTAGCTTCTTTTTCTGGGGTTTGGACAAGCTCGCATCGGTGCGTTGGAATCCCTCATAGGTCCCATGGAACAACCTGACCCAGGTTGCTGATAGCTGATATAGCGGTCTTATACACTTCTAGAGAATCCAATGGCTTGGTGCGATCAAGTGTAACGTCTGCAGCGAAATGCGGAGGGAAAGCTGGTGCTGTGAGATTGATGACACTACAGAACCTGCGTCAGCATGAGAGATCGAGGTAATGTAGGCTATGCTGTACCTTTTAGGAGCGATAACGTTAGGTTCACTGAGCTGGGAGACTGGCTTTGATATAGCGATGGCGGACCTCAAACAAAAGTATACTATAACGATTGCTATCGCGAGCCGGAAAGAATCACCGAAAAATTTCGTCTTGAAGTGCACTGTCCAGTTGAATCGGCTCTGGCGCTTGAAGCTGGGATAAAGTCCAGACTGCCTGAAGGCGAACGGGCTACCGACAAAGTAATTGGTTATAAGGTGTGTGGACCATGATCTAGATCCAGAAAGCTATTCAACCACGAAACGCTGCAATGTAGCATTGAATTGGCGTTTAAGGGTGGGGTGTGTACTGCATACTTTATCCAGTTGGCGATGTGTTACTTTATGGCGGTTGTACGGCAAGAGGTTGTCGTATCAGATCTTTGACAAAGAAGCGCGTCGCCAAAGCGCATAACCTTGTGTGGTCTCAATCAGCCTGCCTTTAGTCAAAGACATTTCGTTGGTAGAGACTTTGCAAGCAGTCGAGCATACATTTAATCAACATCAACCCATTCCTCAATCTGACAAGTGATCAGCTACCTAATGACAGGAAAGGAGCCAACATATAATTCCATGTCTTCCCATGGAAACAAATGGCAGCACTACAAGCAACCTGAGATATAGTACGATGCATCGGTCTAGGAAAAAGCCTAGTTGTGTGCGTAAGGGACGTCGTCTCCACCGTATACAAATCCAGGAAAGTCCATAAAAGTAGGGTAGTTATGTTTTGCAAGTGAGTAGGGCAATACTCGCGAAGATGTGAGATTTCCAGCAGAGTGTCAATTCGTTCTTCTGGAGCCTCAAATTCGTAAGCTACTGAACTCCGATTATTCCTGAGATGGTGAACCAAGGCCCAGAAGCCCAGAATACATCTAAACCCTCAAGCTCAAAGGAGACTGGATTTGGTTCGAAATTGGAAAACCCCCTTCAGACGGCAGCTTGATCTGGCTCCAAGTGAGGAAGGATACTGGCATGTTCTACAAGAAGTACGATCAGCGCTGCACCTCGCATAGAAAGCAAGTGTTCCCAGCACAGACGAGTACGCCTACTCGGTGCTATCGCCTTTGCCCACAAGCTCGAAAACCAATCATCCACACAAGTACCCATATAATCTGCGGCCGAAGTACAGCAGCCAGGGAAATCGCACCCTGTTATTGGTGGACATGCAGGAGGTGGAGTTGCCGGTTATGAAGCAGATGATGGGTCCGTGGGAGCCTGAAAAAACCAAGTGCCATCAATACCAGTCGACCATACAACGCAACCACTCAGAGAGTAGCCGCCGTAATTTGGAGTTGTAGAATTTGTGTCACAAACATTGACCATGCTGCCAAGCAGATTTTGACTACGTTTTCCAATGATCGTTGAGCCCCACCAGACGGCTGAGGGAAAGGGCGGCTTGCCACTTCCGGGGCTTTCGCCGCTTGGATCGATTTCATTCCACGCGGCGTAGATGGCTATCATCCAGTCGGTGGTGCCAATAATGAGCAAAGCCATATTGGACACAAGCTGGGAGTCGAAGAGGATTTGGTAATCCGCGTCGGAGCAGAAGGTTTTGGTGTTCGCTGCGTAGGAGTCGAAAGGGACGTAGGGTTGGATGTGTTAGGTGGCTGACATAGCGTCCTTGGTCGCCGGGGCCTTCTGTAGCTGTGTTTGCGATGTCTTGCCATGCAGTCTTGTCTTTGGTCAAGTCCTTGACCGGGTTGTCGTAGAAATCGGTGATCCAGTTACTGAAATCGTTGAACTCGGTCAGAGAAATATCCACAACCCCATCGGGTGAAATGCCCAGTCCTCACCAAACGAAAGAGTGGCATCGAACCCTGCTGGCCCGTAGGCCACTGAGAACACGTCTTCGTAGTGATCCTTGTTATGATACTTCATTCGACAATCCTATGTTAGGTCTTGGGTGCCATAGCTTGAGATATTTTTGATCTGGAAGAGCTCGTGAAGGAATGCGTATCATTGACGTTAATTGCTGTTCAATTTTGGTCCCCTTTCGGCTATATCTTGCTTTTCTTGACCTTCAAGATGTTGCCATAAGCCTCATACCTTATTCAGAACATTGGGCAAAAAGTTGATGTTTGGCATATCCTGACAGCATTATCTTTTTCTAAGCAACGCAAGCGGCGGCTTTCCAATCATCACATTTTTGCCTCTTCCCTAGCCTTATGATATAATTATCGCAACGGACGTGGATCCAGTAGCCTGCCATTCATGGCATAGCGAATTAACAAAAGCAGAGAATAGATTGAATATAGCCCCCATCCCGCCGCTTCTCAGCCTTGAGATAGGGAGGTTGGTGGCTGCCCACCTGATTGAGTCTGCTTTGGGAGCGTACGACTTCAAGGATATACAATGATATGCTCAGGCTCGTCCAGAAAGATGTTGATGGTGGTCAAAAAGTCTATTACGCAGACGAGCGCAAACCTGATGGATCACCAGGCATAGAAATTAGTGGACGGGCTTATTGAGACTCTGGCTATTTGAGGTTTCCTGAGTCAATATGGTGTGCATGGAAAGTCGTGGCCATACGGATCCACAAGATCATGCTGCTGCAAATCCCCATCGGATCAGTACGCGCACTCGATCAGAGAACGAAGCACTTAGATTGAGGAAGTCGTAGCGAAAGTGTACATTCTCTATCAATCGCTCATGACAATCTACTCTTATACCAAACTTTCCCCTCGAGCGCCAGGTAACATCCGTGCCCCGCTCCCAAAACCCAACACCCTTCTCCCATCCCAACCCACCCCAATCCCCACCATGCCCCCCTAACATGGTCGTCAAAATCCGCCTCGCCCGCTTCGGCAAACGCAACGCCCCCTTCTACAACATCGTCGTCGCGC
>JAABUK010012081.1_pt1 | contig 11076 bp, 9 predicted proteins | sample 5559141 | NCBI WGS metagenome assembly JAABUK01 (sample SAMN10711869, study PRJNA513367) | rock metagenome | isolation source: Antarctica rocks | place: Antarctica: Victoria Land, Pudding Butte nord | collected 2016-01-03
TGGTAGATAAGATTTGCCAAAAACTATCGTACAGGCTGGTTGAGTCAGTATTTGTAGGTATAACAACAGCAGATAGGTTAAATTTGATAAGAGGAAACCACGATGATTGCTGGTTGGGATCAACAGTCTTCGTTTAGCTTTGGCGATCTTCCTGCAGGCCTGGCGATTGCTGGAAGAGTTAACAGAAGATACTGTACCACATCGTTTGTAACATTCCATAGCATGGACAAATTCCATATGTTGGGATGAAATTCTGGTGGTAAAGTATCTTCGAACATCAGCCGCAGAGAAGAAAAACGAGGGAACAAGGTAGCATTCCTGGCCGAAAGCGAGTTGGTGCGGTCGATTTACTAAATCTTGTGTCGGTATATGTCCATAGCCAGCCTCGTCAATAAACAAGGAGCTACTGGACTTTCCTTTGGTGACTTCTGCTTCTCCATGACTGAAATGTTTTGGTGTTTCGATTCATCTTCTTCAAGAACCAGATGTCTTATTCTTACGATCGCTACGAGCGACAACGCCGTCAAGCGTACGGCGCGTCGACGCGAAGAAGTGCATTAGGGTATTGGATTCCTCTCGCACTGACCGTAACAGTAGCTACGGCTGGCCTTGTAGCATGGATTTGGAGTGAAAGAAGAGATGCGGACGATGATGACTACGATAGAAAAGCAGGGGACCCTCCACCAGGATACGGAAATGTAGGAGAGGGCCCCCCCCCATCGGGCTATGGAGACGACGGGCCTGGAGATCTCCCTTATGCTCCAGAAGCGGAGAGCTCACAGATGGAGGACGGAAGCTTGATGGCGCGCATGTCTGGCGCGATCAGGCGGACACCAAGCCCACAGCAGCTATTTGACGGCGCAAGCCGACGAGTGGTAGCGGGGGTTACTGCTGCCGGAGCCGTTGTTGGGGGCGCATTATCTTCGATTCGAGAGGAAGACAGGGGAGATTTTGAGGACCACTCAAGGTGGTCCGAAGAGGCCGAAACTCAACCTGTCGGTGCAGCAGCTCCAGAAGTGCCAAGTACAACAGTGGTAGAGCCGTTACGGTCAGCACCTCAAGTTAGTCACGCGGGAGCGAGAGCTGGCGGTAAGATGAAGACAGTCGCGATTGTTTTGTCTGCAGATTCTCATTACGATAGCCATGATGAAGCGGTCTCATATCTGCAAGAGCATGCAGTAAGTTCTAACAGAGCTTGCCAACACCACATGAGGCTGACAGCTTGCTTTAGTCTATACTTTCATATCTCCCTCATCACATAGACTCTGCCTCGAGGGTTCTCGTCCTTATTTACGCCCCCGATCTGAAGCAACACCCTCTATCTACAAATCCGCAATCTTCGCAGCCGGCCCTATCCATCACTTCATCATACTCGAACATAGGTCATGAGGACGCAGAAAGTCATAGTGGCGAAGCTGAGAAGCCTCTTGCCGCAATCTCTCCAGATCCCATGTCCTCGCCTTCAAGATCCAAAATGTTTGATACAATCTACAGCCAAGCCCAGGCACTCGTAGAAAAGGATACCATGATCATGCCTTTCACTACGCCGACTGGACATATTCATTTACTTCGCCATCTCGGCCCCGAAATTGTTTATATCCAGGAATCGTTATCTGGTTCTGGTGGAGATGCAGTCACCCATATCTCTAACTGGGTTGGACAGATAGTCCTGGTTGTAGGCGACAAAGGTGGACATGGAGGATTGGTCGACAGTGAAGACGAGCGCGGACACTCTGGTGATGATACTAGAGGAGATTGGTGGCAGAACGACCCGAGGATAGGGCTTGGGAAGGGTGTGGAAGTTGTTGAGGGTTTGCGGGTTGGTGAGGACTGGCGCAGGAGGGTCGGCGGTCACGACTAATGGGATGGAGATGATGTCTAATGTGGCGTACATTTCCCGCTTCAGGGTTCATCTTTTGGACTAACAGTACAGTACCTTAGGTTAAGATGGAGCAAATGGAAGCTTCCATGCATCGTTCACATCGCTGCTTTCTACTGCTTACCACTGCTCGCGAAACCACCTTTGCGCACTGAGGGCTGAGCATCTTTCGTTGAACGAATATGCTTATACTATTAGGCACATGCCCCCCACAGAGTTCAATCCATAAGTCTCACCCTACACGCTTCAGTTAGCTTCGTATTCCAGATTTAGTATCATATATATATGGTGTTTTAAGAAGAGCAATATATCAAGAAGTACGAAAATCATGTCCTTATAAATCCTAATAATATGTGATAAATCTACGCCCAGTAACCCTAATTCGAATAAGTACCTCGGAATCTCATGACCACCACTGCTCATTGTTCATAAATGCGCTCTCACCAATCTATCAACTCGCTCGAAATTGTACCTACAACACACACTTACTATTTTCTAGGCATGAGCACAGCGTGTCCGCTGGCTTCAACATCCCAAACCTTTCCCTGAAGTCTGCAGCTCACTCCTAGCGGTTCTCTCACATGTCATCGCGACTGTGGTTGGGCCCTATTAAAGCCCCATGGGTCTTCTAAGGTTACAACTGAAACCGTGAGGGACGGACTGAAGGCTCCTACAAGCCTAGAATTAAGAGAAAGTAAGAAGAATGGCTACTGCAATCGCAACCAAACCTGCCCCGCCCCACCAAAAGATGAAGCGCCCACCTCCTCCAACGGTCCAGACATCCGTCAATGGTGCTAGATCTTCACAGTCTTCACCTTCTCCATCTCTCGGTTCAAAAAGGCCCCCGTCGGGTTTCAAGCATCCCCCGGGTGCGGGCGCGGCAAGTGGCATGAATGGCAATGTGAATGGGGTAGCGCCCCGCCTTAGCAATCGGAGGCGAGATTCACAGAAACCTGGAGATATCCAAGGGCGGCAGAACAGAAGTGGTAAGGCTGGACAAGCCGACAATCATCTGGATCGAAAGTCACTGAAGAGAATGGCTGAACCATATGGTATGTCTCTGGCTATCCCACAGTGTGGCCCAGATATGATTACTGAGACTTCCCGTGTGTAGCCAAAACCGAAGGCAACATCCTTAAGAGATACCAGAACAAACCTCCATCGCTCGTTCTCCATCTTTATCCGACTCATTTCCGATTCGAACAAGGGGATGATACTTATTCATACAGCTCAGAGATGAAGGCTATTTTGGAACATATAAAGACTCGAACTATACCACATGACTTAGTGCCTGAGCTGCTGTATGCTAGCATCAAATTTTATGAAGGTATGGGCGCTGTGAAGGACTAAGAGTCTATATACTAACCCAGGCGTACCCAGGATGTCTTATTGTACAAGTACATGATCATAAAAGCGCCGCAGTAATCTCCCAGGCTTCTACGGACTCTTCAGGCACAGACAGAAATGTACCTTTCTCCGTCCACAACTATAACCCGTATCTCACACCCTCACCATACGTGCCGTATCCACGTGTGAATGCTCCTAATCCTGAAGTCGGTGGCCCAAGCCGTGAATCAGGCGCAGCAGACACTTCGAACAATCCAGCGACAGATGCCTCGGATCACAACCAAAAGTCAAGCGGAGATTCCGTTGTGAAGGCACCTAAAATATTCACTGTCGTCCTCTTCCCCACACCTCTGTCTTTAGATGAGGAAGTGTTAGTCTTTGCCAACACGCCTGATCCTCGATCCAGTAATCGAAAACTACCACAACACAGCAACATCAATCGCACACCATCATCTGCAACCATGCCACAACCTCCTACCCCATTATCTGCCATACCGCCTACGCCGTCCACTTCTGGGCCTCCTGCGAAGAAACAGAAAATGCTTATTGGGGAAAAGGATATCCGCTCCTTCGAGAGTAAAGCTGTTCAAGCAACCGCTCCTCCACTGTATCTGGAGCCTGTTGATAATCTACAAGACGCGCAGAAAGTATTGCAGTCCCTGACTGATCCGCGTCACCGTGAAGATTACCCTGCTCCCAAAACCCGGAAGAGAACTGTTGCTGAACTGGCTGCTGATGAGGCTCTCGCGGCACAAGAACAACGCTTCATGTTGATCATGGACGAAAGACTGGCGCTTTCCGCGTCTAATGCTACTGGTGGCAAGTCTAAAACATCTGATGGCGAGGCCGGAGCTGCATCGTTCGAACCACGTTTCGAGAGATTCAAAACTCTGGAAGCAATCAAACTCGCTCACGCGGAAAGAGCCGAACGGGAGAAGGAAGCCAAACACCAGATACAGGTCCAGCAAGCAGCCGCGAAAGCTAAGCACGAACAGCAGGAGCGAGAGGTGAGACAAACGCAAGAAAAGAAACTTGCGGATCATGCTGCGAGGGAACTCCAAATCCGCAACTATCAACAAAACACCCAGAGACAAGCAGCTCAAAACCAAGCAAACGCGGCAGCTTTGCAGAATGCACAGGCACTTGAAGCTAGGCAGAACCAGCATGCTAATCCTCCGGTATCCAATGGCATGCTACCGAACGGTCAGATACATATGGTACCAGCCTCGCAGCCTCACCATTCATCGCCCATAGTGCGAAACATGACGCCACATAGCAACTCATCGCCCGTAGTTGGTAATGTTATGGTTAGCCATCCTGGACAGAGCGTCCCAATGAATGTCACTTCTTCCGGTCAAGGCAATACGAGCAGTCCAGCACGACCTCCCTCGGCCCTACAGCCTGGTCATCCTGTCGGAGGAGCAGCAATGGTACATCAGCGAAGTCAGCAGCCAATTAGCCGTAGAGGCACCCCACAGATGAACGGGACACCAAGCATGCAAAACGCGACACCAGTCATGAACCATGCTACTCCGACATCGAGAATGGGGCACGCAAGTCCTCCTAATTCCATGACACAAACTCCTACCTTGGCGCAAAATACCATGGCAGCACAACACTTGATGGGCTCCGGCCAACTAACTCGAGAACAGCAACAGCAACTCATGGCAAACCGCCAGACCCAGGCTTATTTCCTACAGCAACAACAGCTGCACCAGCAAAGACTCCAAAATTCCTCGCCAAATCAAATGTCTCCCGACCGCCAACCGCCAATGGTCAGCATGCAACAACTGGCTAACCAAAGAAGCTACGAAGCCTACCAACAACAACTCCGCAACCACCACCAACAAATGGGCCACGGCGCCCAGATCGCCAACGGCGCCTCCCCGCCCCACCCCAACCAACCGCACCCCGGCCAACCCGGACACCCTGGTCAAAATCCCAACCAGCAACCCAACCAACAAGCCCGCAACCCCGCCGCTCCCCACCCTGCGCAGGCCTATTTCGTCAACATGCAGCAAAAATTATACCAGTCACAGATACAGAAGCTGCAGGAGCACTACGGGCCGAACATCCCACCCGAGAAGGTCCAGCAGGCGAAGCAGCAAGCGCAGGCGGTCGCGCAGCAGCAGATGCGCCAGCAGAGAGTCATCGCAATGCAGAAGCAGCAGCAGCAGGCGGCGGCGGCGCAGCAGTTTAGCCAGCAGCAGCAGGCGATGATGGCGCAGATGAACCAGATGGGCGCTGGGGGGATGAATGGCGGGATGAATGGAATGGGTGGGATGCAGTAAGGTGGGTTTTGGGCTGGGTTAGGGGGCAAGAAAAGAGAATGGGATAATGGGGTGATGGATGAAAAAGGGGGCTGGATGCATGGACGGTGTTTCTCATCCTTTGGGCTTGGTTTCTTGCGAGTCAAAAACGGGGGTTTTTTACTCTGAGGTTTTCATGGAAGCGAAGTGATATCCCACAGGTCCGGGTTCAAAGGCTATATCTGTGGCTGTACTATACTGCTTTTAGAGCTTCGACTAGGTGTTTTGAAATGTAAATGTAAACGCTTCCTGTTTCGATATCTCCTTACCTTAGCTGTGTCTTGCACGCGCTAGCGATTTGTAGAAGTAGGTATGATACCAATGTCGCAGGGTTTACTTTACTGTAGGCCGGATCTCCCTCCCATGAAAGGGAAACAAACAGAGCCAAAAAATATCCCGCACCCAAAAAATTTTTTGGTAAGACAAGACTAACTCAACCCCCAAATCTACACACCTCAAACAATCTCCATCCCGTAACATCCTTCACGACTCGATAGCAAGGACAATTTCCCCAACTTTCCACAAAACCCTCATCTTTCCTCCCGCACGCACGTAACGATATACAGTAGGCGGGTCGCAGGAAGCGAAAAACACAACCCCAACATCCTTTCACACGAGTGCGCAAGACGCGGAACGACAGACAGGCCGAGGCTTGGGTAAATTGATAGCCAGAAAACCATCCGTTGCTCGAATTACCAGAGTCAGAAAGTCGCTATTCTCCCCCCCCCCATCCCATCCTTTACGATTCAATATAGCTCGCTACGAGACAGCTATGAGATCTGATGCAAACACCTGCCTTGCTGGTTAGAAACGGTTGGGCTGGTTTTGAAGAAGGGAGGGAGGGGGGATGGCTGTGGTTGGAGAGTGGGATGAATATTGTGCTGGGTTTGGAGTGCGAGGCATATGTGTTGGTTGGGGAGTTGTGTGGTGAGGATGGTGGTAGTATGTAATCTACATAGCGAAGCAGCTGGCTCTAACAGCGTGGAAATCTTTTGTTGGGTCTTCGGCTCTAGCAAAGTGAAATCACTGGATTTTTGGATTCATAAGGGACAGACGGGAGCACCGAAGATGAGTGCAGAAACATCCGTTCTCAGTAAGTCACTCTTGTAGATGGAAGACGCGTTAATTATAAACGCTACACCATCTCTATGCAACGGTGACGAGGTATCCTCTTTGAAGGACATGCTAGGACCTAATACGCTCCGCTTCGACCTCTCCGTGTCCAATTACATAGTCTTGCATCCGTCCGAATCTGGGTGGCAAACATCGCCAGATGTCTGTTGGTTGACGAATCGGCCAAAATGTGAACACACGTTGGAACAATCCTATTCAGGTATCTATAGCATATTTCAACAATGTCGAGTATAATCTCCTCTTACCCGTGCTTGATCCAAGAACGCAGGCCCTGGTTCCATGCTTGGGTATTCTGCCAAGCACCAATTGCTTTGCCTCAGCTCGAGATGGCAGTTCGGCTTCTTTGTAAGCCGTAGGTGCTTGATGGCGACTGGATTTTCCCTTGCTGAAGAGGTGGACGACTCCCAGAGCAGGTAAAGGAGGAGAGCAAAGACAGGGTGCAGGGTTGATGTCTTTGCTTGGCGCTTTGGGCAAGGCAAAATGGTTGTTGCATAATATCGTTGCTCTGTCGCAAGGTTTTCTGGACATGGTTGCATTAATATTTGGGCATCGGATGAGAATATGGTGGTGTTGAGAGTTTTGACTTTGGACACCTTGTACGATGCAGTCCGGTGATATCATCCAGTAGCAGGAGCGTGCATGGGGTTTGTCATACTTATTTGCAACACAGTCTCCCGAATAAGGAGGTTTGTTGATCCCTTATTTAACGACCAATCGTTGTCTTCGTTCAGGTCAAGATGAGACCAACCAACCGTTCCAAATGTTAGAGACGGAACTCGTAGTTGCGCCCACATGGTCAAATCGCCACGTAGACTGGAGCCTGAACCCGGTGACGAAGTTGTTGTCGAAAAATGCCTCAGAGGATTTGGAACGATAGAAACCCCCACGACTTTGGGTCGCACTCAAGATCCTTGAGGACACGCTAATAGAACCAAAAGTCGAGCAACCTTAGTGACATCGAGTAGTTTCAAGACTCCGAGGCTGATTGCTTTGCTTTGTTTGTACGTCGGGAACTCCGATACGACTTGAATAAGTACAGCTCTAAGTCCTGAGTCGTCATTTTGGAAATGCTGAAGGTGGCCAATAAGCTACTTGGCCGCGCCTTGATCGTCGACACGATCCATAAGTGGCTCGTCCTGGGGAAACTATGCATATCAATGATCTAGGTAGATTTCGGGGATCGGAGACTTGGTTGTTTGTCTTCTTGAAGGCACTATCGTCAGAAACTGGCCAGTTGTCCTCAGATGTGAACCTCAGCTACACATCGTCAGCACTAGTCAACGCTGCCTTCCAGTCTCATGGACTTGCTAAAATTGTTGCAGAGTATCCTTGGGCAGGATTCCCCCAAGTACTGTGTCGTATCGGCATGTAGCGTCTTTGAGATGATGTCCTTGTCCTCAAGGCTCGACGCGAGGACTCTGACGCAAGGACTCCGACGCGGATGAGAACCCGACTCTCACCGCTGAATAGATGGATAAAACTGTCATCAATCCCAGGCCCAGCCACGAAATACATATTCTTGTTGAGTGTGATCGCATCATATCATGGATGTGCCTGAACACGAGGGGCACGGAGCGGCACCAGGGAATATAGAGTCCTTCGAGCTAATTCACTAACTGCGGCAGATCTTGAAATATCGTACATAATGCATAGTGCATAGCGCAATGCCGCGGATGCTGCCGGAATACGATGTTTCTGTGTGTGCCAACGGAGCCTTGGAAGTGATACCATGATCAACCAGCTCGCTGATCTTCATTGTAGGTTTTTAGTTAGCGACGTGGCTACCAACGAATTCCTTGCAATACAAGCGCAGCGGTGACAGTAAGCCAAACGGTCAGCTTTGACGAGAGTACATGGTACGTCTAGAGACTATGAAGTAGTACAGCCTTTTCTTCTAACCTGGGAGAGAATGGACCTTGAAGCGCCTGCGTCATTTGAGGCTAAAGTATCGAAAACGCACGTACGCCATGAACCAGGGAAGCGTTAGCCGTGGAGATTCGTCGATGCAACTTGCAATGCGAGTCAATCATCGAAGAGTTGGAACAAGTATAATTGCAACAAGTGATTGAGTAATTATCTCGTGTTCAAAAGCCCGGCGCAGTGCAGGAGGAACTCGAGTATACAAAGTGACAGAATCAAGTTAATATCTTTTGAAGGAATTCGCAAGGTTTGCTCTTGATCCTGTGTGACAGGAGTAGTATACGATGGCTAGAATCGAAATCCGAACCCAATAGCTGTGAAAGATACCTATTGTGATCCACCATAGGGCGCATCTATGGTTCTTGTTGGCGGGTCGTAAAACTTGCGTCGTCGTTATTGCGCATGGTGGTGAGAGTCAAATACTAGAGCCATGAGGGAAATAACTCTGACTTGCCTGATAGCTGGACCAATCATACGTCAGAGCGATACCGGCTAACCTGAAGCTCCACCAAAGCTTTTGGTGGAGCTGTCACGGCCTCAACTTTGATGCTGTCTAGTTGCAGGAAGAATCAAGCCTTGTGAGGTGACACCACAGTCCGACATCTCCGTGAAGCTATATAAAAGCCTGCGGTCCGTGTGCGACTTTACTCCTGCATGCTCTAGCCAATGAACAGCTAGTTTGCCTAATAAGCAGCACGTTGATTTGTCGCTTTAGACATCCGCCAGGCTTCAAATTGAGTGAATCATGTATGTGCTGGTTCCCATAGCCTTGGGAACAACCGAATCCACCAGAGGACACTTGACTTGCTGCCAGGCTTCGATGGTTGATCCAATCGTGTCGTGGGGTGTCTCCAAGACCGGTATTCGGTAGCGTTAAAAGCGGAGTTATCCCTCCATCTGCGGTAGTTAGTAGTTCGCTCTATATTATTAGGACTTACATTGTGAAAGGCTGAGAAAGAGAGACATACAAAGTAGGTGCTAGAGATATCCAGAGCCCGACCGATTGGGAAAGTCCCAAACAACGACCAACGTATGAGTTCAATATCAAAGAGAAGTAAACCGCCCCCAACAGAGTGCACGTTCAAAGCTGGTGGAGACAGATGATGCTTAAAGGTAGAGTTTGACAGAGGCTTGCTCATGCATGTAGATCCCAGGTCTGGTCTCTCCACTCAGGGTCTCAAGGGGCGGTCGATGATGCTCTACCGAGCAGGATTTGACGATGCATATTTCAGATCCCCGGCTATACTTTGCTACTCGTCGCTCATGATCTTGGGACCATTCCGATCTGAGAAAATTGACTCGACTGAAGCCAAGCTAATGAGCCATGGCAAAGATAGACTTCTCCATGCCAAGCTGTTTTATCGCATTCCTTGCGGCTTGTTGTTTCAGCACTAAGGTGGGGCGCGTTACGTGCAGGGCGCTGCTGCAGTGGCGATCGATCTAACGGTTTTCCCCGTGACTGATTGTTCTTTCCTGCCTTCCAAATGCGTCGTCCGGGGCTGCGGGTCTATCAGATTCTCCCCTCGATCGATCAGAAATCACCATTTTCTCCCGGTAAGTAATCATTAGAACCGTAATTCTCCGAGTATACGCAGCAGCTGGATCTGCTCATCATTGGCCAACTTGAACGAGGCTCTTCCTGGCATACCGCCCGGATACCAATGCAGATGCAGATGCAGATGCAGGTCAGACAACTCTGCCAGCGCCCAATAGATAGCTTTATAGAGACCCTGTAGCTTCCCCACACCCGCTCATCCCGCATCGGTAAGGAGGAAATAGCTATGTACCGAAAGATCCTATAGTCATTGTAGAAGATTGGGCGAACGTTTGCTGGACTACCTAGGCATTCCATGGCGAAGGTGATTTTCCGAGCGTCGATACTGACTGAAACATTTGTCGAGGCTGCTCAATTTTACAGCATTCCATCCACCTTGCTTTGCTATTGTGGCTATGAATACTAGAGATTAGCCGGGAAACGAAAGATCTTAAAAGGTCAACGCCTAGCAATCACCTTCCTCCAACAAAACCACGACAACCCTTCGATGATCTTACTCTTGACGACAGCCTGATTGATTGTACATCTCCGACTGCGTCCTCGCTAGGTTCAGATCCAGGCCTTCGACATAGTTCCAAGATTGTGCTTATAATGATTTTAGATTCTGTTCCCCCTTTCCACGGGAGCCTAATTTTGGAGTTCGAAGAAAGCCTCGAGTGTTGCAAACTACCCCCAGATGTCCCAAACGATGGATCTATCCTCGAAATACCGTGATGCCCTACAAGAGTGTTCCTCCTCCATGCCCAACTTCTTGGACGGTTATATGACCCCACCGCGATCTGCCACCTCTAGAAGACATTCGTTGGTGATCTGCGATTCTTCTGGACACTTCCCATCAGGATCTTTCTCAACATCAGACTACAGCTCTTTCAGCGAGCTTCCGACACCAACATCATCGACATCGGCTTCGTCGTCCCGACACCATTCTATAG
>JAABUK010012082.1_pt1 | contig 11076 bp, 16 predicted proteins | sample 5559141 | NCBI WGS metagenome assembly JAABUK01 (sample SAMN10711869, study PRJNA513367) | rock metagenome | isolation source: Antarctica rocks | place: Antarctica: Victoria Land, Pudding Butte nord | collected 2016-01-03
TCAGGTGCCTTACGATGGGAGTGATCGCGGAACTGCTCGTGATGATACTTGTTTTGATCACCGACTTCTTCGTAGCAGTCGAGGTCGGCACGGATATAGGCGTCGCATAGGTCGGTGCCGAGGTGGCTGTGCTCCGAGCCAAGGTGTTGATGGTCGTTCCGAAGGTCGCAGCTCCAGCCGCTGCTCGGTTTGACGTGGTATGCACAGCTTGCGCTGCGGCCTGCCAACTCTTAGTACATACACCCCGAAAGGAAGCTGAACACTCACTTCGCCGGCAGCTTTACTGGCACTAAACGCACTCGCGCTCGAAGCAGCGGACAGACTCGAAAGTTCCTCCGGGCTGTATTGGTTCAGACTCGCGTAGAACCGCTCATCCAGCTCCGCTGCGTCTCTCTTCTCGATCGTCCACTGGTTCGACGAGTCATTCTCCGCTGCGGCCCCAAGACCAACGATGGTTTCGGGGATGTGAAAAGCGTGCCCTGCCGTTGAAGCGAAAGAGCGGAGACGAGATCGGCGGAGAAGATGGTGTACAGCATCCATAGTGGCTGATGGTATCGGATGAAAGGACGGGTATGAGAAGCGCGGCGTCGAGCCTCTTCGTAAAGGAGTGTGATGGTAGTGGACCGGTGATCGTGGCGAGACTCTAAATCATAAGCGTCTCGAGATGGATGACTGCTGGAGGAGGTGACCGATATGGTGACAAAATGCGAGGCTGAGATCAAGGGGTCCAAGCGTCGTTTCGGGGCGTGATGATGCTTGACGCTCCTGCTCAGGGCCGGGGTTGTTGAGCTCCGACCGAATTCAGGTTGTTAGTGCAGTTGAACGAAAAGAGGGTACCAGACCCTTGCTTTCGAGTTGTACCTAGAGATAGTGGTTCAAAAGGAGAGACAAGGCCCGCTTGCGTGCTCTCTATAGTAGCAGAGGTGCAGCTCAGCACGACGGCCAAAGCATATCACACGGTGAGCCAACGCGCTCGGTGACAGGATCGGAGGCGCGTGCAAAACCCCCTTGTTTCAGCATCGTCCCTGAACGAGGATGGATTCAGACCACTATTACGTAAAAGGTTCGCGTACTGTGAGGCAGTCCAATTTGTTCGATCGACAAGGTCAGACAGCACAGGGCAGATGTTCAAGACAAAGGGCACGTCCTGCAGCTCATACGCTTGCTACCAGATTCAAGCTGCTGGTAGCGGGGCCTGAACTCGAGATCTTGCATCGTAGCAAATATGATATCAAATCACGTGAACTGCTGATGATTCCGGCATATCCGTCGTCGATTGTCGTCTGACTGTACCGCTGCATTCACCAGGCGCTCTGGTTTGCATCATGGCTGTATCTCCAGTCCGACCCACCGCCCGTACCGTCTTTACCGCTGAGACCGCCCGAAAGTCTGTTTTTATCTTCGTACGCTAGCTGACCTAGCTGAAACAAACCACTCAGGAAAGTCAAAGCAGCCCAAGACAAATGGAGTCCGTCGCCGTCCATGCTGTCCGTCTACCGACCTGACAGAGAAGGGCAGACACAAAGACACCGCATCTCATATCTCCCGCCTACACCCCTGACTCGATCTGGAGGAACCGCGACCAATTCTTCTCGGGAACGAAGGCTATCGAGGAGTTCCTGCAGAAGAAATGGGAGATTGAGCGGAACTATCGGTTGCGAAAAGAGCTGTTCGCGTTCAGCGGAGATCGAATGTACGAGCTTGCGATCCACAGCACAGTGGACAAAGAGCTAATTGAGGCGGATAGAGCCGTGGAGTTCTGGTACGAATATTCGGAGAGGGATGATCCTGCGAGCCAATGGTTCCGGACGTATGGGATTGAGCATTGGGTATTGTGCGTCCGCTATACTGACGGAAGTGTGACGCTGATCGCTAGTCAGTGCTGAAGATGGGAGGATGAAGAGCCGCCAAGTTGGTCAAGCTGTGCGATCAAAAAACGCTCAGACAAGCTGAACGGAACGAAATGACAGATGAGCGGGAATACCGTACCTGTCAAGCACGAGGACCGGTGGTTCAAGGATGGGGTCGACGTGAATGTGGGCGAAACCATGGCATCCAGTGTGCGAGCTGACTGGAGCCGCAGGAGGTCGATGTTCCGACCGGTCACATCTCCCTGACTTGAGCAGGTTGTTTTTGGCGAACCACTCGTGAGGCGAACATGTACCTCCATCTATTATCTACCGATCTGTGTCCCCTCACAGCGCCTTCTCCAGCACCAAATCCCTCCTCCGGCTCTCCCCAACCATGAACCAAGGCTCACCCCGCTCCGTATACCCCATCTTCTTGTAAATCCTCTTGCCTCTCACATTATCCTCCCAAACCCCCAACGAAATGCTCTCGCACCCTTCTTGCCGGGCTATCTCCTCTACTCCTGCTAGCAAACGGAACGCGAGTCCTCCACCGTGGTATGAGATCCGGCGGAGCTCGATAGGTGAGGAGAGGGTGAGGCAGGGTTCGGATGTCCCGAGGACGAGTTGGAGACGCCGATGATAGATTCTCCTTTGGGTGTGGGTGAAGTGGCCACGAGGAAACGCATGTCGTAGTTCCCGATGTCATCCTGGATCTGGGGGACGGAGAGGGACGTGGAGAGTTAGGTTCCGAGTTCGGATGGGGAGACCGAGTAAGCGAAGAAATGGGACCATGTTGGAGCAATCAGGGTGCAGACTGCCGTTGCGTCGGAAATCTTCGCGTGTCGGAGCGAGGGGGTGATTGAGATATCAGTAAGCTTATAGAACTAACGTCTTGATTTACAGGTAGAGCTATTTGATCTTTCGTAGCTTAAACTTGATAACTAGTGCTGAAATGTGTGGTATTTTGTGAGTTTTTGGTCGACGTTGAGATTCTCGACTCGTACTGTCCAAGCGAGGCACCATCTGCAGGCACCGGAACCACTTCCGTTCTGGCGAAGATCCTCCAGCTCTTCTCTGAGCGACCTCCAAGCTCTAGCTCATATCGCGACGTATCCGTGATGTCAACCCCCAAGCCGATACACTATGTCATCGGTCGGTCCTGTCATCTCATTTTTTTTTTCGTCGTCACTAACGAGGCTTTCCCGCCTCAGAGCACATGGAAGAAGATGACGAGCAGACCCACGCCCTCCCCGAATGGGTCAAACTCGAGTACGCCTGCCATTTACTCCGGCTTCTCACCTGACGACACTGGACTGGCAGATACTTCCACATGCTCACCCTCATCCCCCCGACTTCCCACCTCCACTTCACCTCCCTCTCCTCTTCCTCAATCCCCGCTCTCCAGACCCACTTATCACCGCACCCTTCCTCCTCTCGCGCCCATCTCCACCCTATCCCCATCCTCACACTCCTCTCCACCTCCTCCTCTCCAGTCCCAATGACCCGAGTCTGTCTCCTCGATCCGAAAGCGCCGGCTCAGCTCAGTCCGGAAGATGGGGAGAAATTCGATTGGTTCCTTTACGGCGGGATACTGGGAGACGACCCGCCAAGGGACAGGACGGCGGAGTTGAGGAAGTTGAGGTTTGAGGGAAGGCATTTGGGGAGTGTGCAGATGACGACGGATACGGCTGTGGGGGTCACCAAGAGGATCGTGGAGGATAAAGGTGGGCTTGACTGTCTCGTCCTGTCTTGCGGAGGCTAATGAGGAGCAGTCCGGCTGAATACAATACCCTACACGGTAGGTCCTAGTCCCAGCAGGTGTTCGAGTTCAGGAAGCTGATAGGAGCAGGACTTCCCGACGATCGTGTTCAACGAGAATGAGTCTATTGAGATGCCTTTCCGTGGGTGCAATTTCTGCTTATTGCTCGAAATCTGGCTGATAGGCCATGCCACCTTAGGATACGTTGCAGATGAGAGAGGAGAACCGATACTCCCGCCCGGGATGAAGGAGCATCTCAGCTCGGATCTGGACCGGACAATCGAAGATTTCTGACTATGCACTCTACATGCTTGCATCGATTCATTCCAAATGAATTTCGAGAATCATTTCATTCATCACGGCACAGGCTTCTCCTTCTTACAAGCGGGACCTTCCGTCGCCTGGCACTGGGAGTCACGCCCCAACTTTCTCCCTGTCGCCTCATCAGCCGCTGAACATTAACCTGCCTAGAACTGACGCCAGGAACTTCTCCCACTCTTCCTTGCCCCACGACGAGCTTACAGAGGTTTCCTCCAGCTCATTGTAGAGAACAGTGGGCTACCAAATATCCTATTCAGCCAGACTCCTGCCTTGTCGTTCAATGCTTACGATGACATGCACCCCGTTCTGCCTCCCAACCTTGACTACACCCGTATCAGCGCCATATCCCATCTACATAGCTGAATCAGGCCGACTCACTGAGGAACCTCATATCCGCCGAGCACTCCATATCCACCTCCCGGCTTCGGCTTCGGATCGAGCCGTCCCCTAAACTCGCCAAACGCCTTGCCCTTTGGGGCCTGGTCGAGCTTCCCGTGCTTCTCCAGTACGGACAGCGCGAGGTCGGTCAATCTGTCACGACAGGCTGACGGGGTCATGTCCGCTGATGCGGTGTTGGTGTATGTTGTCATAGATCTGTACACGCATTGGTCAGCCTTAAGAGGCGGTCTAGGGATCGAAGCGGACTTACCGCGCTAAAGTACGCCTAGAAGAGGTCCGGGAAGGTGTAGCCGAAGGTGAGGATCGCTTCAGTCTGGAATGCTGCCATGTAGTGGCTAACAAGGGTAGTTATCAGCGCTTCTTGGAGACCTACGAGCCTCTTCCTGCTCTGTTCCCTCCACGCCCGATCGTTGCTTTACCCCCCCACCAACCCGTCTCCCTTTCTCGAATGATCAGTCTAGCCGCTATCCAGCGACTTATGCACACCTTGACAGTGTCACGTTCATCCCTATCTGGACCAAGGCTTGATCAAGCCCACCTTCCACACGTCAGCAATCTCCCTCGATCACATCGCTTCCGACGAGCTATATGGTCGACCCTCAAAATGCCTTTTCACGTCACATCCTTTTCCGAATTTTCGTGTCCTTCGAGATGGAATCGTACCCTGCATGGTTTTGGTCAGCGAGTACAGTCTAGTAGAGGAATGTTGAGGTTGAGCTTATCTCTCCTTCCGAGTATTCCATTGTATCCAACTTACCTTCCAACATTGCATTCATCTCTTCAACATCCATGACCATCGAGTACGAAGATGCTTGGAGATCCACCTCTTTGACGATTCGACACAAAGCAACAACCAGCCTTGAGATTGCGATACCGCCCGGGCAATCTCTTCTCAGCCATCCTCAATCTCCAGCCATATCGCAAAGACACAAGACACGGTCTCAGGGGGTCACGATCCGACTACACCATATAGTAACAGGTCATTCGTTCGCTACAGCACGAAAAACTCGTCGCATGCAACATCATGTCGATCCTGAACAACCACACACCCCGCGCCAAGTCGATCTCCGCTCTTCCCCTTCCCTCACATCACACCTGCTACAAGTCGACATCGAGTACCCACGATTCGCCTTGCTCCTTCATCGCCTCGCCTCCCCGTGACCGATGCTTGTCCTACTTCCCCCCATTCGAGAGTATGGGCAGCGTTGACGACGAATCTATTGCCGGGCCGTCTCGATGCATTCCAGCTCGAAAACGCGGCAAGGGGAGTTCCCTGGGTTCCCCGGCGGGACTCATGTCCTGGATGACCCTGACATCTTCCACTTCCTCGCCAGACATCGCGTCTTCCGATGTTGAAGCGGTCCAGGCGCTCAGCAAGCGATGCAGCGTTGGAAAGCGACGGGTGCTCAAGCCATTGATGCCGGCGAATGGTGACTTGGAGAACGAGAGGGTGAAAATGGTCAAGCGGCGGGTGGAACCGAAGGTCGATTCACAAGAGGTGGTTGTCCGAATAATCGGGAAGGCGAACAGAGTGATTGGGAAGGATGATGAGGTCTTCGAGCAAAGTGCGACGCGAGAGGTACGGCGACACACTACAAGCCTGTTAAGGCTGACCTCGATCTCACAGCTATTACACCGTTGGTCACGACCGAACCTCGCCGTCCCTCTCCTTTCAGTCCCATATGGGCGATACCCCCTCCCCTCGCCGCCCGTTACCAGTAATTCGGCCCGATGTCCCCATCTATGCTTTCAGAATCCAAGTCGAGAACCCCATCACCTCACACGACGATGAAGTCGACGAGGTTGACGGGGACCTTTCGCCAAACAGCTCGTTCTGCTCTCGACCATCGACCCCGCCACGAGAACAGGAAGATGTAGTGCAGGTGCAGAATCACGCGGAAGAAATGTGGTTGGAGAGGTCGGAGTCCAGGATGTTGAGTAAATCGAAGGAGACTGTGCGACCTGGAACCGTGTGCCGTAGATTGGCTGAGGTGACGCCGAAAGCGGGCAAGGGGGTAGGCGCTGCGAAGTCAGGCGTGAAGATACAGGTTATATGAGCCGAGTGATTGCTCCTTGCATCGTGTAGAGAGTGCATGTCATTGCTACACGGCTGGAGAACATCCGTTTGGATACAACCAAAGTACAGCTGGCCGCAAAGCGGGCATCCATGATTAGGAAATTGCCATCGTCCAACATATACTGTGGGACCTTTTACGTTCAGCTCGGCGGTGGAGGTAGTCCAGTTACCGTCACCCGGTTGACCCTACTTCCCCCTTTCATCAGACGACTTTTCAACGCCTGAATGCCCTTCGTAGATCCACCCCAATTATGCCGTCAGCCCTCGACGGTCTCTCACAAGCGATCCACGACGACCGTGCCCAATTCGCTAAACGGTACCTTTTGACTTCCCATTTCACCTATGGAGCATGGGAGTTGCACCTATTTACTAGCATCCTCGACGTTGGTGTGATGGGCTGGACGACCAATATCCCAGAGGACTTGGTGAGTCTGCTTATATGAGCTTCAATCACCGTGTCAATCAGCTGAAAAGGCGATGAGCAGATTCCAGCAAATCCAAGTGTCTTGGCAGAAGCGATCAAACGAGGTTACCTCGTTGTCGACCCCTCACCAACCCGAGGAGAATCAAGGGTCGCTAATAATATCACGGTGCGTCCAGGGCTTTCAATGGATATGACTGATGATCAGCTGCGATTCCTACCCCCGGAAGAGGAGCCAATGTCTGTCGATCTCGAGGATCCAAGCGATCTCAGCTACTACGGGGAGACGCTCTTCAAGGCGGCTCTCAAGGTCAGTCCTGCTCATCTATTCCGTAAGAGATAAGAGACTGAAGTGTGCGGCCAGCTTCAGGCTCGGCCGATGGGTGGGACGGACACATGTGAGCCTTCGTCCTGGTCTCGTGGTGTAATGAAGCTGAGGGAGACAGCCGAGGTCAGGTCGTTACGCGCTCAGCTATCCGAGAAGGACGTACGTGCTCTTACCTGGACCTGCGCCGAGGTCGTTGATCTCATGCTCGAGCTGAGTACCGAGCGAAATTTAGATCGAGATCACTGGACTACATGCAAAGCTCGCAAGCATGAAAGCCACCGTCGCTCGCTCTACCGGGAGTGACAAGAAGAAACGTACGTCTCTCTTCATCCAACGTCTTGGCTCGTCCCCCTTCTTGCCTTCCTCAATCCGTGTGTTCAATCGGTGGCTGAGTGGGATCATGACGTAGTGGTCAGTCCGCAGAAGAAGGCTCCGGCGAATGCTAGTGCCCTTCAGCCCAACGCCAAGCGGTGCGTCCACCGTCTTCCAAACTGCTAGCCTGACTCCGCTCAGGCGGAAAGTGGTAGAGGACGAGTTTGCCGGTTCTTCCAACGAGGAGGACGAGTGATCGCACGCTACGTGTGCTGTGACATGATGACGAGACGAAGCTATACAACGCCGAACGGTAGGTTGACTACATCATGACAGTTTAGTCCATTGATGGCGCTTAGATGGCAGTCGTGTAGAATGAGGGCTCCCCAGCCTTTGACGAGAGGGCGAGTGAGATGTCCTCTGGCCTTACTATAACACGATGACATGACGACCTATGCGATGCCTCCCTCATGCCAAACCAACCCCCTTAACGCCCCATTTCCGTTTCCCCACACCTCCAGCTGTCTTGCGATAGTGCACCACACCCAACTCCGGGCTAATATCCCCCCGTTCCGTCGCTGTGGACCTGACGAAATCGAGGCAAGCGGCCGTCACCTGTACAGGCGTCTCTTTCCGTCCCGCATCCTGTGAACATCAGCAGTAACCAGCAGATTGGGATATGCGTACGGGGTGAGAAGGGTCTGGACGGGCGTACGTCCATTCTCCAGGTAGGGAGGGAGCACCATCATACGCGTACTCCAACTTCCCTCCCTCCTCCGCTCCGACAGCCTTCTCCATCAACCCGCGGAACTCCCCCATGATCCCATCCCTCTCCTCAACCACCTCCATGTCAATGGCTATGATCAGCGCACCCAAGTTGTCAGACCCACCTCTTCGTCGCCTTCTCACCTCCTTCCGCAATCTCCGGATAGACTGTGTCTCCTGTTGCGCGGAGAGGAGGTCGGATGCGTTGGATGTGGAGCGGTGGGCGAGGTTGGCGTATTCGCTAGCCGCTTCGAAGAGGTTCTGAACATCTACAAGTCGCGCTTATCAGCACAGGCAAATGCCAAACTAGCACTCATAGTGGAATGAGGAAATGAGACCCATTAGGCAAGAGTGGATTGCGACTCACGTCGCTCCAGTAGCCGTTCCATCTCGGCGAGAGCACCTGCTTCGCCCCGGTCGAATCCCCGTTGTCGGAGGGTGGTGATAATCAGGTGTTGGAAGTAGTGAGAGGGTGTGGTTGGGTAGAGGTGTGTGTGTGGAGCGTCGAGCGAGGTGATACTTGACATGGCGGACGATTATTTCGGAAGAACGAAAAGGAGGATGAGGATTGTTTTGCAGAAGGAAGTCGGTGGCGGTGGGACCTGAAGTCCTTGACCGATTCCCAATTTTGGCTCTGATCACCTCCGAGTAGGCATACGGGCAAGGGGAGAGGGAGAAAGGTGGAGCAGGTTGTCCGATGCATAGATACGATGATGCATAGATGCTTCAGATTGCAGCGTTTGATCACCTGTTATCTCTTCATTACCCATCCACCTTTAACCGCTCCGTCCCGGGCACATCCCCATTGGTCATGCCGTTGCCATTGGGATGTCCTGCATGGTCTCCTTCGCTGAACGCGTCCAACTTGCCTCTTCGTGCGAGAGAGGCCTGAATAGCTGTTATCGACTAGACAACGGACGTCGAGATTAGCGACCTACCTGATTCAAGTTGTCAAGCATGTCGACTGTCATCTCCCAATCGACGCAAGCTTCGACGCTATGAGCAAAACAGCTCTTGGCCATGACGCAACGCACCATCTGTGATGGACACCCCGTACTCGAGATTCTCTCGTGGCTGCTCACTACTCTGCTTCCCGCCTTTCAAGTTGCTCTCGAACCTGATCATAGTTCAGCTTGATCTCACAATCACTTGCGAGCTTGAACCCACATGATCCCGACAATCCCGGTCTCACCGGCAGCGATCTGCTCAGCGAGATCGGCAGCGACCTTCGGCTGATTCAAATGGTTCTTCGACGAGTTCCCGTGTGAACAGTCGACCATGATCGAGGCGTAGTCATCGGGACTCTTCGATCGCATGGCTGAAAGGGCGTTTTGTACGTGTTCGGATCTGCACACAACGGCCTCGTAAGCCGCTTGATCGCAAGACGCGTAATTTTCGAAACAATTTGCGGAGAGAAGCAACTCACGAGTAATTCGGTCCTCCGCTCCCCCCTCTGAGGATGACGTGACAGTCTCTATTCCCCGAAGTCTTCACGATACTCGCCATCCCCTGGGAGTTGATCCCCATGAAGCAATGTGGATGCGAGGCGGACTGCATCGCGTCGATCGCCACGGACACCGATCCGTCTGTGCCGTTCTTGAAACCGATAGGGAAGGATGCGCCGGATGCGAGTTCTCGGTGGAGTTGGGATTCGGTGGTTCGGGCTCCGATAGCGCCCCAGGTGATCAGGTCGGCGATAAATTGGGGGCTGTAGGTGGGTCGCAGAAAGAAAGCGCGAGCGCGAGCAGTCTTTAGCCTGGACAAGCCTGTTTCATAAGGATAACTCGCCTGATCGTATCGAGCAGCTCGGACCCCACCGGCATCCCCATTTCATTGATGTCGCTCAACAGTTCCCTTGCCATTCGCAGGCCTTTGTTGATTTTAAACGATCCATCGATGTCGGGGTCGTTGATGAGCCCCTTCCATCCAACAGTCGTCCGGGGCTTCTCGCTGCATCTCCTTCAGCACCTTCGTCTCGCTCTTCCTCTGAAGGCACTCACAAATACGCCCGCATGACGATCTCCAAACCAGCCCACCTCCCCTCCTGGACCCCTTTTCGCAATCTCGACGCATACTCCTTCGCCTGGTCCACATCATGGATACTACATGGTCCGGTGATTACGAGGAGGCGGTGTAGCGGGTCTGTCCCGGCGACTATGGAGGCGGCGGTTCGGCGGGATGAGGAGATGGTTTTTGAGGCGGCAGGGGGGACGGGGAGGTCATGTCGCAGTAGAGCGGGGGGGATGAGGGGATCGTACTGATTTCCGGAGCGATGAATGGGGCGAGGAATGTCCAGTGGCAGCGACACGAGGGACAGGTAGCAGACAGCTCAATGATCAGCTCAAAGCTCCTCAATCTCGCACGTGATGGCCGATGAATGGACTTACGCCCAAGACCTTATTGTCATCAAGAGGTCGATTTCGATCCGGCGATTGAGTTGAGACAAGCATGTTGGGAGGGGGGCCAGAGGAGGTCGTCGACGTTCTCTGAGCCCGGGGGACGCTTTCCAGATATGTAAAGGAAACTTTAAACTTTTGAGCGCTTTCGACTCGCTCCTGCTGATTCGGATACTTCCGGTAAACAGCCTCTCAACAACACGTCAGGCCTTCCTCGGGAAATCGCGTAACGTGATTCCCCTACTAATGGGACACCCCCCTTTATTGGCCACTGCATCACATCTACTGAATATCACTCTCCGAAAGGGTCCCCTGCTTGCATATCCCAGTCCATTGACTCAAGCACAGTGTGAACGTCTTCAGGGAGGTCTGGGCTACCCACTGGGACAGCTTTATCCTTCCCCTTCCTCTTCCTTGCAGTTGTAGCCGCCTCCGCATCCCTGACCTT
>JAABUK010012083.1_pt1 | contig 11076 bp, 13 predicted proteins | sample 5559141 | NCBI WGS metagenome assembly JAABUK01 (sample SAMN10711869, study PRJNA513367) | rock metagenome | isolation source: Antarctica rocks | place: Antarctica: Victoria Land, Pudding Butte nord | collected 2016-01-03
TAAATAGATAAGATTTAAGATATTTATAATCTAAAATATTAAATTAATCTTTAAAAAGATTAGATTTATTTTATTTAATCTTAAGGTAATATTAATAAAGATATAAGATATATAATTAAAAGATATCTACTTAAATATACCCCCTTTATTAATAGTTATACTTATATAAATATTATTATTATTATTATTATTATTTATATAAAATATATATAAAAGGTTATTAAGGAGTATAAGGTAATATAATTAAGCTTCTAATAATGAATAAATTATATATTAAGGGTTTAATAATAAATACTTATTCCTAATTATTAATTAAGCGGGACCTTAAAGTAATTTATAAGGCTATTATAATAAAGAGAAATTAAAAGTTACTTAAGGATACTATTATTAAAAAAGGTAGTTAGATAAATATTAATTAAATATAAGTATTAACTTAATTAAAGATAAAATAGCTAATTAAAAAGGATAAAAAGATATTAACTTATAAGAAATATATTAAAGAAATTAGATTAGAAAAGGTTATAATAATAGTAAAAGGGGTCTTCATAAATAAGATTATAAATATTAGAAGGTAATTTATACTTCTAAGAGGTACTTCTATAATTAATTAGTTATAAGGCGAGAGTTATTTACTTTTAGAAGGTAGTTAATAAAAAACCGACATTTAGCTATAGCCGATATTAGGCCGGGAACCCCTAGGAGCCTTAGCGACTAGGGTGGCGCCGATTAGTAGCAAAAGTTGATGTTGAAACTAGGGCTTGTGAGAACCGTTCTGGATATAATGAACTTCACTACCCACCTATCACGCTCGATGTAATGGATTTAGCTATTAAATAGCTGCTAACTTATCAAGAGCAGTCCAATGGCTCACCAAATTTCTTCCAATTCACTGTAGTGGACCTTGTAACACCTGAATGTTAAGGCGTCAGCAACAAGTGACCAATCGCCGATGCTCAATCGTCTTCTCAAACAATATCTCCGTCCCTCCACGAACCTTCAGCGCCAGAGCAAAACCACATTTCCAAATGTCTCCACCAGTGCCACTGACCGCAATCCCGACCGTTTCAGACCTCTACAAGTCCGGCACACTTCAGCCTGAAAAGCATGAAGATACAGGAGCGCCTCTTCCAGAGGCTTCGGCAGCTCTCAACGCGAAAGTCTCGTTGATTCGTACCTCCATCACCACTCTCGCGACTACATCTATTGTCAATGCAGCGAATGAATCATTGTTGGGCGGAGGCGGTGTCGTAAGTCAAAGATTCCTCTACGCCCTGGCCCCAAGCCCGAATCATACGACAACTTGGCTGGGCTGGTTGTCATAAGAAGCAGTGTGCTGTCTGATACTATCTGGGAATCCCACCCTCCTGGCTGCCACCTGCTCTGTAGCAAGCTCAAAGCTGACTCCACCAAACAGGACGGCGCCATCCACTCCGCCGCCGGTCCCTCCCTCCTCCACGAATGCCGCGCCCTCAACGGCTGCTCCACCGGCTCCGCCAAAATAACCTCCGCCCACGCCCTCCCCAGCAAATACATCATCCACGCCGTCGGCCCCATCTACTACCGCGCCAAACGGCAATCCGAAGACCGCCCCGCAGAGCTCCTGACCTCTTGCTACAGAACAAGTCTACAACTGGCTGCAGAAAAGGGAGGCAGCATCGCATTCAGCTGTCTAAGCACAGGCGTGTATGGGTATCCGTCGGGAGAAGCTGCGGCAGTGGCAGCGAGGGAGGTGAGGAGGTTTTTGGAAGAGGATAATGAGGGGAGGTTGGAACGGGTTGTGTTATGCTGCTTTGAGGCTAAGGATGAGAGGGCCTATGGGGAGTGGTTGCCGTATGTTATGCTCTTCGCTGAATAATCACCCGTTGCTGATGAGGCTACGCTACAGCAAGATATTCCCACCCACACAGGACGAGCTCCCTTCAACAGAGCCTAAAGACGAGACCAGCACCGCTACAAGCGAACCCCCAAAAGGGGACCCCCAAGCGAAAAACCCCAAGACCACCTCCTCAGACATAGAAAAGGACTGGGAAGCCGTCGACAAGCCCAGCGAAACCGCATCAGAAAAAACCACCGACATCAGCGACGAGGGCGAAAAAATTGAAGCCCCAAAACTAGCAGACGAAGAAGGAGAAAAGGTTGAGAAACCCAAGGAAAAAGAACCTGTGGATGAGCTGGCGGAGAGTGGGGAGGTGCTGCCGAAGAGTTTGCTGAAGGATTGGTAGCTGGATATGTCAGGAGCGTGGCGTTTGGGCGTGCGGGAGCTGGTGGTTGGCTCTGGCCCCTTTTTCCCTGTCGTATGATATATGAGATATAGCTTATAGAAAAAATCTACAAAGATTGCAGTTCTACCTTATGAAAGCGTCTTACGGCTTAAGATATAGGCTTCTATTACTTACGTTATTCAGCAGCCCGGCGTTTGCCACTGTTGTTTGCTACAGGCGTTGTGATCGGGCAAGTTGATTAGCTATGGGCCTGAGATATGGTTGCTTTGCAGCGCTGTTGAGCATGGAGAGTGTGACCGTGAACTGTTTGTCCAGCTTGCCAGAGCTTGCATATTCCGCTTTGCAGGGGCTAGAGGTCGCGGAAATGGTCTTTTGGACAAGCGTGAATGCTTCGATGGCGGTTGCTTTAGGCTTATGCCTGTCCAAACGCTGGTTGCTTGTAGGTAACTAGGGTTGCAGTTATCGATATTGCTAGCTTGCAAAGAGCGAGCAGGCTATGTGATCTCGGTCGTAAAACCCCAGTTTGCATCGTTCATGACAAATTCCAAGACCAGCGTGTAGAAAGGGAGGCTAATACGCCTTCCCAGCATCCTCCTTCAAGCTAACAATCCGATTCAACACCACCTTCCCACCCCCCACCCCGCCACCCTCACACTCCCTATCCATCGCAAAATACGCCACCCTCAGCCCCTGAAAGCGCACAGTCTCCCACCCCGCATCCCCACTCGCCACCCCCCTCTCCCCCTCCTCCCGCGGCCACGGCGCTCGCTTCCGGATCACCTCCAACCCCGTTTCCACCATGCCATTAGCGTAGATCTCTTCGCTGTGCGGGTTGACATCGTTGAGGAAGCCGCCTTCAGCTGCGTCTGGGTTTTCGGATTTGAATAGGGGGTTGAAGATGCGGATTTCGGCGTTGATGGGGGAGTTGTGTGAGGGGGAGGAGGCGACCCATTGGATGTAGGTTTTTGGTTTTTTGAAGGCGGTGCCCTCGGACGGTTTGTCGTAGGTGGCGTGCACGGCTGTGATGAGGCCCGTTTGGTCGTCTTTGGTGAAGGTGGTGGCGGTGATGGGGTAGGGGACTCTGAGGAGACCGGTGGCTTTTCCGGGGGCGAGGCGGAAGTAGTCTTTGCTGTCGACCTCGCGGAAGTCGGAGCGATCGATGTAGATGGTTTTTGTGAAGGGGACGGTGTGGGTTCCCATTGCTGGATCTTTGCCGAAGGGGACTTCGACTTCTTCGATGTAGTCGTCGGGGAGATTGTCGATGATGATTGGGATTGGGTCGAGGAGTAGCATGAGGCGTGGGACTGTTTGTTCGAGGTATCGGCGTACGGTTTGCTCGAAGCGGACGATTTGGATGTTGGTGAGGGCTGTTGATACGCCGAGCTCGTTGACGAAGGAGAGGATTGCACCGGGGGGGACTCCGCGACGTCGTAGAGCGATTAGAGTGAACAGTCGGGGATCATCCCAGCCACGGACGATGCCCTGGTCGACCAGCGCTTTGATTTTGCGCTTTGATAGAACGGTACCCGTAACGTTAAGTCGGCCATATCTGTAGATCCTCAGCAGCTATCGATGCTGAGATATTTAGTATCTTACTCTCGTTGCATTGGCTTGTAAACCTCCACGGCATCACATAACCACTCGTAAGATACCCTTGAGAGTTGGAATTCTGTTGTACATAACGAATGCGAAATGTTCTCAAAGCTATCGCAAAGACAGTGCGTGAAATCGTACGTTGGGTAGATCCTCCACTTGGTACCTGTTCGATGATGAGGCTTATCAAGGACTCGATAGGCCGACAGGTCCCACATTTGCGGGTTGCCATCCGCGAGGTCTTGCTTCATCCGTAGAACGGCTTCTTTCGGTTTATACTTGCCATCTCGCATTGCTCGAAATTCTTCAAGCGACTCCTCTGGAGGCCTGTCGCGATGTGGACACGCATATCGAGGGCCGTGATTCTCTCCACCTCGTTGAAGTTTGATCTCGGTATCTGAGAACAATGTCAGCCAGGTCTTCGTACATACCAAACCTTACCATACCGGAACAATGGCAGACGTAGGCACCGCCTTTTTTGACCAACGCTTCGGCCAATTCGTATAATTTGTCGAAGTTATCGCTTGAATATGTCACTTTGAACGGTTTGAACCCAAGCCACTCAATGATCTCTTGAATGGCGGTAAAGTATTTCTCTTCTTCCGCTTCAGGGTTTGTGTCATCGAAACGAAGGTAACAGACACCATTGTGGTACCTAGCAAAGCCAAAGTTGATCGCTATCGCTTTGCTATGACCAATGTGTAAGTAACCGTTGGGCTCTGGAGGAAATCTGGTCGTGATCTCGCTGGCTGGCTTCTCATTGAAAACGGTCTTGAGGAAGCCTTCTTTGAACATAGAATGTGGGTCTACGGGAGTGGATGGCACATTAGGGGCCTTCTCTTTCTTCGCCGGAGCAGGCTTTGGCTCTTTTGGCGGCTTAGGTTCTTTTTGTTGTTTTGGTTTGGCATCTTTCTTTGCTTCTTTGGGCCGTTGGGGTATAGATGTACTCGACCTTGATTCTGCAAGATCTGGTGGATCCATTCTCGACTCCACGCACTCAAGAAGCCACTAGTCTAATTTAAGTATTGATATTGGTGACTCAGTAGCGGCGTGCGATCTGAGTTGGGCCAGCCGCTAGCGTGTGATGCTCAGCCACAGGGCGCCACCTTGCCGGCGTTTTGCCGAGCCGAGACCCATATCCCTGTCAGAAATTGTAGGAACACCTGGAGCTTCATCCATCTTCTTCGCTGGGACTCTCATCTTCTCTACGGCGCCAGTCTCTTTGAGTTTCTTGGATCTTTCTTCGTGGCGCGGGTGTCACAAATGCAATGTGAGTCTAAACTCCTGTTGAAGTGCACAATGAGCTGGACTGACGAGCGTTGCAGGGCACCACTTGTGAAGAACCCCCAGATCCAATCCGCCACGCTACATAATCCGCTACCTCTCTATCTCCACACATACATATGGCCTTTCCTTGCAATATGGCCCGCTTTCTTCGCCATTTATCTTTCAGAAGAAAGGTACAACACATATATTGCAGGATCTGAGTGGACATTTGTCTGGGCAGGCTCGATCATCACTGCACAGTCTTTGGCATGGCTTACAACACAGTGGAACGTCAATCTTGCGACTTTGTTCACTTCTGTAACAGCGAGAGATGTTCGAAGTGCCAAGCTCATCAAAGTCATTCCCGTGACCAATGCTGGATCGGCCGAGATATGCCCCTTGCTCAGAGACAGTGTAGGAAACATTCCCGGTCGGCTGTAGAGGCATACTAACTTGGAAATAGGTCGGCGGCAAGCAAAGTATCTCTTTCCTCTTCCAAAAGCGCCGATTCTTTTACAGTACAGAGAGCAACAGCTTTGCGCCTCAGTCATACGAGATAGACAAGGAGCCGAGACCGGCGATCGAGACCTTTCAAAACTCACAAGGCCTGACTACAAGTGCAGAGATTGAAAAGATACACCAGCATTATGGAGACAACACCTTTGACATACCTGTACCTACATTCACAGAGCTGTGGAAGGAGCATGCTGTGGCCCCATTTTTCGTCTTCCAGATGTTCTGCGTTGGGCTTTGGCTCTTGGACGATTACTGGTACTACTCGTTGTTCACGTTGGTGATGCTGATTGGATTTGAAAGCACGGTCGTGTGGCAGAGGCAGAGGACACTCAACGAGTTCCGCGGAATGAGCATCCAGCCTTATGAAATTTATGTTTACAGGCAGAAGAAGTGGGAGCAAATCACAAGCGATAAGCTATTGCCAGGGGATCTGGTCTCCGTTGGTCGGACGAAAGAGGATAGTGGAGTTGCGTGCGACATGCTTCTGGTGGAAGGTACAGCGATTGTCAATGAAGCCATGCTGTCTGGCGAGAGCACACCCCTACTCAAAGACTCTGTTCAACTACGCCCAGCCGACGCGCCCCTCGACCCTGAAGGTCTGGACAAGAACGCCTTCCTATACGGTGGTACCAAAGTCCTACAAGTTACTCATGGAAACGCGAGTGAGGATCCGCCCGAAAGTGTACCAAGCCTTGTTTCTGGTGTGGAGCCTCCGCCAGACAATGGCGCAATGGCGGTGATAGTCAAGACCGGGTTCGAGACAAGCCAGGGCAGCCTTGTTCGGACGATGATCTATTCAACGGAGAGAGTCTCTGCTAACAACGTTGAGGCGCTGCTCTTCATTCTCTTCCTCCTCATCTTCGCAATCGCCGCTTCGTGGTATGTCTGGCAGGAAGGTGTAGCCCAGGACCGTAAGCGATCAAAGCTTTTGCTCGATTGTGTCTTGATCATCACAAGCGTTGTACCACCAGAGCTGCCAATGGAGCTTAGTCTTGCAGTGAACACCAGCCTTGCCGCCCTTAGCAAGTACGCCATCTTCTGCACAGAGCCCTTCCGAATACCATACGCCGGTAGGGTCGACATCGCTTGCTTCGATAAAACCGGGACCTTGACTGGTGAGGATTTGGTCGTGGATGGCATTGCAGGACTATCCCTGGACGATAAGAAAGCGAAGACTGAGAAAGACGGCGCTCACAGCAAGGTAACATCCGTTCTTGAAGCCGGCCAACAGACAACTCTCGTTCTCGCGACCGCTCACGCTCTGGTCAAATTGGATGAAGGGGAAATCGTTGGTGATCCTATGGAGAAAGCTACTTTGACTTCTCTCGGCTGGACTCTTGGCCGCAATGATACCCTTCACGGCAGACCAACAACCTCCGGCAAGGGTAACTCGAGTGGCGAAGTCGTACAAATCAAACGGCGATTCCAATTTTCTTCATCACTGAAGCGACAGAGCTCTGTGGCAACTGTTCTCACCACTGATCGATCGACTGGTAAGAAGGCTAGGGGCACTTTTGTAGGTGTCAAAGGAGCGCCGGAGACTATTCGTAGAATGTTGATCAAGACTCCGCCAAACTACGAAGAGACCTTCAAATACTTTACGAGGAACGGAGGGCGAGTCCTCGCACTTGCTTATCGCTACCTCTCGACAGACAACGAACTAGGCCAGACAAAGATCAACACTTTAAAGCGAGAAGAGGTCGAATCAGACCTGACTTTTGCTGGCTTCCTAGTATTACAGTGTCCCCTTAAGGATGACGCTATGAGTGCTGTGCGAATGCTGAACGAGAGCAGTCATCGGTGTGTCATGATCACGGGTGACAACCCGCTTACAGCAGTACATGTCGCCCGCAAAGTTGAGATCATCGACCGCGAAGTTCTCATTCTTGATGCTCCCGAGCATGACGATAGTGGCAAGAAGCTTGTTTGGAAAAGCGTAGACGACAAAGTCAACATATCAGTCGATCCTAGCAAGCCCTTGGATGCGGAGATTATTCAGAATAAAGACCTATGCGTTACTGGATACGCACTGGCAAAGTATAAAGATCAGCCTGCTCTTTCCCAGCTCCTACGTCACACCTGGGTATACGCCCGAGTGTCCCCCAAACAGAAAGAGGACATTCTTCTTGGCCTCAAAGACGCGGGATACACCACGCTCATGTGTGGCGATGGCACTAACGATGTTGGTGCACTGAAGCAAGCGCACATCGGTGTTGCACTTCTCAATGGATCTCAGGATGACCTTAACAAGATAGCGGAGCACTTCCGAACGACGAAGATGAAGGAAATTTATGAAAAACAAGTCGGCATCATGAAGAGATTTAATCAGCCTGCACCGCCTGTCCCTGCCCAGATCGCCCATATCTACCCGCCTGGGCCCCAGAATCCCCACTACGAGAAAGCAATGGAAGCGCAAGCGCAGAGGAAAGGGGCTGCCGGTGGAGTTGCAGCAAACTCAGAAGCTGTAGAGAAAACAGAGATCCAGACTATCACATCACCAGGCGCAAAAGCGTTACAGAAGGCAAATGGGGACCTGACGTCCCAGCAACAAAAACAACTCAAAGCGCAACAACAAGCGGCTGGTCTAGCCGACAAGCTCACCTCTACAATGATGGAGCAGGAGCTTGACGAAAACGAGCCTCCTCGGATCAAGCTCGGCGATGCTTCGGTCGCAGCTCCGTTCACAAGCAAGCTTGCCAATGTCATCGCGATTCCCAATATTATTCGACAAGGTCGCTGTACCTTGGTAGCGACCATCCAGATGTACAAGATATTGGCACTGAATTGCCTCATCAGTGCGTATAGTCTTAGTGTGCTCTATCTCGAAGGCATCAAGTTTGGAGATGGCCAAGTAACAATCAGCGGCATGCTCATGAGCGTGTGCTTTCTTTCCATCTCAAGAGCAAAGGTAAATCATCCCTCCCAGATCTCCGTTCCTACCCACAACTAACATTCCAAAGTCCGTCGAAGGACTATCCAAAGAACGTCCTCAGCCCAACATCTTCAACCCATACATCATTGGCTCGGTCCTCGGCCAATTTGCGATCCATATTGTTACCCTTATCTACCTCTCACGCTACGTTCAACGCGTCGAACCTCGCCCCAATAACGTCGATCTAGAGGGCACGTTCGAGCCCTCACTTCTCAATAGCGCCGTGTACCTGCTGCAACTCATACAGCAGATATCTACTTTCGCTATCAACTACCAAGGCCGCCCCTTCCGAGAAGGCATCCGGGAGAACCGAGGCATGTACTGGGGCTTAATTCTCGTCTCCGGTGTCGCGTTTTCTTGCTCTACGGAATTCATTCCCGAGATCAATGAGAAGTTGAAGCTTGTGCCCTTTTCGACGGAGTTCAAGTTCATCATGACAACTGTCATGATCGTGGATTATGTTGGTTGCTTCGTCATCGAGAAAGTATTGAAGCATCTATATAGTGATTTTAGACCGAAGGATATTGCCGTAAGGAGGGATGATCAGCTGAGAAGTGAGGAAAGTAGGAAAGCGAAGGAGGCGCTCGAAGCGCTTGAAGAGAGTAAGGCCGTGGTCAGTAATGGGGTTTTGTAAATACGGGATTTATTTCTAGATGAGTCTTTCCGTTTCGAATAATGTTGTTCTAATTTACTCTCATCCTATAACCTAGGTGCCCGAGGTTCATCAACGTTAGCAACATTGTCACCAGTCATTTTCAAGGCTTATACATAGAGAATCTAGTACTGAAAAAGCTCACAAGCGGCCTTCAGCAGGCGAATCCGAGCACCATTACGACATATAGTACATGTCCCAAGACCGGAGATGGCAAAGTCATTAGCGGAAAGCTCCGAGGCTTCTGATATCGGAAGAAGCATCGGTAACCTGCCGACGACCTCAGGACTACACCAAGGTTGCTCACAAGCGAGGAGGTGAGGCCGTCGAGCAGAATCCTCGCTACTCGCTTAGTGGGCATTATCGTACTGGGCTTGCGAGCCTTGGTGTCAGCATGTCTCCCGTCTAGTCTCGTGTATGCATGCTTGATTTACGCTTGCTTGATCCATTCGTGATAATTGTGTCTACATTACATATGATTTCATTGTCATTCGTTCATGTATCGAGCCATGGTGTACTCTATACTACACTCCTGCCCTAGTATCTAGGTGGAGATATCCATGCTTTCCCTATCATCACTGCTGTTCATCTCGCTGATATTGAGTAGGTCCCGTACCAGGACTATTACCTACACGAACAGGAGTCGGTCTATCAAAGGGATAAATTCTCCGAGAACAGAAACCCGATCAATATCGTGGAGCTCTTCCGAACTTCCCCTTCCCTTCCGTCTCACCATTTGGCCACACACAACTGCATTACCGTCACAGTATATAACCAGCCTCATCCCCATATCCTCAGACCCTCGTCCCCGAACCCCATCATCCAAACCTACCTCATACATCACCCCAACCAACACCGTCCCACACAACATCCAACCTCCAACCATGTCCACCCAAACCCCACCCACCCCCCCTACACCCCCCAACCTTCCCCGCCGCCCACCACACCGCCCAATCCACCCTCCTCGCAACCCTCCTCACAACGCTAACCACCCTCCGCGAAAATTACTCCATACTAAAAGCCCTCCACCCCTCCCTCACCCCCCAAATCTCCCTCCTCGACACGCACGCAATCAATCGTGCGGCGCATGCCAAGGCTACGGAGATGCTGGAGCAGCCGGGACGGGATTTCGATAGGCAATTTGGTACGGACTATCAGCCGGGATGGGTGAAGGAGGAGGTGTTGGAGAAGGTAAAGCAGGGGCGTGAGAGGGTCATTCTGGAGGTGATGCTGTGGGAGGGGTTGTGTAAGCAGTTTGAGAATCCGGCTGCGCGGGGGGAGGGGGAGGAGAGGGGGAGTGGGTTATAGGCTTGGGGGGAGGCTTTTGAGAGGGGGAGTCATGTTGATGAAGAGGAGGAGGATGAGGATGGGGTGCCGGAGTGGGAAGAGTTTTGGTGGTTGGAGATTGGTGGGTTGATGCGGCTTGCGGTAGCGCGTTCGGGATAAAGGGGCAGGGCGATTATGGCGCTGTCAGAGACAATTTCTTTGTTTAGTTCTTTGTTTTTCGGCAAGGAGACATGCATATGAAAGGTGGATTTCGGACAATGCCCCATTGTTCTTCCCTCAAGTATATTTACCCCAAATCCATGCTACCCACATACCAATCATCCACTTCCCCCCATCGCCCCTCCCCCACCCAAACACATACATCCATCATGCCATCCTCCCCCCACCCTCAACAACAACAACAACAGCGCAACCCTTTCCCCCACCTCGCCAACGTCAGAAAATACATCCGTCCTGAGATCTTCGAGTATTATGAACTCCGCAGCCAGGGCCTGATACGCGCGCGCGCTTATGAGGAGTGGATGGTTGAGGCGTTGGAGGATGAGGTATTTTGGAGGAGGGTGGAGGGGTGGGGGGTTAGGGTTGGGTTTAGGGGGGTGGTGTGGGAT
>JAABUK010012084.1_pt1 | contig 11075 bp, 7 predicted proteins | sample 5559141 | NCBI WGS metagenome assembly JAABUK01 (sample SAMN10711869, study PRJNA513367) | rock metagenome | isolation source: Antarctica rocks | place: Antarctica: Victoria Land, Pudding Butte nord | collected 2016-01-03
TGTGGAGAGGCGGTAGGAATTGAAGGCCTGAGTCGAAATTGCGGGGAGGAGGGACAGGTCGGAGTGGGGCAGAGAGGGGCGCGTGAGGATGGGGAGATTGGTCGTGGGGGAGATGGTTGTGATGAGGTCGGACATTATGAGAGATTCCTTGGTTGGGGGAGGTTAGAGTTGAGGTGTTTTGGGGGGGCTGTACAGACCATACATTGTTTATCGGTTGCACGGTATTAGCGTATGCAGAAAGCTCTGCAATCCTTGGCATTCGTTTTTGCGTTTACCCCACATCCCTTTTGTATGGGGAATTCGAAAATTCAACCTCACCGCCCCCCAATTGCCCAAAATTGAAGCTATTCAGACCTCTTTGTTTATTGATGTTCTTGTAACCGTTTTTATTCGAAATTCCTCAACGTCGAAGTTAAAATCTACCTCTAGATGACCCTCTCATCCCCTCTAGATGACCCCCTCTAGATGATCCCCTCACCCCCTCTAGAGCATCCGGAAGACTCTATTAGAACTGAGTCGTTAAATAGAATCAAATTCCTGATTTCCTACCTTCAATTCTCGTTCCAAAGCTCTGATATCTGACTCAAAAATATAGCCTGAATGCTTGAAGTGCTGCCTCGGATATCTATCACATCCGCTTCGTTCAACAGCGTAATGAAGAAAGTCATCAAAGGTGCCTTCAAAATGAGGTCATGTCTCATCAAAATGCCTACGAACCCAGGCCTTTAATACGCTGAAGGTGAGTTCTATGAGGTTGTAATCCGGCGAGTAGAGAGGCAAATATCGCACCTGACATCCGTGTGAGATGATGAGCTCTTCGATTCGACTATTGCAATGAACACTCGCGTTATCCATGATGATCACACTCTTCGGGGCCGGAAAGAGACTGCATAGAGGTAGCAGCTCATCTGCTAGCCATCGAAAGAAAGCCTCGCCGTTGAACCAGCCTTCACGAATGCCGATACAGAATAGATATCCGTCTTTCGTATAGGTCGGAAGAACACTTCAGCAATGCTCTCTCGTTCTGAAGACTTGATAGCGAGCTGGTTGATCAACAGGAGCATAGGCTTGATGACGCCAGCCTGTGGTCTCATTGAATAAGGACTCATCCACGAACACGAGCTGTTCAGCCGTCAAACGAAGCATGTCTGCTACCCAATTCAAACGAAGCTCATCGTTTTGCCTGACTCCTACACGCTGTCCTTTTTTATTACTTCAGCCCCCCCTCTTCAGAATTCTTGATATCGTGGATTGATGCACGTTAATGCCTCACTCCTCCCATATGTACCAGACCATCTCTTTCTGCATGGTTCACGGCTGTTCTTCGAGGTAGGCTATGAGGCCATTTTCAGCTGCCTTAAACACCTTGCGGAGGGCCCCTTTGGGCCGAAACTGAGGTTTAAACGATGAAGAATACATGAAGATATTCTCTAGCATGCTATACACCGTTCTAGGACAGCAGTGAACCTCTTCGACGATGACGGCGGGTTGCCAATGAAGTAGTAGAAGCCGTACGATTCTGGAGCGAATCGCTGCAGGTAGTGGGCCGGTCATAGCTGAAAATGCGTTAAGAACGTCAACAAACAAAGAGGTCTGAATAGCTTCAATTTTGGGCAATTGAGGGGCGATGGGATTGAATTTTCGAATTCCCCATACAAAAGGGATGTGGGGTAAACGCAAAAACGAATGCCAAGGATTGCAGAGCTTTCTGCATACGCTAATACGGCAAAGGGGGGTGGTACATTTGGACAAGATGGAAACAAAAACCCGTTCCGGGTCTTCACAATGATATAGATACTATATGGAATACTATATACAGATTTAGCTACCTTTCTCACGTACTTATATACACTTTGATTATTGTTGAGCCTATGGTATGCTCGAACGCCGGTTCACTGCTATGCTGTTGGAAAATGCCAGGACTTTTACAAATCAAAGAAATTTGGTATATGCAATTGTAACCGAACAACAACTTATTTCGAAGGCCTGGTATGCCTGATGGATGACCTTGGCAAGAGTACAGTCAGGAAAAGAAGTACTTGCTTTCTTTGAGCCTCGAGATATTAAATTCGCCCTGTGCAATCGTTAGCACCCAACTATATGTTGTTTGGAATGACAGGACAGAAATATACTTTTTTGGGCACAGGCGGAAACGTTAGAGGTAGCCAGACCCAAATCTTGTTCTTGCTCATTCTCCTCTTCAGCTCTTTCTCAAGCTTCATCTTCTCAGCAGCAACCTCCTCATCAGCAAACTCAGGAGGTCCTGTTGAACGCACCGCATCAACGGCCGTTATTTCCATGTCCAACAGCTCTGGAGTCTCAACGTTATCGAAGTCTCTAACCTCTAGCTGTTCCTTGGCCTGCAGCTTGATGCTTCTTGGATCAGAAATGTGGCCAATACCCATTTCCTCAAGGTCCTCCGAGACAGCTAAGTCCTTTTCACTAGCGTGTTCAGCATAAATTCTTCCGGCTGTCATCATTGATTCTCCTTCTTCTCGTTCCTTTGGGTCTTCTGAGGCGAGTAATTTCAAGCGGCGCCTCTCTCTCATCACTTCCATTTCCTTCACGTCAAGTCTTCCAACGTTTTCATTGGTTTTTCCCATTGCGTTGCGGTAGGCGGCAATCTTCTTTCCCAAAGCGCTGAAGCGACTGACTGATGCTTGATACATCGATCCCTTGTATCTTACCGCAAACTCGGCGGCAAGTCGGCCCATAATGTCTTCGGAATGCATTCTGATAAATGCGTCTCGAAGGATCGTGTTCATCACCTCCAGATCCGCGGCGTGCGTCCAAAACGAGTCGTGCACTGCTGCAAATGTCAAGCCAACTTCATTGCATTTCAGAGCTGAAAGGATCATGTGTGTTGCATCAAGGGAATGAATGAAGTTTGGTGGAAATGCCTGAAGCTGTTGCCTCTTGTTGACTGGGTCTGCCCCGTTGGGCGGGGTGATGGATAGTCCTTGGAGGTTGGTCGTCACAACATTCTCAGGAGACGAGCGGTAGGGTTGGACAACGGGCATTTTTAAAGGGGTAGTCCAGATGACGGCGGATCTGAAAGATGTCTCTCGACGGATCTTGACCTTCCTACCGACAGGCCTTTTGACATAGGGCAAGGGCTCATCAATGCCTTTGGCATGCTTCTCTATCCAGTCGATTTGTTCTGGTGTAAGTGAGTCGGAAATCCGGGTTGCGCAGTTGGCGAGCCAGAACTGTATATCGTGTGCGCCATTGAACATTGTTGAGAGCGATTTGAAAATCTTCTTGGTAATGTACCGGGCGGCGGCTCCCAGATTAATAGAGGCATTATCAGGAAAGTCCGTAAGAACATCAAGCTGTTTTCGGACTTGCCGAATGGCTCCTACGTACGTGACCCCGTACACATTCGTCATCACCGGCTGCTTGACCATCTTCCTAGTCAGTCTTCCATGCAGCAGCCGCGCTATCTCGCTTCCCTGGGCAGCTTCCTCAGCTATTTCTGCCTTAATCATATCGGCAACACCAGTGTAGATATCCGAGGGCCGATCGCCGGGCTCTAAATTAACCTGCTTTGCTCCAATGACATCGCCTCCAAGAGCTGCATAATGCTGCAGTCCGTTGCAAGTGCCATCTTGGTGGATCGGGAGATGTGAGACGTATTGCTGAGGATCTGGTGATTCTAATGCATTTCTAAGTTCAATGCACGCAGCAAGACATTGCCATGGATCTTCAGCTTTCAGCCACCACCTGTCTCCTTTTAAACCTCTGCTTGCGGCGTCGTATATCTCCGTAAGATGATCCTCGGCAAATTTCTGTCGTTCCTCAAAACTTGCCTTGTCGAAGCCAAAAAGACTTGCAAGATGGATCTTTAACCACTTTAGCCCATTCCGGCCGAGCTCCTTGCCCTTCGCAAATGCAAGTAGACCACGACAATTATCAGCTCCCATATGGTTGAAGAAAGGTGACATGGGATAAGCTCGACCTCGAAAATCAACATTATGAGGAAAGTAAAAAGTCTCCTTCAGGAACGCTCTAGCAACTTCGAGTTGGAAATTTTGAAAGCACCTTTGGCTTTTCAGACCAGACTTATAATCTTCGATCTCTTTAATTTGCCTGAACCACCGCCGACGAACTCCTTCATCATCTGACGAGGCTGGCTCCGGAGGGTATTCGACCTTCGGGTTCTCGGGGGGTATCTTGGCGATGCCTTCCCCACTATTCCAAGCTTCGAGCATAATATCAAAGACGGCTCGGTTGATCTTCCAAGGTGTCCTTGCCAATACGTCAAGCCCAGCAAACACTTGAGCCATGTCACCATTATGTGATGCAACCTCGGCGTATCTTCGCACCTGCTGGTCGCTTGGTTTAAAACGAACCACAGCCAACGAATTTCGGAGGAATCCACCCTCTTTATAACCTGTCCATGGCTTCGGCTCGACCACCATGGGTACATTTTTGGATAAAGCACTATGAAGGGGCTCTTTGCCCATTTTGCCGACCATGGCCTGGTTTAGATTGACGAGGCCAATGCGTTTTCCAGACTTATATCGGAACTGATGGAAGAACGCTGGCTGCAACTCCTTTATCTCTAGCCCGGTTTCGGGATCTTTGCAAGTAACTTCCACCATGGCGACCTCAAGCAGATGGGAAAGAAGTATTGCACCAATTCTGGCTTTCACACCGTGGCTCCATTCTAGAGCTTCAGGAGGATATAACGGTTCAAGTCCATCAACAAGCTTGGTCGAAGAGTCGTGTACTTGTCGCTTCTCGATCAGTTTAGACATTCTTCGCAGGCGTTGAGATCCACTTCGACGTTCCCAAGGATTGTGCTTGCCAGTATTGCTAATGGACTCCACAGTGCTCTCGTCTTGGATTACTTGGCCAAGAGCTGAAACAACCATGCTAAGCTTGGAGCCGACTTCGTTCGATACGAATGTACCCAGTACAGTCATGATCTCTAATATCGAGAGGGCAGCAATTTTCTCAGGTGGCAGCAGCCGTAGGAACGGTCCATATAAGCAGCGCTGCCGTTCGACTTTGCTCCTGAGCTTCTTCTCTTCTGCCTCATTTACTTTGCGTACCTCCTCTTTGATCAACGGGACCAGCGCTTCGTGCCAGTTCCACATCAATGATCCAATGGAACCTTGCTTAAGAACACTACTGATGCCCATTTTCTTAAGATGATCATTTTCAGTACGCCAGCGCTCAATAGCGGATTCACAAACATCTTTCTCTAGGCGCTGCTGTCGTTCATAAGCGAACGCTTTCTCCCTTTCCTCTTCAGAGCCTTCAAGCTCGTTGGGAGGTGGAGTTAAACCAGGATTTGTGAGCATAGACAAGGCCTTCTTTAATGCGATTACACCCGACCCCTTCTGCTCGACAGCCCGCACTTCGGGTACGGTATCAGCAACATCGGGTATTGGGATTTCCGGGATTCCCGGGATTTCCAACATTGGATAGTCATCCTTGATGTCATCTTCCACGCTCTCTTCTGCTTCGTGGTCATACATAGGAGCAATCTAGACATATCTTAGATAGCGACAAATCTACCACGGCTGTATGACTTACACTTGTGACCCTCCCAAAGTCTTGCTCATCCATAAATTCCAGCATAACTTTCATCACCTCATCTCGTAACCCAGCCTCTTTCGCAAATTGTAAATATCTTCGGACTGTACGTTGAGCTTTCTTAGCGACTGGTTCCTTGAGACTAGCTTGAATCATTAAGAAGTATGTCGTTGGGTCTGGAATTACTCCGACGCCTCGCAAGTCGACCTCAAACCATCTGTGCACGTCCTTCAACAGTTGCCGATCTCTTGTTCGCATAATTTTCAGGCTTAGCTCTCTCAAGTAGTTGTTGTGATAAGACAGTAGCTCTGGTTCTTCAGGTTTGAAGATCTTATTCAGCCTACGCATCAGAGCAGCCGCTCGTTCAAACCGGCCGACCTGAAGGCACGCGTGGAGTGTTTGCTGTATCTCGGCAATTTCACCGCTGATGGCATTGACGGAACGAAATCTTCGCGGTGCACTTGATAGTGAATCATTGATAACGATAGTTGAGGAGGGGTCGAAACCTCGCAGAGTCGAGATGCTTTCGGGTTCGGAGAATGGGCTGCAAGTACTTGGTGATCCGAAGGTGGTCCGCGAGCCTTCAAAAGGAATGAAATCATCCTGAGCGACCTGAAACCCAATAGCTGCAGCGGACGCGAGTCCCCTCAGCGTCGAAGGTGTCTCCCCGGTGGACGCTGTGGTAAGCCTCAAATAGGATTGCCGTGGATCTCTTGTAGAGCAAGCAGGAGCGATAGTTGACGTCTTCCGTACATCTTGCTGCCTCTGTGAGACCTCTCGACAGACTGCGGGACAAAGCCATGGCAGGTGTAAGTCTTCAAAGCAGGGCTGCAAATTCCTGTAATGTCTGTACTTAAATCTGCGTCTGGCAGCTCGTACCAACATGCTTCCCCAGGGGACCAGAGCTGGGTGACCGTGGTCGACGTAGCAGCAGTATCGGGTGAGAATGATACTACTCAGCTCTCCTGTTGAACGAGACCTAACGCCACCGTCGCGTGCACTCGTGCATGTTATCGCAGAAAATGGCGATGAAAAGGAGGATATAAAATTTATGCAGGGATTGCTTAGTGGCAAGAGAAACAGCAAATCACGTGACCCGCGCTTCCAGTAGGTACCTACTCCGTATCAATTCTTCCAGTAAGATAGCTCGACGAGGTTTCTGAAAAGCAAGGCGGTACTCTTAAATATCTTCCCGCCTTTTTGATTCTCTTGATATAAATTAAAACTGAGTCTAGCTATCTAAGAAGGCGCTCACACCTCGAGCTACTGCCGCAGTCTCAATATGTCATACTTACAACCGAGTAGGCCTGGTAGCCTCTTAGGGAGAATAGGTGTTTCTTCGGTTCCTTAGGATTCAACCTCCCACTGTTTTGCTTAGGCTGTCTCGAGGACTCTCGGATGGTTCGAGGATTCCCGGTCAATACCTTACATTTAGGTCGATTCCGCTTTTCAGGTGCTAAAAGTAGCAAGTGAGAAAGCCTTGTAAAACACCGTACACAAACTATCCCGCATCTCTTTTTGCATCCTTTACTGCTCAATCGACCTTTTCATTTATACCCTATCCCTTTCGGCGGGATTAGCCACTGCATCGTGTAAGCTAGATTTGTCTCGATCCAGTTCAAAAAGCTGTCTTTCATCTTCTCGCTACATGATGCCTTGTTCGGTAAGATCTTTGTTCAAAACAATGCCTTTGTTCTTGATTCTCTGTCCTAGTTTCACGGTCGCCATTCTATGTGGCCATATGTATATATGTAACAATGTGCAGTACATACTGCTCTTCTCTACACTTGCCAGATCACTCTAAATTGTTTTACAGCGTTTGGACACTTGGTAAGTAATACACCTTTTCTAAAAAGACAACTCTGAGACGGAAATGGACGCCTCGACCATCAATAACGAAATAACACCCCTTCAAACCCAGATCCAAAATATTAGCCAATCAAAGCACAATTCGAGAGATTTACAGACTAGACTGGATGGTTCTGAACCTCTTGAGGCGCAAGACGAAGTTCACTCTCAAACCCCAAACACTGGTGGATGTCTGCAGACCGACATCAAAACTGAAGAAGAACTTTCAATGCCCACATCGGAAGCGCAGAAGCCCCTCCCGCGGGCTGATAACGATCGAAGTAACATGGAGACTAATCCGGCTTACGACGATTTTAAGTATGCCGGATCAGAAACGCGAAACCAAATCTACATCCATTTGTTACAAATCGTTAATGATCGAGATCGCCTCCAAACCGAGCTGCATTACGCCGAGTCTACAATTTACGAATTGGATGCCCAAAATCGAGAACTCCATCGTTTGCTGAAATCCGTACAGGATGCCTTACAATCTTCTGATGACAGAGTACCAACGCAAATCCATCCTCGCAATCTTGATCTCTCGCATAAAGCGAACTGGATAGGAGGAACTTGGCTTTCATGTGCTAAAACAGCGCCGCTGCTCACTGCGGCTGAAGCAGCCTGGCAAGGGGGCAAGTCTCAGCAGGCACTCGCGTTAGTAGCTCCAATCCTCAATGAGGAAGATCTCAAGCCCAGCCATCGCATTAATGCTGGTCTACTATACTCCGCTATACTGCGAGGTAACGGCGACCTCGAAGGAGCGCTGCATTATGCGGACGAGTGTCTAAGCATTGCGAAGGAGACCGAACAACGCCAGCTCACAGGGAAAGCTCAATTTCATAGAGGACTTTGCTGCCTCTACCTCGACAGATATGCTGATGCTAGGTGGTGTTTTGTTCTGGCTTCGCACACGGAAGGACATGCCGCAATCGTCCAGGAGTATTTGATAATGACGCAACAAAACCTGACAAGGCTGGAAGTAGACGATCCGAGAGCGAAGGTTTCTCTGTGAAACTCACTGATTATATCATGCTATTTTGTGCGATTGTATGATTATTAATTTGGGTCCAAAGATGGCATTCTTTTGTTCCTAATCATCAGGTTCTCTTTGATAAAAATTTCGAATAACTGTTTCATAGTGCGTTGTAGAACCTTCCGTTTTCGGACATTTCCTACATTATAATTTCTTTATCTACAAACCATGAACAAAAATTCCTGAATTGCGGTTTAATTATGGTATCTACTATGCCTACATGTCGCCAGGCTCCCCTCGCTGCGTCTAGGCCGTTATTGACGACCCGTTCTGAATATCGTCTTATGACTCGTCGTCCCTTCTAAATCCCATAGCTCTCCAGAAGCAGCAATCATGCCTATAACAGATTGGATTCCCGGAATATTTAGTCCTACTAAAGCTCAGACTGGGGGACTGAGCTCCGAAGACTCTGCAGACCCCTGCGACTCCGAGAGCCCTAAGGCTCCATCAGATCCGAATAGTCCTTTAGAATTGAGACCTCAAGCAGAACCCACCGGACCCACCGAACAACGTTACACGCTGAAATCGGAGCCTCCGTCGCCTGCTGAATCGCTCCCTGAAGCATCCGCATCGTCAGAAAAGTCGAAGGAAGAGGTAGGTACTAACCCATTAGACCTCAGCGAATACTCCGAAGATGGGAAGGAACAATTCCCGGGGTCGCCTTTTGGCTCCGCGTTACCCAGTGCCGTGGAAGATTCTGACAATGTGGGTTTGAATCCCCTCAACCATCTATCGTATAACCTGGTATCCCATTACTCCTTGCTATGCATACTTTTGACACGCTCGCGCTTAGCCTAGGCCTCCGTCCGCAAAATTGAACTACGAGTCCGCCGGCCAGATCCCATACGAAGAATACAATGCCCACGAAGCATGTGAAAAAGAGCTTCAAACACAAAGGGCTATCGTCCACCGATACCAAGAGAACGAAAGGAAAACCGAGAAAGATCTAGAAAAGGCAATGAATGAGAACCAAAGTTTAAAAAGCAAAGTAGAGCAATTGCAATCAATCTTGAACAAACGCTCGCAAGCGAGGCGAGGCGAGGTCGATAACCCCAGCTTTCATAGGGATAGCGAAGGCGATATTTCCCCAGTGCGAACGCGTGAGAAGTATGAATCAATGTACACGCAGCTCCCTCGAAGTATCAAATACGTAACGGTGGAGATGGCGCTAATGGCCGCGGACGCATCACTGATACTAAGAGACTGGAAGGATATGGAACAACACTGCACTTGGGCCCTGAACGAAGCCAGCGATTTGCATGACCAACCTTTGACGTCGCTTTGCCACTTTACCATGGGTATCGCTCTCTACCATCAGCGTAAATGGGGGCTAGCGTTCGAAGCATTTAGTAAAGCGGGCCCCTGTAAAGAAGTGCACAAGACTTCCGAGGAAGTCGAGGAATGGCAACGAAAGGCGCAGAGAGCCGGTGAAGCCTCGAGCGCTGCATCGGCTTTTCCATCCTCGTCAGGCCCAGTGTCTGCGATGCCAATGTCTTCAGTCCCTAGATCGGGAGCCTCAGTGACAACCCCTCAAAAATGGGAAAGTCTTGCTGATTTTGATTCTGCGGGTCCAGTATCGGGGCAGACACCCGGCACCCCTTGGAACCATCAAGAGAGGGAAAGGCGTACGCAGCTTGCTTCGGAAGGTCCAGCGGCAGAAGAGCTATCCTCTACGTATGAAAGACGAGACTTTGCCTTGTCGTCAGGAGTGATGCCATCACTAAGTAATACCTCGATATCCGAGAACAATATTGTCCAGGCCCTAGATCCCAACAGCTCCTCGCCCAACGACAATATTAATACGTCTTCAGAGCTAAAAATCCCACGGCCTTCTCCTTTTCATTCTTCGTCCTTGATACTCAACGCTCCAATTTTTCCTCGCAGCCGTTCCCCTCTTTACGTTCCCAGCTCAACGCCTTCACCACCACTCACAAGGCATCCATCGCCCTTGGTTCAAACCCAAAAGAACCCCGATCGCAGCACAAATTCGCCCTTTAGGTCTCAATCGCCCCTAACGCAAGCCCACAGTCACCTAGATCCCAGCAACCTGTCGCACGATGAGATACTCCATATTCGGTGGGGTCAACGCCTCAATGTACCGCAGATACAGTCTCCGAGATCCCGGCGAGGAATCGAAAGGCAGCTTCATTCGAACAAAGTACCGAAGAAAGGGATAATGAAGCGCAGATCAACAACAACTGGGGAGCGGCCGGCAGCAGTTGAGGAGGAGGACGAGGATAACAAGGAATCTGACGCTGCCGTACCGATGAGGGGAGGGCAAGTCCTGCACCCGGAGCCGCGAAGGGGCCACAAACGACAACAAAGTAGAAGTTTTAGTGGTGCGAGCAACGTGACTTGGGATAATCATGGTACGCCAACAGTCCAAAGTCAAGTTGACCAGATTGTCGGGTCCAGGGCAGATGTCCTGCGGCAGTGGAGGACGCTCCATCCGAATGCAATGGACCGAAGTCACCTTGTCGCTGAAAGTGAACGTGCCACTGAAGGGGGAAACAGAACAGTGGTAGACCGTGATTGTAGCAGTCCCACAAATCGACGCCGGAGGAGGTACAAGGGTGGTGAGTCGGACATCAGTTCTGAGAGTAGCCCTCCCGACAAGAATGAACAGATAATCAACGAGAGGAAGAAGGGT
>JAABUK010012085.1_pt1 | contig 11074 bp, 14 predicted proteins | sample 5559141 | NCBI WGS metagenome assembly JAABUK01 (sample SAMN10711869, study PRJNA513367) | rock metagenome | isolation source: Antarctica rocks | place: Antarctica: Victoria Land, Pudding Butte nord | collected 2016-01-03
GCAACTTTCAGCTGATCTGTGTTTGTTTTTACAGTAGGATGTATCTATCCTCAAGACAAAATGCACCAAAGATGTCAGTGGTAAAATAGCTCAGCCAGCAATTCTCTGGCGTCCCTGTCCCACACCTATGACACATGCAGCAGCAGTGCATCCTGCTGACACAGTCCACTCTTGCGCCTCTGCAGCAGCAGCAGCAATGCGGGGGTCAGCGAGCAGCATTTGCATACCATATGCAGCATGCAAGGTCTGTATATTGACAAGCCTTGACGTGATGCACATCACAGTTTGCATCCAGTGTGGCGCTCAACAGCAATGGGGGTGAAATGCCATGCCTAGCAAGCACAGCAAACATTCCTGGGCTGGACTAACACTAGGCTGTCCAGCTGACATGACCACTGCATGAATCTGTCCATATCAAAATGTGAAAGGGCAGCAAAGCATGCAGAGCATTGCAAAACTTGGTGCATTAGAGACCTGCAGAACCCGGGTCGTCTGCTGGGCATCCCGGCCCAAGTGGAAGTTGGAGGGGCTGCAGGGGGACGAGGTGTAAAGCCTCCTGAGCAACAGCCTAAATGCTGTGATGCCCCCTGCCCACACATCCCCAGCAAACACCTCCTGTGTTGTGTGCTTCCTTCCCTTCTGGGGCAGGCACATCTCAGGGCACCAGACAGCTAGTCGCTCAGGGCCATGTATGCCTCGATGCCCTTTGGTGCCACCTCAAACTGAGCGCCGGGCAATCCTGCATGGCAATGCATTTGTCAGTGTTGGTGGTGGGACAACACAGAGGACCTCAAAGCTGCTGAAGCAGCAATCTGCATTCCCAGCTCTTCACCTTGGCCATGACATGCCAAGCTGCAGTTGCTGTGAGTACCCAGACCATGAGTGCAAAATGACATGCATCCTGTGTGAGTTTAGGTCAGAGGCAAATCTGGTCTAGAAGCATGGCAGTCATATCAGGCAGGGAAGGAAGTACATACCTGTCTGGAGTTGAACACTGTTGGCCAGATGCGCCAGCTTCAAGCAGTTGTCCTGGCGCTTCAGCAGGCAGTTGTGGGGCTTCACACCGTTGTGCACAATGTTCAAGGCATGCAGCTCCCGCAGGGGCTGCACCACAATAGTGTGCTTGTGAGTAACATGTGTCTCACCAACCGGCTATCCTGGCATGCTTGGTGCAAGCAACACATATCATCAGCAAGAAAAGTCATGCATTGGCAGCTGAGCCAAGTGAACAATGCCTTCCTCAAGTGAGCAAGACAAGATTGGAATGCCGCATCTGCGGCATGCTGATGTCAGCAAGTCACATTGGGGGGAAGGGGGGAGCGCTGCATACCTGGAAGAGGTGCCTGATCAGCTTATCAGCTTAAAACAATTATAGTTCATTATAATGATCAGCTGATCAGCTTCCGACCAGGGTCTGCTGGGGAATAGTGTAGATGATGCACTCATGTGCACATGGCGGGAATTCAATTCCTGCACTCTCCCTTCTTTTGACAAGCCAGCATTTCAGGTCCCCTCCCTGGGCAAATCTACACCACATGTGGAAGCCACTCTCAGCAAACAATACGCGCTCCTGAAGTTGCTATGCAGCCTCAACGAACAATGTGAGCATGCACACATATGCTCCTGGAAAGGCTGTGGAGCCATAGTGAACAATGTTAGCATGCATACATGTGAATTTGGCAATCCGATACATGGGAAGAAGCATGACAAACTTCGAAAGGCTTCATATGTCTGTAGGATTGACAGCAATTGGACATACACTACATACACTATGAGTCAGTGTCTTGATGCAGTCAGCAGATGCACTCATCAGTGCAAAGCTACTGTATGACTGATCAAAGCAATGAACACAATGCGCCATATGCTGCACGAGCACAACGATGCAAGCTTCATGAAGCACAGAGGTCACGCTTGGACTGCAGCATCACATACAAGCTGACAACACAAGCAAAGCGCTTACTCCAGGAACATGTAGCTGTGCTGGTGCTACTGTCCCACAAGGGGGTCATCACATATCAGCCTGATCACATTCTTGCAAGTCACAGCTGTGAGCAACTGGCTTGACTTCTTTTCAAATGGCGTGGTCTTTCCTGGCAGGAGGATGAATAGCCAGACCACTTCACTCGCAATGAAAATGTTCCAAAACACTTCAAAGTCACCGTGTATGATTTTGGAACAGTTTTTTGCGAGTGAAGTGGTCTGGCTTTTCATCCTCCTGCCAGGAAAGACCACGCGGTGAGCCCGTGTCCCACTGCTTCATATAAAAACAAAATTCTGGGCTGGACGCCAGCCACCTTTGGGAAGCGCAGCCACTCGGTTTTGTTGGCAGGCATTTGCAGGCCTGCACCCACAAACACCACACCTGTTTGCTGTGGAAGCCATCGATCCAGTGCATTGATGGAACCCACAAACACCACACCTGTTTGCTGTGGAAGCCATCGATCCAGTGCATTGATGGATTCTCAGCGGTTGTCAACACACTGGCGGGCTAGCTCCTGTGCACAACAAATCAGACGAATGTCAGGCCTCAAGGACATCACAGACAGACGAACAGACAGACAAACAGGCAGGCAGGCAGGCAGGCAGGCAAACAGAAAACCAGCAGGCGGACAGACACAAAGACATATTGACTTAGACAGCTACAATGAGACAGCTAGAGCAAGGTCTTGACGGCTGACAGCGAGTGACAGGCATGACCATGCCTTGCAGACCAATACCACCTGAAACTGCTGCTCGTCACGTGCAAGAAGTATGAGCAGCAGATTTTCAGAAAGGGTCGAAGTGCTGCGAGTCAGATGCATACCAGGTAGTGGTCCTGTTGATCTGTTGGCAGCTCGTCTCCCAAAAAAAAACAGGGTCTTGCAGAGTTCAGTCCTCATTTGGACTTGAATTTGGCGATTTGGACTTGGATTTGGCCATTTACCATCTGGCTAGCAGGACAAAGATGTGACAGCTGTGACAGCGTGCAATAGTGCTTCCCTCTGTGCCATAGCTTGGCTGAAGGTATACATATTATGCATTACCCCCTTCCCCTGCGTTGTAAATTATACATATACAGCTTTTGGACATGCACAGATGCCCGAGGACACTCAAATTGGAAAAAGCTATCAATAAGTAATGAAATCTGCTACGTGTACACCATCATTGCCGTTTACTTCACTCCAGGGTAGGTGATGCACCCCGAGGTGACACTATGACACTTGGGCAACAAATCTTGTATGATAATTGCTGAGCGAGGAACAGCACGCTGGGTTGAGGACTGTCTTTGGATGCAGACCATAGCAGCTTGCAACTCTAGCCAGCAACTACAACTAGCTAGCAACACATCAGCTAGCAACCACACTCATATAGCATGGGAAACCCACTCAACATCACACGAATACAACTCAGCACCAACACAGATGCCTTCAAACAGCTTCAACCAACTCCTTGGCAGGATTTTTGACATCACTTCTGACTTCGGGCAGCATAGTGGTGTCACGATTGTTGGCTTCGTCTGCGGCAGGGACAGCAGAATGGCGCCCAAAAGTGGGCATACGCAGCATGGACATTCTGGGCAGATGCATTGCTGACATATGCACATCTGGGCGCCAGACAGGGCCAGGCGACACAGCATGCCGGTCAGCTGACAAGTGCACTGAGTCATCTGTTGCCTCCAGTCTCTTGATGCCGCTCTGGTCCATGATGATCCTAGCCCTGCAGTCACTACAGAATGGTGATTCCGCTTGCCAGCAAAGCCAAGCCAGAGCCGTAGTCAGTCAGCAAGTAACTAATACGGCCACTCAAAAATGCCTGCGCCCTTCACTTTTTATTTCAGCTTATACCTTGTCTCTATACAGTCTGGGGTGTGGAGCCAGTTCTGACTTATCAGACATCAGAATTCGCTGAACACAGGTGCTGCTCAGATACCCACAAGAAGCACACAACCCTTAAAATCCTTGTTGGAAGCGCCTGGCCAAACAGCAACATTGCGTTATACATCTCTTGGGAGAATTGGAAGATTGCTTTCTGACCTCTGAATCTGCAGCGACTTTTCCTTATAGGCCTTGTCTTTGCGTGTGTCCTGCACGCTGGTGCGAATGCGCAGTACCACATTGATATGGTACACCCTTGCACACTGTATCTTCTGCACTTGCATGCTACCATCTTCACCCGTTTCCAAGCTGCACCACACAATCAAAAGCTGTTTTTGGTGTCTCTTTACGGCACCACACGATGCACCAGCCAAAGCTCATGACATGCTGCATGCAATGTTGGATGGACACATCAGCAGTGACAATGCTGACTCGCATCCTTGCAGCAGATGACAGGATCCTGTGACACTTCTGGCAAGCTGATGCATGTCAGGTCTGTGCATGATCTGCAGCCATAGCTCAAGCAGCAATCTACTCAGACCACTCGGTAGGAACATTGAGTCATCAAGGGCACAATCAGTTGCTGACGTTGAGCACTTTGATGCACAGCATGTTAGACCAAACCAGGAGGAACACTTGATGACTTGGCAGCTCTCGTCACATGTGAGAGTGTGTGAGACCTATAGTGGGGCTCATCAGGGGGTTGCATGCGGCGGCAGAAGTGCTGCAGGTCAAAGCGCATGATGTCATCAAGGCCGTCTACCCCCCTGAGCCGGGGGTCCAGCTGATTCCATGCCACCTCCATCTTCTTCCTGTGACCAGCAAGGAAGTGCCTAGTTGTGCACAAAGCGAGTAATTGAAGTTTATATCACACACTGCAGTTGCTTGCACATCATTTTGCTGCAATCCAGTTTTACATCAGTCGGCAGAGCCTGTATGTTGCGTCAAAGACTGAGGCAGTGTCAGCTGAGGAAATCCATGCCTGGAGAAGCTTCTGGGTGCAGAATGCTTGTACCATTCAAGCCTGCAAGCCTAAAGAAAACGAGCCAGCTGCGCTTCAAACTAGGCGCAGCACATTCAGCTGAGCTGCATAACACTAAAGAACAAATGATAGTGAAGTAGCAGCAGCAGGAGGCAAGGCAACACCTGTATGCAAGGACCCTTTCAGGCTTGAGAGCCTGGCGCTCTGGAGGAATATGACCCTTGTCTTTGTGCCGCATGGCCAGCACCCGTACATCTACTTCAGTGTCACTGACCACCTTGACCCACTCCTTGCACCGGCCTACTCTCTTGCCCCGAGAATCTCTCATCTGCAAACATCCCATATGACTCATTGCCTACCTTTGAGAGTGGTTCTTCACAGACACAGACACAGACACAGCTGCTACATGTTGAGAAGACAAAATTGCACAGAATGATGTAAGTGGTATCGAACTATACAGGTTGGCATAGTGAATGTACAATACGACAAGACATGGCCTATGCGTCAAGGGTCCTTCTGTGTCTGTTCAGCTGACTGCGTGGACAACATGCACTGTTACCTGTGACAGCATCACATCAAGAAATACAAATTGCAGACACTTCTGTACATGGTTTGCAGGCGTGCCATTTGGGCCCCAAAGGGTTTTCACGAGACAGGCTGATTGCCCAGCACTGGACAAGCCCTACCTTGACAGTACGGTCAGGGAACTCAAAGCCAAACTTCATGGCAGCAGGCTGCAGGTAGCGCTTCCCCCACTCCTTCATGCGGTCTTTCAGCATGTACCCAACCACAATGATGGTCACATACACTCCTGACAGCTGATTCCTGCTGAATCTGGTGGCCACAAACACAGCACCAGTGGCTAGACACATTGCAGCGCCAGCGATGGTCATGCCGACTAAGTCAGCAAGCAGGAAGCTCTGAGCCAGCAATTGAGGGCGCAGGACTACTGCTGCCCTTGCGTTGTGTTTGAGACACTTGATGCGGTTGGTGTACTGCTCGTTGCGGCCTGGGTCGTTGGGAACAATGATGCTTTCATGGTAGCCACGCCGCCTACGCTCGTCCTGCATCACACATACACACTGCATGAGTAGTCATGTACCTTCACCCTCTTATTTGATGGATACTGACTACATCTGTTAAGGTTAAAACGATACAGAGAAGATTAGCATGGCCCTTGCGCAGAGATACTGAATAGTAATCCTGCATTGCAGGCACATGGCATGTGGGGTTCATTAAGTACGTGCGCTGCTCATCACATGCTGACTTTCCAAACAAGAGACGCAGTGTGCATTGAATGGCAGGCTGCAGGCTTTCAGCTGATTGTGCCGTGCTGGCTAGAAGTGAGTAACAACATGAAGAGATAGCTTCTGTACAAGCACACAGAATAATGCATGGCGTCACACATTTTCCAACTGCTGTCACACTGCTGTGGATAACAATACCGCGTGTGCAGACGGTAGCTGTCTCAATCTTACCTGCAGATGGATGACTGTTGCCATAATGAGCTGGCGGGCGTCGGCTGCAACTTGCATGCTTGCTTCTATCTCCCCAGCCATGTTGTCATGCTTGTCTAGGTCCACACTGTCAGCTACACCCTACAAAGTGACACAGCCACCCAAGGCCTTGCTGCAATATTATTAGCTGTAGGCAAGATGGGTCTATGCAAGACTTGCACACATGCACATGACTTAACACTACAAAGATGTGAGACATAGGCTAGAACATTAGTTGAAAAGCAGGAGATACAGGCTGCCAGCATGTAGCAAACTTGCTGACTTAGCGTATTGCAGTGGCTGGCAGGCACGCACTTGACACCAAGCAATTGCATGAAAAGGAAATGCGGTGTATTTGAGAACTGGTATTTATGGATCACTCACATGCAGTTCACAGCACCGCTGACTGCTTGATCGAACACCACTGCATCTCACCTGCACTGCTTGTATCTTCTGTATCAAGCCCAGCATGCCTGATGTATCTGCACAATTGCGCCCCTTATCTTGACCTGCCTCTAGGCCGATACTGACTAGAGGATTTACAAAAATGCTGCCTGCTGCACTGCTCATCCCATCAGAACCTCCATTCAAGATTGCCAGGCCAGAATGATCACTGGCAGGAAACTGGAAGCTTACAGAGCCGTTTGTAACACTGTGCTGCGACAGCAGCTGCAGAGGCAGCTGCTGCTGAGGCTGCTGCTGCAGGTGGTGTGAGCTGTTCAAGGCGCCATGCTGAAGCAAGGCTTGTATCTCAGCAGCTGCTGGACTATACACATCGTCCTGTGACAGCCTGTACTCCAACTTGCCCTTGCGGCCGTCTGAAAAAGCCCTGACCAGGATTGGCCCCTCCAATGGTGTTGTCGATGATGGGGCTGGCAAATCAGTGGTGGTGTGTCTGCTCTGCTGACTCCTGCTGGAGTGTTGCTTGGCCAGCTGTTGGGCAGCACTGCAATGGTAAGGCTGCCTCGTGTCTGTCCAACTTGCTGGTTGCTGGTCAACTACGACATTGGCAAGCTGGTTGACATCACTGAGCAAGGCATCTGTTTGCTGAGGGTCTGGCCAATGCTGTGGCAGTAGATGATCAGGGCTGACACCATTCTGTTCTATGCAGGTCTGCTGAGAAGCTTGTGCAACTCTGCTTGTTTGTTTATCCAAGCCAATGTGTGGCGGCTCAGGAGCATTTTGACTCTGGTCAGAAGGCACTTCCCTTGTCAACCAGACAGAGTTGTCAGCAGAAGTTTGTGTGCCTGGCTTGGCAGGTGGCTGCTGTTGCGCAATGTCTGTCTCACCCCAAGCTGCAGCTGTGGCTCCTGTCTCTGCAGGGACCGTCACTCCTGCCCCAGCTGTGGGGGTCACGCCTGCAGTGGTGCCTGCTTGAGCTGCAGCTGTGGCCTGCTTGACACGCTGCAGGTGCTTGTCAAGGCCTCGCATGAGCTTCAGCATTGCACGCTCAGCCTCCATGAGTGTGTACTCATCAACCAGCTTCCAGACCACATTGACAGCATCAGGAGCATCTGCAGCTTCACAAGGCAGACACACCTGCAGCCAGAAGTGGTGTCACCAGCTGACTTGAAACAGCACGCTTGCAGCCTTGCTGCATCTGCACTGATATAGCAGGCATACCAGCAAGGGAGCTGTACATTCCTTAGCTGACAGAAATTGAGTGACAACATGAGCGCTTTTTGCACAAACGTAGGCGACAAAGCCTGCATCTGCAGATCTATGAATTTGCACTTGCAGTAGCTGCAAATGTAACATATGCTACTCACAAACATGCTGCCGGCAGCAACAGCAGAACGAGTGTTTCACAAAGTTGCAAATGCAATGTGAACAAGATGAAGCAACAGCAATGGGGCTGACCTGCTGCAGGCGATGCACAGACTTCGCAATCTGGCCCACAACAGTTGTGACTGCTCTGCAAGCTTGCAGTGTGTCTGCAGCGCCTGCTTGGCTGCCTTCAAGCCTGTCCAAAGCCTCACTGATGCCCTTCAGCGCCCGCCGTATTGCATTGCGGAAGATACACACCTGAGCCACCAGACTGTTCTCAACTTTTATCAATCACAAGCACTGCCCTGACCATGCAGACTGTGCGCAACTGTTGCAAGGGCTGCTGCAGAACGCAACAGCTTGGTGATGCTGTGTCTCTGCATGTATGTACCTATCTATCTCTGCATGTGTGTATCTATAGTACTCTGCAAGTATGTATCTGTCTACATCTGCATATGTGTGCCAAGTTGATGTACAGCAACAGTTTGAGCTGTTGTTAGTTCCTGTGATGCACTAGTTACTAGATGCAACAAGTGAGCAGATAGGCGTCCTGAACTTATAGCCTGGGACGGCGAGCAGAGGTGTGCGGTACTTGTGTATGATAGACAACTTACATGCAGGCGCAGCTGCTGTACAATGCCATCCACTTCCTGCTGCACACTTGCTGTGTCACCAGCAGCTTTCTTGCTCTCAATGGCCTGCAGGCTCACAGTCTTAGATAGTATTGGCTAGGACAGATTAGACGTTGCAATCAGCAAGGTACAGGAGGTGTGCTCATGAGCTCAGCATGCATCATCCATTTGCATGAGGTTATGAATGGACCTGAATCACAGCTTTCTACAATGTACAACCAGCATTGCACAGACACTCTGTGCAAAACCATACTCTTAACAGCCACAGACAAAGGCACAACATGTGATCGGCTGATGTGAGTCATACCAGCAGCTCACGGCCAATCAGATCAGTGAAGCCAGCCGAGGAATCATTTGCCAACATTGCCAATGGAATCTGCATCAACACAACATAAATTTCATTCGTGGCTGCATTGCTGCGCACACATCCAGGTGCAAAGACGGCAAAAGCTAACCTTTGGTGTATGCAGGCGAGCCACTTGCCACAGGTCGTGATAGAAATTGTTTGAAACTGCCTCCAAATCCTTGAGAAAGAACATGAACACGTCCACCTCATAAAGCTGAGTTGGCATGTTTGGGTTCACAGCATACACTATCTTCACCTCTGCAATGTACAGCAAGCCATGTTGGTCCCTAAGTCTCATCACCGGTTGCTAAGTCTTATCAGCCAAGCTGTTTACTGATCCAGGGGTTGAGTACTGAACTTACCAACAGCTCGCTTGTCACTGGTGGAGATCTTCAGGTGAGCAGGCCTTGCAACATGACCGTCCATGGCAGTCACAGACCAGGGCTCTTTTGTCTCTGGCTTGTTTGGATTTGTTGCAAAGCAGAAGCAACAGCAAATCCACCAGACACAGCGTAGGAGAGCACCGTAAATCCTTGAGGAGAAACTTTTGTCATCACTTGTGGACTTGAGCTGTGCAAGATTCGCCTCAAATGCTTGCTGCTTGTCCTCATGCATCCTGACTGTCCCCAAAGCAGCTACCGTTCAAGCAGTCGCACTTGACATTCTGCCTGCAGCCGTTACTGCTGAGCCTGAAATCAGCTGAAAAGCTGACATCGGGCCTTCGAATTGGGCGATCTAAAGTTGTATTGCACGTCTCTTGGCGACCATGCTACCGAGAGATTCAAGAGCGTCAGCTGTGTGTCGCTTGTGCTGTTCGTACAGTGTGGCGAACGACTTCTTGAGCGGTTCTGTTCACAGCGCGAAGCCTGCAATTGCGGTGCTATGACCTTACCGATGCTTTGCCGGACTCAGAGCATTTGCTTTGACTGCAAATATCGCCAGTGGCCAGTTTTGCAAGCTGGTAACGTAACGCACGCAGGCGGGAAGGGTACTTGACCTAGCTGGACTTTACTTGTGATCACAAGCTGTGTTTCTATGCATGGCTGGTGCTGACAACACAGTGTCTTAGTCCAGTCAGCGCAAAAGTTGCGTTGCTCTAGTAATTTTTCACTGCTTGTCACTCGTGCATGTGACGTTAAAGTCTAGCTGAGTCGGGCGAGCCTGTAAGAACGCTATCCTTGCCTGCTTTCGTCAATCGAAGCGGCTGCATCAGTTGCACATAGCATGCCGTGTTGAGCGCCAAAGATCTGCACTGTCGGGGGAAGCCTCGGGGTTGCGAGTGATCAATCTTGACCATTTGCACAGCCAGTCGAAAGGAGGAGCAGTGATGCAGCCAGCAAGCTGCTTCTCCTGAGACAATGTGGGCCTGGCGCAAGGCGGCCCGCTTTCTGCTGCTCGGTTTGCTTTGTCAGCATACCAGAGCCTCCTCTGCTCCAAAGGCCTGGTGGTATGGTGAATTTCCTGGAAATGAAGGTATGCAGGGCAGCAGTGCAAAGCCCACAACAAACAATTTGTGCATCGTATTTGTTCATGTTGGTTGACAACAGTCATGATGCTGCAGTGAAATATGGGAGCAGCATGGTCGACGGACATGGCGAGTATAGAATCTACAAGAACTTTTGGTAAACACGACAAAAGTGTATACGGTCACACCATGTATCCTTATCGTTGCTATAAAGTCTGCCTGCTGTAGGTTCCATGCACAAAGATTCTATGCATTGAATTGCTTGGCAACCAAGGATGCCAATGCAACCCCCATCAAAGCAGACATCACTCTTAACATGATGCTCATAGAGATGCCTGTGGCTAAGGCAGAAGAGTTCCACCGGCATGTGCAGGTATCAACTTGCTGTGCATGCTTGCATGGACTGAGCTCCCATACATACACCAACAAGACGCATCTGTCCACTACTGACCAGGTTTTGTTAGTATGTACATTTGCAATGAACATCACAGCAAACAACATGAGGTATCCTCTGAAGGCTGACCTCAAACAT
>JAABUK010012086.1_pt1 | contig 11074 bp, 11 predicted proteins | sample 5559141 | NCBI WGS metagenome assembly JAABUK01 (sample SAMN10711869, study PRJNA513367) | rock metagenome | isolation source: Antarctica rocks | place: Antarctica: Victoria Land, Pudding Butte nord | collected 2016-01-03
AGAGCTGAATGAAATCAGAATGAAATTCTAATAACTAGATTTTAAATACAAGACGTTGCACGAAGAAGAAAGAAAAGAAAGAGATCATTCAGAGATTCTTATACCTCATGAACGCTGAGTATCATTTATATTGAAAGACTTTCATAACATCACTGATAATCTCACGTTTATCATCATTTATAATATTGTTTAACATCATTTAAGTGATTTAACATCTTTTTTCTCAACATCTTTCAAGTAACATATGCTAAAATCATGACAGCTGCAATTGCTGCAATGAATCATGAGATTGATTCTGAACATAAGTTTGTTTTTATTACATCTTTCAAACATAACTTTTACAACAACTTTTTTGATAAGTTCTTACAAATCTATCTGTACAGACATGTAATGATATCTCTGTACAAATCTTCGCTTCTATGTATCATTATTTACTGATGATCACTCAAGCTTGCAGCTTTTGTGCAAGTGTTTTTCTTTCTTTTCTAATATTGTACTGAAGAAAAACAATCACAACGCGCGCAAAGCAAATTTTTGAAAAGAGCAATACAATCAAAGCAGAATGAATCTAAAAGATGAATAAACAATGATGAATTGCATGAACTGCAGCAATGCTGATTCAGAGATGATTGCAAGTGACGTTGATTTATCACGACGAAACAGCAACGCAGAGTTGAAAAGTTCACGCAATGATAAGAAGTATGTTGCTAACATTATTGATCTTCTAATACAGACATCAACGTTAAAGAAAGAGAAAAACAAAGATCATTTGTGAAAAGAAGTAGCAGTGAAGCTGATGCAACGTTTTCGAAACAATTCAGAAGGAAAAAACAACGAGAATCAGAACGCATTCATTGCAAAAAATGTACAGAAACTGAAGACATTTGTACAATTGTTTAACAAGCAGCTACAGATTCAAGATAGCATGCAAACATAAGATAATATACACTTCTCATCAAGAATCACGTCATGAGTGAACATGACAAGAGAAGAAGTAACAGCAAAAGAGCAATGTTTCAAAGAAGAATTGTCATTGCTTTGCAAGAAATGAGAAGTCATGATGAAGATAGCAAAAAGAAAGAAAATAGAAAAGATACAAAAGAAATTTATTGAACAGATTCTTTAAGAAATCACAAACGTGTCAACAACTCAAAGAGATCTAATCATGTTTCTTTGAAAGCTTGAAAGCGAAGACATCATACTTCACGCAGTGAGTTCAAAGACTCAAGCAAACCTGAAAAGATCTCAAACATGAGCAAAGAAAATTGCGAACTTGATGCGTATAATGCGTTGAATTTTCGCTGTGCTAGCATATGAGATACACATCACAATAGATACAAGCAATCAGAAAGTGATCATTAAAAGTCTGATAAAAGATAACATAAGACTTCATGAGAATCTAGAAATTCTAAAAATAGTCTGACTTAAGAAAGTAATTGAAAGTGAGAAGATTCACTTGTCACTCATCATAAAGATTGCAATCAAAGCGATGACAAATTGACTAATGAATGAGAGCATGCTAAACTCATATCAAGAATGCTCATGCAAATTGTTTGAAAAGAACTATCACATCACTCAATGTTACAGATGCTTTAAATTTGATCATATGATCAGATTCTGCAAGAAGAAACAACGCTGTGCTAAATGTGCAAACAAACATCACATTAAAGAGTGCATGATGTCTTCAAATAAAAGACGTTGTGTTAACTGCAATGAAGATCACGAACTTTGAAGATGCATCTGTCTCAAATGACAACAACAGATGAAACAGACGTCAGAAATCTACAGAAACAAATCGATCAAATATTCAAAAGCATTGAAATACAATCACACATCTTTCTTGCTGTTTTCAAACTCTTTAAGCTCAATGAATTCGTTGAGCTCAACAGACTTCATAAATTCAACAAACTCTTCAAGCTTAATAAACATCATGTTGAAAATATGCAATCGAGACGTTGAATCAACATGACAGATGATAAAAGTCAAGAAGAGATGAATTGATCTCTTCTCATGCATGACTAGTGACTCAAATGAGACAACATCTGAGCAGACTCAGAAACGCTTAATCAGAAAGTGCGAAAGACTCTCAATGATCAAAAGCATACAAAGAGTCTTTTCAGCACAGAGTCAACAACAGTTACAAATAACTTTATGACAAAACAACTCTTTCTACAAATTCTACAGTATAACATCAGAAAGTCATTGAAGATTCAAGAATCATTCTTGATCAACAGAAAAGTTCGCAAATTCAACATAATAATCATACAGAAGTAAGAACATAACATTAATGACTTGCAATTATTTAGCTCAGCTCACAACTTCTTTCATCTAGTGAAAAACTCATCATCTCAATCAAGAACATGCATATACGTTAATAAACATTTAAGATTCAATCAATGAATAGTAGAAACAGTTGAGTCAGACATTTGCTTAATCAGATTATTAACTTGCAATGCAGATGATGAAACACAGACGCTAAAACTTTTAAACATTTACAATTCATGCTCATTGTTTATTACATTCACAGAGAAATCTTCAATCATTTCTCGTTTAAACAAACTACTCAAGAATGATTATAAACAACTGATTGTAGAAGATTTCAATCTACATCATTCTCATTGAGAAGAGTGAAGATGCTTCACTCATCATACAATGACTGATACTCTGCTAAACATCATCATAAACGTAAGACTGAAATTATTGCTGAAATCAGACATTATTACTCACGAGACTTATAATTAATTTACAATGATTGATTTAATCTTTAACAGCGAGAAAATACAGTTCATGATACATAAGTGTAAGATACAAATCAATCTGCATCAGAAGTTGAATCATCTTTTGATCATCACAGAATTATGTTTACAAACAATCTCAGTGCAGCTCTCAACTTAACAACTTTGGAAAAAAATGAATACAGAAGCATTGAGTGCTTATCTGCAAATACATTTACCTCTGAAATGCTTTCTAGACAACAAGACTATGATGAATGACAGAGTGTGTAAAATTATCAGAGTGCTACAGAAGATCATCGAGAAATCTACTTTCTTGACAAAATCATCAAATTGAGCAAAAGACTTTTGAAATCAAAGCTGCTTCAAAGTAGTAATGAAATTAAGATGACTGCAAATCATATGAAAAACGCAAGATACATTAGAAGTGTGAAATGAATATTTGAAGCACAATGATCATAAAAACAAGATCATTTGACAAATGAAATGCACACACTTCAGATCATAAATGCATGAGTTGAGCAAAGCACTCAAATCAATATGATGCTTTGCAAAATGAGCTAAAATTGAAAGTCAACTATCTAAAAAGCTTTCTCAGTTTTTGTCACTGAAGTGAAGCGACATTGATCATATGACAACGACGTTCAAGAAAAAAATCGAGATATTATGAAGAAAGTTCTTTTCTTCATCTTCTCAAGTGAATGTTAACAACATTGCAGAGTCATTCATATCTTTGACAGTCTCATTCAATTCATGCATCACAGAAAATGAAGTGAAGCAGACAATCAGATGAGTAAAAGCAGACAAAGCATCAAACACTTCAGATATTTCAAACAAAGTGCTTTAAGCGAGTCTTGCAAAACTGATCTCAGTACTGACGAGTTTATTTCATGCATGCATAATACACAAATATCACTTGAAGCAGTTCAAAAAGACTCAGACAATAGTACTATGCAAATTAAAGAAAAGTGATTATATTGATTCAAAAATGTATTGATTCATTGCTTTACTTAACATCATGAGCAAAGCTTTGAAGTCAATCATGATCAAAAGACTGAGTGATATAGTTGAGACTCATTACATGCTATCTAATGCTCAAATGAGAGCAAGACGTAAGCAATTCATGATCTTAACGTTAAATCTATTGATAGATCAAGTTCACACAGTATGAAATTGCAAAATCAAATACATAGCATTCATGCTAAGTTTTGTTGAGATCATGTCTAAATCATTCAATCAAAGAAACTTAAGACTGATATGTATGTATTGCTTTTTAAAGATAACTATAACAAGACATTAAGAATACAGAAGAGAAAGAGTGCAAGCTCTTTTATAAATAATGACTTGAGACTGCGCTAGACTTGATACAGATGTGATGTAATATGTCAGATGTGTTTATTTAAAAGAATGATGAAAGAAATGAATGAAGAAAGTGCTGAACAACGAGAAGAAGTGCTGAGAATGACTTGAAGAGTTTAACAGAGATGCGCTAGATTTAAACTAGACATAACATCATGACTTGCTTTAATCAAATTGATTAAAGTTAAATCTGAATTCTGATCAATTCAGACATGTTTGTAACATTATTTCTCTCTTTGAACATTCATGTTTACATGAATAGAAAAGAAATAAAAGCAAAAAAAATTCATCATGTTTTCAATTTAGTGCAACTTATTTGAGTATAACTTGTGAAATTCATTCAGAACTTTCTTCAAGTCATCAAATTTCTCTTTATCAACATAGTATCATTCATCATCATGATTTACTTTGATTCATTTGATCTTGTATTGTAGTTTTTCTTTATATCGCCTGAAGTTCAATATATCATTTACTTCTCAATGCTTTTCATTCTCTTCAATGATCATTGATTTAAAGAACTCAAAGTGTTGTTTTGATAGAAGATTGTTTAATGAAGATTGTAGACACTTCAAGCTGAACATTGAATGTATATGCTTCATGCTTTTAAATAGCTGAAGACGATAAAAGATCTCAACTTTGACTGTGATTGAATAAAGATCGAACTGCTTGTCTTTCAAATCTTTGCATGATTTAGTGATTTTGATGTTTTCAAAGATTAATTAAACTTGATCATTTACTTCATAAATGACATTTCGTTTATGCTTGTTCATCTGAGCTTCAGTGATTTGCTTGATCTTTTTCAATTGTTGATGATTGAAGATAAGAAGTTCACTCATTCAAGTGACAATGTCATCGATCTTTCTAGCTTTAATACGTTAATGAGTTGTTTCATAATCAGTCGTATCTGAATCAAAACTCATTCGAAGATGAAAGTCTTTATTGAAGTAGAAAGAAATCATCAAGATAGTTGAGAATGTATTGAAATTATTACTGAATTTCATTATTGAAAGTCATTTAGCTCAGTCATTCTGCATGTAATTGCAGTAGATTCAAAGTTCGCATTCAACATCTTGATTAGCTCGTTTCAACTGATCATTGATTTCTGAATGATAAACTGTTGATAGATTGATTTTAATCTTCAGTCGTTTACAAAAACTTTGTCACATGATCAATATGAACTGAAAGTCTTTATTTGAAATGATAGAATTGAGTAGATCATGAAGTTGATAGACGTTTCATAGCATGATTCATACTGTTTCTTCGATTGAGATGTCATCATTTTCTCAATGACAGAAAACATAGTGACGTTCTTTGAAGAGACAACATATGATCATGCAAATGACGTTATAGTTTTTCGATAAAGATAGCTTAATGATGAAGTTCATAGTTATATCTTGTCAACGCTGCTGAGAAATCAATAGAGGCTGAAGCAAATCATTTGTACTCTCTCAAGATGCTTTGCTTCGTTGATAAACATGACAGTTTTAAATGTATTGTTGAATAGTTACTTGATGATCTGATCAATAGTAGAAGCGTTGAACTAGATCAATCATTTGTTTAATGTCAGAGTGCAAGATTGATGATTGATCGTGAATCTTTCAAAGCAATTTCGTATGCATTTGTTTTGATACTCATAGTAGATTCTTTTTAAATAGAACGTTGTCAATGATTTGACAGTTCTTTAGCTTCATGTCATGAAGCTTCAGTTCATCTTTGTTCATAGCTTGTTGATACTCATTGCATAGTTCATTCTTCTGATTGACTAGACATACGCGTTGATAGAGATTGATCTCGTATTCAGATTCGATTTTGAACTCAATCAATAAAACGTTTATTCGATTCAAGATCAGTATAGTCTGAAAACAATCATCTATGTCTTTAACTGATTCAAAACTATTAATCATCAACATTTTAGTTAAAGCATCGACTTTGATGTTTATTTTGCCTGATTAAAAGATAATTTGAAAGTTAAACTTCAATAGAATATTCAGATAGTTCGCTTGTCATCGAGTCAGCTGTTTGTTTTTCATAAAGATCTTTAAAGTTTGATGATCAGTAAACATCTGAATAGATAGCTCAATATCTTCTAGTTCAAGTCATCAGTGTTTGAAGCATCAAATGATAGTTAGCAATTTCTTGTCATAGATGTGATAATTGCATTCAGCTGAAACCATGCTTTTGCTATAAAAGACTATCAAATGAAGCACACTTTTATCATCATATTGAGATAGTATGTCATCTTTTACATAGTTGAATGCATCGATTTTCAAAATAGCTTGATGTTTGACATTGAAATGACGTAGAACTGAGATCGAGCTGATCTGCTTCTTCAGATTGTCAAAGACTTTGATGCAGACTTCGTTTCAAACAAAAGATGTGTCTTTTCAAGTCAGTTGAGTGAATGACTTGATTAGTTTCAAAAAGTTCTTGATGAAGCATTGATAGAAATTGACGAAGTCAACAAAGTCTTGTATCTCTTTTAAATTAGTAGATGTAGCTCAATTAATTATAGCTTTCACTTTGATAAAGTTCATGCAAAGATCTTGTTCTGATACTATGATCTTTAAGAAGACTGTTTCTTCTACGTTGAATTCACATTTTCAAATATCTATCTGCAGATCAGCGTCTTATAGATGATCTAGTATCATCTTGACATGTTGTTTATGCTTCTTTTGAGTCTTGCTGTATATGAGAATGTCGTTTAAATAAGCTTGGCAGAAATCATTTAGAAAGTTTCATAAAACATCATTCATATATTGCTGAAACGAGATCGAATCGTTTGTTAATTCAAATGATAAAATCTTTGATTTGTACGCTTCTAAAGCGATAATGAAGATCGTATAGTTCTCACTATGAAGATGCATACGAAGTTTGTTGAAAGCGAAAATTATATTCAGTTGAGTCAGATGCTTGCAGTCAACAATTTTGTCAATCATCTCATCTATGAGTGATAAAGAGTAGCGATTTCTTTTGATAATGACATTGAGCTTTTGATAGTCGACGCAGAAGCAAAGATCGTCATTGATCTTCAGAGCAAATAGAATGAGTGAGAAATATGAGATCTTGCTAGAAGTAATAAAACTCTTTGACAGATTTTCGTTCAGATATTCTTTGATCTTCTGAAGCTTGTAGAATGACATTCAATAAGCTCGACATTTAAAAGAAGTGACATCATTAGTGAGCTCTATCTTATGATCATATGAACGATGAGATGATAGCTTATTGACTTGAGCTCGATCAAACACGTCGAGAAAATTCTGATATTTCAAAGATAACTTGACTTTGATGTCTTCTAGATTTTGAGCTGATGCATCAATGAAAGCGACGTCTAGAACGTTCAGTTTGCATTGAGTGTTGTAGACTATTTCTCTATTAATATCTTCAATCGACATAGCGAAAATCTCGATGCAATTCTTCTTTGATCATTTAATCAATGCATGAAAAGATGCAGTTCTTACACTGAACATAGAAAAGTTCTTTTTTGAAGCAGTAGAAGTGAGTCGTTGAAGCACTTTAAAGACTGAACTGATAAAAGAATTTGATGATCATGATCATTTTGAGTATGAAGCTTTGACTGACATCAAAAAAACAGAAATGAAAGCTTTTAATTGATTTGAAAAAATGATGACATCATTTTGCATATTTAGTAGTATTTCATTTTTGTTCATTCAGAACTTTTCTAATATGACGTCATGATGATTTATATCAGCTATTAACATTGAAACAGTCAATTTCTTATGATCTTCAACTGTGAGATTGAGTAGAATTTTATGAATAATGATTCTCTTTGTCAGCTTTTCATCATATTCTCTTATTAACTTTTCTTTAGCTAGTCATATGAGTTGAATTTCAAGCTTCTGACATATTTGATCAACTAGCTTTGTATGAATCAAGATGTAGATCATCAAGTCACTATTTATCAAAGATTGTAGCTTGAAGAATTCGTCTTGCAAGAATAAAGTGACATCAACTAGAAATAACTTTTCGAAGTAGTTTTCTTTGATAGATGAAATTTCGTCAATTAGATTGCACAAAGAAATGATCTTTATCTCTTGTTACAAGTGTGTCGAGATTGAATAGAGTTTTCTAGTCAATAAGTTCTAAAGATTTTGATTCATGTTAAATCTCAGTCTCAATACTCTATTCTAGTGCTTTCAATACTTGAGCAAATCTGCTTCGTTCTCTTTGTTTTGTTCTACTATAGATACAGCTCAAAACTCTCTTTGATTTCTTCTGTATTCTTAATATTCTAGTTATAGCTATCTTTATTGATCAAACATTCTATTCAGCTACGCACTATCTCGCTGCAATGTGATTAGATTCTAGACATGATTTCAACATTATATTAAGAATTCGTTTATCATATGATATCAATTTCATTATTCATTTAAGATACTCATCTAGACAGAACGAGTCTAAAGAAATTCATTTACCTGATGATCAATGCAATTGAAAGACAGAACAACATCAGAGAGTCAATAAAATCAACGACAAGACTGTTTGAATTGCTAGAGAATCTATCGCTCATTCAATAGCATCGATTCACTTGATCAATAGAATCAACGAGAACATATGATCGTTGATTGCTAAAGAATCACAAACTCTTCTCTCTTTCTTTCAAAAAACTCATGAATCAGTTGAGTTAAAATAATCTGTGTCATCAAATTCAATTCAACTTGATTCAAATTCAGATCAATTTAGTGAGTCTGCTACAAAGATAAGTCAATAGTCGATCTCTTTGATGAGCTAGTCAATTCTCTTCTAGTGAGTCTGCTACAAAGACACTGTCAATGCAATGATTTATCTACTTACATTGCTTTATCTATCAGTGAATCGATTTATCTTACGTTCACGTGCAACTAGTGAGTCTGCTTCAAGAGCAAGTCGATAGTGAATCTGTTCAATGAGCAAGTCAACTAGTGAGTCTGCTTCAATGATCATTTTATCTCACATAGTAAGTCTGCTACAATAGACATTTGACGAGTTGATTTGAATCAATAGAAAGATTGATAGAAAGACAGACATCAAGACTCTACGTCAATGCTATGAACTACACTACAAGTCATAGAAACATGACTTTTAAAGAGAAGAAGATAATGTTACAAGTGTGTTGAGATTGAATAGAGTTTTCTAGCCAATAAGCTCTAGAGATTTTGACTCATGTTAAATCTCAGTTTCAATACTCTATTCTAACGCTTTCAATACTCAAGCAAATCTGCTTCATTCTCTTTGTTTTGCTTTACTATAGATACAGCTTGAAACTCTTTTTGATTTCTTCTGTATTCTTAATATTCTAGTTATAACTATCTTTATTGATCAAACATTCTATTCAGCTACGCACTATCTTGCTGCAGTGTGATTAAATTCTAAACATGATCTCAACATCTCTTTAATGACTCTGAAAGAGATGACTAGTTTTTTTGAATCAGACTCTGAATCAAAGTTCAAAGAATGATTAAACTCGTCATTTAATGTGTTAATTCTGAAAGATCTATTCAAACATTCTTTAGAAGTATGATCAAACTTATGACATAAAAAGCAGTTTTCGATTAGTAAGTCATTTTCTTTGACGTTAGTCAAAACAGCATCACGTGATTTTAACTGATCAGTCATCTTCATTTCTATGATTCTACGAGTAGCTTTGACTGATTCTTCAACGAAGATGATCTGTTTAGTTGTTTTAGCTTTGATCATTGCTTTTCTATTCTTGATCTCTTGAATAGCTCGTTGATCATTATTCAATTGAATGAGATAGAAATGAATTTCTTTCAGAGTATTGAGTTGAATCAATTGAGTTACTTAAGCGAATCAAAGTCGAGAGTTTATTTTATTCTTTAAATCAATGATCAGCTGTTTTTCTTAATAGTCTAGATAGAAGAATAGTCGTTGAAATTGAGTATAAAACTCGCTGAATTTCTTCTGTTCTTGAATCAAGTTGTAGTAGTTTCTATGAAAGTTGACTTCTTTATCTGAGTCATTGAACAACTGAGATAGCTCTTTCAAAAGCTCATTAACGATCTTGTATGAGTTGAAACAGTTACGTTCACGTCTTGACTGAGTGATCTCAGCTGCATCATTGAATAATCTGAAATGTACGTAGCTCAGCTTGACTCATTCACTTGAAAAGAGATCAACGTTGATTTTCAGTTTATTCTGAACTTTTTCATACCAGTTCTTTCAGATAAAGTTCTTTTCATCAGTGAACAACAAAGAATCGAGTATTTTCTGAAATCTAGAACGCTCAGAGTAGATTGACAATGACAAGATAATCTTTCTAGCTTGTAGTCTAGCTTTCAGCTCTTCGCATCATTTCTTCAAAGCTTTCATAGTCATAGAAGATGTTATGATTTCAGCGAATGAGTTGTTATTTTCAACAATGAAGAATGAAGCTTCGAAACACTCTTTGAAGAAATGAGACATGATGAGAAAGAAAGAAGAGATTGAATTGAACAAATGTTTTAAAAGAAAGAAATCGAGCGAAGAATGATGCTCGACAATAAAAGATAAAGTCATTTTTGTTGTTTGATTTGAGAATTGATTGATTCTCTTGATCAATTTGATTTTCTAGCAATCAACGAAGATTCTTTATCGCTGATTCTATTAATCGAAGTGAACAATGTATACTTAATGAGCTGTAAGTCGTCTAACAATTCAATCAGTCTCGCTGTTGATTCTATAGATTTTCTAGTGTTGTTCTGTCTTTTGATTGCGTCGATCATCAGATAAACGAATTTCTTTAGACTCGATCTGTCTGAATGAGTATATTGAACAAGTAATGAGTATCTGTATCATATGATAAACGAAATTCTTAATGTAATGTTGAGATCATGTCTAAATCATTCAATCAAAGAGACTTGAGACTGATATGTATGTATTGCTCTTTAGAGATAGCTATAACAAGACATTAAGAATACAGAAGAGAAAGAGTGCAAGCTCTTTTATAAATAATGACTTGAGACTGCGCTAGACTCGATACAGATGTG
>JAABUK010012087.1_pt1 | contig 11074 bp, 11 predicted proteins | sample 5559141 | NCBI WGS metagenome assembly JAABUK01 (sample SAMN10711869, study PRJNA513367) | rock metagenome | isolation source: Antarctica rocks | place: Antarctica: Victoria Land, Pudding Butte nord | collected 2016-01-03
GGCTACGCTGGCGCGGGGCTGGCGCGACGATTAGGTCGCCGCTTCGTGCGTTACGTCGTCGTGTTGATCGGCTTCGCGATGACCATCTCTTTGTTGCTCGCCCGCCACTAAAATTTAAGAACACGCGAGGTTCAGGATGTTTGAGTTTTTCAGTTTGGACGAGCTTGAGCCGCTGGCGCGCGAGCGTTTGCCGCAGATGGCGTATGACTATATCGCAGGCGGTTCGGACGACGAATGGACGCTTGGCGAAAACAGCGCCGCGTTTCGCCGCTTGCAACTCGTGCCGCGCGTATTAGTTGACGTTGCCGAACGAAAGTTGGCAACGACGGTGCTCGGTTCAACTGTTTCGCTGCCGGTGCTCGTCGCGCCGATGGCTTTTCATGCGCTGGCGCATTCGGAAGGCGAGCTTGCGACAGCGCGTGCCGCCGCCGCAGCAGGCACGATTATGATCGCCAGCACGATGTCTAACTACAGCCTTGAAGCCATTGCCGAAACGAGCGACGCGCCGCGTTGGTTTCAACTCTACGTTTATCGTGATCGCGGCATCACGCGGGAACTGGTTGAACGCGCCGCTGCCGCGTCGTACAACGCGTTGTGCGTGACAGTTGATGCGCCATTGATCGGGCGGCGTCCACGCGATATGCGTAACGGATTCACGCTGCCCCGCGATCTGCAACTCGCCAACTTCGCCGACACGATGCTCGACGATTTGCCGGAAACAGCGCGCGAGTCCGGGCTGGCCGCTTACGTTGCATCACAGTGGGATGCCGGGTTGACGTGGAAAGACATTGATTGGCTGCGTGGTTTGTCATCACTGCCCTTAGTGCTTAAAGGCATCATGTCGCCGGATGATGCGCGGCTGGCAGTTGATCACGGAGCGGCGGCGATTGTTGTTTCTAATCATGGCGGGCGCCAATTAGATACTGTGCCAGCTACGATCACAATGCTTCCGCACATCGTTGCCGCCGTCGAAGATCGCATCGAAGTGCTGATGGACGGCGGCATACGTCGCGGAACGGACGTGTTGAAAGCTTTAGCGCTTGGGGCGCGGGCAGTCCTGCTTGGACGCCCCGTTTTGTGGGGACTGGCGCTCAACGGCGAAGCGGGCGCGCGACTGGTAATTGAACTGCTGCGCGCTGAACTCGACATGGCGCTCGCGCTAACAGGCTGTCCGTCAATAGAAGCCGTGTCAGACGCTTTGGTCTGGCGGGCGGAAAGCAATTAAGCTACTAACTGCAAGATGAAATGAGATGTAAGGGCAATCAAACGAGCACTGCTGTTCCGATGATTGTTCTGCAAAAGTCATCGCCCGCAGCACAAGCAGAAGCTCCCGCAAATGCTTTCTAACTACAGCAACGCATCTTTTGTTTTCATCCTTGACCATTTCTTTAAGCGCTGGCGCGTGCTCTGCCGTCAACATGATCATAATCGAACTTCGCCGCTTGATCACCGGCGGCCTCGATGCTGATGATGACGTACTTGGATGTCGGCGTATTGCTTTTTTCCGCAACGCTTCCAATCGGCACAAGCACATGGCTGTGTTGCGAAAAATATTTTAAGGCACGAAAGTTCGCCGATTGAGTTTCGCTATGCCGCGATCTGAAAGAGGCTCAAGACGAACTTCGCCTGGCCCATCACGTCATTTCCACTTAATCTTTTGACCTGACCTTTGCGTATCATGTTAATCGCTTTAATGCCGTCTAGTGTTCGCTCCGCGGTGTGAAACCTCTTGAAGCATTGCGAAGCTCTCACCTTTTTCTTGATGAATCTGTGGTCCTGTTCAATAATATTGTTGAGGTATTTCACTCGACGGAGTGTACAATCTTTGGTCAGTATCTGTTCAGTTTGTGATGAAGTGAATGCTTCAGGATAGGCAGCATTCTTACCCACAGAGATCGAGAACGGAAGCCTCCGATGATCAGCTCTCATCATCTTCTTGAAAAAGCGTTTTGCTGCGGTAACATCGCGCTTGGTCGAAAGAAGGAACTCAATAGTTTGTCCTTCTTTGTCGACGGCGCGATACAGATATTTGCTGGTCTTACCCATTTTGATGTAAGTCTCATCCACTCGATAAGACGTGCCACTCATCTTCAAGTATGGACGAATTCTGTTGTTGATTTCAGGAGCATACCTCTGTGACCTGAGACCTGATTTTCGATCCACCTGACATGAGAGAATAGCTCCGATTTCACCCAGAGGAGCTAGGAATGAAAAAGAGTCACTGGAGCGAAGAACAGATCATCAAGATTCTCCATGAGGCGGAAGCTGGCGCAGATACGATTCAGAACATCTGTCGTAAACACGCCGTCTCCGAGCAAAGTTTCTATCGCTGGCGGCAACGCTTCGGCGGCATGAGCATACCCGATGCTGCTCGCTTACGGGAACTCGAACGCGAGAACGCACGGCTCAAGAAACTGGTGGCCGAGCGTGATCTGGAGATTGAGGTGATGAAAGAGGTCGCCGCAAAAAAGTGGTAAGCGCATCTGCCAGACGTGAGCAGGTGCGCTATGCCATGGCGAGAGGGCTATCAAGTCGTCGGGCGTGTCGGTTAATGGATGTCGCACGCTCAACTTTGAACTATCAGAGCCGGATGCCTGCCAGAGATGCGCTCCTTGAGCCAAGATTACGTGAAGTGGCGGAGACTCATCCGCGCTACGGCTACCGGCGGGCATGGGCGGTGCTCAGAAGAGAGACGCTCATCAACATCAAACGCGTGCGACGACTGTGGCAAAGGCTTGGCTTCGGGTTTGCCAAAACGCAGGCCACGCCGCCGAGTGCGCTCAACTAGTCTGCGACCTGTACCGGCGACGACAGTCAATCAGGTGTGGGCGTATGACTTTATGCATGACAGTTGCGCTAATGGACAGAAGTTGAAACTGCTGACAGTGGTTGACGAGTGGACAAGGGAATGTCTGGCAATAGAAGTCGGGGCACGCCTCAACTCTTCAATGGTCATAGAAGTTCTTTCACGGCTGATGAGTTTGCATGGACGCCCGACCTATCTCAGGAGTGATAACGGGCCGGAGTTCGTGGCTACGAGAGTGAAAGAATGGCTCACGGCGAGTGGTGTGCAAACGAGCTTCATCGAACCCGGCAAACCATGGCAGAATGGAACGAACGAAAGTTTCAACGGGAAGCTCAGAGATGAATGCTTGAATATGCAGTGGTTCAGAAATCTACGGGAAGCTAAAATCATCGTCGAGCAATGGCGTTGCCATTATAACGAAGAGCGACCACACAGCAGTCTGAACTATCGGACACCGGCACAAGTACGTGCTGGACAAATCAACGTCGGAGTTCTCTCATACTGAGTGGCTCGAAGAACGGGGCTAGGTCACAATCACTTCGCGCGCCGTCGCCGCATCACGTTTCGCTAACACATGAAAGGCGGTCACCTGCGGGGTGGCATTCACCCATAACCAGTTCAGTTTGCCGCGCTCGCGCCAGCCCGTCTCATCCACATGGTTAACTCCCTGTTGCTGTGCAAACTCGCGTGCCGTCTTAACCGGCGCGGCCAGCGCCGCGCTCACTTGTCGCTGAATGGCGCTGATGCTACCCGTGCTGAGTTCGACCCCATGCAGCACACGCAAAGCTTCAACCGCATCGCGGTGACTCAAGGCGAGTCTGCCGGTCAAGTAAGCTACGCTCGCTTGCAAACGCGCGCCGAAACTGCCCTCGGGAACTTCTGCGCTCCACTGCGCTTCCGTTTTGGTTCCGCACGCCCCACAACATAAAGCGTGCCGCCGATACTCGGTGACTTGTGCCTGCGCTGGTGGAATCTCGGTGATTTGATGACGTGCCGGGTGCGGGTCGTCGCCAACCAATCTGCGTCCGCACGAACGACACCGCTCAGGTCGGAAGTCAACTATCTGATCAACTTCTTCAACCCGCTTGAGCGCTCGCCCTGCTCCTTGATGCCCATCTTGCGCGCCCTGCTTTTTGCCACTCGGTTGACGATGGTGCGGACGCCGATGCTGCGGAGCATCAGTCGATGGCGGCTGTGATGAGTTAGAAGAGTTCTGTCCGAGACGTTCGCGCAAAGCAGCCACTTCTGTTTTTAAGCTTTCGATCTCAGTGTCTTTGGCTTCGAGGGCAGCCAACTTCTGTTCGTAAGCGGTGAAGCGAATCTCCAAGAGCCGCGCTTGATGTTGCAATGCGGCAATCACTGTCTTGACAGATTGCGGAGTAGCATTCCAATCTGCTTCAGAGATGCCAAAGTCTGTGAACATTGAGGCACAGCATAATCACAACAGCGAAGGCTGTCTAGACTGAAAAATGTCTCGTCAGAGATTTACACGTTCAAAACAACTGAACGGTTACACCAAAGTTTGGTTATTGAGTCTGATAATGAATAAAAGCTATTGAATGGAAGTGATAGTCGAGGCTATAGAATAAAAGCCCACATCAGCTATGCACCTTTATCAGCCGGGAGAAGGGGGTTATCTTCTCTTCATCACTTTCATTAGATGAAGAGACACCACATCACATAGCACCGATGAACGAGACTTTGTAACTGTATAGTCCCTTTCATAGTATCGCATGTATTGAATCATTAAGAGTTTCACAGGGTAGAGGAGTCTAAAATTTAACTGTAATGTTCCGTTGGGTTTTATTCAGCCCTATTCTTGGAACTGATTTCGATTCTTGCAAGCTTAATGTCGAGAATGAACTTCCTTGTTACAGCAAAGGTAAAGGCATCTGAGGCACGGCATCAGCCGCAGGCGGCGGTGGCACGACCTTATAACTCTTTGAGCCTGCGGTTGACCAGCACGAAACGATTTGTCCCCTCTCGCTAGGACAACAGGATGCATCCCTCGGCCCATAGTTGAGAGTCTTGAAGAAGATCACGTTGTTCCTAATAGACTTCAGCTCGACAGCAGGTTCATCTCTTGAATTGAGCCGCGGCGCAGCAACACAACATCCAATTCGGTGCCCTCTCTTTCAAGTGTCTTCTTCGGCATCGTCAGCTCCGCCTGCTCGAAACCGTCAACTGTCAGCGCGACGACACGCAACCCTTCCAACCTCTTTGTAGCCATGAATCTTTCTTTCTTCTACAGCGATGAGTCCGTCTCAATGATACGACCGATCAACCTCATCAACTACGCCGGATTATTCTTGCAGCATACGGCAAAGACGGCTACCCGCCCCTCGGTGCCGGCAACCCTGAATCGAAAGGAAACTAATCTTTTTGCAACAGACAAATTCAGCAAATGACGAAGGAAAATAGTACAAACCCCTCCTATACGTGGTTTAATGAATATAGTATAAGCTATAAAAAGGACAATATGATTTCAGCAAATTCCCGTTACGTTCGTTTCAGTAATTTATTTTTACTAACTATCCTTTTTCTATGGATACCGACGGTCTATGGGGCGGGCAAAGCAGAAGCGGGATGGGAGCGGCAGGCAAGAAATGTCTCCATAGTTCGTGATGACTGGGGCATCGCTCATATTAAAGGCAAGACGGACGCTGATGCTGTATTCGGGATGATCTACGCGCAGGCGGAGGATGATTTCAACCGCGTCGAAACTAATTATCTCAACGCGATGGGACGTCTTGCCGAAGCGGAAGGCGAAACGGCTGTCTGGCGCGATTTGCGGATGAAAATCTTCATTCAGCCGGATGAACTAAAGAAAAAATTTGGCGGGAGTCCAGCGTGGCTACAAAAGCTGATGACAGCCTGGGCAGATGGTCTGAACTTTTATCTGGCGAAACACCCGGAGGTCAAGCCGCGCGTCATCACGAGATTCGAGCCGTGGATGGCACTCTCGTTTACGGAGGGCAGCATCGGCGGCGATATTGAAACGATTAATCTTGCGCGGCTGCAATCCTTTTATGGTTCGCCGCAAACGATGGCGGCGCTTGCTGATCTGGAAGAATCTGAATTCCTCAAAGAGCCGAGCGGTTCAAACGGAATTGCAATCGCTCCGAAGAATACGACCGACGGAAGTGCTTTGCTGCTGATCAACCCGCACACTTCTTTTTTCTTTCGCTCGGAATTGCAGGTGACGAGCGGTGAAGGTCTGAATGCTTACGGCGCAGCAACTTGGGGACAATTTTTTATTTATCAGGGATTTAACGAGCGTCTCGGCTGGATGCACACTTCGAGCGCAGTCGATGCCATCGACGAATGGCGCGAGACCGTTTTGAAAAAAGGCGACAAGTATTTCTATAAGTTCGGCACGGAGCAAAGACCTGTTCTAACATCCGTTGTCAAAGTCCCGTATAAAACCGCGCAGGGAATGGCGACGCGTTCGTTTACGGTTTATCGCACGCATCACGGACCGATTATCAGAAAAGACGACGCGAGCGGCGATTGGATTAGCATTGGTTTAATGAACGAACCGGTCAAGGCGCTGACCCAGTCTTTTACGAGAACGAAGGCGAAAAATTACAAGGAGTTCCGGCAGGTTATGGAGCTTCACGCCAACTCGTCGAACAACACCATTTACGCCGACGCAGACGGAAATATCGCTTATTTTCACGCCAATTTCATCCCGCGCCGCAGCCTCAAATTCGACTGGACGAAACCTGTTGACGGCAGCGACCCGGAAAGCGATTGGAAAGGTTTATTAACGTTTGAAGAATCGCCGAATCTGCTGAACCCGGCAAGCGGATGGGTTTATAACAGCAACAACTCGCCCTGGTCAGCCGCCGGATTGAGCAGTTTGAAACAATCGGATTTTCCCAAATACGTTGACAACGGCATCGAATCGGCGCGCGGGCTGCACGCGATACGCGTGCTGGAAAACCGCAAGGATTTCACGCTCGATAAACTGCGTGAAGCCGCTTATGACAGTTACCTGCCGTGGTTTGAAAAAACCTTGCCATTGCTCATCCAGGCGTGGGACGAATTGCCGCCGAATGATCCGTTAAAGACAAAATTAAAAGATCAGATCGGTATCCAGCGCCAATGGAATCTGCGCTGGTCAACAAACTCGGTTGCAACCTCGCTGGCGGTATTCTGGGGAACGGAAATTCTGCGCGCCATGGGTCCAAGCCCGGGCATTCCGTCGCAGGATTACGTCGCAGCAAAAGCAACGCCCGCACAGATGCTTGAATCATTGACGCGCGCTTCGGACAGGCTCACAGCGGATTTCGGAGATTGGCGAACCGCATGGGGCGAAATCAATCGTTTTCAGCGCCTTACGGGAGATATCGTGCAGCCTTTCAATGATGCTGTGCCGAGCATTCCCGTCGGATTTACTTCAGGAAACTGGGGTTCTCTGGCATCGTTCGGAGCAGCGCCCATTCGCAATACAAAAAAATGGTACGGAACAAGCGGCAATAGTTTTGTCGCCGTCGTCGAATTCGGCAAAAAGATTCGTGCTAAAGCGGTAACCGCCGGCGGCGAAAGCGGCAACCCGAAATTCCCACACTTCAACGACCAGGCATCCCGCTATGCTAAAGGCGACTTGCGTGAAGTCTATTTTTATCCGTCGCAGTTACAAGGTCATATAGAAAGGAAATACATTCCTGGTTGCTGTGGGCGTGAACATCGTGTTGCCATGTGACGGATTTGCTGGTTCTGACGCTCTTTTGGTGAAAGAGGAATGGTCATCTCCCAACCTTTTATTTCTTCGCTTTCATGTTTATGCCGCAAGCAGAACACGTGCTCTTAAGAGGTCGAACTTCGCGCGCCCGTACATTTGACGTTTGATTAACTTCAACCGATTAACATGGCCTTCGACCATTCCGTTGCTCCATTCATACATCATCGCTGCTCGCACGGCTGCTTCATCTTGCCGTAGCCCCTTGGCAAAGTTCCTGAACTCAACGATTCCACTTTGCGCGACCGTCTCGAACCAACTGTTCAATTGATTTTCATCTCTTGCTCTGATCATGCGCTGGAACTCGCCGCCCAGTTTTTGCGCCAGTGCGATTGTCGGATCACTTTTCGTCAACTCCTGTACGAATGCCCGCTCATCGTCTTTCTGATGCTGCAACTCACGGCACTTGATCTCGCCATCCCGTGTGTCAACAAAAGCTAGTGTTTGTTGTCGCGCATGAAGATCGACTCCGATATATACTGTCATTGGGGGTGCCTCCTTTGGCGATTGCATAATCCACAACTGAGTCTAACAAAGACTCACACTGGAGGAGGTGCTCCGCTTTATATCATCAGCGTTAGATGCTACGCTATTCTGAATACGGGAACTGCCATGGGACATTCTCGAATTTGGGTGTGAATCAGATATCTTCTTAAGACATTCTATGAAAACGAGAACAGTCATCGTCAAATCCGTCATAATAATAAGTCTGGCGCTCTCCTTTTCTACATCTCAATCAGCCTTTGCCCAAACAGCGATATTTACCAATCCGATAGTGACCTCTCGTGATGCCGCTGATCCATGGATGATCTATCAGGACGGTTACTACTACTTCACTTTTACCGCCGGCGATCATATCGAAGTCTGGAAGTCTTCGACCATTACCGACATTGATCGAGGCACTAAGGTGACAGTCTGGCAACACCACATAAGTGGTCGAGAATGCTGCAACGTCTGGGCACCGGAACTCCATTTCCTCAATGGCAAATGGTACATCTACTTTGCCGCCGATGATGGCAATGACGCGAACCATCGCATCTACGTCCTTGAGAGCACAGGTAGTGATCCTCAAGGCACTTATATTGAAAAAGGAGAAATTTCTTCAGCCTCAGACCGTTGGGCTATTGATGGGACAGTTCTACAAAAGAATGACAACTCTTTATATTTCATTTGGTCAGGGTGGGCAGGAGGATCTTCTGGCCCGCAGAATATTTATATCGCGCCGATGAGTAATCCGTGGACTATCAGCGCTGAAAGATCCCTTATCTCTGCGCCAAATAACTCATGGGAAAGAATTGGTTGGAGTGTTAATGAAGGCCCGGAGGTCTTGCAGCATAATGGGAAGATTTTTATTGTTTATTCGGTCAGCGGAGGATCAACGCCGGATTATTGCTTGGGGATGTTAACGAACTCTAATGGGAATGTGCTTGACCCTAATTCCTGGACGAAATCCCCTGGTTGTGTCTTTGCGAAAACTGACCTGGTCTTCGGGCCGGGCCATAACTCTTTCGTCAAGTCACCTGACCAAACAGAAGATTGGATCATTTATCACGCCCGCAATAGTTCGCTCCAGACTTGGGCAGGGAGAACGACGAGAGCACAGAGATTTACCTGGAACGCTGACGGCACACCTAATTTCAGTGTCCCTGCCCCGTTCGGAGTCACGTTACCCACCCCCTCAGGTGAGCCTGCCCGGTCGCCCGCGCCCACACCTCCTGCGCCCGTGCTTCTCTGGGAAGGGAATACTGTTCGGGCCGTTGCCCTTGATTCTGTGACGCTGAGGCGTGATCCTTTTCCCTCGTCGACATCGTACAATTTCAGCACAGATCATCGTACCCGCGTGATCTTGTTTGCCCTGAACGTGAATGCGATGCTGGGGCAGCTGCCATGGACGATTACGGCTGAGGCGCAAGACGCTCGGGGTAATGTCTATCCTTTCACAGTTGAATCGATAATATCCATACCGGGTCTTGATTGGCTGACGGAAGTGGTTATCAGGTTCCCCGATGGTGTTGAGAATGCAGGAGACGTTCGGGTGAGAATCAATGCACGTGGCGTTTACAGTAACTCAGTACTTGTCAGCATTGGCCTCTCCAACGGTTCTTAGGGCACTGCTGCACATGGTAATCAAGAGCGAAATCTAACAACCCATCTGAGGTGTACGAGTCAAGCAATATTTCTCCTTCAAGCCGGATTATTTGCCGCATAGTTGAGTAACGAAGACCCCTTGCTTCGCAGCCCTTCCAGATATTTCACCTCATCATAAGCCGTCCTACTTTTCCAACTGAGGTAGGCTAGAAAAAGTGGACGCCATCACGGAAAAGATTTTAATCTTTTCTCTTACGAGAGATGGAGGTTCACAAAATGAAAGAGCAGCTACCCAAACAGGTTTACACTAACGACTTCCGTGAGCAAGCCGTATTGCTGGTGACGCGCGATGGCTTGAGCATCGCGGAAGCCGCACGCCGCCTGTCAATGTCTTTGAAGACACTCGCCAATTGGGTCAAGCGCGCCAAAGCTGGACGGCTTCCAGCGAGCGCTGCCAGTGCGGTTGTCGGGCGGCATATCGCGACGGAGGCGGAAGCCGAAGTTTCGCGGTTGCGGCGCGAGAATGGCGAGTTGCGGATGGAGCGCGACATCTTGAAAAAAGCTACCGCGTACTTTGCGACCGAGTCGCTACGAGGTGCGCGGTGATCTGGCAGTTGCGATTCGACTATCCGCTCGTGGTGTTGTGCCGCGTGCTCTCGGTCTCCCGTAGCGGCTATCATGCGCGGCTCGTGAGACAGCCATCCAAACGAGCGCAATCACGCGAGCGACTGAAGGTCGCGGTACAGGCGGCACACCAAAGAACCCGCCAGACATATGGCGCGCGGCGCTTACAACGCGAACTCGTGGCGGAGGGCTTCCGGGCGAGTCTTGGCACGATCAAGCGTGTGCGGCGCGAACTCGGTTTGTGCTGCGTGCAGCAGAAGCGGCGTTTTCGGGTGACCACAACCGACTCGCGGCACACCTTGCCGGTCGCCCCTAACCTGTTGGAGCAACGCTTTACGGTGACGCGCCCCGATGAAGTCTGGACAACGGACATCACATATGTAGCAACTGCTGAAGGTTGGTTGTATGTCGCGGCGATTAAAGACTTGTTCGCGGGTGAGATCGTCGGACGCAGCTTTGGCGCGCGGATGACAACCGATCTTGTTGTTCGTGCAGTGCAACAAGCGGTCGCGGTGCGCCGCCCGGCAGTTGGTCTGATTCATCACTCTGATCGCGGGTCGCAGTATTGCAGTCACGAGTATCAGGAGTTGTTAGCGAGTTACGGGATCAGGGCCTCGATGAGCCGCCGTGGTAATTGTTACGACAATGCACCGGTCGAGAGTTTCTGGGGCACGTTGAAAACGAAACTCGTGCATCATCGTCGGTACGAGACGCGGGCGGACGCGGTGCGCGAGATCATGGAGTACATCGATCTGTTCTACAACCGGTAACGGCGGCAAGCGCGGCTTGGATATTTGTCGCCAGCAGCCTAC
>JAABUK010012088.1_pt1 | contig 11073 bp, 8 predicted proteins | sample 5559141 | NCBI WGS metagenome assembly JAABUK01 (sample SAMN10711869, study PRJNA513367) | rock metagenome | isolation source: Antarctica rocks | place: Antarctica: Victoria Land, Pudding Butte nord | collected 2016-01-03
CTGTAAACCGCATAAGTTATTTTCTCCTGAAATACAGTTCTAAAAATGCTCTGTTGTCACACGCAAGTACGCGATCATCCTGGATTGCAAACAGCATAACAGCAGCAGCAGCAGTTACAAACAGAGGCTCTGGTGCAAACGCAGAAGTCGGCTGATAATCGTCAGCATGAATTAGTGCTGCCCCGACTCACCCGCTCTCTTCTATGGTCGCCACTTTGATCGGTCCATCATTATTCTCTGTGTCCGCTGGTATATCACTTACAAACTCAGCTACCGCGATCTGGTCGAAATGATGGCTGAACGCGGGGTGAGTATCTCGCATACGACGATCCTGAGATGGGTTCACCGCTTCGTTCCAGAGTTCGAGAAACGCTGGCTGCGCTACGCTCGTCCGGTCGGCACAGCGTGGCGTGTCGATGAGACATATATCAGAGTCAGAGGGCGATGGAGGTATCTCTACCGTGCAATAGATAAACAGGGATTCACCGTTGATTTCTTCCTCAGCGAACACCGTGACATCGCCGCCGCCAAACAGTTCTTCGCTGCCGCGATCAAACAGCACGGTGCGCCGGAGAAGATCACCGTTGACGGTTATCCGGCAACTCATTCTGCGATCAGTGAACTGAAGAGCGAAGAAGTTTTACCTTCACACACGCTGGTCAGGACGAGCAAATATCTCAATAACTTGATCGAGCAGGACCACCGTAGAGTCCAACAGCGAATCTATCCGATGCTCGGCTTCAAGAGATTCCAGAACGCCGTCATCACGATCAGCGGCATCGAGTTAGCACATCAGATCAGGAACGGGCAATTTGATACCGCAAAGTTCAATCGAAGCGGAGGCGGAGCATCCCAGATGTGGGAAGCGGTAGTGGCTGCTTGATGAAATCGAATCCGCCATTTGCTTCAGCGTACCTGTGACTCCTATTTGCACCAGAACCATTTCATCCAGAGAGGTTACCGGGCGCTTGTACGCGCGGGCGTCGTTGCCTTACAGAATCTTTAACGTCTCTCTCGCTTTATAGTGAAGAGCTTCAGCGATTTACTCATGCCGCCTTTGAGCCACTTTGCTTCTGCTGCGAGCGAGCGCCACAACCCTCCGAATACCAGCTTAACAGGCGCGCCTTCGCTGAACGCCGCCGCGATTGCGTAAAGCGTTTTTAATCTAAAACGCGGTTCGCTGGTAATGGCAAAGACAGGCTCCCACTTTTGCGGTTGCAGCTTCGCTTTGAACGCATCGAGTCCGTCGAAGTTATAGAACCGTTGCCCATGCAGGCGCATCCATGCGAGCAGAAGGCGTAACCATAGCGGGTTATGAAAGGGCGCAATCTTCGCGCGCGTCGAGAGCGGCACGAGTCCGAGCGTGACGTATTCGTATCCGTCTTCAGCGAGCGCACGCATTGCCGCGTCAATCATCAATTCGACTGTCCCGTTCGGCGCGCCGGGCTTATGCACAAACTGCTCAAACAACCATCCATTGCGCCGCGCGACGGGCGATAGCACGACAAACCCGACTACTTCCGTGTGGCGTTCAGCGACAAACACGCGACGATCAAACAAGCGCGCGAGCGTCTCCGGCTCGACGAGAAAATGCAACGGCGGCAATCCTTTCGCCGCCAGCCATGCGCGCAAACAATGCCGCAACGCCGCGTGGTTATACGCTTTTTCTGTTGACCATTCAGTGACGCTCACACCTTTGTTGCGCGCTCTATTCACCTGCGCGCGTAAAGACGAACGTTTCGCCATGATGCCGTTCCATGCAGCGGGTTGCCAGACGGGTTGCGCGCCGAGCAGCGCCTTCGCGTGCTGCGACGAGTTCGAGTAGAGAGATTCAAGCCGCGCTTCCGCGCCGAAGTAACAGACATACTCACCCGCACGCGCCGCTTCACGCTCGAACTCGGCAGCGACTTCTGGCAATCGCTCAAGCGCACACACGGGGGCGCCCGCAACGACGCGCACACCGTGATACGCAACGTAGCCGACGACCGCATCATCCGCCGCCGCAAACCAGTGGCGTATGCCGGGATTGATGATCTGATAAGCGGTAGAATTCCAACCGTGTGCCAAAACAAGTTCACGCGCACGCGCGGGGAGAGGCGCAACGGTTCTTTCTTCATGCTTGACCACGACGCCACTCATAAGATGAGAATTCTTCGCTGCTGCGTATAGAAATTACGGTGACTCATCAAGCCCTTTATCATTCACGCGATTCGCTTTTCACTCGTCATTTTGGAATCGCCGAGGCGAGTTGTTCTTCCGTTGCTTTGGTTTCTTTGCTCTCGGTTGGCATCATTGAGATGTCTGCGTCTCCGGCGGCGAGCACCGCGCGTGCCTGTGCGCGCACAATGTCGCTCATTGTTAAGATGCCGACGAGCGCGTTTGAATCATTGCGTTCGACGACCGCAAGGTGGCGCACATCCAAATTGTTCATCAGCAGCACGGCGCGCACCAACTGTTGATCTGGAAAGACGCGCGCCCGCTGGCGTTTATCTTTATCGAGGATGCTGGCGACAAGTTGCGCGTCGCCGTTTTCGGCGAGCGTGCGGCGCAAACGCATCTCTGTAATGAAACCTATGAACACGCCTGCCTCATCAATCACAGGGTAAGTCGAAAAGGCTTGCCCGGCAACGCGCTCGACGGCTTCACTAATGGGCATCGTTGCCGGAAGTGTGGCGGGCGTGTGTGTCATTGCCGACGCGACGCGCAATTGTTCGAGCGCGTGCGTGGCGTGCGTGCGTCGTTGTAGGTGCGGCAGATGCACGCCGTCCTGCTCAAGCAGCGCTTCGTAAACGGGGACGGGACGCCAGCGTTTCGCCAAACCGTAAGCCGTCATGTTCGCAATCATCAACGGCAGGATCAGCGCGTAGCTGCCCGTCATCTCAAAGATAATCAACACGGATGTCATCGGCGCGCGAACGATTCCGGCGAAGACCGCGCCCATCCCGACGAGCGCAAATGCGCCGACTTCATTGCCGCCATGCTCGAAGAATCTAACGTCAGCAATGCCGAACACGCCGCCGAGCATTCCGCCGATAAAGAGCGCGGGCGCGAAGATGCCGCCCGCTCCGCCCGAACTATATGAGAAGACCGTCGCCGCAAGTTTCATCGCGCACAAGGCGAGCATAACCTTCAATGCGAGTTTGCCGGAGAGAGCTTCAGCGAGCGTGTCGTAGCCGCCGCCCGTCACGCCGCCGATTTTTAACCACCATAACGCGATGACTGCCAGCACGCCCGTGACGAGTCCGCCGACGCCGGGACGCGCCCACGCCGGAATCAAAGTTAGACGTTGAAACCTTCGACGCAACGCAAGCAATGAATCCGTAAAGACGATTGAGACGAACGCTGCCGCTAGCCCGAGCGCAGCATAAAAGATAAGCGACGAAGCGTGATGCAAGCCGTAACCCTGCGGCACTTCAAAGACCGGATGCTCGCCCAACACGCTGCGCTCAATCGCCGCCGCCAGTGCCGCCGCGACAATCACGCCCGACAGCACTGTTTGATCCAAATCGCCGACGACTTCTTCTATCGTAAACGTCACCGCCGCAATCGGCGCATTAAACGCCGCCGCGATGCCCGCCGCCGCGCCGACGGGAAGCAAGCGGCGCAGGTGATCGCGCGACAAGGCAGTCATGCGTCCCAGAAGGCTTGCGATACCGGCGCAGATTTGCACAGTCGGGCCTTCGCGCCCTAATGATGCGCCCGTGCCGATTTGAATCGAGCCGATAACGAACTTACCCAAAGTAGAATGTCTGAACGACAGTCGCCCGCCTTTAATCGCGTAAGCAACCTTGACTTGCGGAATGCCGCTGCCGCGTGCGTCCGGCACGACGTATTGCAACAGCGCGCCGCTCAACAACCCGCCGAGCATCGGCGTCACAATCGTCCACACAATCCACGTTTGCCCCTGCGCGCTCATCGCACGATTGATGAACAGGCTTTCGGCGAAACGAATCATCAAGTGAAACGCCACCGCCGCGAAGCCGCATACGACGCCGAGCAAGATCGTCAACGCAAATACGCGCTGCCGCTCCGACGGAACGAAGCGCAAAAACAGACGCAAGGCGGCGACTTGCACACGCCGCCAACGCGGACGCAACACACGCCTGTACGCGCGCGCGCGTCTTAATAACTGAACCAAAAGTATTCCTCCTGTATGGATCGTTGCGACTGCGGCGGTGGCCGCTCTAAGCATTTTCTCATTGAAAGAAGTTCATAATAGCCGCGCGGTTCAGCGATTGTCGCCTTGCGGGAACATCACTTTGTCGGGCGCGGCGGTCAACTTCGCCAGCAGCTTTTTGACAAGAACAGTTTTGACTCTCCCTGCTTCTCGCGGCATGACAAGATAGCGCACGATGGCTTCGAGCCAAGTATTATCGCTGACGCGGAACAGCACGACGGGATGCTCCTGCACTTCCAACTGGTCAATCGGCGTCTGCGCCAGCAGTTCGCGGAACGTCTGGATGCGCTCGATCATCGCTGCGCCGAGTTCCTCTTCCGCCACCGCGCGCATCGTTTCGGCGATATATTCTAAATCGCTCTCATACGCGACGTTGATTTTGATTTCATTCCAGATGTAAGGAAAGAGCGGCCATGTATAGTTGTAAACGGGTGCGCTCAGGATGTTCGAGTTCGGGAATTTGATAATCCTGCCGCTCGGATGATCCGTCGAAAGATACTGCCCGCCAAACTCCCACAGCGTCGTGTCCAGATAGCTGACATCAATCACATCGCCCGTCGCTTCGCCGACCTTGATGCGGTCACCGACGCGGTACGGCGCTCTCACCAGTATGTAAATCCAGCCGATGAAACTCGTAATCGGCGTTTGCAGCGCGAAGCCCAGAATCAGCGAGCCTAGACCTAAAGAGACAGCCGCCGTGTACCAATTGGCGAAAAGGATGGAGATGACGATGAAGGCGAGTATCAGCCCGACGACTAATCTGAGAACTCGCCGTAGATTGTATTGCGCGATTTCATCATCCATCCGGCTGATGGCGTAAGCGTCAATCGTTTTCGCCGCCGCCAGCACCAGTACAATCGCCATCGCGCCCAGCGTCAGCCGTTGCACAAGCGTCACGTACCGGGCGGCGAATCCGAAGAATCGCAAGCGCAGTAGATAATAGACGCCGCCGAGCGCCAGCAGCGCCAGCGCATAAACGCCGACGAAGATTTTATGTTTCGTCTTAACGGGCGCGGGCGTCTCTTTGCTCGTCGCCGTTTGTTTGAGAGCGCGCCGGATATCACCCTGCCTTTTAAGTTGTTCGACATCCGCGCCGCTATCTTTTGCTTCTTCCATCCAGCACACAACCTCCCTGATTCAACCTCCACTGCCGCATTCTTCGCATTCGTGTTGTAACTCGCCCATTTACGATCCTTCATCCGGCAGCGTGAGCGTCAGCGTGAGATTTCTTCCGGCATCGTTGTCGCTCGCGTGCGTAATCTGTGTGGCGGGCACTTGCCGCTGCTCTGTCAGAAAGGCGGCGACGGTTTCGGCGCGTGTATTGGCGATGCTCTCCTTTTCGTTGCGGTCTGCGCCGGTTGTAATCTCTATGCGCAGGTTCGGATATTGTCGTAGCGCGTCGGCGACGGGCGCGAGCGCGGTGTCCATCGCATTTGTGACGGCGGATTGATTGCGCCGGAAGGCAGGCAGTTGTCGTGTCGCTTCGATCCACACGAAGGATGCTTGCGCGTTTGCATCGGCGAGTTGTGTGCGCAGGCTGTCCGCTAAAACATTCTGCGCGTCCGAACTGATTTCGCGCGGGCTAAGGTAATTGATGCGTAGCATGAGCGGCGCGTTTGGTTTCGTCGTCGCTTCATAATTGATGATTCGCGCGGGCGCAGGCAGGGGCAACGTATCGAGCGCCGCGCCGACGAGTTGCTGCAACTGGCTTTGCGACGCGGTGATGGTCGGGACAGTTACCGTCTTTGAAACAGGCGCGGGCGTTTCCTTTGTCTGATTCTCGTCCTGTGCGCGCGCCAGCAATTCGCTGCTGGTGGTCGGTATTTCGATTAGCTGAAACGCGACAGCTTCACCTCGAAGATGCAAGCGCGAGGCGAGCAGATGAACGTACTGTTTCTTTTCGCGCGTCGTGTAAGGTTTGCCGGTGAAGACGCGCAATAGTAATTGTAGTTTGCCGTCGTGTTGTGATGTTTCGACGTTGCCGATGTAACCGCGTTGCGTGCCGTCTTTTGTTTGCGCGAAGTTCTGTTGCCAGATTTCGGTAGCGGCTTTGCGCGATTGGTTGTCGCGTTGATGCTGCGCAATCTCCTGCTTGAGCCGCGCGAGCGATTTACTGAGCGGCACGAAAATCAACAACATGAGCGCGGTGATTAAAATTAATCGCGCGGGCAGGCCGCCGATGACTTTCAATCTTTCGTAGCCCGGCACACTCCGCAGCCAACCGCGCAACCGACGACTCGTTTGATGCTGCTCGCGCCACTCGCGCACGCGCTTTCTAACCGGCGGCGTGTCTATGTGCAGCAGCAGAAAGACGAGCATCGCCGTGAACGTGATGGCGACGAGGTTCGTGAGAAACAGAAGCCCGCCGCCGCGCGCGACGCGCATTCCTTCGCCCGCGTCCACGCTGAACGCGACACCCAATCCGTAGCCTGCAACGCACAAGGGCGGCATCAACGCGACGGCAATCGCCACGCCCGGTATCGAAGTCACCACGCCTTTGACTTCCTTGCAAATAGCAACGGAGCCAACCGCGCCGGAAAAAAGCGCGATGACCAGATCGAGCGTCGTCGGCTGCGTCCGCGCGACAATCTCTGCGGTCATCTCCTTGAACGGCAAAAAGGCGACGAGCAACACCGCGAGCGCAATGGCGACGAAGCAACTCAAGGCGAGATTGATGAGCGCACGCAGGGCGAGTATCAAATCTCCGGCGGCGAGCGCCAGCCCGCTCGCTAAGATCGGATTCATGAGCGGCGAAATCAGCATCGCGCCGATGATGACCGCGACGGAGTTTAAGATGAGTCCGAGCGTGGAGATGCCTGCCGAAAAGATGACTTGCAGCCAGTAACTCACGTCGCGCAAGGAAACGGATTGAAGAATATCGAGGTATAACTGCTCTTTGCGCTGTTCATGCACGCCGAGACTACGCGCGAACGTCTCGCGTAGTTGATGTGAAACTTTACTTGCCGCCTCTGCCGCTACGTCAACGCTGCTCATAGCTGCTCCATCGTTGTTACCAACGCGCGCCGGTCATGGATTGGCGCGTCTGAACTTCACTCACCTTAATTGCTTCAACTTACCTCGTTGCCTTAACGCGATGCTTGCTTTAATCGTCTGCGTCCTCGCTTTCACGCGCGTGTTGAATGCGGCGGTCAACGTCCGCGACGAGTTCTTCGTAAACGGATTCGGAGATGATGCCGTCGCCTTGCAAGCGAGCGAGCGTGGCGCGTTCTGTGCTGAGAGCTTCGCGCCTCGCGTCTTCGAGTTCCGCCTCGCGCAAAGACGGTTCGGCGCGTAACAAGTCCTGCTGCGCCGCTTGATACTTTGCCAACTCTTTTTCAAAGTGCGGCGCGATGGTTTCCCACGCCGTCTCTGAAATCGAACCGTCGGCGTGCAATTTCGCCAGCCGCTCATGCGCCGCACGCGACGCCAGCAGTTGTCCCTGCCGCCGCTCGTATTCGAGTTCCTTTTCGTTGCGCTCGGTCAAACCCAAACGTCGCAAAAGCATATTCATCGTCGTGCCCTGCGCGAGCAACGTGAACAACACGACGCCGAATGTCATCACGCGCAAAATCTCCCGGTCTTGGAAAGTCGCGGGCAAACTCAACACGAGCGCCAGCGAAATCGCGCCGCGCAGCCCGCCCCAGAACAAGGCGTGCTTATAAGCGACTGAAACATGACTTTGACCTTTGCGCCAGAAGCTCGCCAGCCACGTCAGACCGTAAATGACCAGCGCGCGGCTCATCAAAACGGCGAAGACGGCGATGGCAATCGGAAACGCGGCGGCAGCGAGTTGCCGTATGTTTACTTCTAATCCGATTAACAGAAAGACGAGCGAGTTGGTGACGAATGCGAGATATTCCCAAAAGCTAAGGAGCACGATGCGCGTCGTCGGCGACATACCTTTCAACCCCGTGTTGCCGCACACGATTCCGGCAGCCACCACCGCCAGCACACCCGAAACGTGCAGGCGTTCGGCAATCAAATACGCGCCGAAGGTCAGCACCGTCGTGATCGTCGTCTCAATCAAATAATCGTCAACGCGCTCGATGATCTTCGACGCGAGCCAGCCGAGCGCGACGCCGAGCATCACGCCGATGGCCGCCACACGCACGAACTCAAACACTCCGGCGAGCAAGTCGAACGACGGCAGCGGCGCGGCATCCGGCGTAGCGGCGTTCGCGGTTGCCGCCAACGCAGGTAAAGCAGGCAGGGCGGCGACGAGCATTAACTGAAACACGACGATGGCCGTGCCGTCGTTAAATAAACTCTCGCCTTCAATCAACACCGTCAAATCTTTCGGCGCGCCGAGTTGACGAAAAAGCGCGACGACCGCCACAGGGTCAGTCGCCGCGATGAGCGCGCCGAAGACGAGTCCGCTCGAAAGCGATAGCCCCGTGCCTTTGGCGACGATCCAGCCGACCAGCAGCGTCGTCAACAGCACGCCCGGAATCGCCAGCGTCACAATGGTAATCAGATTCGCGCGCAGCCGCTTATATTCAAGGTGAAACGCCGCCTCGAAAACAAGCGGCGGCACAAACAGCGAGAGTATTAGTTCCGGCGTCAGATTGATTTCGAGCCGCTCGCCGAAGGTGAGCAGCAACCCTGCGATGACGAGCGCCACCGTGTACGGCAAGCGCAAGCGGCGCACGACGATGGCGACGAGCGAGACGACCAACAGCAATTTGATAATCAGCGTTTCGGTGGCAAGAAATTGGTTCATCTATATCTTTTCAAGAAGGAATGTGGCGCGCCCGCTCGCGCTGGTGCTTCATGATTTCGGAGTTGACTTCGCCGCCGACGAGTATCGCCGCGCCGGTCAGATAGAACCACAGCATCAAGATAATGACCGCGCCTAACGAGCCGTAAGACTTGCTATACGAATTGAAGTAATGAAGATAAAGGCGTAGCGCGAAAGAGACCAGCAGCCACAGCCCGACGCCGAGCACCGCGCCCGGCGTGAGCCATCTCCAATGACGTTCGTGTTTCAGATTCGGAGCCAAATTATAAATCAGACCGAACGAGAGCAAAACGAAACCGAGCACGATTGTCCACTGCGCGAGTTGCCAGAGAGTCCTTAAAACTTTACCGAACCCGTAAAGCTCCGAGACGTGTTCGGCGATTTCGCCGCCGTAGAGCAAGAGTGCCAGCGCTGTGAGAATCAAGGCTGCGAGCGCTATCGTCAAGCCGAGAGAGACCAGCCGACGTTTCCACCACGCGCGGCCTTCGGGGAGATTGTATGCGGCGTTGAGTGAAGTGATAATGGCGACCATGCCGTTCGATGATGCCCATAATGCCACCAGCAACCCGATGGAAATCTTGCTGCCGCTTTTCGCCTGACCGATCTCGTCAATGGTTTTGTAAATCAACTCGTAAGCCGACGGAGGCATGACCGCGCTAAAGTAGTCGAGCAAGTGTGCGCGCAGTTTTGTCCCGGCTCCAGTGAAGTAACCGAGCAGCGCCGTCAAGAATAAAAGCAGCGGAAAGAGCGCGAAGAGAAAATAGTAAGAGAGTTGTGCCGCGCGCCCGAAGACCTCATCCTGCTGTATCTGCACGAACACACGCCTGCACAGTTCTCGCCATGTCAGCCCTTCCATCTGCCAGAGCGATTGATGATTCATCGGCGCTATCTTCCGGCGCGCGCAGTCGCTTCGCCGCGCCCTACGCTGTTGCCGTCATCACGAACGTTCGCGCCGTCTCGCGCGCTTAGATATTTATCACGTTCGATGTCGCCCGCGCGTGTTCCCGTCGCATCGTGAAAGAGCACGACGGTGTGCGGGAACGGCATATCAATTCCCGCTTTGTCGAGCGCGAGTTTGATGCCCGTCGCCACGCGGTCGGAAACCGCCAGCACGTTCGCTTGTTCGGGCTTGACCCAAAAATAGACTGTGAAGTTGACGCTCGATCCGGCGAGTTCCGTGACATAGACCCAGGGGCCGGGATCAGCCAGCACGCCTTCGGTTTCAGCGAGCACGCGCCTGATGGTTGCCCGCGCTTCTTCGATCGAGTCCGGGTAGCCGATGCCGACCGTGAATTTGACGCGCCGTTTATCGTAAGCCGTGCGGACGAGAATCGCGTTGGTGTAAACGTCGCCGTTCGGCAAGACGGCGCGCTCGCCGTCGTAAGTCTTGAGGCGCGTCGAACGCACGTTGATGTCTTCGACAGTACCTTCGTAATCCTTCGTCTTGATTTGATCGCCGACGACGAACGGCCTGCGCCATAAGATAAGAACTCCGGCGAAGAAATTTTGCAGCACGTCCTTGAAGGCAAAGCCGATGGCAACCGACGTGATGCCCAAGCCTGCGACCAGATCGCCCGGCTTAAAGGCCGGAAAGATGATAACGGCGGCGATTAAGAGGCCTAAAATCGTGATTGCAAACGACGCCAGATGCCCGAGCAGATCGGCGAGCGTTACGTCAAGGCGTGTGCGCTCGCCGGTGGTATGCACGACGTTGCGAATGATGCGCGCGATGATGAGAAAGACGCCGAAGACGATGATGCCGAAGACGATGTACGGCAGTTGCGCGAGGAAGGATTCGCCAAAACCTCTAATCGTGTTCCAGATAATATTTGTGTCGAAGCTGCGCGGGCTGGCAGTCTGGCTTTGCATCAAGAGAAAGAGATTCATTGTCGTGTGTCCTGCGAAAATAATGATTGGGTAGATGCGGAGGTAGTGTTGCAAATAATTTTCTAGCTACGACATATAGTAGTTGAGACAAGGAGATTTCCTCAATATGTTGTGCCTTGAAGGAATTTTTGCAACACTACCGCGCGGCGTTGTTGCATAAATCAGAATGAGCGTAGTCTTTCCCACGATTGAACCGGAGCGCCGCTCATACCCGATAGCTGTCGGGCATTCCCAGATGCGTCATCCGGTTCAGTGCCGCGCAGCGTATCAG
>JAABUK010012089.1_pt1 | contig 11072 bp, 9 predicted proteins | sample 5559141 | NCBI WGS metagenome assembly JAABUK01 (sample SAMN10711869, study PRJNA513367) | rock metagenome | isolation source: Antarctica rocks | place: Antarctica: Victoria Land, Pudding Butte nord | collected 2016-01-03
TGAAACCGCCGTCGGCCATCACCTGCCAAAACTGCTGCAACAGGTCCGGACGAATGAAGATCGAATACTCAGCCACGACAACACCCAATCAGTAGGTGTTGCGATCACCGCGCGAACCCGAGGAACGTCCTGCGGGACACCCAAGACCGTTGGCAGGAGCGTCAAACATGGCCGGTTCTCACGGCGACGTCGATTCCCAGAAGACCCGCCCGCGATAATGCCCGGTGATCGTAGCCTAACCGGTACAGTCGTTCGGTGGCCAGAATGCTTGTGGGGTATGCCCGCTGCTCGACCGATCAGCAGGACCTCACCGCCCAACGCGACGCGCTGACCGCACTCGGGGTGAAGCCGAACCGGATCTACGTCGACCACGGCCTCACCGGCACCAACCGAGCACGACCCGGCCTGCGCGAAGCGCTCGCCGCGTGCCGATCTGGCGACACCTTGGTGGTGACCAAGCTCGACCGGCTCGCCCGATCCCTGACCGATGCCCGCAACATCGTCGAGGAACTCACCGAAGCTGGCGTGAAGCTCAACATCGGCGGGTCGCTGCATGACCCGACCGACCCGGTCGGCCGGCTGCTGTTCAACGTTCTCGGGATGATCGCAGAATTTGAGTCCGACCTCATCAGGATGCGGACGAGGGAAGGCATGAAGGTTGCCAAGGCCAAGGGCCGGCTGCGCGGTAAACAGCCCAAGCTCAAACCCGCGCAGGAAGCCCACCTGGTCGAGTTGTGGCGCGCCGGCAAGCACACCAGCGCCGAGCTGGCCGAGCTGTTCTCCGTCGCCCGCTCCACCGTCTACCGCGCCGTACAGCGAGCCGGAGACCCGAAGCCCGCTCGGGCTCGCAAGACGTGAGCGGCAGCCATGTCTACGTCGATGAGACCAAGCGCCGCGGCTACCTGCTGGTGGCCGGGGTCGTCCTGCCGGAAGATCTCGATGCCGTCCGTCGGGTCCTACGCGGCCTGGTGCTGCCCGGCCAGCGGCGGCTGCACATGAAGGACGAGAGCGACTCACGTAAGCGCTCCATCGCGACCGCGATCTCGGTCAGCGACGTGCAGGCCACGATCTACGATGCCGGTCGGCGCTACCGCAACGAACGCGAACGCCGTGCGGCCTGTCTGCGCGCCATCGTCGAGGACGCCGCTCGGCGCGGAGACGCCGTGCTCGTGCTCGAGCAAGACGACTCACTCGTCAGCTGGGACAACCAGCACCTGATCGAGTTCACCCGCGCCGCCGGCTGCCGTGACACCCTCCGCTACGAACATCGGCGAGCCGTAGCCGACTTGGCGCTCGCGATCCCGGACGCGATCGCCTGGTGCTGGGCCAAAGGCGGCGACTGGCGACGACGCGTTGAGCCGATCGTGACCAACGTGCGAGAAGTCTGAGCAACCCAGACAAGCGCGAAGCCCGAGCGCCACGGTCGTCCGGCCGGGTCTCGGGCTCACTTCCCGAAGCTCAACGCAACGGGCTGAACCAAGTGTAGAGCACCCGCGCTCCTGCCGTCATCGCAATGAGTTGGCGTGACTGGGAGGGCAAGGGGACCAGATTCGCTCCGCTGCTAAGGAGACCCCAAGTGGTCGGGAACGGCGATCTGGTCGGCGTGGCGACGTGGCCGGCCAACAGGCTGCCCCGCGGCGGTCCACAGCAGAAGTGTTGGGAATGCCGGCGGCGATGTCAGCGGTGCGGGTGAACCGGCCGGTCAGGTCTGGGTCAGCAGGGTCAGGAAGGCTGCGGGGGTGTAAACCGGGATCTGCCCGGTGAGGCCCAGCAGGTCGGAGTCGCCGGAGACGATCACGGCCGGAGCGGCCTCGGCCAGGCAGATCAGGTAGTCATCGTTGGGGTCCGGTGAGCGGACGGAGGGGGCGTTGTCCGGGTCGTCGATGATCCTGGCCTGCAGGCGCAGTACGTCCAGCAAATCTCGCGCCTCGTCCGGGCTGACCCGACTGGCGATCTTCCGATAGCCCAGGACACGCTCGAGCTCGCCGAGCAGTGCCGGGGACACGATCAGCTCATAGGCGCCGTCCAGCCAGGCCCGCAGCAGGGCGGCCGGGGTGCCAGCGCGGGACAGGACCGCCGAAACGACGACGTTCGGGTCTAGGACCGCCTGCACGCCGGTGGGATCTCAGCTCGTGCCGGGTCGTGTCGCGTGCTGGGCCTCGATGGCCAACGCCATCGCCTCGTTCTCCTCGAGGTCGTTCTTGGCCCATAGCCGCTCCAACAGGTCCAGACCCAGAGCCCGCCGCAGCGCCTCTTCGATCACTTCGCTGTCGCCCTTGCCGGTACGGGCAGCACGGACCCGCACTGCGATCAGCACCCGCTCGTCGATCGTCACCGTGGTACGCGCCTTAGACATAAACGCATCATAACATCATGATGCGTCAGTACCGAGTGTGTGAAGTAGGGCTGGCTCGCCCTGCAGGATGGTGTCGGGCAGCGAAGCCCCCGGCGCAAGCGCATCCTCTCGGCCGCTGAGGTGCTGGCGCTGCACCCGGGGCGCGGCCAGCCGCTGATCCAGACCATCCCCTGGTATGAGGGAGGCGCGTGCGGGCCGCTAGGCGGCACCGTCTCGCCGGAGGTTGCCGGGATGGCCTCCGGGTTCCGGAGCTGTTTGCCGGTGACGCGCCCGTGGGCGAGGGCTCCGAGCAGGGCCGCGGTCGCCGTCACGATCTGCGGGCCGTGCCCGGCCAGGGCGAGGACGTCAGCGGTGACTTCCGGCCGGGAGACCAGGGTGTACCGGGCCGGCCTGTTCGGCCGGCCCCGACCGGTCATGCAGGTGGGTGCGCTGCCGCCTGCGCAGCCTGCTTCAGTGCCCGGTCGAGGTCGCTGCGGGTGAGGCGTTCCTGATCGCCGGCGGCGAGCCGACGGTGGGCGAGGTCGAGGTCGAGCTCGTCTTCGGCCTGCTCGAGCAGCCTCTCCCACACCTCGACCGCGACGATGACACCTTGGGCCCGGCGGTGGGAGCCGAAGTACACCGGCCCCCCTTCGCCGGCGTCGAAACGCCGGGCGATCTGGTGGAGGGCGTCACGGGCCTCACCGGTAGTGACCACTTCAGCCATACCCCGAACCGTACGTAAATCAGTACCGGAACGCAACGGTCAAGTTGAGGGATACAGCATTACCACCCGCTGCCGAGCCGCTGAGTGCGGCGGCCGCCGCACTCAGCGGCCGAGGCTGGGGCCGCCCCGGTGCAGGTACGGGGCGGGGTAGGTGGGGCCGCCGCGGTCGGGCCGTCGGGGCTGGGCGGACTGGTCGGCTTGCCTGGCCGCCTGGGCGGCCTGCTGTGCGGCCCGGTTGAGGGTCCAGCTGGTGTGGGCGCCGGTGAGGATCGCCGCCCGGTCGGGTCGGGTGGTGAGGGCCGGGTCAGCGGTGAGCTCGGCGACCCGTTGGGTGGCGGCGGTGAGCCGTTCCTGGGCGGTGCCGGTCTGTGTGGTGAGGGCGGGCAGGTCGGCGGCAAGGTCGCGGTGGCCGGCGGCGGCGTCGCGCATGGTCTGCAGCCGGCGGGCCCGGCCGGCGGCCTGGGTGTAGGCGGTCTGGGCTTCCTGGGCGGTCTGGGCGGCTTGTCGGGCGGTGCGGCTCCGGGCGGCGTGCTCGGGGAGTCCGGCGGCGGCCTGCCGTTCGGCGTAAGCGGTGATCACCTGGGCGGTCCGGCCGGCCCGTGGGGGGCGGGCGGCGTAGGCGGCGACCGCGGCAACGTCGCCGCTGGCGGGCAGGTCGGGGTGGATGGGCTGCCATTTGGTGGCCCACTGCGCCAGCCGGGCCTGGGCGTCGCCGATTTCGCGGCGGTGGAGCAGCCGGCCGAACCGGCCAGGGTCTACCGCGACGATGCGGGCGGCCTCGGCGGCGGCCGGCCGGTCTATCTCCCAGTCGGCGTGCAGGACTGCGGCGATCTGGGCGGCCCGGCCGGCCAGCGCCTGCTGGCTTTCCTCGGCGGCCTGGCCGGCCGTCTCGGCGGCCGCGCGGCTGTTGTCGGCGTGCTGGCGGAGCGGGCCCAGTGCCTTCTCGGTCTGCTGGCGGCGGCCGGCGTCGGCGGTGGCGTGCTCGAGCCGCGGGCGCAGCCGCTCCAGCAGAGCCTGGGCCTGGGCTTGTGCGGTCCACGCGACGCGCAGCCCGTCGAGGACGGCGGCGAGCCGGGCCTCAGCGTCGTCGTCCGGCCGGGGCGGGGCGGGGGTGGGGGTGTAGGGGGCGGCCGCCCGTTGAGCGGCCTGCCGGGCGGCGTCGAGGCCGAGGTCGGCCCGCCCACGGCCGGCCGCGTCGATCCACTGCGCCCGGGCGTCGGGCAGGGTGTCGGCGATCAGGTGGGCGGTGTTCGCGGTCCGGCCGCGGGTCATCCCCACATACGCGGCGGCCGCCCCGGTGTGTTCATCCAGCAGCAGATGCCCGGCGTGGGCGGTGTCGCCTTGCACCCCGTGCACGGTGCTGGCGTAGGCCAGCTCCACATGCCCGGCCACATACGCCGCGGTGAGGGTGCGCTGCCCGGCCGGCCCGGCCACGCTCAGCCCACCGTCAGCGTCGACGGCGGTGACCGTCCAAGTGTCACGGTTGGCAACATCAGCGCCCCGGTCGTTACGCCGGGTCGCGACCAGGTCCCCGACACCCACCGGCTGCCCACCAGCGGCGAGGGCGGTGAGCGTGTCGTCGACCAGGCCGGCGGCGACGAGCCGGTCGCGGATCGCCGCGTTCAACCCGCCGGCCTGCTCCCGGGTGGCCACCGCCACCGCGGTCGGCTCCCCACCGGCCCGCGCCCGGGCGGCCGCCTCGGCCACCGCGGCCAGCCGGGCCGCCTCGTCCGGGTACAGGGCGACCTGCCCCCGTCCGGCGAGCCGGTCGAACACCCCACCCGGGTCGTCCCCGGCCCGCATCTGCAACGACAGGTCGGCGTAGTCGACATCCGGGACAGTCCCTTCGATGCCGGGGGCGATTTCGGCGGTGCGGGTGAACCGGTGGATCACATCGAGGGTGACGCTCCGCTCCGCCCACCGCTGCGCCAGGTCCAGGACGCCGCCGCGGCCGACCGCGGCCAGCTGATGGGGGTCCCCGACCAGGCCCACCCGCACCCCATGCTCGTCGGCGATGGTGAGTAGCGCCCGGGCGGTGTCCTGATCGGCCATCCCCGCCTCGTCCACCACCAGCAGATCCCCCGCCGTCAGCACCGCCCCCGCGGTGGGCCCGGTGTATTCGCGGCCGCTGGCCGGGTCGACCTGCCCTGGCTGCAGCCGGGACCAGGCACCGGCCGGGTCCCAGCGCCAGCCGTGCTGGTGGGCCAGCCACGCCGCCGACCCGGCCCGCGCCCCGGTCTCGGCCCGGGCGGTGCGGGCCGCCTTCAACGTCGGGGTGACCACCACCAGCTGATGCCCCTGTTGCTCCAGCGCGGTCCGGGTGGTGGCCAGGGTGGTGGTCTTCCCCGCCCCCGCCGCCCCGGTGATCAGCACCAGCGGATGGTCACCGGCCAGCGCCGCCACCGCCTGCTCCTGCGCCGGGTCCAACCCCGCCCCCACCGCCGCCGCCGAGGCGGCCACCTGCTCCGGGGACGCGTCCCGGCCGGCCAGGGCGCCGCGGACGGCCAGCCGGCCGGCAAGGTCAGCTTCGGCGGCGATCACCGCCGGTGAGGTCCACCCCCGCACATGTTCGGGGACCTCCCGGTCCAGCAGCGCCACACAGCCGGCGGCGGCCCGGGCGGTCACATCCTCAGCCAGCCCGGCCCGCACCGCCGGATCGGCGATGACACCGGTCCGGGCGATCAGCTGCTCGACCTCACCGCGCAGGTCCGCCTGATTCCAGGCCGAGCGGGCCGCCCCCAACCTGGTCAGCACCTCGGCGGCGGCGGCGTCCCGGTCGACCCGACCCACCGGCACCGGCTCGAGGCGGACCGGGCCGGCCGGCGGGGTGTAACCCAGCGCGTGCAGCTCGCCCAGCCACCGGCCGTGCGCCCGCCCGGCGGTCTCCACCCGGGCTTTTCCCGGCCGGTCGGTGGCCCACGCGCGGGCGTCCCAGGACCGCCACAACCCCGGCCCGGGCACCTCACCCGGATGGGCGGCCCGCCATTCGGCTTCGTAGCCGGCGACCTGGGCGGCGACCTGCCCGGCCCGTTTGCTGAACGCCGCCACATAGCCGGCCAGCTGAACCACCTCACCGGTATCGGCGTCCAGGGTGAACCCGTGGGCGGCCAGCGCCCCCCGGAACCCCTGATCGGCGATGACCGCGGCATGGCCGATCCCATGCACCGCGGCGATCGAATCCCGCACCGCCACCGTGTCCAGACCCCGCCACTTCCCGGCCGCCCACACCCGGGCGTCCGGACGGGGCTTTGAACCCAGCTGGGGGTCAGGAAGCCGTGCAGCCACAGGTTCGCGCAGATCTGCACGGCGAGCGGGGAGACCTGCGGCCGGACTCCCGTCTCATGCGCAGCTACCCCGACCGTCGTGCCCGGGAAGTGGTCCCCGGTGTCCCGGCTCATGTAGGCGTAGCAGCGGGCGCTGTCTCGCTGCGGCCCGTTGCGGCGCTAGCACGGCGTTGGAATTCTCGGCGGTTACTACTTCAACCCCGGCTACCGGTGACCTGCCTGGGTTGCTGGACCGGCTGCGGCTGGGCAGCGGTGGCCGTCGGTACGCCGGCCTGGGCGGCCGGGAGCACGCCGGCCCACGGGGCGCTGGGCCGCGTTGGAGATCGCACTGTACCGATCGAGTGGTCATCCTCGATGTTGCTGACACGGGACGTGGACGGACCCCACGGCGCAGGGGGGCGCACCGTGGGGCCCGTCGGCTTGCGGGCGTCAGTTACTGCTCGTTGGGGCCGCCCTCGTGCTGAACGTCACCCGGCGGGTCCTGGTGCCCGCCGGGGCCGTCGCTCTGGTCCGAGCCCTCGTTCTCGCCCGAGCCCTCGTTCTCGCCCGAGCCCTCCGATCCCTGCCCGGACGTCGCCGGGACGGCCTTCGTCACCGTCGTCGCGGACACCGGGTGAACCGCGGGTCGGCTGACCGTGCGGGCCGGCGCAGCAGCCGGCGCGTCGGGAGTGCTCTGGTCGCCTTGCTGCACGTTGTCCGTGTCCGGCACGCTGGGCTCCGCCGCCGCCTGGCGGGTGACGGACGCGCGCGGGCTGTGCGAGGACTGCGCGAACGCGGTGCCGACGCCGAGCCCGCCGAGCGCCATCGCGGTCACCGCGAGCGCGGCAAGTCTGCCTGGTCTGTTCATTTTGGCCTCCTTGGCCGAGTAGTTATCCCTACGCCACCCACATTGCCCGACAGTCGCTGAAGCCAACGTGTGCCCGACATGTACAGACGCACATCCCTCGGCAGCACTCACCCGCCCCACGGTCTGCGCTGTCCCGCGGCGTCCTGGGTAGCTCGAAATCTCCGTCCCGCCGATCACAGCGAAACAGTCATCAGCTCGCCGCGTCGCAGGCGGGCAGCACGACCCGCACGCAGGCGCCGCCCGAGCTGCGGTTCGCGACGGTGACGGTTCCACCATGTGCGCGGACCAGCGAAGCGACGATCGCGAGCCCGAGCCCCGCGCCGCCGGCGTCCTCCGCACGGGCCTGATCGACGCGGCGGAAGCGGTCGAACGCGTGCGGCAGGAACTCGTTGGGGAATCCCGGGCCGTCGTCGAGCACCTCCAGTCCGGCCGTCGCCACCGCCGGGCCGGCGGGCAGCAGCCGGACAGTGACCGTGCCACCGCTCGGCGCGAACCGCAGCGCGTTGCTGAGCAGGTTGTCGGTCACCTGACGGAGCCGATCCTCGTCGCCATCGACAACGACCGGGCGTAATCCCTCGACGCTGAGAGACACCGCTGCCGATCGGGCCCGTGCCTCGGCCGCCTCGGCGGCCTCCTGCACCAGCAGGTCGAGGCGGACGCGCGCGCGGCGGAGAAACGCCGCTCCGGTGCTGTCGGCCCGCGCCAAAAGCAGCAGGTCCTCGGCGAGACGGATCAGCCGGTCCGTCTCCTCCGCGGCGCGGCCGACCGCCGCCGTCAGCTCCTCGGGGTCACGCCCCGGGCGGGCGGCCAGCTCCAGCTCCGCCCGCAGCGTCGTCAACGGCGTCCGCAGCTCATGCCCCGCATCGGCGACGAAGTCCCGCTGCCGGATCAGGGCCTGTTGCAGCCGTTCCAGCAGCGCGTTCATCGTCGCGCCCAGCCGGGCCACCTCATCCCGCGTCACCGGCACCGTTAGCCGGGCAGCGCTGTCGCCGGCGGAGATCTCCGCCGCCTGCCGGCGCATCCGCTCCACCGGGCGCAGCGCGACGCCCGCCAACAACCAGGTCCCCACCCCGCTGAGAACCACCGCGAGCAGCCCGCCGACCAGCAGTCCCGCACGGACCCGTGCCACCGCGTCCTCCGGCAGGGCGCGGGTCGTTCCGACTACCACAACGCTCGGCGGTCGACCCGAATCCGGCACCGGCAGCGCCAGGAGCCGCACGGTGTCCCCGCTAAGGGCCGATGAGGTGACGGTCACCGCGTGCCGGCGGGCCTGTGCGACCTGCGCAGGGGACAGCAGCGGATGGTTACCGGCCCCTTCAGAGGAGTCGAGCAACCGGCCGTGGCCATCTACCACCTGAGCCAGAGCAGCGTCCGGCGGTAGCGCGCCGCCGCTGCCGCTGTCCTGGAACTCCGCCCCGCCGTCCGGCCCGACCTTCTGGACAAGCAAGTCGGCCCGCGCCTTCAACGCGGTATCCAGCGAGTCGTCCAGCCCACGGCGAAGCTGGGACACGAACGCCGCGCCGCCGGCGGCGAACAGCACGGCGACGGCGGCCGCGACCAGCACAGCGAGCCGAGTGCGCAGCGGCATCCTCGCCTACCCCAGTCGGCCGGAGCGGGGCTCCTCGCCGGTACGAAGCCGGTACCCCGCGCCGCGGAGAGTTTCCAAATCCTCGCGCCCGAACGGGCGGTCGACCTTCCGTCGCAGGTACCCGACGTACTGATCGACGACGTTCGACACACCATCGAAAGCAATGTCCCAGACATGCTCGAGGATGCGGGTTCGGGACAGCACCTCGCCCGGGTGGCGCAGAAACAGCTCCAGCAGGGCCGTCTCCTTGGCTGTCAGCGTGAGCTCCACCCCCCCGCGCCACGCCCGCCGAGTCGCTGGATCCAGCCGTAGATCGCCGACCTGCAGCACCACGGGCCGCTCGGCTGCGCCCCGTCGAATCAGCGCCCGCACCCGCGCGAACAGCTCCGTGAAACTGAACGGCTTGGTCAGATAGTCATCCGCACCTGCGTCCAGCCCGCGGACCCGGTCGGCGACGTCGTGCCGGGCGGTCAGCATCAGCACCGGCGCCCAGCGCCCCGCCGCCCGCAACCGCTGACAGACCTCGAATCCATCGAAACCGGGAAGCATCACGTCCAGCACGATCGCGTCGTACGCGCTCTCGGTCGCCTGCCACACCGCTGTCGGACCATCTTGCGCCACGTCGACCGCGTAGCCCTCCTCCCGTAAACCGCGCTGCAAAACCGCGGCCATCCGCGGCGCATCCTCGACCAGCAGCACACGCACACATTGACCGTAACCACACACCGTGGGAGCAACATGTGAACGACCACCGGTCCTGAGACGGCGCCGCGCACCTGGCCCGCTCTGAATCAGGCGCCCACCCACGGCCAGACAGCACAGTCGACCTCGACGACCTCGCCTTCGAACAAGCATTACAGTCTGCGAGCCCGCGGCAAGGTGCAGACCGATGTGCACGCCGTCTCCGCTGGCCAGGTCTCGGAGACCGGCACCAACTGGCCGAGCCCTCGTCGAACTCCACGAAGCCGCCGGCACCACCGTGCTCACCATCACAGACGACGGCCCCGGCATCCCCGTACAGCAACGGCAAGCCGTCTTCGAGCGCTTCACCCGCCTCGAGCCATCGAGATCCCGGGAAGCCGGCGGCACGGGGCTGGGCCTGGCCATCGTCCAGGACATAGTCACCCGGCATCGCGGCCATCGTCCTTACCGACGCGCACCCAACCGGCGCGCGCATCGCGGTGTCCTTCCGCGGCGTCGACTGAGCAGCCGCCGACACGGGGCGGCCGAATGGGCGTCGGTAGCCTGTCGGCTGGGCAGCGGCACGTTGACCGGACCTGTCGGGCTGATCGGGTTGTCGGGGACGAGCGAGGCGACCCGAGTGGCCTCGCTCTGCAGTTCGCCGTATTCCTGTCTGCGGTCGAGCCCCGCGACGGCGACGGCGACGGTAGCGCAAAGAGCAGCACGGCGACGCCTGGTGACGCCAAGGATCCCACCGGCGATCCGCCGGCGCAGCGACTGATCTCGGCGCCGCCGGTCGACGCGGGCACCCTGCGGACCTGGTAGTCACATAGCGGCTCGCCTCCCTGAAACGGCTCGTTGGGTGCGGTCCAGCATCCTCGGGTGATAGTTGACGTCGCGCTAACCATTGCCGCCGCTGCCGCTAACCTCCCCGCTTCTAATGTCGAGGTATGACTCGTCGGCGAGATTGGAACGGGCAACGGCGTGCGCGATCGATCGGTTGTCGACCGGACCGCTGGTTGAGTCCGGGCCGGCAGGTCGCACCTGCTGTGGCGCTGGCCTTGGCGCTGAGTGCCGCCGCGTGCAGCTCGTCGAGCACTCCGGCGGCGCAGCGTCGCCCGGCGACCGCGGCGCCGTCGACTAGCGCGCCAGGGACCGGTGCTTCGGCGAGCGCTTCCCCGTCGGGCCGGCCGGCTGGGACGGTGTTGTCGCAGCGGCCGGCGCCGGTGGAGAGCGCCCCGCCGGGGGATATTCCAGACAATGTCGCCTACGTCGCCTACGTCAACCCGCTGGGCAGGTACACCTTCATACATCCGGAGGGGTGGGCCAGCGTTGTCAGCGGCCCGGCGGTGACGTTCACCGACAAACTCAACGGAATCACGACCACGGCAATGTCGGGGGCCACAGCACCCACCGTCGCGGGTGCCGGTGCGGAGGTGGCCCGACTGCGGCTGAGTCAGGCGGCGTTCGAGCTGCGGGGCGTGAGACCGGTGTCGCTGCCCGGCGGGACCGGCGTGTTGATCGTGTTCCGGCGCAACTCCGCACCCGACCCGGTCACCGGAAAGGTGTTCCGTGATGAGGTGCAACGCTACGAGATCTTCCGCGGCGGTCAC
>JAABUK010012090.1_pt1 | contig 11072 bp, 19 predicted proteins | sample 5559141 | NCBI WGS metagenome assembly JAABUK01 (sample SAMN10711869, study PRJNA513367) | rock metagenome | isolation source: Antarctica rocks | place: Antarctica: Victoria Land, Pudding Butte nord | collected 2016-01-03
TTGGAGCGGAGGGCGTCAATATTTCAAGTCTGAAGGCAGGCTGGGCTGCGGTGCTGCAGGGAGGTCGCTGTTCCGCTGGGTATCACTCCGGAAGTTTTCCTGGACAACCCCAACCTGGCAGAGCTGCTGCAGCGGGTGCGATGCGCCGGGCGACCGATGGTCGAGGAGGTGGGTCGCCAACCATGTAATGCATTCCAAATTTTCGGCAACGATGATACCCGCTTCCCTAAGACTTGTGTCGATGAACTGCAAGGTCTATCTGGTGCGCATGTGATGTCGTGCCTGGCAGTGGCGGCGTCTAGGGACAGGGATTTCACATCTTCGCCAAATTCGCAGCATGGAGCTGGCGCACGGCGCCATCGCCAACCTCGTGGAGCTCTGGATTGTGCGCCTCGTACAGGTGTGACACCTTGAAAGTGTTTTCAAGATGCTGTTGGAATTCAGCCTCGACATCCACTTGGTGTGGGCGGAGGGGAACGCTGCCGGTCTGCAAGGCTCCACTTCAGGCATGAGAGAGAGAGTCAGGGTGCCAACAAACTATGCGCCGATGTTCCTCAATATGCGCTGTGGACCCACAATTCTGCGGACATGGGCTGACAACTACTTGGAGGCCTCGCCCGGCAAGGCTGGGCACCTCGCTTACATCCAAGTTGTGGTGGTGTGCACGCTGGAATCGAGGATACCCTCCCATCAGGTTCGTCAGTTGACGCTTGCCCCTTTGACCTTGCCACAGGAACACAAGACTGAAACCCGGAACCGCATCAGCCGGGACCCAGAGCGCATGCTGGCGGGGCATAATCTGACCGGCCTGGCGCTCTTCATCCTCCGCAGCAGCGGCGCTGTGCAGTCGTTTGATGAGCTCGAGCCATCGTACCGCTCGCTGCCGCAGAGTGGTCCGGCGTACGACTCTGACCACGGCTGCACGGTGTCGCAGCTGCTGCACAAGGACGCGGAGCTGCGGCCGCAGCGGCCTGGCACGCTGGCCGCCGCGCAGCGGTCGGACGCCGAGGCGGCGGTCCAGCAGTATGTGGCGGCCGAGGCGCTGGAGGCCTTCAGCGGCGACGGCGCGATCGAGCGGGCGGCCATCTGGTGCCACAGCCAGGCCAGCAGGGGCGGCCAGGATGTGGTCGGCAGCCTGCAGCGCGGCGCTAGCCGCCGCAGGAAGAACTGCTATGTCCTGGTGGAATACGGCAACGACCCCCGGCCCTGGGTCGCAACCGTGCAGCACTTCCTGCGTGTGCGGCTGGCGCCGGAGGACGACCCGGACGGCATGCAGCCGACGCTGCGGCTGGCAGTGCTGACGCTGTTCGAGCGGCGGACCGCGCCGGGTCCCAGCGGGCTGCACGTTGCGTCCGCCAGGCGGCTGGTGCGCGACGGCGCCGCGCACCCCGTCGCGGTCGATAGCCTGCAGGGCATGCTGGTCAGCGCAGAGCCGCCGGCGGGCGAGGAGGACGCCGGCAGCATCTTCTTCATGGAGTACTTTGCGTTCTCAAAGCTGTGAAACAGCTGGCCACTCGCCGCCGCCGGACGGCGGCGGCCGCCGCTTCTTGTGGGGGCTCGCCGCTTTGTGTCGTTGTGAACAAGCTTCGAACATTGGACAACCTGTTCATGCGAGGCCGGCTGGTGGTTGGCACCGTTGCTGCCTGTCTTTGACGGCAAGTGTCAAGTCTATAGAGGTCGATGACGTCGCGCAGAACATTTGTTTGGGAGTTGTCAAGGACTGCAGTTGTAGGTTGATGTGTTGACTGTGCTATTACAGCTTCATGACAGCACTCTCATGACAACCCACGCCTCTGTCACAGTCCCCTCGCGAGCTCGCAGTGACACTCAATGACACCTCACTCGGCCATGACATGCACACGTGATTGACACTTGAGCATGACAGCCTGCATGTCACGGCAGCATGTCACGAATGTGTCAATTTCATGTCAATGCAGTGTCACGGCAGCCGTCAAGCATTGACAGATCCGTGATACTACCATGACACTACATTGACATGCACCATGACACTTCTTGGACCCCCGTGTCATCCTGTTCGACTACACCGTCCAGCCGGTCGCTGTTCTGAGAAACAAGAGGCTGCACCCTTGCAAATGATGTGTGGAAAAAGGAGCTGACGAAGACAGGGAGTGCTACGACAGTAACATACGCACAAGGCAGAGTCTAGCCTGGCGCGTATCAGGTACAGCTAATCTTTATTACAGTAGAATTGTTGTATTACAACGGCATTCGGCAATGGAAGATAGAACTTCAACTCCCACGCGCATCATCATCTCAACACATTCGACGCCTCACATCCCGTAGCCAAACACCACCTTGACCTTCCGCAGTATCTGCTCCCGCCAACCTGCGCCCAAGTTTAAAGGATCAATGGCAGATGTCGACCAAATAGTTAGATCTGAAGCCCCACGCCCATGCTGTCCACGAGGTGCAAATCTTTCTGCGGCATACGCAATGCAGGACCCCCAGCATCATGGCGACAGGACCCTGCCGCAGGGCACAGGCTGGCACACTGCCGGCAGCAGGGTTGACCATTACAACAATCGGCAGTTCTCAAATGGCGCACCAATCTCGGTGGGGCCATTCCCAATCCCGTTCTTGTAAGAAGGAATAGAAGGGAATGTTGTGGACCCCAGACCCTAATGAATTGGCGACTTACCGATTTCCGTGGAGCGCTTGACGTCGCCGTTGCCGAAGCGGTCCTCGCGTGGAATGCCCGTCTGACGCAGCCGCAGCACCGTGGTCCCTGTGTCCGGTTCCTCCAGCGTGATGGTCACCTGCAATACGAAAGTTTTGCTATTCTGTCGTTGTTCGACAGAGGTTTGTGCTGTTTTGCGAACGGTGAAATGATGCGCGCGGCCACAGCACCGTGTGCCTGTGTCCGGATCCTCGAGCGTGATGGTCACCTACAGGCTGCGTTTTGATTTGACGAATTCCAGAAGTCATATGATGCAAGAACACACTCCGTGGAGGCAGCGCCTTCGGGCCAGCTGTTCATGCGAAATTCCTGCACCAGGCGCCACGGCGCTGCTGCATGCAGAAAAGTTGGGGAACAACTTTGGAAATTTGCAGAATCTCTACCGGAGACAAACTAAATGTCTGCGCACCTTTGACACGGCGCCGTCCCGCCAGCTGGTCATGCCCCACTCCTGCACCGGGCGCGCTGGCACCTCCACCTCCAGTAATTTGCCCAAAATGGAGCCTCTTTGAAATAGGATTTTAGGGAATGCACTCCAATATCTCACGGAATCTGAAACGCACAGAATCTGAATGTCTCCGCACCTTTGACACGGTGTCATTGGGCCAGCTGTTCATGCTCCACTCCTGCGCCAGGCGCGTCGGCGCGTCCAGCTTCCAGGAAGTTGACCGAAAGAGCCGCCATACATGACGATTTGGACGATTTGGGGGAGATAGTTCTTGAACTTTACAGAATCCGAGCACGATGTGTCTCCTGAATTGTCTCCGCACCTTGTGGAGACGGCGCCGTCAGGCCAGCTGTTCATGCGCCACTGCTACGCTTGAGGGCTTGCAAGCGGGCAGAAGAGTGACAAAATCGCCTCTGTGAATGTCTTCGCACCTTCGATACTGCGCCGTCGGGCCAGCTGTTCATGCGCCAATCCTGCACCAGCCGCGCCGGCGCGTCCACCTCCAGGAACTTGCCCGAAACGGAGCCGCCGTACATGGAAAAGGCGCCGCCGGGCGCCGGCTGGCTCGTTGCCTCGGACTGCGTGAAGGCGCGCAGCCGCCGCTCATCCGTCAGGGCCTGGGGAAATGCAATAGCAACATTTGATGTTCGGATTACAAAATCCAATTGGAGCAGTCGATTGGGCAGCTGCCATGTCGCCTCCGATTGCGTGAAAGCGCGCAGCCGTCGCTCGTCCGTCAGCGCCTGCGGGGCACGAGTGATGCCTAAATATACTTTTCTCAATGATTGCTCAGTATCATCTGCAACGGCGTGAACGCGCGCAGCCGCCGCTCGTCTGGCTGCGCCTGCAGTACGAGGAAATTGGCTTCGGAAGAGCATTTGTAGTTTCCGAGAGCACATGACGTGCATCGCGAGGGTCTACACGGGCTCTGTCACCGTGCCACAAACACACCCTGCGATGCAAGGGATTTGCCGGTTGTACAGCACAATGCTGCTAGTCATCAGAACATGCAGATGAACTTCTGCTTGGCTGTGGAAGGCACCTCAAGGATCAAAAACACTAAAGATGACCCTTTCCGCACTCCGAAGACAGCGGGCTTGTGCATAGAAGCACACCTCCTGCTCTGGAGATTTGGGAGCAGCCGGTGTCCGAATGTGTAGTGTTCAACTCTACCTCGAAGATGTCGGCGGGGCGTGCGTAGAAGCGCTCCTCCAGCTCCAGGGACTGCGTTGCGCCGTCGTCTGCATCCCGCATCGCCACCTGCGGGACGGATCGTGCGAATTGTGGATCTGCAGATGAGGTAGCAGTACTGCAGGAGGTTCCCGGAGCGTGTTTGATCTGCAAACAGCATCGTGCCGTCGCCAGCGTGTTGCTGCGTTGGCTGCCATGTCTTGTCCAAGGGCAGTGACATTCATCAACAGGAGCAGCTTCAGCAGCAGTTCCGCGTTGGTTTTCACGCTGGTGTTCTGCTCCGACTGAAGTACGTTGCAGCGGAATAGAGCCGCAAATCCCGCAATGCATCTGTCAGAGTGCCTGTAGGTACCTTTGGCTGCGGCGCGGGCGCCGGCTTGGCGGCCGCCTTAGGCGCCGTCGCCGGCATGCCAGTGGCAGCCTGCGGCCCCGCGCTGCTAGCGGCTGCCGAACAGCCACTACCACCCTGCTGCTGCGCCGCCGCCGCCTTGCCCGCGCCGCCGCCGGGCGCATGCGGGCCGCCGGCGCGCAGCTCCCTCACAAATTGCGCCACCCTTTCGAACACCAGCTGCGCGTGTGTCGAGCGGCACTGTCAGCAACACTTGGTGCAAGACGCCCGGTGGTCATGAGGTCCCCCTCACACAGCACGCAAGCAGTTGCACGAGCCACCAGCGAGCTGCTCTCCATACCGGCGGCGCAGGGTTTTGGCCGTCGCTCACGCAGTGGCAGAAAGAAGGGCAGCACGCGATATTGTGCAGGGTGAAAGGACAGCTTGAAACTGGCATGATTGCCAGATTGACGGCAAGAAAGGCAGCTGACTATTGGCTACATTTATGATAACTGAACACAAGACGTTTCATGGCGAACAGGTGGTGCACCTTGCGGTTGGCGTAAATGCCCTGCTTCACGGCAGCGGCGCCCGGCACATCCGTTGACACCAGGATCTGCATGTCCGGGTCCTCGTCGTGATTCTCCTGCAGGATGCAGGGTTCAGAATTTTCGTGCGACTGCACACAGCCAGCACACGAGCTCACATGGTAACACCATCCTTCTGGCAGGCAAATTCGCCTAGCGGCGAAACCCACCTCGGAGAGGTAGGGCAGCTTCAGGGCGCCGTGGACCTCGCCGTCCGCGCATGCGGCTTTTCCGCGGTAGCCCACGCTAACGGCGAGCTCATATGTGGCGATTAGCTTGACCTTGCGCACGTTGATGATCGAGTCGCCTGCGGCAGGCACAGCACGATAAAGCTAGTAATTGCACAAGCAGCACGGACAACGTTGGCGTCGATAAATGGAATGGGATAGCAAGGATGCTGGAATCGTAGCCCTGGGAGCGGTACGCCACCATGTTCTGGAATCCCGTACACGCTGTGGCAGCCATGCTACGATTGTGGCAGCCAGGTCGCCGCTCAGTGCATTGGCGCACGCTGCACAAACCCACTCCCCGCTTACCTTCCACGGACTCCACCTCCAGGGTCGCCGCCGAGCCGCTGGCATCGGAAAACAGCTGCAGGCCGCCGAGCAGCTCGCCCAGCCGCTGCTTCGTCCAGCTGGAGACGTCCTTCTCCGTCCAGTGCCAGGCGCCGACGTTTGTGCCGTCCGCACGCTCCTGCAGGGCGGAATTGGCGGGGATTGGTAGGACAAATGAGAACGCCGCCATGTGCATTCGGCCGTCAGCCATGCAGTGATGCATTGCTCTGTATGAGAGGAGGGGACTGTCTATGGCGCAGCCATCACATCACCCTTTTGCAGTTAGGATTACGACGATCGCTACAGCACCAAGATTCCCCTAGCGTTTGTTGCCTGCCTGCATGCGCGTCCTCATGGGTGTCTGTGGATCAATGCAGGTCATGCTATCGATACATGGCAAAGTCCAGGACCAGGATCTCACACTGACAATCCAGCGCTCGTCTCCTTCGCCTATTCGCGCCATGCTTGCGTGTGTGTCGCACTCGTCCCGGAGTGGGCTGACAGTTCGGCCCGAATTTGGCAGCTCAGAATTTCGATCGCGCAGGTTCTACTAGAAGGATGCCAACCGGTCACGCTGAACATATAGTTGCTTGCAGGACGGGATTGCATATATGGCCGGTCACTGCGGAGATCCAGAGTGTTCCTTACGCACGCTACCCCGTCCCGGCTTTTGCGCACACCCTGGAATGCTGGAAGCAGTAGAAGCGTAGTTGACCACGTGCCCCGGGGCATGGCCGAGTCGAGAACTCGCATAATAAACTTGCAGCATTTCTTCCGGTTGAAGAGTATCGCTACTGCTGTGCCGAAGAGGCCAGAATCGGCCAGCAGCAGCAGCTCGCCACAGGAGTTGATGGTTACTACCCTTGCATCGTGTGCCGATTGCCGCTGACAAAACGCCTGCAGCTTCGTCCGTTTTGTGGGGCTGCTCAGGACTCACACTACATATTGCAGCATTCGACTTGTATCGTGCTCCGTTGCTGGCGTTCTCGACCTATATTCGTCTCGCGGTCGACGCAGCGTAGCGTGCAGGTTTTCGCAGCTCAGCATCGGACTTTCCCGATTGAGCAAGTTGAACAATTGCCCTTTTACTCGTGGGCGGTCAGATGCCTGCAAATTGCTCGACATCAGTGGCAACTCGCTAGTGGAGGGCCATCTACACAGACTGCTCGGCCCACGATCGTCTCAACAGCCGCTGATTGCTGCAGCCGCCTGAGACCGCCAACGGCAGCTGCCGTGCCGGGCAAGCCTCGAAACAGGAAGAGAAGACTGCTTGCAGCACACCTGATATAGGCACACCAGTCCGCTTTCACCGCGGCGCAATTTTCCCCGGGGGGAGCAGCAGCACAGCAGGAGCTTGCTGTGACAATCCTGGACGCAAAAGCGTCGGCCAAGCGAGACTAAACAGGACACGTCATCGGGCAGCATGGCGATGCCACCGGCCGCAAATGGCAACCACGCCGCACAGACAGTCCGGGCTGATGTCGACATCGAGCTGGCGCTCGCATCCGCCGAGGATCCAGGTGCGCACATGATTGCTGCAACTAGACATATTCATGGTGTCGCACGCATGATGCATTTGCCTTCCATGGCTGCTGCTGCTGCTCGCAAACATAGGTACGGCTTGCGCCTGCGCAGCTGCCTGGGGGAATTGAGAGGAACCAGGAAGCCAGCCACTGTCCAACCTGGTCTTAAACAACCACACACAAAAGTTACTGTGTGCGCCCAAGCAGGCGGCAACAACTTTGCGTTCAGCCCGGGGCTGGCGCCAGAGACCGCGTCCGCTTCGGAGCGCCAACGGCTCAACGCCAGCGCCAGCAGCAGCGGCGGCAGCGGCTTGCACAGCGCGGGCGCGGCGCCGGGCAGCAACCAGTTCGCGCGCCAAAGTGGGCTGCGTTCAAACTTCGCCAATGTCTTCCTCAACTTCAATAATGAGCCCTGCTGCAAGCTTGACCGCTCTTGCACAGCATAGGCGCTGATGCATCGCGGCATGACCCCAGTCATCATCTTCATAGCAACACAAGGATTTACAGTTGAGAGGTCCCCTACATCATCTGTGCGTGCGCTTGCCAACGCAGACCGGTGGGTGCAATGGAAGTGGATCGCGGGCGGCTCCTGCGGCGTGCTGCTGCTGCTAATTGTGCTGTCGGCGCTCGCGGCGGGCGGCGGCGGCGGCGCGCGCCTGCCCGACACCTCGCACCGTACCTACGCCCGCTTTCTGATTGTCGGGTGAGCGGCTTCTGCAGACGTGTGCAAGCACATCACTCCTCATTAAGGCGACGCGACTGTTGGTGGCGCGTGCCCGCCCGGCACCTCTCACCGCGAAGAACGAAGGAGTTGTCGTCAGAGTCCGGCGCTAAGCTGGCATGCTTCGCAAACGGGCCTGCGCACGCCTCTAGGCCGCGCAAGCCCGGAGCTGCGCAACCGCTGCCGGCGCAGGCTGGTGTACTAAGCCTAAACCCTGGTTATCGGCGACGCACACTGCTATGCAAGGTGTTCCGACAGACACTTGAAATTTGTGTTCTGCTCCGCAGGGACTGGGGGCGGCAGGGGCTGCACAACCAGAGCGACGTCGCCACCATCATGGGCGCCGTCGCGCGCGATGCGCGTCCGGACTTTGTCATCTCCACCGGCGACAATTTCTACGAGTGTGAGCGCCGGTTGGACATGATACCGGATCCGAAACCGCTAGGATGGATGTGGAGCAGTCAACGACGCAGCATCGCGATGAACAGCGAGATACTGGTATGACGTGTGCCATTTCAGCCGTGACAGCCCATGGCGAGACTTGCACATGCTTGGGTCCAGCCCATAGCATCGACGCCTTTCATGTGGCTGCTCGTACGCAGCGGGCCTGTCGTCGGTGCAGGACGACCTATTCCGGTCGTCCTTCGTGGACGTGTACTCGGCGACAAGTCTGAAGGGCATCCCCTGGCACGCCGTCTTGGGGTACGCACTTGCACCATGTTCCCTGAGCCTGCAGTCGGCAGTCTAGCCAGGCAGGCATCGCCTGTCACTGCAGGGCCAAGCTACTTGGACATGCATGGCCATGGCGATGCTGCTGACATGTAGATGCCGCTGCCAGGATCGCACCCCTACTGGGAGCTGCCTGCAACGCTGTCTTGGCACGCTGGCTGATTGGCTATTAGTCAAAGGATGTTGCTGACGGCCAAAGCACTAACGAGCCGCTCTCTGTCGCCGTGCAGCAACCACGATTACGGGGAGAGCAACTTGAAGGCGCCGGCCAAGTGCCCGGCGGCCGACCCCGACTGCTACTACAGTCCGCTGCACCAGGTGCGAGTGAGTGTTGAAGGCATTCCTATGAGTCAGCAGCCTCTGCGATAACCCATGAATCGCGCGCCGCGTGCTGCCGGCGCCAAGCTGTCGGCGGCATTGCCCAGCAGCAGCAAACCCTAAAGCAGCAGCAGCAGCAGCAGTAAACCTAAACTCTGCAGACGCGCCTTTCTGTTGAGGCGCCCTCTTGATGTCTCGGTCTTGACACCTGCACCTCAACCTTGTTTTGTGCGCCGCAGCTGGATGTGGGGCTGCGGACGCGGGACCCGCGGTGGCACTGCGCCCGCACCTTCCAGGTGCCGCTCGGCGACGGCAAGGCGGAGATCTTCTTCATCGACACCAGCCCCTTCATTGACGCCTACCGCAATGAGTCCTGGTTCAACCAGGAAGGTGTGAGTGCAGTGCCACTCGTACAATACCTGCCTGACGGCGGCTGCCTGTCAAGAGGTCTGGCAAGGTAGCGTCAGCTTACCTGTTCAGGCTCGGCAGCTGTTTTGTGAGCTGCGCGCCCGCGTGCACGGGGATGCACGAGCCGAGCTGGCGGGTCCAGCTGAAGGAAGTCGAGGATGCAAGCCGTCAGCCAAGCCAAAGCAATTCTGATGTCTGTGCGCAGGCGGGCTGCACGAGCAGAGCTGGCGGGGGCAGCTGAAGGAATCAGATGTCTCGAGCGTGCAATGGAAGCTGCCAAATTGCTGCAAACGTGCACGTGTGTTGTGAACCCAGCAGGCGGGCTGCACGAGCAGAGCTGGCGCGGACAGCTCAAGGAATTCGAAGCCAAGCTGGCGGCTTCGACGGCGCAATGGAAGCTGGTGGTGGGGCACCACCCGGTCTACTCCTCGGGCGGCCTGCACGGCGACACCGCCGAGCTGCAGCAGTATGTGGAGCCGCTGCTGCGCAAGTACCGGGTGCAGGTGCGTTTGTCATTCGCTTACTGCGATTAGGACGAATCAAATGGATATCGAGTGAAATCAAACCGATGCAGCAGCCTTCATGGTGACACCGCCGAGCGGCACCAGTGTGTGGAGCTGCTGCGCAAGTTCATCCGGATGGGCCTGATGCGCACAGGCCTCAATCACAGCCGCTTGCGTCAATTTTGCCGTACAAGATCACAGAAAGAAACTCACAATCAACTTCCGGCTGCGACGGCGCAGACAAACTTCTGCGGGCACGACCACCACCAGGCCGTTCCATGAAATTGCCCCGCTCCATTGCTGTGGCGACCCTGGTAGACCAGCAATTGAACGCCGCTGGCGCTGGTGTGCTTGAGCGGGTATGACCACCACCGGGCATACCTGTTCGTGCCCAAAATTTCACCCAACTTCAATCCTCGATGCAGTTTTGCAGGCGTACTTCAGCGGGCACGACCACCACTTTTTGCCCAGCACAACCTTGCGTGTCTTTTCCAAGCTTACGCCCTTCCCAGGATTGCTCACGTCACTATTCTGTAGGCGTTTTTCAGCGGGCACGACCACCACTTGCAGCATCTGGTGGTGCCCACTGAATTGCAAATAACATACTAGCAGTCCCAACGCATAATTTCGGCTTGGCGCAGGCGTACTTTAGCGGGCACGACCACCACCTGGAGCACCTGGCGGTGGCCAAGGAGCCCGGCCTCGACTATATAATCAGCGGCGCCGGCTCCCAGGTGTGCTGCATGTTGGAATGCCAGATACACATTCCTGCAGGGTTCTCTTGTGAACAAGACGCTGTTGCACAAGATTTGGCCGCCCGAACTCTACATGGCGGTGCCCAAGGAGCGGGGCTCTGACTACAGCATCAGCGGCGCCAGGTCCCAGGTCCACTTTGGTCAGCACATGCTTCCCTTGGCTGCTCACCATGAGCATGAGCGTCAGCTTCAGTAGGGTATGTGCAACTTGAGCGGCGGCAAGCTCCGTGCGCGGTGGTCGCTGGTCTGCCGCCGCCCCTCCACTGCATTTTTTGCTGCACATTGAGCTGCGCTGTCCAGCGGCGATGC
>JAABUK010012091.1_pt1 | contig 11071 bp, 15 predicted proteins | sample 5559141 | NCBI WGS metagenome assembly JAABUK01 (sample SAMN10711869, study PRJNA513367) | rock metagenome | isolation source: Antarctica rocks | place: Antarctica: Victoria Land, Pudding Butte nord | collected 2016-01-03
GTGATGGTAGCGGGCATTGTCGAGACACAGGTGCATCACGCGCTTGCGCGGATGGAGGGCCATCAGCGCAATCATCAGCCTGATCGTGCTGGCGGCGTCGATTGTGTCCGCCTCGATCATGCTGGGCGTGCCGGTCTCCAGCTCTATCGCGCCGTGGATGTTGAGGCGCTGCCGCCCGCTGGTCTGCGCCACTGCGACCGGGGTGTCCTTCGGCGCCCAGCACCCGACTGGGCGAACCGCATGGGTCGGATGCACCGCATCGGCGAACACCACGGTCCCATCAGCCCCAAGCCGGTTCAGCAGAGTTTCATGCGCCTTAATGAACGCCGCCTGTTTGGCCAGGTCCAGCTTGCGCGACACCGCCTTTGGCAAGCGATGCTCTATGCCGAGCCGATGCAGCAGCGCGATCAGGCCAGACCGGCTCTCGTAGAGGATGCCGAACTCACGCTAGATCCAGGCGCCAACAGGGTACGTCGTGCGCTGCAGGGTCTCGGTGGATCCAGGCGCGCAGCTTGTCTTGCTGCTCATCGCTCAGGCGGCACGCACTGCCTTCGTAGCCAAAGGTCGCCCGGCCCTCGATGCCGTCTTCTTCATACAGGCGATGCCAGGTTCGCACGGTGTCATCGTCGAGCAGCAGCGCCTTGGCCACCTGCCCGCAACTCATGCCTTGGTCCAGAAATACGAGCGCGTTTGCGCGACGTGCTAGCCAATGCGCGACCGACCCGTCGCGCCTCAGGTCAGTCAGGTCCTTTCGCGAGGCGGGGTCAAGGAAGCCGGGAAAGATCATGGGAGTAGGTAGAGTCGCACCTGACGAAATTGGCAAGCGGGAGAGCCAGATTTTCACAGAGTCGGGGTATATTATGCGATTTCAGCAAGATACCTTCGGCGTAGGCGAGGTGCAGCTAATAAGAGCTCGCAACAACTCGGAGAAACTGCCTAAGGATTCGTCATAAAACAACCGCGTTTGCTTTCCATTGATTGATGAGTAAAGTCAGCGAGATGCATTTTACGGTCGCCTCACTTATTTTATGACGCGCCCTAATCCGGAATAATCTATGCCATTTTGGCCCTAAGAAGTGTCTCTGACGTAGCTTGCAACATTGATAAAATTAAAAATCATTCATGCAACAGCGCCGCTTGTAGTCGTTCGGATCCACCACGGCGGCGCCGATGCCGATGGCCGCGAGCGGCAGCACGGTGATGATTGCGAGCATGCTCAACCTCCAGGCCCGTTTGCTCAAACCAGTGTCCCTCCCAAGCCGACGTCTGCCGGCGTAGGATGGCAAACGCACGGACGCGCGGATCGTCCCGGCGCAGGCGCGCAGCAACGGAGGCTTATGGCCTGACCTGCCCTGGCTTCCGTCAAACGTGCGCATAGGTGCCAAGGCTTGGACAACTGACCACGGCCGGCACCCCGTTGCACAGCAGTTGGTCGGCAGTGATGGTGCGCCCGCCGCGCGGGCAGTGCTAGGAACGTCGTATAACGGAGGCTGCAATGATAGTGAGAAGCGTCAAGGACCTGGTGGCAGAAGCGGGCAGGTCCGTCCGGGCTTTATCGGGACAGGAAGCGGCCTTGCTCGTGGGCACTCCTGGCGCGGTCTTCGTTGACGTGCGCGAGGTAGACGAGTTGCAGAAGACTGGACGGATCAAGGGGGCCATCCACGTGCCGCGTGGCCTGCTCGAATTCCAAGCCGATCCGGGCAGTCCCACCCACAGGCCGGAACTCGGCAGCGGCAAGACATTGGTCGTCTATTGCGGGTCTGGCAGCCGCTCCGCACTTGCGGCGAAGACGCTGGGCGACATGGGCGTCGAGGAGGTGGCGCATGTTGTGGGCGGCTTCCCGGCACTCCACGGCGCGGGCGCCCCGACGGAGCCGTAAGCGGATGGGCTTCTATTCCGACAGCGTGTTGCCGCATCTGCTCAACCTCGCGATGGGCAGCAAGGCTCTGGCGGCCTACCGCCTGCGCCTGGTTCCCTCTGCGGCGGGGCGGGTCCTGGAGGTCGGGATCGGATCAGGATTGAACCTGCCCTTCTACGGCCCTGCAGTACGTGAGTTGATCGGGCTTGACCCATCGGCCCCGCTGCTGCGGATGGCCGGGAGCAGGGTCACGCGAGGCGGCGTCGCAGTGACCATGCTCGAGGGCTCGGCGGAGGCCATCCCCCTAGAGGCTGCGAGCGTTGACACTGTCCTGACCACATGGACGCTCTGCTCGATCCATGATCCGCAGGCTGCCCTGGCGGAGATGCGCCGGGTCCTGAAGCCAGCAGGCGTGCTCCTGTTCATCGAGCATGGGAGGGCGCCCGACCTGGGCGTTGCCCAATGGCAGGACCGGCTCACTCCGCTGTGGAAGCCGATCGCGGGGGGATGCCACCTCAACAGGCCGATCGGGACGCTGATCAGGCAAGCCGGCTTTGAAATACCGGACCTGCTCGCCGGCTACATGCCAGGGCCGAGGCCGTTCACGTTCATGTATGAAGGGCGCGCCATTAGAGCCTGATACGGGCGGCTCCCCTTGCTTGGGCTGGATAGCCTGGCGCGTGGGGTAGGCCGGCCCGCGACGCCGTGCCTGGCCTCGCCTTTTCAAGGTTTGCCCGCCAGAGACCACGGGGAAAGCGCGCGATCTGGCCTCCAATCATGCAACGTCGCATGTGCGTTTGGGTCAGCCGGCGATGCGGAAAGCGAGGGCACAGGCCACAAGTTGGCACGGGCGGAACACAACGAAGCCCCGGCAGTCCAGCCCTGAGTGTCGGGCGACACCGGGGAACGGTCCTTCCGCATTCTCGGTGCAGGCAGCAGGTCTGCGAGAACGGTAAGCCGCTGTGCAAGCGATCGCTTTCTGGTCCGAGTGCTTCCGCCGCCAAGGTGCACGCGTCGGGAGCACGCAGTCTCGGCAATTTTCAACCCTTTCAGCCTTTTGCAGGAAGGCTGCGGGCGATGCCTGCACCGAGAATGCGGAAGGACCCGGGGAACCAGCCGCAGGCGACATTTGGTACCCATCCACTTGGGATCGCGTTTCACCCAGATTGGGTAAACACCACAAAGGTTTAAAGAAAAAAGTGGCCGGCCGGGTGGATGGGTTCTCGTATCGTTACTGGCCTGCTCCCCGGATGTCGCCTGACACCTGAGGCCTGTTGCGAAAGACAAGATGCCGAGATGCCTTCTACAGCGTGCGTGACGCGGCAGCAGTCCGCATGATCGTCCAAGGTCGCCGTCGCTGATCCTGTCACGCAAAGCAGCGGTTGGGACGCATGCTCCGGCGATGATGGAATAACGCTTCGCTCCGGGCGTCTACGGTCGCAACGTGCCTAACAAAATCCAACAATCGATGGAACACTCTATGCAAGCGCGCCGCCTGTCTTTGCCGCTCGGCCTCATCGCGGCATCCTGGCTTGCCCTGCCCGCGGCTGCCGCACCCTACAGCTTCAGCACCGGCAACCCGGACGGGAAGATCGCCACCCTATCCCGCCCGGCATCCGCGGGGCAGACCGAGACGGAAACGGCGGACGACTTCATCCTGGGCCAGGCAACACAGATCACCCGCGCGACCTTCACGGGCCTGTTGCCGACCGGGGCTGCCCTCAGCAGCGTCAACCGGGTCGAGATCGAGCTTTACCACGTCTTCCCGCGCGACTCCGCCAACCCGCCGGCGGGCAACGTGCCGACACGGGTGAACTCCCCCTCGGACGACCAGTTCGAGGCCCGTGACAGCGCGCTCGGCACCCTGTCGTTCAGGACCACGCTGCTCAATTCCAGCTTCACCGCAGCGAACTCCGTCGTGAACGGCGTCAACAAGGTCCCGAACCAGACGACGGGCGGCGAGGGACCGGTGACCGGCCAGGAGGTGCAGTTCGACATCGACTTCACGGTGCCGCTGGACCTGGCCGCAGACCACGACTTCTTCCGGCCCGAGGTCGGGTTGGACAATGGCAACTTCCTGTGGCTCTCGGCAGCCCGGCCGATCGTGGCCCCTGGCACGCCGTTTGTGGGCGACTTGCAGACCTGGATGCGCAGCCCGAACATCGCGCCCGACTGGGAGCGCCCTGGTGCGGAGATCGTCGGCGCGGGCGCGTTCAACGCCACCTTCTCGCTGAGCGGCACCACGGCCAATGTGCCCGAGCCTGCAAGCCTGGTGCTGCTCGGCGCCGGCCTGCTCGGCCTGACGTTTGGGCGGCGCAGGCTGGGATAGCCGCTGACGGACAGCAGGACGCGGGAGCGTTGAACGTGGGCGCCCGCGTTCAACGCTCCCGTCCCCGTACGATCCTGCTGGACCTGCCAGCGCTGCGCCTGGGCCACTCAAGGTCCGGGCTGAACTGGAGCAACCAAACCATGTCGAAGTTCTCTTGTCTAACGCTGTCCGGGCTGGCCATCGCCGCTGCCCTGGCGGCACAGCCGGCCCGTGCGGAAACGATGTCGTTCAAGGCCGACCTCAAGGCAGCGTCCGAGGTGCCGCCCACCACGAGCCAGGGCACCGGCGCCGTGGCAGCGACGTATGACACGGCAAGCAAGGCGCTCGCCTGGAAGGGCACCATGTCCGGCCTGAGTGGCAACGCCACGGCAGCCCACTTCCACGGCCCGGCTGAGGCCGGCAAGAACGCCGGCGTGATGGTGCCCGCGCCCGGGGCTGCCACCGGCTCCTTCGAGGGCACGGCTACCCTGACCGACGACCAAGCCAAGGCGCTGATGGCCGGGCAGACCTACTTCAACGTCCACACCGCTGCCAACCCGGGCGGGGAGCTGCGCGGCCAAGTGGTGAAGGCGCAGTAGGCCGGCGCGCAGGTAGGGGGACCGCCTCGATCTCCGGGACCTGGAGCGGGGCGGCGCTTGCCGTCCTGCTCCTGCCTGTGGCGTTTGCCGCAGGTGGGGCGGCGCCTGCGGCCCGTGCTGCCGCCGACAGCTTCCAATCCTTGATGGATGCCTCGATGGCGCGGATGCACCACGCCATGGCGGCACCTCCAACTGGCGACCCTGACCGGGACTTCGCGGCCATGATGATCCCGCACCACCAGGGCGCGGTCGAGATGGCCGAAGCCGAGCTGCGCTTCGGCAGGGACGAACGCCTGCGCCGTCTGGCGCAGGGCATCATCGTCGAGCAGCGGCAGGAGATCGCCGTCATGCGCCAGGTGCTCGACACGCTGCCGCCTGCCGCCCCGCAATGCCAGACCAGCCGCCAATGGCCGGCCACGCCCACCCCCATCCCGACAAGGACCGTTGAATGACCATGCGCCTCGCCCTGGCACTCCTGCTGACAACTGCCCTGCCCGCATTCGCCGGGCAGGCGCCCGGTGCAGCGGAGGCGCCCGACGTGCCCGTCAGCGGCCGGGACCGCTTCTACACCTCCGATCAGTTCTCCAACACCGTCTCGGTCATCAACCCCGCGAGTAACACGCTGCTCGGCGTGATCCGGCTGGGCGATCCCACGCCCGGCAACCTCAGCCCGCTCTACCGTGGCCAGTTGCTGGTGCACGGCATGGGCTTCTCCCCGGACCATCGCACGCTGCTGGCGGTGTCCATCGGCTCCAACTCGGTCAGCTTCATTGACACCGCCACGAACGCGGTCAAGCACACCGCCTATGTCGGACGGTCCCCGCACGAGGCGTTCTTCACCCCGGACGGGCGCGAGGTCTGGGTCAGCATACGCGGGGAGAACAGCGTCCTCGTGCTGGACGCCCAGACTTACAAGGAGACGGCGCGGATCGAGGTGCCGAATGGCCCGGGCATGACGATCTTCTCGCCCGATGGCGCCTATGCCTACGTGTGCTCCAGCTTCAGTCCCGAGACCGTGGTAGTGTCCACCAAGGACCGCACCATCGTGGGCCGGGTGAAGCAGGACAGTCCGTTCTCTCCGGACATTGCCGCCACGCCGGATGGCAGGCAGGTGTGGCTGACCCTGAAGGACGTGGGCCGCACGATGGTGTTCGACGCCCGGCCGCCGTTCGCCGTGCAGACGGTATTGAACACCGGGCCGATCACCAACCACGTCAACATCGTCCGCACTGCCGCCGGGCAGTTCGCCTACGTGACGGTGGGCGGACTGAACCAGGTCAAGGTGTTCCGCACGGACGGCTTCGCGCAGGTGGCCGCCATTCCGGTCGGCGCGATGCCGCACGGCCTGTGGCCGTCCGGCGATGGCACGCGGATGTATGTCGGGCTGGAGAATGCCGACGCCGCGGCGGTGATCGACACGGCGACGAACGCGGTCGTGGCGACCGTGCCGCTCGGGCAGGGGCCGCAGGGCGTCGCCTACGTGCCGGACGCCGTGCCGGAGGGGGCCGGCACGCAAAACCTGCAACCACTCGGGGGCGCAGCCAACCTGACGCAACTGACGCTCGGCTCGCCGGACGGTCCTGGCGCGGCGCAGGTCACGCTGTTTGACCAGGGGCTGGTGCAGGTGCTGCAGGCCGCCGTCACCGGGTTGGAGCCGAAGCAGCCCTACGTGCTGGCGCTTGCCACCGATGTCGCTGGCGGCGGCACGCTGCAGCCCCTGGCGGCGTTCATGAGCAACCCGGCCGGCGCGGCCATTGTCAACGCCATCGGGCCGATCCGGCAGGTGGTGCAGGCCGACGCCGGAACGGCCCGCCGCTACCTGGTTGTCGCAGCGGGCACCGCCGCCCAACATGGCAAGCCGGTCCAAGTGCAGAGGTAGCAGCGAATGAGCCACGTCCCGCGCAGGGCCGCCGCCGTGTCGGGCCAGGCCAGGTGGGGTATGCCGGCTGGCGCCGGACGGTCCCTGTCCCGTGCTGTCCTAACAGCCCTGGCCGCGGGGGCCGTTGCGATTGCGGTCAACATCGCCGTGCTCGACGCCTTTGACGCCGCCGGGATCGTGACTGCCCGCGGCGGGCTGCAGAAGCTGGTGCGGATGTGGCTGGCCGCCCCGCTCATCCGGTTGGGTGCAGACGAGACCTGGGCCTCGCTCGGCCTGCCCGGACCGGACACGCCGGTGTTCAAGACGGGCTTCAAGGTTGCGGTGGGCCTGCTGATGGCGCTTGTCTATGCCGTCCTGCTGGAACCCATTCTCCGCGGGCGCTGGCTGCAGAAGGGTCTGGCCGCCGCGCTCCTGTTCTGGCTTGTCAACGCGATGGCCGTGCTGCCCCTCCTGGGCGAGGGCGTCGCCGGCCTGCGGACCCTGACGGCGGGCGGCCTGCTCTGCTATGCCGTCGCGCACACCACCTTCTTTCTCGTGCTCGCGTGGCTCTACAGCGTCTTGAGCCGCCGCCTCGGATGACGGCGGTGTGGCGCCCGGCTGTGTTCGGGCGCCCCGGCGCGTGACATGGACTGCAATTGGAAGGCGGAACTTGCTTGGGACCTCACTGGACAAAGCGCCTTCTGCTGGCTGCCGGCCTTCTCGCGGCAGGCCCCGCCTTGGCTGCCCCGCCCGAGGCACCGCCCGACTGCCCGGCGGCTCGCCTTCGCGTCGTGCGGTCTCGCGGCGGCACGGTGGACTATCTGGGCGCCGTGCCAGGCATCCCGTCACTGTGCCACATGCGGCGCAGCGACGGGGAGGCGGACTACTACGTCGGCACCTGGCGGTCGGACTGGCCCGGCGCGGGCCAAGCCTACCCGGCGCTTTGGACCGTGCTGCACGGTCCAAAGGGCGCACGGGCAGACTTCCTGACCCGGTCCGTCCCTGGCCTGCAATGGACCGACAGCTTCATCAACGAGGGCGTCGAGACCGTCCTTGTCGGCGATACCGACCATCCGGCGCTGCGCGTGGCGCATGAGCGGAAGGGCATCGAGGGCAACACCTACCACTCGATCATCACGCAGTGGCGGGACCTGGCGACGGGGGTGAACCTCAAGACCGTCGAGAACCAGATCGCCGGCCAGTCCTACGGCCCGGACACGACGTGGCAGGCGGTCGGGATTGAGACGCTGCAGTAGGTGCCGCGTGGGTCTGGTCCCCACGGCTGCCGGCACCCTCCCCGAACCGCCTCAAGCTGATCAAGCGCACGATGTATGGACGCGTAGGCTTTTCGTTACTGCGCAACCGCGTCCTGCAGGCAGCCTGACCAGGCCAGCAGCACGCTTCATGCGGGAGAACCTCTACCTGGCACAAGGGTGACGTCTGTATATTGCGTCTACATCCCCGCGCCCGAGGCGCACCGCATCCTGCAACGCCTGGAGTTCCACCACACGCCCAAGCACGCCAGTTGGCTGAACATGGTCGAGATCGAGATCGGCGTGCTGCGCGGCCAGTGCCTGGACCGCCGCATCGGCGACCGCGACCGCCTCGTCTTGCAAATCGCAGCGTGGCAGCAATAGCGCAACGCCTCCAGGGCGCGCATCAACTGGAAATTCACCACCCAGAAGGCGCGCGACATCCTCCATGCGCCCGGCATCTAGGCTGCTGCGCACCGCGAGCTTCCGGCTCGCGGCGCTTTATGTCGCCATGTTCGCCGTCTCGGCCCTGGTGCTGGGGGCCGCCGTGTTTCTATCCGCCCGCTCGGCGCTGGAGCAGCAGACACAGGCCAGGATCGAGGCGGAGGCCGTGCTGCTGCGCGAGGAGTTCTGCGGCGGTGGGTTGGACCGACTGCTGGCCCAGCATCGTGCTGCTGGCACTGGGCGTGCCGTCAGCGTCCGGGGCCGCCACTCTCGTCGTGGAGCTAACCGGAGTGGAGAACGACCGCGGCCTGGTCCATGTGGCCGTTTGTACGCCTGAGACTTTCACCACCAAGCACTGCCCTTTCTTCTCGGCGGCGCCGGCGCACGCCGGCACGGTTACGGTGAGCGTGGAGGGCATCCTACCTGGCCGGTATGTCGTCCAGTCCTACCATGACGAGGACGGGAACGGGCGCGTGCGCCGCGGCCTGTTCGGCATCCCGGCCGAGGCGATCGGGTTCTCGCGCGATGCGCCGGTCCGGCTCGGTGCGCCCCGCTTCGAGGACGCGGCCATCGACGTCACCGAGCCGTCCACAACCACACGCCTGCGGCTGCGTCATGTCGGGCTGTGACCCGCGCCCGCCATCCTGGCCCGCTGCCTTAGCCCACCGCCACCCTGAAGGAGCAAGCCGTATGAACAGGACCACCGAGGCCAGTCTGAGCAAGGTGCCGCCGTCACCCTCGGCTTCTGGGTCATCAAGGTGTTCGCCACCACGCTAGGGGAGACGGCAGGCGATGCAGTGACGATGACGCTGGGACTGGGCTACCTCGTGGGAACGGCGATCTTCGCCGCCATCCTCGTGGTGGCCGTGGGCGCGCAGATCGCGGCCCGGCGGTTCCACCCGTTCCTGTACTGGGCCGTCATCATCGCCACCACGACGGCTGGCACTACGCTGGCCGACTTCTTCGACCGCTCGCTCGGCATCGGCTACGTCGGCGGGTCGTCCATCCTGTTCCTGCTCGTGCTGGCGACGCTAGGATTCTGGTACAGGACGATGGGATCGGTCGCGGTGGACACTGTCATCTCGCCTAGGGCCGAGATGTTCTACTGGGCGACAATCATGTTCTCGCAGACGCTTGGCACGGCGCTGGGCGACTGGATGGCCGACACGACCGGGCTGGGCTACGAGGGCGGCGCGCTGGTGTTCGCTGCGGCGCTTGCGATCGTGGCCGGTCTATACTTCTACGCGGGCGTGTCGCGGACGTTGCTGTTCTGGGCCGCCTTCATCCTGACGCGGCCGCTCGGTGCCACGGTGGGCGACTTCCTGGACAAGCCTATCGCCAATGGAGGTTTGGCCCTGGGCCGGTTCTCCGCCTCGGCAGCCCTCGCCGCAGTGATTCTGGGCTGCATCCTGCTATTTCCGCAACGGGCAGGACGGCACCGTGGAGAGACCGGGACGGCGTGATAAGGGCGTCGTACCATGCGGTCAGGTCGGCGATCATCCGTAGGCGGACGGTCCGGCCTACCCCTGTACCCGACGATATTGCCCATCATGGATGGTGCCGTCACCTGCCCCACAGCCTGTCCATGAGGCGTGAAACGCGGAGTTCGTCGGCCGCGGTTTCACATCCGGGCGCCTGCGACATGGCGCAGGCTTCGAGCATGAAGCGGACCTGCAGCTTGCGGACGACGACCAGCGACAGTACGACGAGGAGGAGTACCGCGGCCAGCCCCGCAAGACTCGTCGTGTGTCGTGCGTCGTCGTCAATTGCCGACAAGGATGATGACCGCATCTGCGCCACAACACGCTTCTCCCGCCCTTCTTCGTTTCAACATAGCTGGAAGAGGCCGCTGTGGTGAACTGAATCCGCTTTCAAGCTCACGTCACCATTCCGGCCTTGGCGGGAGCCATCGCTGGCCTTTCCTATCCGCGCCGGAGACTCAGGCTCAGCTACGCCGCATGCACCTCGACTGTGACATGCGACAGCACCGGGAAGCCGGCCAGGCGGGCATGATAGTGGTCGGCCCCTTGCCCGCGGGCACTCACGACGGAGACGATCGCGCCTAGGTGCCCTGGGCCGAGACGCCATAGATGCAGGTCGGCCAGCCGGTCGCCGTCCACCTCAATGGCCCGGCGGACGCTCTCGGCAAGGCGCAGGTCCGGCGTCATGTCGAGTAAAATGGCGCCGGTGGCCGCGTCAACACCGCCAGCTTCGCCAAGGGCCAAGTGGAGCTGGCCCTCCTCGGCCTGGACGCCAAGGAGGGCTGACCACCGCTTTAGAACCCAGGACTGAACCCAGGTCTGCTAGCCTGCGCCGCCTTGGCCAGTTCCGCCTCGCGCCGCTCGTTCGCAGCAACGACCGCAGCCCTGACCTTTGCGCGCACAATATCGGGGAAGGCGTTGACCGCCTCGGCCAGCTCACGGACAGCTGCCTCCCGCCGCTCCACGGCTGCGACTAGCGGCACGATGTGCTTGGCCAGCACCGCCCGCACCTCCACGTCGCGCTGGCGTTTCCGCAGCTCGCCGGCGTGGTCCCGCCCTGCCGCGCGCTGGGCGAACACCCGTTGCTCGGTGCGGATGAAGCGGTCCACCTCCTCCTCCCGGCTGCGCTCAATGGCTTCCACAAGGTCAAGAGCGAGCGACTTGTAGGGCTTGTCGCTCATGTCCTTGGCCACCTGCTCCCATAGGTGCCCGGTGGTGATCGGCTCCTTGTCGCCGACCGCCCGGCTGCGCTTGACCGCCTCGAACGCAG
>JAABUK010012092.1_pt1 | contig 11068 bp, 12 predicted proteins | sample 5559141 | NCBI WGS metagenome assembly JAABUK01 (sample SAMN10711869, study PRJNA513367) | rock metagenome | isolation source: Antarctica rocks | place: Antarctica: Victoria Land, Pudding Butte nord | collected 2016-01-03
GGCTCAATGTCAATATCAGCACTTCGACTGAGCTGACAAAGCAGGCAGGTGACTCTTTTCTGGGCTCACATCATGACAGCAGACCTGTCAACAGAGGTGTTGCCGGAACTGCAGGGTTCTGGCAGCAGCTTTGCGCAGACAGGGCATGCAATGCGGCTACTGGAGGGTGTCGGTGTCGCACTGCAACAGCAGGAGCCAGCACTGCTGGTTGGAGAGACAGGCACCGGCAAGACCACCTTAGTGCAGCGCCTGGCAGATCAGGTGATTCCCATACCTGCCTTCAACATCCTGCTCTGCCTGCACCCAGACAATGGCATTGTATGTCACCCTTCTTGCTTGTGGAAGTCTAACTGAGCTTGTGTTTGTTTGGCAAGGAGGGTGCAAGGAGGGTTGCTGCTGCTGGTGCCTATTGTATCAGTGAGCAGAAGCTGCTGCTGCTGCTGCTGCTGGTCCTGCTGACCCTGCTGCTGCTGCTGCTGCTGCTGCTCACAGGATGTTAAGTTGATAACTTTGAGTCTGTGCTGCAGGTAGGTGCGAAGCTTGTGGTTCTGAACTTGAGTCAGCAGACTGATAGCTCAGACCTGGTAGGAGGCTTCAAGCCTGTAGAGCCACGTGACGCATTGCTGCCCCTGCTGGACACCTTCCAGCGCTTGGTCAGGCTCACCTGGAGCAAGGGCAACAATGAGGACTTTCTAGGAAGGGTCACCAAGTACGCCCAGCGGCAGAAGTGGAGCTCCCTCTTGAAGGCCTTTCAGACAGCTGTACAGAAGGCAGGTTCCTCTTCACAGCTTTCCTTTCGTGGCAAAGCTGCCCTCATGGCTTAGTTTCCACACAAATTGCTTTGCCACCTGGCGAGTTTTGAATCAAAACATGTTACATTGGCACAGGTATAGCAAGAAGCTGCCTTGGCAAACATTCTGCACAAGCTGGTTCGCCACCTGGCGGGTGTTGAATCAACACATGTTGCACTTGCGCATTGGCAGAGGTCTAGCAACAAGCTCCGGCAGCAGACTGCCTGCTGTCCTGCATCCCTGATCACAGCAGATGTATGCCAGATTCCATCAGGACGCAAGTGTCTGCACTGCGAGGCCTTGCATCAGAGGCAACAGTCTCATGGCGCTGTTTACTACCCCAAAACGTCCATTTCAATTCAGAAACGTCATTCCTGTGCTGGAAATTCAAAGTCAGTAACGCCTGGAAACAGCAAAAACGCATGTCTACGTTGGGGACTTGAGGAACGTGTTTTGGTTGATCTAAGATCAGGGTTGGTGTAATCTTCACACCTGTGCTTTCAAGCCAGGGTACCTGCTGAGTTACAACTGGCTCCACACCCCAGACTGTAAGGTATTAAGTATATAGAAAATGTGATTCAGGTGCAGAAGATGCATGAAGCACAGGAGACATCAGCTTCAGTGACAGAGGAGAGGTCTGCCAAGCGTCGTAAGACATCCCCTGAAGTGCCTGCTGCTAAGAAGAAGCCTGCTGTCTCCAAATCCACCTGGTACGTCCTCAACCTTATCCTCTTTCTCTCTTCTTGTTCATGGTCAAGTGCTGATGCCAGTGCTTGTGGCTCAGCTGTGGTGCTGATGCTTGTCATTTGGGATGTTGAGTGTCTCAGCTTGCTGTCAAGCACTGTGCCTCGTCCACAGCGTAAGAAGTAAGGTTTACCTGGAATATCTTGTGTTTCTAAATTTGAAATTTCAAAACAACTAGTTTTGGGGGATCACTCATGACAAGGAAGTTGGGTTTGAATAGTCATTGCTGTTGTCATGTGGTGCATGTGTAGCTTTGATGCTCTAGTGCGAAGTTGACAAAGTAAAGGTATAAGCTGCGGTATGCAGGGAAGCTTGGCAGAGGTTTGGCAGTGATGTGTCAGCAGCTGAGAAAGCCAGCATGATGGCTGAGAAGGACTTTGCCTTTGCCTTTGTGGAGGGGGCTCTGGTGAAAGCTGTTCGTGAAGGCTGGTGGCTGCTGCTGGATGAGATCAACCTTGCTCCTGCTGAGGTCTGCCTTCTGTTGCCTTCTGTTGCCTTCTGCTGCCTTTTGTTGCCTTCTGTTGCCTTCTGCTGCCTTCTGTTGCTTTCTGTTGCCTCTTGTTGCCTCTTGTTGCCTCTTGTTGCCTCTTGTTGCCTTCTGTTGCCTTCTGATCTATATCATTTGCCTTCTGTTGCCTTTTGTTGCCTTGTGTGGCCTTCTGTTGCCTTCTGATCTATGCCATTTGCCTTTCACTCCTCCTTTGATCAGACCTGTCACACCTCACTGACTGTCTGCCACCCATACTCACACATCTCTGTGCCTGGATCTAGTCCTTTGTCAGTACCTCTTGCAACATGTAGAAACCAGACTTGACTGGTTGCAAGACCTGACTGACTGCAGAAGCTGACTACAGTAAGTGTAATACTCTCTGACTACAGTGACTACAGTGACTACAGTGACTACAGTGACTACAGTAAGTGTAATTCTCTCTGACCACAGTGACTACAGTGACTACAGTAAGTGTAATACTCTCTGCTGCTGTTTAGGCTTTGGAGAGGATAGCAGGTTTGCTAGAGGGTAGCAGTGGCAGCGTGACCATAGCAGAGAGGGGGGACATGGTGGGTGTACCCCGCCACCCCAACTTCCGCCTGCTGGCTGCCATGAACCCTGCCACTGATGCTGGCAAACGTGATCTACCAGCGCCCCTCAGAAATCGCTTCACAGAAGTAAGCATCACGCTGAGCGTGTGTGGTGTCAGGCTGAGCGTATGTGTGTGTGTGTGTCATTGATGTGACTGTTGGCTGGCCCAGGACAAGCAACACAAAGGGGGCCTGGTGCACACAGGCCAGCAGCAGTTTGCAATAGTGCTGTTTTGTGCCTCACTTTTGTTTGCGTGCTTAGTTTGTACTGGGTTTCTGTTCCTGCAAGGAGTCAACACAGCAGCAGCTCCAGTATGCCGAACCAGCTGTAAAGCAGAGCTATGAGCTTTTCAAATGACATGTTTCTGGCTTGTGTGTTTTTTGAATGTTGTGTGCCAAGTCTGTACTATATAACAGATGTGACAGCCATTCCCTGGATACCGAGTCAAACCCTGTGTATGGCTCAGACCCTGCACTTTGAATTCAAGCATTTTTCCCTGCGTCACAAAACATGTATGTAGGCTGCATCAAACCTTTGCATGGTTTGCAGATATGGGTGGCTGAGCCAGCGGGCCGTGAAGATTTGTGCACACTGGTGTTGGCCTATCTGCAGGGCACCGTTCCCCATCCACCTGTTGACAACACAGTCAATTTCTATCAGGCAGCCAAGACAGCAGCTGTAAGACCCCACACCTTTCACAAACTTTGCTGTGTAAGATTGTCACCAGTGCATTTGAGATCTGCCAAGCATTCTACGTGGCAGCAGCAAGACAGCTGTTGCCCTTGTTTGTGACAAAGCCCACGCCACTTGCTGGTTCACAAGCATGCTTGTTCTGCCTGCAATGCTTTGTGCTGTGGGTGGGAACTGTATAGCGTAACAGCAGCATTGCATCATGTTTTAAGGACCATGTCCCATGGACCATGCAACTAGGCTTGGGGACGGGTGTGATGCTCTCAAAACCATGCATGCAATGTTCCCCTTACAACAGGTTGTCATGGGAAACTTATGTTGCCAGGGTGTTCAAGCACGTACTGCAATCTGTATAACCACTAGCAGCTGTCTCCCTGAATGCATCCCTCATGTTTGTTGACTCTGCATGTACATTCAATGACTGCGACAGTGATTGAGCATCAGCCTGCCTGCCTGCATGCATGCCTGCCTGTCTTTATGTGTGATTCCTGGCATGCAGGACTCAGGGCGTTTGCAGGATGGGGCACATCAAAAGCCCAGTTACAGTCTACGTACCCTGTGTCGTGCCCTGGAGTACTGCCGAACAGCCCTGCCCCTGTACGGCATGCAAAGGGCCCTGCTGGATGGACTCAAGATGGCTTTCATGACTCAGCTGGACCCTGAGTGCGCTCACATCATACGCAACCTGATCAATGTGCACGTCACTGGCTCTGCAAAGCCTTTGAAGGTATGGGTTATCATCTCAGCAGACAAACTGCTTGCTCTTGATTGCAATACAATGCAGTGCCACTGTGCACTTACCAAAACTGAGAAGTGGCTGTCTCAAGCTGCAAGACCTAATATCATCCCACTATTTCATATTGCTGGAAAGTGTACAAGTTGGCGCTGTCAAAAGCAAGAAATCTGTCATCTTGTCATGGCAAGCCTGTTGACGTGCTGAAAGTCGAGTGTAAACCAAAGCTTGTGTGGTTGGTAAGTTTCAGCAGTCATGTCCACATGTGCATGTTTGCAGCATTTATCTGTCCTGTCGTTGACTCTTTCCCAGTCGTGTGCAGACATTGGAATGCTTGGCTTCTCGTTTAACTGATGCCCCCTGGGCAGCCCGGTATAATACTTGGCTTCTCATTAAATTCACGCTGAAAGGCATAGTCTTTTCTTTTGTTTCCTGAATTGATGCCGAAAGACGTAGTCTTTTCTTGTCTTTTCTGCAGACTTTGGAGCGAGCACCTGCAGCACCTTCTGGATCCGGTCATGTGCTGTTTGAGCAGTTCTGGCTGGAGAAGGGGCCAGGCCCTGCGCCTGAGGCTGCTACCACTGATGGTGATGCTCTCAATTCTTACACTGATTGCGTTACCATTCTGTCCTGGAGCGCTGTCTTGCAAGCTATGCAAATGAGCTGCTCCTGATGAAAATTCCTTCCCGCCTTTTCTTGCGGGCACCTTGTCAGTGCACGTTTCAGCTGGGATTCCAAGCATTGATCGCATGCAGATACCCTCTGTCTGCCGGTGTTTCAGACAGTAGCTGTAGTAATCTATGTGTTGATCTCGGGGTCCATGTTTGGCAGCAGCAGGAGCTGTTGAGGTTGCAAGCAATGCAAACTGTTAAGAGTAGGGTGTCGTTGCATCGAATCATAGCGTTTAAAGCTTGCTGGGTTTCCCTATGGAAGTGGCTTTCTGTAGTTCAGGCAGGCCCCGTAGCATGTTAAAAGTATAGGCGCGTCATGGATACATCAGTCCAGGATAGAACTGATCTCCTGTCACTGCTAGTTGACTGATATACGGCCCTTTGCATGTCTGCTGCTGCTGCTCCTGCTGAGAGAGATGTGTGTGTGTTGGTGGTGCAGGCCAGGGCGGGCACTTTGTGATGACTGGCAGTGTAAAGAGCCATTTGCACAACCTAGCCAGGGCAGCTCTCATTGGCCGCTACCCAATCCTGCTACAGGTGACCCCTTGCTCTCCCATTCTTGGCACTCAGTCTTACGTATGCAGCTGCACACAAGATAAGAGTATAGTTGATTGTGTACAAATGACATGTTTTGTTGCATTTCAAGCATTGTTTGAGAGCAAGGTAAAGCTGTGTGAATACAAAAAGCAATGTGTCATGCATAAAACAAAGCAGCTATGATGATCTCATCATACTTGTCCTCCAATACTGAGTACTTCCTGATGCTATCAAAGTATACTGAGCTGCTTTGTCTGCCCTCCAAATGACACACATGCACACTGAAACCTGTCACTAGCCATTACTTTCACTAGGACCCATCATAGACCATGCTGTTAAGTCACAAGCAGTTTTCATGTATTCCGTCCTATTTGAAGAAAATTGGGCAGTATTCAAACACAAACCTTGTGCTTTGCTGTCATGCTTGTCATGTTTGTCATCTGTGTCATGCCGTATGGGCAGTAGCCCAGATCCGTGTCTGCCAATAGCTTGTCAACATGCACACATGCATGCTACCCCTGCAGCCTACACACATACACACGCGCACACATTCACGCACACACTCACATGCACACACTCACATGCACACACTCACACGCACACACGCACACACACATGGTCTCCACCAATGGGACAACAGCAATTTGTCGTGATGGTTACCCAGATACCCTTCACCCCTGCCTTGGCTTACAGGGACCCACCTCCAGCGGCAAGACTTCCCTAGTTGCCTACCTAGCAGCTCAGACAGGACATAAGTTGGTTCGCATCAACAACCACGAGCAGACAGATCTGCAGGAGTACTTGGGCAGCTACATTTCCAATGAGACTGGGCAGCTGGCGTTCAGAGAAGGCGCCTTGGTGCAGGCTGTTCGCCAGGGTCACTGGCTGCTGCTTGATGAGCTCAATCTGGCTCCTTCTCAAGTCGTGGAAGCCTTAAACAGGTGTGCAACTGCACTTTGAGATGTGCAATGGTTACCTTTATAGCTTGCTGTTGTAATACGTGTCTGTCAGGTTCAGTGGCTGCTTGCTGAGTGTATTAGAGTCAATTGCCTGCGTTGAAGCTCCAACAGGCACATGTGAAGAGAGTGTGCCAGCTTGAGCATGCCACTCTGGCTGCTGCTTGGTTCACAGCAGCCACTTCAAGTGGTCAGTGTTGAACACATCGAAACACGTCCATGCACGCAGATGTGTACCTTGGCAAGTGCTTTTGTGCATGTCGCATTCTCAGCAAGCGCAATGTGTTGGACTCCAGGTCAGGTCCTATGCACAGGCTGTCAGCTGGAGCTACCAGGCTGTGAGCTGGTGCTACCACAGCTGTGGTAGCACAGTCCACAGCTGTGGCCACAATGATTGCACCACAACTACATTCCACGTCAATGTGCCTGTGTTTTACAGGCTCCTGGACGACAACAGGCAGCTGTTTGTGCCAGAGCTGCAGGAGACCATCAACCCCCACCCCCACTTCATGCTCTTTGCCACACAAAATCCGCCTGGTAAAGAATCCGCCCTTTTGTGCTTTGTAACAAATGCAACCCCAATGAAAAGCACATGCACAGTGTTGTTGCATGCGTGGATGCAGTGTTCACATAGTAAGGAGCGTCTTTATTGGTGTGCCACCTTCAGACATCCTTTGCATGGGACTGGCCATTTGTGGTGTTGCAATGTCATGAAGCTTTGCGTTTTGTATTATGACAGCAGCAATGTGTTTGCAGGCATGCCACAGTATGCTGTGTTGTTGACTCACGCCTGCATGTGTACCATCATCATTGTCAAAATCAACGCTGTCATCTTGACATTTGGAAAAGCGGAAAACATAAAGTTGATCGGTTTGTTTTTGTGACGTTGCCTTCAAAAAACATACACAGGATCATCTTGACAAATTTTGGTGTGCATGCAGGGCAGTATGGGGGCCGCAAGGTGTTGTCTCGCGCCTTCCGTAGCAGATTCCTCGAGCTGCATGTAGGCGACCTGCCTGACGATGAGCTGGAGTTCATCTTACAGCAGAGATGCGCCTTGGCACCCTCCTATTCCAAGAAGTTGGTGGGGGTAATGCGTGATCTCTATCGCACGCGACAGGTCAGCGCTTGTTCACTTTGCTGAATGGACAGTGGGTTGTGCAGATCCTTTGTGCCTCAGCATCTTTTCTTGCTGCTCCTTTGATAGTGCTTCACTTGCAACATCAGCTGCTACAGCATGATGGCCGACCAACTTGACTTGTACCCACACCGCATGCTGCTTAGGTGTATTGTAGCATCTGGCTTTTCATTGACACTCTGGCAAGACACTTATGCACAGCATAGCAGAAACTAACATGCAGAAGACAGCATTGGCTTGCATGTTCATGCTGGCAGTGCCTGCCTGGCACCATTCCACTATGCCTGCACGGCTAACATGTCACAAATCAATACCGCATGCCATATTTGCATATTTGCTATCATGCATATCATGTGATTCCCACAGGTGTTGCCTTATGCCAGAGCTCCATGTTCTTGACATCACAGGTGAGCAATGTATTTGCTGGGAAGCACGGGTTCATCACCCCCAGGGATCTGTTCAAGTGGGCAGGGCGCGGGGCAGTGGGGTACCCAGAGCTTGCAGAGAATGGGTACCTGCTGCTGGGAGAAAGACTGCGCACCCCTGAAGACCGTGCTATCGTGCGTCACGTCCTGGAAAAGCAGATGAAGGTGCAGCTTGACTTGGAGGGGCTGTATGACCGGGAGGGCAGTGCCCCTTTGCAGCACCTGCAGGCTGCCCTGACTGATGAGAAGAAGAAGGCAAGCGCACATGCAAGTGGTGACAGCCTGACAGGGGTGGTATGGACCCCAAGCATGCGGCGCATGTATACACTTCTGGACAGGTAATGTCATTGCTGTTTGCACAAATGCATTTACATGTGAACACAGTGAATTGCAGATTCATGTCTGTGGGTGGTCAAATTCCTTACTTATAACATGCCAATGCTAAAAAGACAGATCAGTCCTACAGACATGAGCTCAGCATACATTTCTCATCTTATTGTAATTGTTGGCGTCTGTGCTCACTTGTCTTGACTTCAGTGCCAACATGCAGCCACTGCACAAAGGGTACATGCTGTTGATGCTACTCTATGCAGTCATGTTCAGAGCATGAACAGACCGTCTCTGCGTGTTCTCCGCAGCACAATCAAACCAATCACTGTCCCACTGTCACCTGCATAGTGTGAGTTGCACAATCTGCTCCAGGGACATGTCAGGTACTCACATTGGGAAAGTATGTAAGGCAATTACCTCCGCTGCGTATCTTAGGTATACATTGTATAGTCATCCAGTATATTATGTCATCCAGTATATTATGTGAGCTGCAGCATCTGCACAGAGGTGTACACTTGCAGGTGGGTCAATATGCTGATGCGCTGACGGCAAGCAGAAGTGTTTTTGCAAGTCTGCAGGTCATTGATTGCCATTCTTTATTAAAGGGCAAAGGCAAAAGCTTGAGTACATACATACACTTACCGACATACACTTACATACATACACTCACATCAATATACTTACATACATACACTTACATGGTATGTGACGTGCAGGTGTGTGCAGCACAGCGAGCCTGCTCTGCTGGTGGGTGACACCGGCACTGGGAAAACCACGGTGTGTCAGATGCTCACTCTCATGCGGGGCCAGAAACTGCACATCATCAACTGCAACCAACACACAGAGACCTCGGACTTTCTTGGCGGCTTCAGACCCGTCAGGTCTGTCTGTAAACTTATTGTCAGATTGTGCTGCTGCTGAGCCTTGTGACTATATCTGCATCAAGTTCTGGACAGCTTCTTGATTATTTCTGAAAATGCATGGCAGCAGCAATGCATGCTGGCAGGGTTGGTGCATTTTTGTACAGGAGTGCTTGCAAGCATGTTGAACTAACCAATGCAGCAGATGCAGGCTATCTCACTCAAAAGGAGGCATACACACGCAACACCTCGACATTCATACTGGCACCACAGCACTTGACACCCACACTGCCAGCACAGCACTTGACAGGCACGCCAACAGAAAACTTGTTTGACGTTCAGGGACAGGGAGAGGTCCGTTGCTGCCTTCCATGCGGCTCTTCAAGAGCTGCAGAGGTCCTCCCTGCTGCCCCAATGTAACATTCATGTGACAGCCGCAGATGACCTGGCAGGCAGTGACCTTATGAACGTCGCCACTGACGCTGTCACTGCTGTTGGCATGATTGAGAAATACATGGAAGTCAATGCAAGTGGTCACAGCTGGCAAGGTTCGATCACATTCTTCTGAATGAAAGCCCACTGCACCCCACACATGCCATTACTTCCATACTGAGCCTTAGGCTCCCCTTTCTCCCTCATGCGCACCACTTAACACATGATCTCTTTCCTTGTGATCACTCCTTTTATCACATGCAGACTTATCCTCGTTGAGCGTGTACCTTGCAGGGTGTTACTTCTTTGTTTAAATTCTCTTGTCAGAGGTCACTGCCGCCATTCATGGCATTATGGTGGACACTATTGCTGACTCCTTCAAAGTGCATCTGCTTGAGCCAGTGATCCGTACTTGTACATTGCTTGCCTGCTTGCAGCTGAACACAAAAGGCTGCGACAGCTGGTGGGCTCAATGGTAGAAGCTGCAGCTAGTGCACGTGCCCCCTTTGAGTGGGCTGACGGGCCATTGGTGACTGCCATGCGACAGGGCGATATCATTCTGATTGACGAGCTCAACCTTGCTGAAGATGCAGTCTTAGAGCGGCTCAACAGGTCAGCACTCAAGCTGTCGATTGTCACTCATGTAACAAAAGCTTGCAAACCACAGCTTGGACAGCATTGAATGATGCAGCCATGCTACCAACTGACAGATGCATGTGTTGTGGCGTAGGTCTGATAAATGGCATGCATCACTGATCAGCAAGATAGGCAATACAGGTCATTGACAACTGTCTCCGGCTTACGCTGTGTCTAAATCTGATATGTGTATATACACTCGTCATGGTGTATGTAGCCAGGCCATACTTTACATCCGTTCAAGAGTAACAGAGTAGGAAAGACAATGCTCACAACTTGTCTATGTTGGTATGCACTCCTGCGTGTGTCTGTCTGTAGTGTGTTGGAGCCAGGCCGCACTCTGACCCTAGCAGAGAAGGGCGGGGCGGGCGCAGAGGTTATCACAGCAGCCCCAGGTTTCCGCTTGGTGGGGACCATGAATCCTGGTGGGGATTACGGAAAGAAGGAGCTGTCACCGGCACTCAGCAACAGGTTCACGCAGATTTGGGTGCCCTCCATTGAAGATCAGGCAGAACTGGCGGCCATCATCCAGTCTAGAATCACAGGTACAGTAACCATCACTTGCCCTTGCTTGCTATGCTCTGGTCTCTGTTGGTTTGTGATCTGTACTGGGGTCCAAATTGAAGAATGAGACTATTTTGCGTTCTGCATGTCGTGACCTGCCTCCACAGGGTATCACATACATACAAAAGCGCTGTTGAGCGTAAGGCATCAACACCGCCCATGGCAAGCAATGTGCATCTGCGGCATGGACATCAGAGCGTATTCATCAGACTGTCCCTATCTGCTGTTGTAACAAACCAATCAGTCTGACACGTCTTGACATGTTGTTTTTTTGTGCCTACAGATCCTGCAGTGAGACAAGCAATTGCAGACAAGCTGCTGGACTTCTGGACCTTCTACAAAGCCCATGCAGGCGCTGCCAGAACTGGCCTGTCTGTCCGAGACCTGCTTGCCTGGGTAAGCCTTTTGCTGCTGTCTGCCTTCCTGCCTGTGATTGCCCTGCCTCACTGCCGTAACCGCCCTGTACCACTGCCCGTAACC
>JAABUK010012093.1_pt1 | contig 11068 bp, 11 predicted proteins | sample 5559141 | NCBI WGS metagenome assembly JAABUK01 (sample SAMN10711869, study PRJNA513367) | rock metagenome | isolation source: Antarctica rocks | place: Antarctica: Victoria Land, Pudding Butte nord | collected 2016-01-03
TGGGGTCTGGGGTCCGCCGCTCGGGCCGTCCTGCTGGACATGCATCCTATCGATCCCGGGGCGACCGGAGCAAAGCAAAAGTCGCCTCGCCGTCGCGAATGCGCTCGGCGGCCGCGGGCCGGCGGGAATCGTGGCAAATTTCCGACGCATCCGATCCGGCCATCGCGAGCTAGGGTTCTATGAATGAGGAAAGGACCGCCTGCGCCTGGCAACCTGGCCGGCAGGGCGAGTCCCTCGGGAAATCCGCCTTGAAGGCTTCGGGAAGGCCGTTGCCTGGTGTTTCGATGCCGGTTAGGATGATGGATGGAGTCAATGATCTGCCCCCCCCACGCCCCGGCGGGGCGGCTGGCCCCGGATCTCTCCCCGAAGGAGGCCCGCATCGTGTGGTCCAAGTTCCTCCAGCGGCCCGACGGGGGGATGCCCCGCGACCTCCCGGCCTTCGGCGTCAGCGTGGCCTTCCACGCCCTCCTCCTGGTCGTCCTGGGGATCATGGGGATCGCCGCCCGGGCCGAGAACCAGGCCGAGATCGCCAGCCGGATCGTCGACACCACGCTGCCCTCCTTCGATAACACCGAGATCCAGGACGTCGACCAGCCCGACGCCCCCGCCGTGGTCGCCTCGATCGGCTCCAGCGCCCCGGAGTTCAGCGTCATCGCCAAGGACGGGGCCGCCCCCCCCTCGATGACCACCAAGGCCGACGGCGACTCGCCGACGACGATGCTCCTGGCCGCCAACGTCTCGCGACCCGGCGAGATCGCCATCCCCTCGGCCATGTCGATCGCCCAGACCGTCTCGATCAAGGGGAGCGGCGCCGAGCACGTCGGCGGGGTCGAGGGCGCCGTCGACCGCGTGGCGATGGAGCTGCTCAACCGGCTCGAACGCGGCCGGACCCTCGTCGTCTGGGCCTTCGACGCCTCCAACTCCCTCTCGGTCGAGCGCGAGAAGCTCTCCAAGAACATCGAGCAGGTTTACACCCACATCAACGAGCTCGACAAGGACCAGGTCGCCACCGGCGACTCGCTGATGACGATGGTCGTCGCCTTCGGCCAGGGGCGCAAGGCGATGCTCCCCAACCCGACCCACGACACCAGCGCCATCGTCAACGCGATCCGCGACGTGCCGTCGGACACCACGGGCGTCGAGTCGACGTTCCAGACCGTCGCCAACATCGTCAAGACCTGGGGCAAGTTCAAGGACGAGAAGGGCCAGGCCTATCAGACCGTCGTGATCGTCGTCACCGACGAGGTCGGCGACGACGACCAGTTCCTCGAGCCGGCGATCGCCGCGGCGACCTCGGCCAAGGTGCCGATCTACGTCCTCGGCTCGCCGGCGGTCTTCGGCAAGCGCGAGGTCCGGGTCAACTACACCGACCCCAAGACCAAGAAGACGCACTACAACCTCGCCGTCCGCCAGGGGCCCGAGAGCGTCGCCGTGGAGACGATCCACCTCCCCTTCTGGTACGCCGGCGACCAGTACGAGAACCTCGACGCCGGCTTCGGCCCCTACGCCCTGAGCCGCCTGGCCGGGGCGACCAGCGGCATCTACTTCATCACCCGGATGGGGACCAGCCGGCTCAGCTTCGACCCCAACGCGATGCGCGAGTATCGGCCCGATTGGGTCAGCCCCGAGCAGTACGCCAGGAACCTCCAGAAGGACCCGATCCGCGCCGCCGTCAGCCAGGCCTCGCTGATCACCCAGCAGCGCCTCCCCGGCCAGCCGGGATTAACTTTCCCGCCGGCCGACGACCCCGACTTCAAGGAGGCGATGGCCCGCAACCAGGAACTCGTCGCGCGGATCGAGTACACCGTCAACGAGGCCCTCACCCCCGTCACCCAGGCCTCCAAGCTCCGCGACCGCGAGACCTCCCGCCGCTGGCAGGCCCATTACGACCTGATCCGGGGCCGCCTCCTGGCCATGAAGATCCGCTGCGCCGAGTACCAGACCGCCTGCGCCAAGATGAAGAAGGACGCGCCCAAGTTCAAGGACGCCAAGTCCAACGCCTGGCGGCTCGTGCCGACCGAGGAGATCCTCTCCGGCGACAAGGTCGCCCGGGTCGCCAAGGAGACCACGGCCCTGCTCAAGAGGGTCGTCGAGGACCACCCCAACACCCCCTGGGCCCTCCTGGCCCAGCGCGAGCTGAAGGACCCCTTCGGCTTCAAGTGGGCCGAGACCTACGTCAAGCCGCCGCCCCCCCGCAAGGAGGCCGACGCGGCCGAGGCCAAGAAGAAGAAGGAGATGAAGAAAGAGATGCCCAAGGAGCCCGAGATCAAGCTCTAATCCACGAAGCCTAATGCAGACAAGCGTCACAGACTGGTTTTGCTTGGAGAAAAAGTTCACAGCCGATCCATTTCTGGTAAGATCGGCCAGTCAACGCAACACGGAGAACATGATGAGCCTGGAAAACGAAATCGAAAAGCGTCGCAAAGAGACTTACAGCGAAAAATATTCTATGTCCATCGGTGAATTGATAAGCTTATATAAAAATGATGAGCTGGATATTCATCCAAAGTTTCAGAGAATTCTCCGGTGGAATGAGGAGAAAAAATCTGCGCTCATTGAATCAATTCTTTTGAGAATCCCTATTCCGCCTATTTTCGTCGCTCAAGACGATCGGGGACATTGGGATGTGGTGGACGGGGTGCAAAGGCTGGGAACAATCTTTCAGTTCGCAGGAATTCTCAGGGACGAAAAAGGTGAGGTAATTGCGCCGCTTGAATTGAAGGCAACAAAGCTACTTCCGTCGCTTGGTAACAAGCAATTTGAGAACTGGGAAGACCTTAATAGTTCACTGACTCAAACTCAACGTCTCGATTTTCTTCGCTCTAGGCTTGACCTCGAAATTATCTTGAAGGAAAGCGATCCATCCAGTAAATTTGAACTTTTCATGCGACTCAATACTGGCGGAGAGTTGGCTTCTTTACAGGAAGTTCGGAATTGCATTCTCGTTTGGTCAAATGAGGCCCTATATGATTGGATAGACAACATTAGGCAGGATGAGCATTTCGTGAGCTGTACAAGCTTGTCAGAGAGATTGACCCATGAGGGGTATGATTACGAACTCATCATGAGATTTCTCGTTTTCACCAAAATGAAGGAGGAAGAGTTAAAACGGGTGGGCAATATTGGTCAGTTTTTGGACAACAAAACAGTTGAGATAGCTGCTGATTTGGCATATCCAACGAGCGAGTGGGAGAGGATCTTTAAGCGGACTTTTCAATTGCTCGACAACGCGCTGGCTTCGGATAGTTTTCGTCGATTTGAGAGCTCAAAGGACAAATTTCGAGGTAGTTTTCTCATATCCTCATTTGAAGCAGTTGCCTTTGGTTTAGGCTTCAACATCGACAAGGTAGTCGATGTTAGTCCGGAATGGATTGTACAGAAGGTTCGCGAATTATGGGACATAGATGAGTTCCGCAGGTGGTCCGGTATCGGTGTCGCAGCGAGTACAAGAATTTCAAGATCAGTTCCAATCGGACGAAAATTGTTTGAACCTCAATCATGACATATGAACAGTTTAATATTTGGCTTGACGAAGAAATTTCTTGGAGGAGAAAAGAACTAATTGTTTACAGAAAATTAATTGCAAACTCAAATGCCGGTGAGGAGCAGGCTATTTTGCGAGGGGCATTTACGGTTCTATATGCTCATTGGGAAGGATTTATTAAAAAATCAGGTGATAAATATATTGAATATGTGAGAATTCGCAAATTAGACTATGGCCAATTGTCCAAAAATTTTGTTGCCATCGCCGTGAAAAATCTCTTGCAACAGGGAGGGGCTTCACAAAAAATCCACGATCATATTGAGATTATCGATCTTCTTGTTAATAATATAAATACAAGAGCAAAGTTTCCAAAAAAGGAGATTATTGATGCTGAAAGTAATTTGAAAGTCGACGTATTTAAAAATATTATTTTAACACTTGGCTTAGATTATCGTGATGAATATTCAGTTGCAGAGAAACCGATAATTGAGCGAATGCTTGATATACGAAACCATATTGCACATGGATCATTTCGTATTATAGATCGTGTAGAATATGATCAAATATACAAGTCCATTGATGATTTGCTTATTTTGTTTCGTAACGAAATCGGCAATGCTGCCCTGTTGCAAAAATACAGAAGCGCTTGAGTGCTAGAAGCTCACCTCCATTACTGGCAGTTCAATCGCCCGGCCCTGGGAATCTGACCGGGGTTCGTGCTAGGCTGATGGAGTCGGAGGGCACGCGACCCGGGCCCCCGCATCCTCGCGAGCGTCTCGCTCGAAGCCCAAGCCCGGACCCTGGCGAAGACGTCAGCCTGCTTCGGATCGACAAAGCGGCCGGCCCCCCGGCCCCTTCGGCATTGGGGACGAAGCGTCATGGACCTGCCCGCACCGGTTCCGCCTTCGAGCGACGGGGGCTTCGGCCTGGCCAGCTCGCGCCTGGAGTTCGCCGACGAGCCCGAAGTCGCCTCCGCCGAGGAAGCCGGCCTGGACCCGGCCGCGCCTCGGGCCACGCCCGAGCCCCAGGCCACCGCCCCGGCCGACCCCGACCCCGCGCCCGTCCCCGCCGAGGCCGGGCCCGCCCCCGCCGAGGCGAAGCCCGAGGGCCCGGCCGGGCCCAAGCTCCGGCGCAAGGTCCGGGTCGTCCGCCGCCGGTCCGACGCCCCCGCCTGGGTGGTCTCGGCCCTGATCCACGTCGGCATCCTCGGCGGCCTGGCCGCCGTCGCCACCACCTCCGGCGAGATCATCAAGCGCCTGCCGAGCCTCGATTCGGCCCTCGTGGCCAACCCCGGCTCGGCCGAGGAGCTGACCAAGATCTACGCCGACCCCACCGAGGTCCGCAGCGACGAGGCCGTCGGCGACACCAGCGCCACGATGCTCGGCCCCTCCGGCGGCTTCTCCTCCAGCGCCGGGCCCGCCCCCTCCAGCACCCCGGCCGTCGCCAGGGCCGGCCGGCCGGTCAACGAGCGGACCAGCCTGCCGAACATCCCGACCATCGCCATGCCCTCGGCCCTGGCCTCGACCGCCGTGAGGCTCAACCGCGACCTCGGCGGCGGCGGCCTCGTCGGCGGGACCGTCGACTTCGGCGCGGGGGACGTCGGCGTGGCCCTCGACCAGATCGCCCGCGAGATCCTCCGCCACCTGACCCGCCACAAGGTCACCGTCGTCTGGCTCTTCGACGAGTCCGAGAGCATGAAGGACGACCAGAAGGAGATCCGGGTCAAGTTCAACCGCGTCGTCAACGAGCTGAAGATCAACCAGCCCGACGACCTCCCCCAGGCCAAGGGGAAGAAGGCCCGCTCCAACGCCCCGCCCCTGACCCACGCCATCGTCGGCTTCGGCGACGACATCCACTACAACCAGGAGAAGCCGACGACCGACATCGAGCAGATCGGCCGGGCGATCGACCGCCTGCCGATCGACTCGACCGGCAAGGAGAACACCATGTCGGCCGTCGGCAAGGTGATCCAGCATTACAACGGGCTGATCAGCGAGGACCGCAAGCTCCTGATCGTGCTGGTGACCGACGAGTCCGGCGACGACGGCGACCTCGTCGAGGAGGCCCGCCAGCTCGCCGTCAGCCGCGACGTGCCGATCTACATCATCGGCCGCCAGTCGCTCTTCGGCACCGGCAATCTCACCATCGAGTACCACGACCCCGTCACCAAGGACGTCTTCTGGGTCGGGATCCGCCGAGGCCCCGAGACCGCCGACCTCGAGGCCCTCCAGTACGACGGCCTGCACAACCGCTGGGACGAGCTCCCCTCCGGCTTCGCCCCTTACGAGCTCGCTCGCCTGGCCAAGGACAGCGGCGGGATCTACTTCCTCCTGCCGAGCGAGGAGGGCCTGCGGATCAAGAAGCGCGAGAAGGCGTATTCGATCGAGACCCTCAAGGAATACATCCCCGACTACGAGAGCCGCGCCCAGTACCTGGAGCGCCGCGAGAAGTCGGAGTTCCGCCGGACCCTCTTCGCCATCATCCAGGAGACGCGGAACTACCCCTTTCGCCACCGCTTCCCGGTCTTCCCCGACCAGCTCCTGCCCGCGATCGCCGAGCAGATCCCGATCGTGACCGAGCGGCTCAACGCCCTGATCGCCATCGAGAAGCGGCTCCGCCAGCTGGAGAAGCTCCGCAACCGCGAGCCCGAGAAGCGCTGGCAGGCCGCGTATGACCTGATGCTCGCCCAGGTCGTCGCCTACCAGATCAAGGCCTACGAGTACCGGGCGAACCTCCAGGAGATGGCCAAGAAGCCCCCGGTCCCCAAGCAGATGCCCGGCCCCGAGCTGTTCGTCGAGTGGAGCCTGGACCACTCCCACGACCGCAAGGCCCCCAAGGAGAACACCGAAAAGCCCTACGCCGAGGCGACCCGGCTGTTCGAAGAAGTCATCAAACGCCACCCCAACACCCCCTGGGCCGACCTCGCCCAGGACGAGATCCGCCGGGGCTTCAGCGTCCAGCGCAACGAGTGGCACCACAAGCACAGCACCCGCTACGAGGAACGGGCCAAGCTCGTCCCCAAATTCTGAGGGCAAAACCGATGGGACAGGAGCGGATCGAGGTCAACCCGGCCATCCTGGTCGGCAAGCCGGTCATCAAGGGGACCCGCCTGGCGGTCGAGTTCCTCCTTGAACTGATCGCCGAAGGCTGGTCCACCGATGAGATCCTGCGCAACTATCCGCAACTGACCGTCGACGACCTCCGGGCTGCTACGAGGAACGGGCCAAGCTTTCCCCCAAATTCCGACGACTCCCGGCAAGCTGGCTCGAACCCACTGGAGATTCCCGAGGGATGACCAGGCCATTCCCGACGACCTGGACCCTCGCGATTCGGGTCCTCATCGGGGCCGAATCCCTCCTCGTCGCCCTCGCCCTGATGGACTTGGCCGTGAACCATCGGCGCGTCGTCCGGTTTCGAGCGGCATGGGCCTACGACGAGCAGGATCGTGTCTGCGGGTCCCTGGCGCGGGCCTACGTCCGAGAGGCCGCGATCGAGCGGATGGAGGCCGAACGATGGCCGGTCGATTCGGCACGGCGGGACGAGTTCCTCCATGCGGCTGAGATCGATTTACTTCTAAGAATGGATGTGTTGCGAATCGGCCGCGAGGCTCGAGACATGGCGAGCCGGCTGCGCGGCCTGGCCAGATCGTCGGATTGACGACCTCCCTGGCGCCGATCCGTTCGAAGGGGAAAATTGATGGACCTGAACGCCGTCTTCCTGAAAGTGCCCGAAGGGTACGTCGCTTTCGTCGAGGAGCTTCCCGGCGCCAACACCCAGGCCCCGACCCTGGAAGAAGCCCGCGAGGACCTCAAGGAGGCCGTCGCGATGGTCCTGGAGGCCAACCGCGAGCACGCCCGAAAATTCCTGGGCGATCAGGTCGTGACCAGGGAACCGTTCGCGTCGACGGCATGAAGCGACACGACCTGATCCGACACCTGACCTTGCAGGGCTGCCTGCTCCTCCGCGAAGGCCGCAGGCACAGCCTCTACCAGAATCCGGCGAACGGGCTGGTCTCGGCCGTCCCCCGCCATGCCGAGATCAACGATTTCCTGGTCCGCAAGATCTGCCGGGACCTGGAGATCTCGGGGCCCTGACCTTGCCGCCACTCGACGCCCCCGCCGAAGCCCGTCGCCTGATCGAGCAAGCCCGGCTCGACCGGCTCCGCACGCCCGCCGAGCGCAACAAGCTCGGCCAGTTCGCCACCCCGCCCGCGCTGGCTCGGGCCATCGCCGAGCACGCCGCCGGGCTCCGGAGGGGGAGGGGGGATCGCGGCCCCGCCCGTTTCCTCGACCCCTCGCTCGGCACCGGCGCGTTCTTCGAGGCGATCCGCCGGGCCTTGCCGATCGGTCGGGCCGTCGGGGTCGAGATCGACCCCGCCTTCGCCTCGGCCGCGCGGGGGCTCTGGGGCGAACAGGGGCTCGAAGTGGTCGAGGGCGACTTCACCGCGCTGGAGCCCCCGCCGGCGGTCCGGCGGTTCGACCTGATCCTGGCCAACCCCCCTTACGTCCGCCACCACCACCTCGGCCTCGACGCCAAGGACCGCCTCGGCCGGGCGACCGAGCGACGGGTCGGGGCCCGGCCGAGCGGCCTGGCGGGGCTCTATGCGTACTTCCTCCTGCTGGCCGACGCCTGGCTCGCCGACGGCGGCCTGGCCCTCTGGCTCGTGCCGTCGGAGTTCCTCGACGTCGCCTACGGCCAGGCCCTCCGCGACTACCTGGCCGAGCGGGTGACGCTCCTTCATATCCACCGATTCCGCCCGGACGACGCCCAGTTCGACGACGCGCTCGTCACCTCGGCCGTCGTCGCCTTCGCCAAGGCCCCGCCCGCCCCGTCGCATCGGGCGTTGATGACCTTCGGCGGGCCGCTCGACGCGCCCGACGCCTCGGTATCGGTCCCCCTGGCGACGCTCCGAGGCTCGCGGAAGTGGTCGAGGTTCCCGGGCGACGCCGCTTCGAGGGCCACCGGGCCGACCCTCGGCGACCTCTTCGCGATCAAGCGCGGGCTCGTCACCGGGGCGAACGCCTTCTTCATCCGGCCCCTGGCCGAGGCCCAGGCCCTCGGCCTGCCCGAACACTGCCTCAGGCCGATCCTGCCGGGCCCCCGCCACCTCGCCGGAGACCTGATCGAGGCCGGCCCCGACGGCTCGCCGAGCTTGCCCAACCCCTTGGTCCTCGTCGACTGCGACCGGCCCGAGGCCGAGGTCCGACGCGACTTCCCCGCGCTGGCGGCCTACCTCGACCGTGGGCGGGCCCTGGGGCTCGACGCGGGGTATCTCACCAGCCGCCGGACGCCCTGGTATGCCCAGGAGAGGCGCGAGCCCGCCCCGTTCCTCTGCTCGTACATGGCCCGCCCTCGCCCCGACGCGCCGCCGTTCCGGTTCTTCCGCAACCTATCCAGGGCCACCGCCGCGAACGTCTATCTCTTGCTCTATCCCAGGCCGACTTTGAGGGAACGCCTCGAAGCCGACCCCAGCCTTTGGGCCGTCGTCTTCGAACGGCTCAAGGCGATCCCCGCCCGCCACCTCATCGGCGAGGGGCGCGTCTACGGCGGAGGCCTCCACAAGATCGAGCCCAGGGAACTCGCCGCCCTGCCGATCGCCGGCCTCGGGCTCGACCACCCATAGGACAGGACGAGTGGAAAAGGGGTCAGAGTGGAAAAGGGGTCAGGAACCGATTCCGTCAAAAGGTTCCTAACCCCTTTGTCTCGCCAGTTTTCTTTTAGCCTTTGTTATCCGCCTTCAAAATCGATAGCACTTGGCGTTTGTCGGCCAATCAGCCCAAAGTTCGCCGACGTATCCCGCGGATAATCACTGAATAGCCAACGTCAGGCCTGTGATCGTTGCGCTTTTCATCACCGCAACGTACTGACCACCGACCATCTGCATCTGGTAGACGGTCACTTTGATTGAGACCCCCGTCGCTGCACGCCTGCTGATTTCGGCGGTGCTGTAGTCGTAAGTCCCGTCGGCTTTGTTAACCACCTGACAGGTCGTGATGGTCTCGTAATTCGTGAAACCACCGTTTCCGTCATCCCCCAGCACCTTTACGGAGCTGAAAGACCATCCATCAGTAACCGTGAACTTCACCGTTTGCGATAGTTGTGAGCCAGTGAAGGTGACAGTATCTCCGGTCGACGGATTGTTGATGGTAACCTCGCCGGCTGCCCTGGCGAGAGTCGTCGTCGCGCAGACCATGGCCAAGATGAGCAGACCATACCGGGCGAGGGAGGCAAGCGGCGAGAAGTGGGTGAGTCGCATCGATGCATCTCCCTTGTCGCGAACAATACCGATCTTGGAAGTCTAGACAGCAAACATTTGCTGTAAAAACATTCAAATCAATCTATTTTAAGTATCACATTTAATACTCAAATGAATCGTTTCCCGCCCTCGTTCCGAAAGCCTGCCAGATCGGCTGCCCGACGGCATCGCGGAAGAAATGGACACTCCCATCCATCGCCAGGGTGTTCGACCCGCCCGCATGGTAGCTCCCCGCCGTGAAGGCTGAATTGTCGGGTGTTAAGAGCGAACAGGACGGATTGTTCGGCGTGAGAGAGTGGTTGTACTGGGAGAATCCGAGGCCGGCGCTGAGCCAGAACAGCCCCTTTTCCGGCTGGATCAATTGCGACGAATAGGGGTCGATGCCCTTGCAGGCCCGCTCGAAATTCTGGTAGTCCGACAAGTTCGAGGACAGTTGCAGTAGGAAGGTGGCGCCGAGTCGGTCTATCCTGCTGCGATCGCCGTTCCCCGCCCTCCATTCGGAGACCTCGGCGGTGTAGGACAGCCCGTCGTTGATATCGCGAGCCGACAGCTTTTTCTGGATGACCACACCTTGGTCCGAGTTCCCGTATGTCCCGGCGTTCCCCGCGTATGTAGTCCGGTCGTACTGACCACGGACGCCTCCAGGCTCCGACGGACAGACGAACATGGATGGCATATTGAGGGAAAACGTAGTATTTGATGCGGTGAGAATACTTGCTTCTTGTCGATCGGTGACATTTATCGCGTTGAACAAATTGCCGTTTTCCACGAATCTCAGGATTTGATACAGGAAGGACGCGTCACCTACGGGCGACCCGGCGGAATTCGGAAAAGTCCCCAGGGTATCCGCGTGCAACTGGATGGCCAGGCCCATTTGCTTCAGGTTGTTGATGCACTTGACCCTTCTGGCGGCCTCTCTCGCCGCCCCGACAGCTGGGAGCAATAACGCTATGATCAGGCCGATTATGGAGATGACGACAAGCAACTCGATCAGTGTAAAAGCGGTACGCCTAGGCGCGATAGTCATGATTCGGCCTCCTCTGCCGAGAATCGATTATTAGCCTAAAAAACCACAGCGCAAAAGTGGATCAGAGTAGAATGGCACTAAGTTAAAGATAAGTCCAGCCGAACGAAGGGCTTGAGAAGAAAAGGGCCTCCCGGCACGATGGCGTTGCTTGACGACCCCATCGGACCAGGAGGCACCCTGATGCATCACCGGATTGATACCATCCTCAAACAACTCCGGCAAGACGTCGCCCGCCGCATCGACCCCGATTCGATCCGGTCCGCGTCCCGCAAGGCCGGACACTCCTGGCGTCATCGCGTCC
>JAABUK010012095.1_pt1 | contig 11064 bp, 9 predicted proteins | sample 5559141 | NCBI WGS metagenome assembly JAABUK01 (sample SAMN10711869, study PRJNA513367) | rock metagenome | isolation source: Antarctica rocks | place: Antarctica: Victoria Land, Pudding Butte nord | collected 2016-01-03
ATGTCGGAGGACGCGATCACGACGGCCGCTCCGCCGGCGGCCAGCTCGCCGATCAGGCGATACACCTCGACCTTCGCGCCCACGTCAATGCCGCGGGTCGGCTCGTCGAGCAGGAAGACGCGCGGCTGCACCTGGAGCGCCCGGGCGAGCACCACCTTCTGCTGGTTGCCGCCCGATAGCCCCTGAACGGGCCGGGCGATGCCCGGCGCGCGTATCCGCAGCGCCTCGATGGCCCGGCGCGCCGCGGCGTTCACCCGCCGGCCCGACATGAAGGTGCGCCCCCACGCGAGCCGGCCGAGGGTGGACAGCGCCACGTTGTCGCGCAGCGAGAAGGCCAGGATCAGCCCCTCCGCCTTGCGGTCCTCCGGCACGAAGGCGATCCCCGCCGCCATCGCCCGGCGCGGTCCCGGTCCGGCCACGGCGCATCCCGCCACGCGGACCCGTCCGGCGGCGCCGGGCAGCGCCCCGAACACCGCCTTGAGCACCTCCGTCCGCCCCGCGCCCATGAGGCCGCCCAGCCCCACGATCTCGCCCGCGCGCACCGTGAAGCCGACATCCCGCACCCGCCCCGGCACCGAGACCCCCTCGACTTCGAGCAGCGCCGGGCCGATCGGCACGTCCGCCTTGGGGAACATGGCCGCGATCGGACGATCAACCATGGCCTGCACCAGCGCGTCCCTCGTCCAGTCCGCCGACGCGCGGGTTTCGACGGCCCGCCCGTCGCGCAGCACGGCCACGCGGTCGCAAATGGCGAACACCTCCTCAAGGTGGTGGCTGATGAACACGATCCCGACGTCGTCCGCCTTCAGCGCGGCGACCGTGCGGAACAGGATGCGGACTTCGGCCTCGGACAGCGGCGCCGTCGGCTCGTCCATGACGATCACGCGCGCCCGGCGCGATAGGGCGCGGGCGATCTCCACGAGCTGCCGCGCGCCGATGCCAAGGCTGCCGACCAGGCGCCAGGGCGGCAGGTCCAGCCCGACGCGCGCCAGCAGCGCCCGCGCATCCCGGTCCCGCCGCCCCCGGTGCACGAAGCCGAGCGGCCCCCGGGGCAAGTTCCCCAGGAACAGGTTGTCGGCAATCGAGCGGTCCGGGACCAGGCTCAGCTCCTGGTGGATCACGACCACTCCGGCGTCGAGCGCGTCGCGCGGACGGCGGGGCGCGAAAGGTTGGCCGTCGAGCAGGATCGCGCCTGCGTCCGGCGCATAGACGCCGGCCAGGATCGTCATCAGCGTGCTCTTGCCGGCCCCGTTCTCGCCCACGAGGCCGAGCACCTCGCCCCGGCCAAGTGCAAGGTCCACCCTGTCCAGCGCCTGCACACCTGGAAAACCCTTGGAGATCGCGCGCATCTCCAACAGGGATGCCATCCGCGTGCCTTCCTGGCGCTGCCGCGGCTCAGCGGCGTGCGACCTCCTCGCTCCACAGGCCGTACTTTTGCACTTCGGGGCTGCCGATGTTGTCCTTGGTGATGAGGATATGCGGCCAGAACTGGTGCTTGGGGATGTTCTTGTCGCCGCGCAGATACTGGTCCACGTAGGCGACGGACTGCGCGGCCATGGTGAGCGGGTTCTGGGACAGGGTCGCGTCCATCTGCCCGTCACGGATGGCGGCCAGCGCCTGGGCGGTGCCGTCAATGCCGATGACGACGATGTGGCCCGCATCTCCGGCCGGGCGGAAGCGGTTGGCCTGCTTGATGGCGCGGATGGCGCCAACCGCGTTGTCGTCGTTGCCGTTGAACACGGCGTCCACCTGGGCGTTCGCCGCGAGGAGCTGGGTCATGATGTTGAAGGCCTTGGCGGGGTCGAAGTCCGCCGCCTGGCGCGCGATCAGCTTGAGGCCGGGGTTGGCCTGCTGCAGCTTGGCGAACTGTTCGGCAAAGCCCTTCTCGCGCCCGTCGCCCGCCGTGGTGCCGAGCAGCCCCTGCAGGTCCACGACGTTGCCGCGCATCTCGCCGTAGCGCTGCTTGAGCTGCTGGGCGATGAAGTCCGCCCCTTCGCGCCCAAGCGCCTCGTTGTCGGTTTCCAGGAAGTTGACCTGGCACTCCCCGCATGCCGCGCCGCGGTCGAGGGTGAAGACCGGGATGCCCTTCCGGTTCGCCTGGCGCACCACGGGCACGATCGCGTCGGCGCTGATCGGGTTGAGGATCAGGGCCGAGACGCCCTGGTTGATGAGGTCAAGCGTCTGGTTCGCCTGGGTGGCGGCGTCGCCGTTGGCGCTCGTGTTGATGAGCTTGAGGTCGGGGTGCGCCTTGATGCCGTCCTGTACGCCTCGCGTCATGCCCTGGAAGAACGGGTTGGCGAGCGTCGCGACGCTATAGCCAATCGTGCGCGTCTCCGCCCAGGCGGGGCCGAACCAGGCGGTAAGGAAGAGTGCAGCGGCAACGCCGCCACGTATGAGACGAACGACCATGTTTTCCCCCTGCCCCGGCCGCTGTGCGTGGCCTTTTGTTGGCAGTTCAAGGCTATGTGCCGCGTGCCGACACGTCAACCGGAACGCCTCAGGCCGGTGGTAGGACACGACCGCGATCATCCCATCCTGCGGCACACAGGGCGCCAGCAGGCGGGCGGCGACCTGGCGGAGTTGCCGGCTGAGATCAGGCAAGCTCCATCGCGGCCCGGCAGCAGGGCGCTCGGGGCGTTACAGCCTGATCCTGATGGGGCTGGAGTTCAGCCGGCAGCTCATCGTCCGCTGCGGCATCATCCCGCTGGCCGTGGCAGCCGGCCAGACCCGCAAGGCGCGCCGATGGGCCACCCGCGGCTCGGCGCTGCCGGAGGCGCCGGACATGACGCTGGATGGCAGCGGCCCCTAAGCGCACGCTGACCCTGTCCTGCACCGCGGCCGCATCCCGCGGCACGAACCGGCTTGAGGTATCCATGAAGACGATCAAAGGCCCGGCCATCTTCCTCGCTCAGTTCGCAGGCGATCCGGCGCCCTACGGCACCCTGGCGGGAATCGCGCGCTGGGCGGCGGGGCATGGCTACAATGGCGTGCAGGTTCCAAGCTGGACGTCCGGCTGTTCGACCTGGCCAAGGCTGCCGGCAGCAAGGACTACTGCGACGAGGTGCGCGGCACGCTCGCCGGCGCCGGGGTCGAGCTGACGGAGCTGTCCATGCACCTGCAAGACCAGGTCGTCGCCGTCCACCCGGCTTACAACCTGGCCCTCGACGGCGTTGCCGCCCCAGGTGTGCGGGGCGACCCGAAGGTGTGGCAAGCATGGGCGGTGGACCAGATGATGCTCGCGGCCAAGGCGTCGCGGAACCTGGGCCTGACCGCGCACGCGACCTTTTCGGGCGCGCTCGCATGGCCCTATGCCTAGCCGTGGCCCCGACGCCCGGCCGGCCTGATCGAGGCGGCCTTCGACGAGTTGGCCCAGTGCTGGACGCCAATCCTCGACGCCTTCGACGACGCCGGAGTGGACGTTTGCTACGAGATACATCACGGCGAGGACCTGTTCGACAGCGTGACGTTCGAGATGTTCCTGGACCGCGTGAAGGGGCACCGGCGCTGCAGCATCCTCTGCGACCCCAGCCACTTCGTGCTGCAGCAGCTCGACTACCTGGCGTTCATAGACGTCTATCACCAGCGCATCCGCATGTTTCACGCCAAGGACGCCGAGTTCAACTCGACGGGCCGGCAAGGCGTCTATTCCGGCTACCAGCCTGGGCGCGGCGCGCCGGACGGTTCCGGTCGCTGGGCGACGGTCAGATGGAATTCGGCGCGGTGTTCTCGAAGCTCAGCCAGCACGGCTACGACGGCTGGGCGGTGCTGGAGTGGGACTGCTGCATCAAGGACAGCGAGCAGGGTGCGGCCGAGGGCACGCCGTTCATCGCCGGCCACATCATCAACGTCGCCCCCCGTGCCTTCGACGACTTCGCCGCAAGTGGGGTTGACGACGCGGCCAACCGCGCCACGCTGGGGGTCGGCCAAGGCCGATGCCCGCGGATCGCGTGGGCCAGCCGCGTGCGCCCCGACACCAACCGTGCGCGTTCGCTGGCCAGCAGCGCGGCCTGTTGTGCCATGGTCCTCACCGGCACGAAGCGCATGGCCGGGCGGCTCATCGCCTCGCACAGAGCCTCGGCGTCGGCCGCGTCGTTCCTGCCGCGCTTGACATACGGCCTGGCCAGCTGCGGCACGGTCAGGCGCACCTCATGGCCCATCGCAGACAGCGTGCGCGCCCAAGGGTGCGCCCAGGGATGCGCCCAGGGATGCGCCGACCCGCACGCCTCGATGCCGATCACCACAGGCGGCATCGCCTTGAACAAAGCCATCATGGCGTCGCGGCTGAGCTTCTTGCGCACGCACGAACGCTCAGAGGCATCCACGCCATGACCCTGGAAAACGCGCTTGGACGTGTCCATGCCAATGACGTGTCCATGCCAATACGGATAGGAGGCTCGACGGGCAGCCTCCTCTGATGAACCTGCAACCTCATCACGGCACATAGATGCCGGGCGGAGGCCGTCCACACCAACAGGGCCGCCAGCACGGTGCTTGCTGGCTCTGGATTGCCGCGCCGCGAGGGCGGCTCGCAATGACGGTGCAGTTGCGTAAGGGTCAGGGCAGATGGCCGTTGGTATAACTGGACCAGACTATGTAGATTTCCGGCCTGCGCGGCACAGGCAGTGGCGCCATGCCTTGACGTGTTCTGGAGATGCCGATGCTGCGCACGGTGTCCCTACTACCCCTCCTTGCCGCGGGCGTGCTCGGTGCCGCATGAGCCTGGGCCGCATTGGAAGCCGACCCGACACCGGCGCCCTAGCTGTCCGCACCTGTTAGGGAGTGGCGATTTAGGCTGCAAATTGCAGTCGGGAGCGCAAGAGGCCTGCTGGCCGGGTGCATGATCTGCCTCCTTAGCGGGTCGGTCTCCGAATTCCACTTGCGGCGCTCGTCGGATGCAGCGTCTTTCCGGCTGGAAGCGGCGCCGGCGCATTCCGACGCTGCGGCTGCCTGATCCGGCGGAGGCAGGTCCACCTTTGGCCGTGCGGCCGGCATCGGAACTCTGGACTGTGGGTTGCCGTGCAGCCGGCGCCGTAGCCGCGCCGAAGCGATCCGCCACTCGCCCTGACACTGGCCGGACCCGCCGCCACTCCGGTACGGCGCGATACCTGGAGCTTCCTGCGGCCTTGCGCCGGCGCTTTCATCCGGCGATGTTGCTGCGATGCACAGCTACACTCCGAAGTATCCCATCATGGCGCCATCGGCATGAGCATCCACGCCGCCCTCATGCACCGGACAAGCTACCGCTACGACCGCCCGGTGAAGCTCGGCCCACAGACTATACGTCTGCGCCCTGCACCGCAGACCCGGACGCCGATCCTATCCTACTCGCTGACGGTGAAGCCCGAGCCGCACTTCATCAACTGGCAGCAGGACCCGCAGGGCAACTTCCTGGCACGCGTGGTCTTCCCCGAGCGGGTGACGCACTTCGAAGTGACGGTTGACCTCGTGGCCGACATGGCGACGATCAACCCGTTCGGCTTTTTCCTGGAGCCGGAGGCAGAGGAGTGGCCGTTCACCTACGACGAGACGCTGGCGGAGGAGCTGGCGCCGTTCCGTCGCACTGTCCCGCCTGGCCCACTGCTGGCGCATCTGCTGGCGGAGGTGCCTCGGCACAAGCGCCGCACGATTGACATGCTGGTGGACCTGAACCGCCGGGTGCAGGAGCGTGTGGGCTACATCGTCCGCATGGAACCCGGCGTATGGGACCCCGAGCATACCCTGGCCGAGGCGAGGGGGTCCTGCCGCGACAGCGCCTGGCTGCTGGTCCATGCCTTGCGGAACCTGGGATACGCCGCTCGCTTCGTGTCGGGCTACCTGATCCAGTTGGCGCCGGATGTAAAGCCGCTGACCGGCCCGGAAGGCCCCACCAGTGACTTCACCGACCTGCACGCCTGGGCCGAGGCCTACCTGCCCGGCGCCGGCTGGATCGGGCTCGACGCCACCTCCGGCCTGATGGCCGGCGAGGGCCACATCCCGCTGGCCGCCAGTCCCGACCCAACCAGCGCCTCGCCGATCAGCGGTATGCTGGAGCCGGCGGAGACGGTGTTCGACGTGGAGATGCAGGTCACGCGCGTGAACGAGGTGCCGCGCGTCACCAAGCCCTACACGGACGCGCAATGGGCTGCGATCCTGACCGCGGGCGCCGAGGTGGACCATGCGCTGAACGCCGGCGACCTGCGCCTGACCATGGGCGGGGAGCCGACCTTCGTGTCCGTCAGCGATGCGGAAGGCGCGGAGTGGACCGTGGACGCCCTCGGCCCCACCAAGCGGCGGGAAGCAGGCAAGCTGATGGGGCGGCTGATCCCGCTCTGGGCGCCTGGCGCCGTCGTGCAGTATGGCGCGGGCAAGCACTACCCCGGCGAGCAAACCCCTCGCTGGGCGCTGAACGCCACCTGGCGCCCGGACGGCGAACCTGTCTGGTCCGACCAGGCGCTGATGGCCGACCCGGATGGGGACAAGGGCGACGCCGATGCGGCCATGGCGCATGGCTTTGCACTGGCATTGGCCGAGCGGCTGCACGTGGACCCCGCCGCCGTGCTGCACGCCTATGAGGACCAGCCCTTCTACCTGATGCGCGAAGCCCGGATGCCGGCCAACCTGGTCGCCGAGGCTGCGCAGTCCCGCGACCCGCTGGAGCGCGCCCGCATCATCCGTGTGTTCTCCCAAGGACTGGACCAACCCGTCGCCAGCCTGCTGCCGCTGCGCCGGGGCGGCCGGCGAGGGGCGCGCCAGTGGCAGACCGAGCGGTGGGAGATGCGGGAAGGCAAGCTGTTCCTGGTGCCCGGCGACTCCTCCGCCGGGCTGCGCCTGCCGCTGCACAGCCTGCCCTGGGTGGACCCGACCGAGATCGAGGACGAGCCCGAGCCGGACCCCTTCGAGGACCAGGGGCCGCTGCCGGACCGGGCGGCGCTATTGGCTAAGACCGGCAACGGACGGCCGGGCCGGGGCATACGCACGGCGATGACGGTGCAGGCGCGCGACGGACAGCTTTACATCTACCTGCCGCCGCTGACCTCCGCCGAGGACTGGCTGTCCCTGGTCGCCGCCATCGAGTTGACCGCGAAGGAGCAGGGCCGGCCCGTCGTACTGGAAGGCTACAAGGCGCCGTATGACCGGCGGGTTCAGGGCTTCTCCATCACCCCCGACCCCGGCGTGATCGAGGTCAATATCCACCCGGCGCAAAGCTGGGACGATCTGGTGCGCCGCACCGAGCGGCTTTACGAGGAGGCCAGGCACGTCGGCCTGACCGCCGAGAAGTTCATGCTGGATGGACGCCATGTCGGCACAGGCGGCGGCAACCACGTCGTGATGGGCGCCATGACGCCGGAGGACAGCCCATTCCTGCGCCGCCCGGACCTACTGAAGTCCCTGCTGGGGTTCTGGCACAACCACCCCAGCGCGTCGTATCTGTTCAGCGGGCTGTTCATCGGCCCGATGAGCCAGCATCCCCGCATAGACGAGGCGCGCCAGGACGCAGTGCGCGAGCTGGAGATCGCCTTCCGCGGCATCCGGCCAGGCCACGAGCCGCCGCCGTGGCAGGTGGACCGCATGCTGCGCAACATCCTGACCGACATGACCGGCAACACCCACCGGACCGAGTTCTGCATTGACAAGCTCTACTCGCCGGACAGCCCGAGCGGGCGCCTGGGCCTGGTGGAGTTCCGCGCCTTCGAGATGCCGCCGCACGCCCGGATGTCGGCGGCGCAGATGCTGCTGATGCGGGCTGCGGTAGCTGCGTTCTGGAAGACGCCGTATGAGCGGCGCCTGGTACGCTGGGGCACCCGCGTGCATGACGACTTCCTGCTGCCGCACTTCGTTTGGCAGGATTTGCAGGATGCGGTGGAGGAGCTGTCGTCCTACGGCACCAAGCTGGATCAGGAGTGGTTCCGTCCGCACTACGAGTTCCGCTTCCCCGTCATGGGCGAAATCGCTGTGCATGGCGCCACGGTGGAGCTTCGTCATGCCCTGGAACCCTGGCACGCCCTGAGGGAGACCGCGGGCGTCGGCGGCACCGTGCGCTTCGTGGACAGCTCGGTCGAACGGGTGCAGGCACGGGTGACGGGCTGGGAGGTGGAGCGCTTCGTGCTGGCCTGCAACGGCATCGCAGTGCCGCTGGCGCCGACCGGCGTGGAGGGCGAGTTCGTGGCCGGCGTGCGCTTCAAGGCGTGGGACCCGGCGGGGTCGCTGCATCCCACCATCCGGGCGCAGGTGCCACTGGTGTTCGACGTTTACGATCGCTGGACCGGGCGCTCGCTGGGCGGCATGACGCACCATGTCGCGCACCCCGGCGGCCGCGCGTACGACACATTCCCCGTCAACGCCAACGAAGCCGAGGCCAGGCGCCGCGCCCGGTTCGAGCCGAGCGGCCACACGCCGGGATCAATGGCGGAGCCGCCGGTCAGCATCTCGCCGGAGCATCCGCGCACGCTGGACCTGCGCGCAGCCGGATGATGGAGGCCGTCGCGATCCCCGGCCTGGCGCCGGGGACGATGCACACGCTGCCGGTTTGGCGCTTCGGCGTCCCCGGGGCGCATCCGAAGATATACGTGCAGGCCGGGCTGCATGCCGACGAGGTGCCGGGGATGCTAGCGGCGCAGCATCTGCTCGGCTTGCTGCAAGCCCATGCCGAAGCCGGGCGCATCCAGGGCGAGGTCATCGTCGTGCCGATGGCCAACCCCATCGGCTTGCAGCAGCGGGTGATGGGCGGGCTGGCGGGGCGGTTCAGCCTGGCGGATGGGGTGAACTTCAACCGGGCCTACCCTGACCTGGCGCCAGGGGTGGCGGCCGACGTTGCGGATCGGCTGGGCGAAGACCCTGACACGAATGAGGCAATCATCCGGGCTGCACTGCTTCAGGCTAACGCCGCAGCCCCGGCCCATACCCCGGCGGAGCACCTGAAACGCACGCTGCTTGGCCTGGCGTTAGATGCGGACCTGGTGTTGGACTTGCACTGTGAGAATGCTGGCGTCGTCCACCTGTATGCCCTGACCCCGCTGGTGGACCACTGCCGTCCGCTGGCGGCCCTGCTGGGCGCCCAGGCGCTGCTGCTTGCAGAGGCGTCGGGCGGCCATCCGTTCGACGAGGCATGCAGCCAGCCCTGGCTGCAGCTGCAGCGCGCCTTCCCTGCGCATCCCATCCCGCTCGCCTGCTGCGCCGTCACGGTGGAGCTGCGCGGAGATATGGACGTGAGCCATGGACTGGCGGCGGTGGACGCCGAGGCGCTGGTCAATGCGATGATCCTGGCGGGCGCGATTGATGCCGCAGTCCCCCGCCTGCCGCTGGCGCGGTGCCGGCCCACGAACCTGGCTGATGTGGAGCTGCTGGTGGCGCCGGCGCCGGGCATTCTGGTCATGCACCGGACTCCCGGCGCGCGGGTAGGCGCCGGCGACTTGGTGGCGGAGATCGTGGACCCTGTCACGGGCGGCGTCATGGAGCTGCGCCCGCAGTATGCTGGGCTGATGTTCGCGCACGAGTCCGTCCGCTTCGTCGCAGCCGGGCGCAGCGTGGCCAAGATTGCTGGAACCGAGGCCGGGCGGTCAGGGGTGCTGTTGGGCGCCTGACGGCGCGGCCTTGACGCCCCGGCGACATGGACATCCAGCCATTGCCCTGGTGCTGGTAGTAGGCGCTGTCCCTCCCTTGCACGTCGGTGCCGCCGCCTGAGTTGAGGGGCGCGCCCTGCGGGGGCGCGTAGGGCAGCATGACGGATTGCCGGGGCCGGGGGTCAACGTAGGGCGCCACGCCCCGGATCGCGTCGTTTGAGTCATTGCGCGCTGCCTCCTTCATACCGGCGCTGTTGCTGGCCATGCCCCGATTGTAGCTGTCGTTACCCTGCTGGATTGTCCGGTTGGCGCGCTACTGGCCGTCGAGCTGGTCCCGCTGCGCTTGTGCGGCACCGGCGATGTTGGCGCCGTTCGCGGTCACCAGCCCCCGCCAGGCGAACTGCTGCGGCGACATCTGCCCGCCTGCCGCACAGTGGCGCGCGTAGTTGTGCCTGAGCCAGGGGCCATTCGTCTGGACATATTGCTGCTGCAGCTGGGCAAGGCGTTGCTGGTTCATTCCGTTGATCCCAGACATGCACTGGTCGAAGTCCGACCGGCCCAGGCAGTTCTGCGCCTACACAGGGCCAGCGAGCCCCAGCGACAGGCCGAGCCACGCAGGCGCCGACATCTTTGCCGTTGTTTTCCGTTTCCCAACCCGGTGACTGCCGCCCGGTGGCAAAGTCGCAACAGGCCGTTGTCGTTTAAGCACCTGCTGTTTCATGAAGTGTCAAAGTATGGTTGTTAAGCTGAAGTCATCAGTCCTGATTGGTCAAGTATGTTCTAAATAGCGGCTCCTACCCTGTCCTATGCGGCATTTGGGAAGTATCAGGAGTGCAGTGTCTTACGAGTGTGCCGGCACCATGCTGGAAAATTCGCAGCGGCACGTGACCGATCCCGTTCGCCACCTGCGGCGAACCCCAGCATGCGGAGACGCTACATGACTGTACGCCTTGAGGACCTTGGCTGATGGCCGTTCCCTTCCTGGCCTGCATGGCATTCGTTTCGCAGCTTTATGACCTCCCGCCTCGTGTGCTGCCGTCCATCCAGGCGGTCGAGGGCGGCGGGATTGGAGTCGTTCACCGCAATACCGATGGGTCGGAGGACATGGGGGTGATGCAGATCAACACGACTTGGCTGCCGACCCTGGCCCGGTATTCCCAGCAATCCATACCGGAGGTGCGGCACCAGCTGTTAAACAGCCCCTGCTACAATATTTCAGCCGCAGGCATGGTCCTGCATGGCTACTTGAAGGAAACCGGCGGCGACCTGATGCGGGCCATCGGCAACTATAATTCGCACACGCCAATCCATAACCATGTTTACCAGATCAAGGTGATGCGGTCCGTAACGCGGCTGGTTGACCAGCTACCGCCCGTCCGGCGGTGAGGTGCGGCGGGGATTAGGACCTGTAAAAAACCAACAGAATTGGTTTGATCCGTAGGATTCCCGTGGGGATCATGGTGCCGTAGTTTGGCGGGATGGTTGACTCTGCCCTGATCCGTTCGCGTTTTGCGTTGTTGTCGCC
>JAABUK010012098.1_pt1 | contig 11063 bp, 9 predicted proteins | sample 5559141 | NCBI WGS metagenome assembly JAABUK01 (sample SAMN10711869, study PRJNA513367) | rock metagenome | isolation source: Antarctica rocks | place: Antarctica: Victoria Land, Pudding Butte nord | collected 2016-01-03
ACGCGGCGCTCGACAACACCGACCCCGACGGGTTCATCCGGCTCTCCACCGACATCCGCTACCAGCGTGCCGACGACGCCATCGACGGACGCTGGCAGAACCACTGGAACCCGGACGACGGGCTCTGACGCTGATGACCGATTCCTGCCAGTGCGCAAACCCTGTCGCGTTCACACTGGACACATGATCCCGTCGCACAAGGGAAAGCCGCGCCTCCCCACCTCCACCTCCACCTATACCTACATCGCATCGCCTGTCGGTGATCTGCTCGCCGTTCGGCGAGCGGCCGACGCCGTGACCGGACGTCTCGGGGGCCTGACCGGCCTCTACCTGCCCACCGGCCGGCATGCGACCGCCTTGCGCCCCGAGTGGCATCGCGACGACTCGGCCTTCGACGACGTCCGCGAGCAGCTCGGCGAGTACTTCGCCGGTGAGCGCCGCGACTTCACTCTGACCCTCGATCCGGCCGGGACGACCTTCCAGAAGGCGGTCTGGGCTGCGTTGGCCGACATCTCCTACGGCGAGACGACCAGCTACGGCGCGGTGGCCGCCACGATCGGCGTCGCGGCCGGATCCCGTGCTGTCGGCCTCGCCAACGGCCAGAACCCGATCTCGATCATCGTGCCGTGCCATCGGGTGGTGGGCGCGAACGGATCGCTCACCGGCTACGGCGGTGGCCTGGACGTGAAGCGCTGGCTGCTGGGGCACGAACTCGCGCACGCCGGTCTGTTCGCTTGAGTTCGCGATCTGATCGACCGGCAGGACGCCGTGGATCTCGAAGCGAGAATCCGGCGGCTGGCGGACCGTGTCGCCATCAGCGCGGCGGTGATCCGTTACTGCCTCGCTGATCGGGCGGGGGAACGGGCTCGAACCAAGCCGTAACGTTGCCGAGCGTGCGGTTCAGTCGTGGCGAGCTCGAGTCCTTTCGCGGCCGCACACTCCCCGATCTGCTCGGGCCCGACGTCCGGTTGTTGGTCGTCGGCATCAACCCTGGCTTGCTCACGGTGGCGGTGCAGAGCCACTTCGGCCGCCGCGGCAATCGCTTCTACCCGGCGCTTTACGGCGCCGGGATCATCGACCACGTCATCGACGCATCGCAAGGCTTCGCTCCGGCCGACGTCGTGCACCTGCACGCGCGTGGCGTCGGCATCACCAACCTGGTTCGACAGGCGACCGCGCGTGCCGACGAGCTCGACGTCGCTGATTTGGTCGCCGGCGGGCTGGCCCTGACCGAGAGGGTCGAGAGACTCGAGCCGGCGGTGGTGGCGATCCTCGGGATCAGCGCCTACCGCGTGGCGTTCGGACAGCGTCGCGCAGTCGTCGGGCGGCAGCCGGACGATCGGTGGCGCGCAGCTCTGGGTGGTCCCCAACCCGAGCGGGCTGAACGCACACGCGAGCGTGGCGAGCCTGGCCGAGGCCTACCGGGAGGCCGCTGTCGCCGCGGGAATCGACGTCTACCCGCGGCCGTAGCGGGCCCGAGGACCACAGACCACGCACGCAGGGACGCGGCGGCTGCTCGAGTACGGCCTACTCCCGGCCGGCGAGGCCGTGCTCGTGCGCGAACACCACGATCTGCACGCGATCGCGCAACCCGAGCTTCCGCAGGATGCTCCCGACGTGCGTCTTGACCGTCGATTCACTCGCAAAGACCAGTCCCGCGATCTCGGCGTTGCTCGACCCGCTCGCCACGGCGTCGAGGATCTCGCGTTCCTTGTCCGTCAGCGTCGCGAAGCCGTCCGGCAGGGTACGGCGGGACCGGAACTGTCCTTCGAGCAGCGCGGTCAGATCGGCGGGTGCGAGAACGGCGTTGCCGGCGTACACGGTGCGGATCGCGTCCAGCAGCATCACCGGCGTCGTGTCCTTGAGCAGGAATCCGCTGGCACCGAAGCGGATGGCCGTCGCCGCGCGGTCGTCGAGGTTGAACGTGGTGAGGACGACGACGCGGACGGACCGGTCGCGCCGCGCGAGCCGGTCGGGCGAGAAGATCTGCCGGGTCGCCTCGACCCCATCCAGGTCGGGCATCCGGACATCCATCAACACCACGTCGGGCTGTAGCTCGTCCACGAACCGGATCGCGTCGCGCCCGTTGCCGGCTTGGCCGACGACCTCGAGGTCGGCTTGCGAGTCGACGATCACCGCCACACCCGCGCGGAACAGCTCCTGGTCGTCGACGAGGAGAACCCGGATGGCGGTCATGCCTGAGTCCCAGCCGACGGGCCGGTCACCGGCCGGAGCGGAATCCACGCGGTCACGGTGAAGGTCGGGGCGTCCGCCGCGTTTCGCCGACGGACGTCGAGTCGACCACCGACCGACTCCAGTCGCCGGCGCATCCCGTCGATCCCGAGCCGCTGATCCACGGGCGCGTCCGTGCCGTGCGACGTCGTGACGATCGGCTGCGTGACGACCTGATCGGACCCTCCCGCGACGTTGCGTACCTCTACCCGCAACTCGCCCTCCCAATGCTGCTCGACGACGACCGGGGCCCCGCGCCGACCGTGCTTGAGCGCGTTGGTCAACATCTCCTGCAGTACCCGGAAGGCGACGACATCGAGCTCCGGCGGCAACGGGCGGGGCGTGCCGACCACGCTCGAGACGACGTCGTTGCCGGCCGCACGGACGCCGTCGATCAGGCTCGTGAGCGCGCCCAGGCCGGCGCCTGAGGTGCCGGACTCGCCGGGCGAGAGCACCCGCCGAACGTCGCGCAACGACTGCCGCGCCGAGCCGGCGATGTTCGCCATGGTCTCGCGCAGCCGGGCGGTATCGCCCTCGGGCAGGTACTGGGCCGATTCGGCCTGCGCGAGGATCACCGCAAGCGAGTGTCCGACGACGTCGTGGACGTCGTTGGCGAGGCGTGCCTGTCCGGCTCGCAAGGCGGCGATCTCCTCGGCCGCACTACGTGCGGACTCGGCCTGGACCCGGTCGGCCTCCGCGGCCAACTGCCGTTCACCGGATCGCACCGACGACTCGCGCAACCTCAGGGCCAGTCCCAGGAACCAGGGCATCGCCAGCACCAGCGCGGCGATCAGGCCGATGATCGCCAGTCGGTAGTCGTAGCTCACCGCGATGCCCTGGTACCTGGCGAACGCGACGGCGACGAGCGTCCCGACCGGAATCGACGCGCCGCTGAGCCAGCGCACCACCGCGCTGCCGTAGCGCGCACAGCCGAACGCCACGACCGCGGTGCCGAGCTCGACGAGCCGCACGTCCAGGCCGTAGAACACCTGCACACTGCAGGCGAACCAGACCAGTGCCAGCGCCACTCCGAGTTGGGCACGGAACAGCATGCAGGCGGCACCGAAGACCACCGCGACGACGAGTCCGATCGCAGCAGGGGCGGACGATCGGACGGCGCACTCCCAGATTCCGACGACGCCGACAGCCGATCCGACGGCGATGTCCGGCCATCCGAACCGCGTCGAGGCGACGGCACTGGCCGGCGGCGCGGTGCTCACGCCCGATTCCCCGGGCGACACCGCGCCCGTCGGAGCACCGGCACGACTGTCATTCCGGGGATGACGGTGCCTCCGACGACGTGGGTGAGCGCATGACCCGGCAATGCAACCACGCTGGGCCGCCGGTCACCGGGTCCGCGCGCGTCCGGCCCCGAGGATGAGTTCATCGAGCAGGGCCGCGTACGGCACGCCGGCGGCGGCGAACATCTTCGGCACCTGGGACGCCTCGGTCATCCCGGGCATCGTGTTGACCTCGTTGAGGACGAGCCCGTCGGCGGTCAGGAAGAAGTCGAAGCGTGCGACGCCCGCGCAGCCGAGCGCGTCGAACAGGGCGAGTGCCGCGCTCTCGAGCTCTCGACGTTCGGCTGCGCTCAGAGCTGCCGGTAGCCGGAAGTCCGCGCTGCCGTCGTACTTGGCTCCGGTGTCGAACAGCCCGCCCTCGCCGACGACGATCTCCAGCGCCGGGCCGACGAGCCGGCTGCCGTCCGCCCGTTCGAGAACGGCGACGTCGATCTCGCGTCCGACGACGAACTCTTCGACGAGCGCACGGTCGTCGAGGATCAGTGCGAGCTTGATGGCGGCCCCGAGATCGGACGCGTCGTCGACGCGGGTGACGCCGTGGCTCGAACCGGCCGCCACAGGTTTGACCACCACCGGTTTGGCGACCGACGGTCGTGCCACTACCGGTGCCGTCCCCCGTGCGGCACCGGTGCTCGAACGGGTGACGAGTGCGCCGGCCGCCGTCTGGACACCGACGGCCCGGGCAACGAGCTTGGTGGTCCACTTGTCCATCGCCAGCGCGCCGGCCCGGAGTCCAGAACCCACGTAGGGCACGCCGGCCAGGTCGAACACCGCGGCCAGGCTGCCGTCCTCACCGCGGGGTCCGTGCACGATCGGCAGCACGACGTCGCAGCCGTCCAGCAGCGTGAGCGCGGCAGCAAGACTCGCGGCGGGGGACGATGTCGGCGTCGCCGTGGCCGATACCCACCTGCCGTCCCGCGTGATGGTGATCGGGACGACGTCATAGCGGCGCGGGTCCAATGCGGCCGACACCGAGGCCGCCGACGCCAGCGAGACGTCGTGCTCGCAGTTCTGGCCGCCACCGATGACGGCAACGCGGATACGCCGCGCAGCGTCGACGGCGCCGATGCGGGCCCGGCTCGGCGGCTGCGGTGGTGGTCGTCACGAGATGCTCCTCGAGTTGTTGTGGGGACTGGAACCGAGGGTCGGCGACGCCGGGGTGTGGGCACGGCGGACGCGTGCACCGATGCCGGTGACGAGGTCGTGCTCGATGGTCCCGGCCCAGGCAGCCCACTCCCTGACAGTCGGCTCGCCGGAACGACCCGGTCCAAAGATCACCGCGAGCGCGCCCGGCCGCACGCCGGCGGTGCCGGTGTCGACGACGAGCTGATCCATCGACACCCGCCCGACGACACGGCACCGGGCACCGTCGATCAGCACCTCCGCGCGGCCGGCCGCGGACCTCGGGATGCCGTCGGCGTAGCCGAGCGGTAGCAGGGCGAGGTGGGTCCGGCCGGGAGTGACGTAGGCGTGCCCGTAGCCGACCGCAGTCCCCGCGGGCACCTCCCGGACACTGACGATCGGAGCGGTCAGTGTGAGGGCGGCCTCCAGCGGCGTGGTCCGGGTCGGGTCGATGCCGACGAGTCCAGCGCCGATACGGCAGAGGTCGAACCTGCTGGCTGGGTTGGTCAGAGTCGCCGACGTCGCGGCCAGGTGCCGCCACTGCGGCTGCAGTCCGGCTACCCGCGCGGTCGCCACCGACCGCTCGAACATGCGCCGTCCCGCACGGTTGGCGGGGTCGTCCGGTCGGTCGGCGCAGGCCAGGTGACCCATCACTCCCACGACGAGAACGTGTCCGGCGCGTTCGGCTCGACTCGCCGCCTGGCAGAGTCCCTGCCACTCCGACGGCGGTGCCCCGTCACGGGCCAGGCCGCAGTCCGCGTGCAGGTGCACACGTGCCATCCGGCCCGTCCGGGACGCGGCGGCGACCACCGCGGCGAGGTGTTCCGCGCTCGGCACGGCGACGTCGATCCAGTTCCGTAGCGACGCCGTAAAGTCCGCGTCGACCGGGTTCAGCCAACTCAGGATCGGCGCGGTGAGACCGTCCGCCCGCAGCGCCAGACCTTCGGCGATCGACGTGACCCCGAGCCAGCCGGCTCCGTTGCCGAGCGCGGTGCGCGCGACCGCGACGGCATCGTGGCCGAATCCGTCGGCCTTGACGACAGCCATCAGCGCACCGGGATGCGAGCGGCGAAGATGCGGGTGTTGGCCCCTATCGCGTCGAGATCGACGGTGAGTACCGGCCCGGTCGAGAGCTCGGGCGTGGTCTCGGCGTCGGGCGGGGAGTCGAGCAGCGCAGAGCTCATGCGGGCACTACCGCTCGCACCGGTCCGTACAGCGCGTGGTCATTGCCGGTGGTGAACGCCCAGCACCGGTCGCCGAAGTTCCAGTGCCACCACTCGGTGGGGTAGTTGACCAACCCGGCGCCACCCAGGACGCGGGTGAGCAACGCCACGGCGGCGACTCGCGGATCGCCGATTGATGTCGTCATGCCGATGACGCTATGCACGGAGGTGGATGCGCACCTCCACCTCAGGTACCGGGCGGCTGGCCGCGCGGACAACGACGTTGTCGCCGGTCGTGAGTGGTCGACCGGTTTGCTCCGGAGTCGGTCAGAGGCGCGGGTCGACCGGCTCGGATTCCAGCGCCAGCACGGCAAACACGGCTTCGTGCACACGCCACAGCGGTTCGCCGGCGGTGAGCCGGTCGAGCGACTCGAGCCCGAGCGCGTACTCACGCAGAGCCAGCGACTGCTTGTGCCCGAGGTTGCGATCCCGGAGCCGGTCGAGGTTCTGCGGCTCGGTGTAGTCCGGGCCGTAGATGATCCGCAGGTACTCCCGACCCCGGACCTTCAACCCTGGTTGGACGAGCGTGCGACCAGACCGGGTGAGGTTGGCCAGTGGCTTCACGACCATGCCCTCGCCACCGGCGCCGGTCAGCTCCTCCCACCAGGTGATCCCGTCGGCCACGGCAGCGTCGTCACCGGTATCGACGATCAGTCGCCGGGTTGCACCGATGATGCCCGGCGCGGCAGCCACCAGCCGATCGGCGATCGCGAGATGCCAGGCGTGGTCACGGTCGGCATAGGTCCGGCCGTCCGTCGCCAGCAGTTGGAAGGGGGCGAGCTCGACCCCGTCCAGACCGTCCACCGGCCAGCAATAGCGCCGGTAGGCGTCGGTGAAGGCATCGGCGTTCGCCATCCGGGCACGCGTGCGTGTGAGCAGGTCCGTCACGTCCACGCCCGAAGCCGAGGCCGAGGCGAGTGCGTCGACCGCCACCGGAAGCGCCGACCGTGCCGCGGCTCCGACCGCCGCGTACTGGTCACGCAGGAGGTCCTCGGCTTTGGCCGACCACGGCAGCAGTTCGGCGTCCAGGAGCAGCCAGTCGGTGTCGAGATCGGCCCACAGCCCGGCGTCGGTCACCGCCTGACGTACCCGGCCGAGGAGCTCTTCGGTCAACCCCGGTTGGAAGAACGGCCGCCCGGTGCGCGTGTAGACGGCGCCGGTCTCGCCGTCGGTGGCGCCGAAGCGAGCGGTCGCAGCCGCCGCGTCCCGGCACACCAGCACCACCGCACGCGAGCCCATGTGCTTCTCCTCGCAGATGACCGATCCCACGCCGGCGTCTCGATAGGCGGCGAACGCGTTCTCGGGATGCTCGAGTGCATCGGGTCGCGCCGACGTCGCGACCGGCGCCATGGTGGGCGGCAGGTACGGCAACCACCTGGGGTGCAAGGCGAACCGGCTCATCACCTCGAGAGCGCCGGCCGCGTTCTCCGCCCGGATGCTGATGCGACCGTGCTGTGCCGTCTCGACGACGCGCCGCCCGGCCACGTCGGTCAGGTCGAGGTCGTCGGCAGCCCGGCCGGGGCGATCTGCCGTGGCCGGTTCGTCGGCCGACATCGCAGCAACGTCGGGTCCGGCGGCACTCGGGAACGGCTTGGCGGATTCGTACCAGACCCGCTCGGCCGGGACCGAGACGATCTCCTTCTCCGGATAGCGCAATGCCGTCAGATGCCCGCCGAACACGCAGCCGGTGTCGAGGCAGAGCGTGTTGTTGACCCATTCCGGTGTGGGCGTCGGAGTGTGCCCGTAGAGCACCATCGCCTTGCCCCGGTAATCATTCGCCCACGGGTAGCGGATCGGTAGGCCGAACTCGTCGGTCTCGCCGGTCGAGTCGCCGTACAGGGCGAAGCTGCGGACCCGACCCGATGCGCGGCCCTGGTACTCCTCTTTGAGTCCGGCGTGCGCGACGACCAGCCGGCCGTCGTCCAGTACCCGATGGGCGACCAGCGCATCGCAGAAGTCCTGCACCTGTTGACGAAATGCAGGTGTCTCGTCGGCGAGCTGGGCGAGGGTGGTCTCGAGTCCGTGGCTGATCTTGACGTCGGCACCGCGCAGTGCCCTGACCAGTTTGTGCTCGTGGTTCCCCGGGACGCACATCGCGTGATCGGTGTCGACCATCCCCATCGCCAGTCGCAGCACACCCGGGGTGTCCGGGCCGCGGTCGACGAGGTCGCCGACGAAGACCACTTGGCGTCCATCCGGATGCACCGCGTCGACCGGCCGGCCCGCGTCGTCGCGCACGATTCCGTAGCCCAGCTGGGACAACAGCGTCTCGAGTTCGGACCGGCAGCCATGCACGTCCCCGATCACGTCGAAGGGCCCGGAGTGGTCACGGAAGTCGCTCCGTAGCTTCTCCCGCACGATCGTGATCGACTCGATCTCCTCGACGGACGTCAGCACGTGCACCTGCCGGAATCCCTCCTTCGCAAGCCCACGCAGGGATCGGCGCAGCTGGTCACGCTGACGGCGGATGACCTCCCGGCCGAAGGTGCGGTCCGGCCGATCCGCGTTGCGGGCGACGCAGATCTCTTCGCGCAGGTCGAGCACGATCGCCACCGGCAGGACGTCGTGCGCCTTCGCCAGGTCGAGAACATGCCGTCGGGCGTCTCGTTGCACGTTGGTCGCATCTACGACGGTCAGGTGTCCCGCCGCGAGCCGCTTGCCGGTGATGTAGCCGAGCAGCTCGAAGGCGTCGGCGGTGACCGACTGGTCGTTCTCGTCGTCGGACACCATCCCGCGGCAGACGTCGCTGGAGATCACCTCGTACCGGCCGAAGTGCTGGCGGGCAAAGGTCGACTTGCCGGACCCCGATGCACCGACCAGGGCGACGAGGCTGAGCTCGGGGATCGAGAGGACGCGCGGTGGTGCGGTCGGGTCCGTCACGAGGCGACGGCCTGCACGTGGTCGCGAACGAGGGTGGCATCCCGGGTGAACAGGGCCATTTGGGTCGGTGCGCCGACCTCGGGGTCGTCGTCGCCGACCACCCGGTATTCGACGCGATATCCGTACTCGTCGGCGACACGATCCGCCCAGGCCGCGAACTCGGCCCGAGTCCACTCGAACCGGTGGTCGGAGTGCCGCCGTCCGCCGTGAGCGAGATCGGGGAAGCGGACGTTGTGCTCGGCGTTCGGGGTGGTGACGACGACCGTCCTCGGAGCGGCGTGAGCGAACACCGACCGCTCCAGGCTCGGCAGCCGGGTCACGTCGACGTGCTCGATGACCTCCATCAAGACGACGGCGTCGAATCCGGCGATCCGCTCGTCGCGATAGGTCAGCGAGGACTGCAGCAGCTGCAGCCGGGAGCGTTGGGCGTCGGGCATCCGATCGAGGTGGAGACGGCGTTCGGCGAGGGCCAGTGCGCGGGGCGAGACGTCCGCGCCGACGACCTGGCTGAACGCCGGATCCGCCAACAGTTCACGCAGGAGGGCGCCTTCGCCGCAACCGAGGTCGGCGACCCGCGCCGCACCCACCTCGCGCAGGGCGGCCATGACGGCCGCACGTCGAAGCTGCGCGAGCGGACGGCGCGGCGTCTCGTCGACGGCCGACTCGACGCCGATGCCGGCATCGCCATCGATGGTGGCGTCGATATCGGGATCGGCTGGTGCTGCGTCCTCGATCTCGATCAGCCGATCGGTGGCAGAGTGGATGAGATCTCGCTGGTGCGCGAGGTACCGGCGGGTGATGAGGTCGTGGTCGGGATGGATGGCGAGCCAGCCGCTGCCGGCCCGGACGAGCTTGTCGACCTCGTCGTCGCCGACCCAGTAATGCTTCGCGTCCTCGAGCACCGGCAGCAGCACGTACAGGTGCGACAGCGCCTGCGACAGCAACTGTGTGCCGCTCAGGCGGAGGTCGACGTACCGCGAGTCGCCCCATTGCGGGACGGTCGGGTCGAGCGGGACCGCGGTGGCATCGACCATCCAACCGAGTGGCTCGAAGAACCGGCGGACCTGCTCGGCACCGCCGGTGCTCGGCAACGCCGGCACGTGCAGTTCGAGCGGGAGCGGGGTACGGGCCAGCTCCGGGCGTAGGTCGCAGCGGCCGGTCATCGCCGTCCGGAACACCTTCCCGAGGGCGACCGCGAGCATCGACGACGCGGCGTACGGACGATCGTTGACGTACTGGCCGAGGGTCAACGCGTCGGCACCGGCGCCACCCCGTCCGCCCCGACCCTGGCGGCTGTGGACCAGCGCGATCGGGTCGACCTCGAGCAGCAGCGCGGCCGTGCAGCGCGAGGGGGTCGCCTCGGGATAGAAGACGTGCGCCTGCCCCGCCGTCATCTCGAACGACTGCGCCCGCGCCGGATGCTTGTGCAGCAGGTATCCGAGGTCGGACGCGGGCTCGGCCGTCGACGTGATGGTCAGGAGCATCCGAGCATTCTCCCGTGTCCAGCGGTGCGGTTCGGACGGGGCGGTCTCATTCGAGCAGCTGCCGGTGTGCCGACGTCCACGCGATCCGCTCGTCCAGCTCGTCGAGGTAGCCCTCCGCCACCATCGCCACCTGCCGCGCAACGCCCCGCTCGGCGAGTGCCTGCACGAGCGCCCGGCCGCGGCGTTGCTCCCCGGCGACCGCGTCCACCAGCCCGTCGGTGCCCGGCCAGCCGTACGCCTCGGCGAAGATGGCGATCCGCCGGCGTCGATCCGGCGGGGACGGATACCGCTGCCACCGCATCGCCTCGTCGTCGGATCGGAACGGCGCGACGTATTCGAGCGCGTAAGCGACGTCGCTGAGGGCGGGGGCGACGTGCGCGTATTCCCAGTCGGGCAGTCCGACCGGGTCGAGCCCGTTCCAGACGAGGTTCCACGAGCCGAAGTCGCCGTGACAGACGATCTGCTCGTCGGCTCCCGCAGCGCGGGGCGCGCCCACGCCGGTCGAACCATCCGCCCACACGAGTGTCTCGGCGTCGGCCGGTCGCCACGTCCGCACCGCGTCGTGGTAGCTCCGAAGCAGCCGGGCAGCGGCCCGCAGACCGTCCTCGTCCACCACCTTCGCCCAGCCGTCCGCGCCGGATTCGCCGGGGAGGAACGTCAGCACCTCGGTGTCCCCGTCGACCGCGAGAACCCGCGGCGCGGCAGCGAATCCGACCGAGCCCAGGTGCGCCAGCAGGGCGTGCACGGCGCCCGACCAGGGGTGCAACGGCCGCCGGACGGTGTCGCCCTCGCGGTGCACCGATCCGTCGCCGCGCTCCGCG
>JAABUK010012099.1_pt1 | contig 11062 bp, 7 predicted proteins | sample 5559141 | NCBI WGS metagenome assembly JAABUK01 (sample SAMN10711869, study PRJNA513367) | rock metagenome | isolation source: Antarctica rocks | place: Antarctica: Victoria Land, Pudding Butte nord | collected 2016-01-03
CCTCCCCCTTGCAACTCTGCTGCACGGTCTCTGTCCTTCCCATGTTTTCCTCTAGTGCTGCTGCCCAAGTTGCATCTCACTTGCCTGCCCACTGATCCTTTTTCTGCATGTCCTGCACACCTCGCAACCCTGATGCAGCAAATCTGCAACTTGTTGGTATCATGACAAATGTCATCCTGTGTTGAGCAGGTGCCCTGGCACTTCGTGTGTGCTTGGTTCACCCTGTGTGTGCAGCTGACTTGCTCTCGTAGTGTAGTGATGGAGGTATGTGTGTGTGGCCAGCTTCTCAATCACCCCAAACCCTGTCTGACATGCTGTGTGATTGTCTGTGCAGTTGGCAGCTCAGTGGCTGGTGCTTGGGAACGATCAAGTCAGCCTGTACCTGCAGCGTGAGATTGGGCTCTCCACCTCCCACCTTGGCTGCCGTCCAAACTTACTGCCTCAAGGTTGGTCAGCACACTGCTCCAGGATGTAACAGCATGGCCCTAGAACCAATGTGCAGTCCTGTGCAGGTTGTGATTTGTTGGCCTGACAGTGCCTGATCAGACCTTTGCCGAGGCCGCTGTGCATTGTTGATTCTGCCTCCAATTTCGCGTGATGTTGCCCCTGTATGCTACACTTAGGCATGTGCAGTATCATCAAGCTGCTGGGGTGTAAGCTTCCAGCTGGAGCTGTGAGCTCAATGCTTATAGTGGTGGTGGTGTTTTTGCAGGATGCTGCTGACCAGTACAAGATGGACGGGACAACCTACAAAACCCTCAATGTCTCTCTGGCTGCCATCGCTGCTGGCAATGCATCATCTCTCTGGTAGGCTTTCATACCCCTGCAGTATGCTGTCATTCAGTATGCTGTCATTACCCCTGCAGTATGCTGTCACTCAGTATGGTGTCATTACCCTTGCAATATGCTGTCATTCAGTATGCTGTCATCACCCATGCATCATGCTGTCACTTCACATTAGAGCATGTGTGAGTGCACTCAGGTGTGAGGTCTCCTGCTCACTGATGCTCAGACTGCTGCCATGTCCTGCTGCTGCATAGTTCACGACTTGTACTGGCGGCACAGTCACAATTGCGCTGTCCGTACATCTCTGCGGGTCTATGTAATGAGCACATTATCATGCGGACAAGGTGTTGCAGCGAGCAGTATGCATATTGCTGCGGCTGTATTTGGATGCGTAATGCGTGCTGCCAGAATGATCTTGCAGTGCATGCTGTTCCGATCTGCTGTACCATACTGCACCGGCAGCAACCCCAGCTGGTCGTGAATGGTCGGAAGCACAACTGGTAGGTTGAGCAGGCCATAAGCACTGCCAAGATCATCTGAAAACAAGGTGTTCTAAGCATGCTGCTGTTCTGATACTATGTCTGTTGTGCAGATGGGCAATCAGCGCTGCCAGCATAGCAAGCTGGACTACACAGAGCTACGCTCGCATGGTCTTCCTGGCTCTGCAGATCATCACATACGCCTACAAGTAAGGCACACCAGCTACCATCACAGCCCGCATGAAGATGATATGATACTGTATGTCCCCCAGTCTCTGATAAGCAGGTGTCTGGCTGCACTTGTTGTTACGCTAGTGTGACATGAAGTGTTATCCATGCTGTTGAATGCCTTTGAGTTGTTGCTGTTGAGCTTTGTGTTGTATTTGTTTCAAGATATTGCAGGCTGCACTGCTTTTTGCCAGAATCTGGTGCAAACGGACTGCGATAGAGTTTCTGTGACTCATGCATATGTATGTGTGCTTGTCTGCAGCTGGATTGAGAGTGACAGAGATGAGTCAGAGGATTTGGCCAAGATCAAGGGTGTTGTTGACCCCCAGTCAGAGCTGGAACTGAGGCCTTCACCCAAGAGCGACATCTTTTCCTTTGACATTTCAGGAAAAACAACACGCAATGTAGTCGACTTCTCCATCTCCAACAGGAACTTCCAGTCTGGCTTCCACTCAGGAGAATTGCCAGCACCCCCTGCTCGCAAGATTGCAATTGTGACGTGCATGGATGCTCGCATGCACCCAGAGCGATTCCTGGGACTCAGGTTTGGAGATGCTCACGTCATCAGGAATGCTGGAGGACGTGTTTCTGATGATGCCCTTCGCTCCCTGGTGGTCTCCCAGAGGATGCTTGGAACTGAAGAAGTTGTTGTCATCCACCACACTCAGTGCGGTAAGGTTGCCAGTCTCTGAAGTGTGCTCAGGCAGCCAACAGATACCCTGTAGGAAAGCTGGCAGGTGGTGCTATGGACAGAAGTTACTAAGTGTTGTCCCTTTTTCTGCAGGCATGATGACGCTGCAGAATGAGGCAGTGTATGAGGTGAGCCACAAGCTCACTTAGTGCAATGCCAATCTGGGTGTGTATGCATTTCACTGGGCAGCATGGTCTTATAGCTTATCTAGCGTCGACAGCATGGTGTTCAAATGGCGTACAGCATTTGGCGCATTACCCCAATGCCTTTGTATGTGCATAATGATTGTTACATTGTTTTGCAGAACTTGTACACTGTGCACCTGCATGGCACTTTGCTTTGTTGTCTGCACTGCCCAAATGGCCTTGCCACTCAGCATGGGACGTTAACAGTATCTGTGCACTGCCTGCAGAGCGTAGAGAAGCGACTGGGCAAAAAGGCAAGGGAGCACATCTCTGACAGGGACTACATGCCACTGGGTACAGATCTGGTTGCCAGTGTCAAGAGGGATGTCCAGATTGTCAAAGACTTCCCAGCTATTCCAAATGACACCCCTGTGCATGGCTTCATCTATGATGTCACCAATGGATCTTTGAAGCCTGTAATCTCAGACTAAGACTGACAGCATGCAGCGCGGGCGCAAGGTCTTCAGCAGCTGTGCTACCACTCCATTGGATCCAATTTTGACACTTTTGCATCTTCATCTGCTGCGTGATGGCAAGTGTATAGGGAAAGAATTTGCATGGCATATCCAAGTACAGAGCAAACAGTTGAAGTTGTGTCTGCTGGACTGCGAACAGTTTTTTTGGAATGTGCAATTTTTTGAGTAGTCGAGTGTGAGCATCTGTTGAAGAGGCAACAGTGCACACCATGCTATATGTTGCAAACAAAAAGCACATGCTGCATTTTTGTGCTGAGCAGCACTTTCACTGCATTACACTGTGTGGGTTACATGTCGAGTGTATCCGTTGTAGAACCAGCAAAGTCTGCAGTGCATATGTAAGCAACGTCTTTGTGTGTGAAATCTGCATGTCTCAGGCTGCCTTTGGGAGCACCATCGGACACATGACCCGCCTCAGGGGCTGTGTTGATGTTGGACTTTGTGTACGTCATTTGCTTCATCACTGCTTTAAGTTGCTGCTTGTACAGCCTGCATGGACATGTCAGTGGTGGCGATCGTGCGCTCGAGGGGGAGAAACTGAATGGTGATAGAACTCGGAACCTGTACGGATCCACAGCTGACGGGCGAGGGTCTTGCGCCCGCTGGGAAACTTTGTTCCATATGCGTCGGGACGACGTTGACTCGCAATCGCCCTGGAGGCGATACAACTCATGCGAAAGCTCCTCGATTTGTAGCAATGGCAATGTTCTCAGCCTCTGCAAAGTTCGACCGCCCAACCCTTATTTACAGGCTGGGTCTCACCTGTAGCTCGCCGCCATCATCTTCCTCGCCTGCTGCCATCAAGCGCTCTTGGAAGTTGCGCAGAGTCAGACTAATGCCGTGCTGATAAGACATGATGTCACGCGCAATGGACGAGACTGTGACACGAAACCACCACCGCTGCAGGGCTTGCTCACGCACTTCGTGCAGGTTAAGCTTGACGTGATCGTATCATAAGCGTTGACTTTTGTTTCACAACCTTGGTGATTATTGCGCGACATGACAGTTGACGATGGTTGTCAAAGCGAAGTGGCCTTTGAAAAGCTGTTTGCTGCCGTGAGAGTACCTGCGTCCACAATCACTTACCCCCTGAAGCCTTGCAAAACGGTGCAGGCACACAGAAGAGGTGTGTGTCATTAGTGAGCAGTGGTGTGGATGAGATTCGATATTTTGGTGATCTGCAGCAGTCTTTCTTTTCCATGGCCTTTCTTCGCTGCGTGCAATGCTCCTCGATTCACTGTGCTTTTTGCACGGGTCACCGCTATGTATGCACGAGACGCCTCCGGTGCGGCGTCGATGGATACGAATGCACCTGTGGCCGGGAATGGTGCTCCACAAGGTGAGGACAAAGCAGAGTGACGGAAAAAGCCACCATTGTCTCCATGCCCTTTGCTCCTATTGTACATGTTTATGATCATCTGACAGTGAGTTGCTAGCAAGGACTGACCATGACTTTAGCGTGTGGTTAGCCACTCAGGGTGGCATTGAGATGTTGGCATTCCCACACTGCAAAGGGTTTTCTTTTGCGCCAAGAAACACAGTAAGCTGGTCCGCAGGTGTGCCTGGTCAACAGCAGACAACTTCAGACATACACCTCGCAGAGCTCGGCAAAGCTTCTGCACATCAGCCTGTAAATGATCTCACAAAGAACTTCAGAGCAAAAGCTGGCAAGAGTAGCAATACCACTTACATTGTTGAGGAGGCCCCGTTCACAATCAGAGCCGTCCAGTGCTCTTTCTGTACCCCATCCAGCCAGTGACAATGAATGGGGTGCTGACTTCACAGCATCAGGCGTCAGCCCAGATGCTGCTCTGGTGTTGGATCAGCGCAGCAAATCAAAGCCAGTTGGCCAGCATGTTCCTGAGCCAGAAACGGGCATCAGTAGCCAGGGTCATGACGCTGACTCTTCAGGCACATCCCCAATGCACAGCAAGCATGCAACAAGTGCTGAGCTGGCAAGCAGCCACCCATTCACAGGAGCTGCCAACACTGCCAGGTCCAGCCACGATTTTGAAAATGAGCTGCACCCAGCCAGCAGCTCATGATGATTGGGCAGAGGTTGACTTCCATGTGCCAGATGCTACAGCGTGTAATACGCACCTAGCATCAGACAGAGCAAGCAGTCAGGCAGGTGTTGCGCTAGACAGCTCCAGTACAGCTTCCTGGCCATCACAACAACAAAAAGGCCATGATGAGCCCTCATCTGTTGTTTCAGCAGGCACAGCAGTACACCAGCAACCAAGTCAGTCTTCCGGTGCAGATGCAGGCACAAGCGGCCAGTGGCAGTACGAAGAAGCAGATGCATTCTCAAGGCCCAAAGCTGACACTGCTCAGCCTGATGACTGGACAGACAATGCCTTCCCAGAGGATCCAGCTATAGCTGAATCAGCTGTACGATCTGATGTGGAGTCCTCTGATGCTGATGTTGCTGTGTGCTCAAGCCAACAAGCAACAACAGACAATTGGGCTGACCATTCCTTTTCGTCAGATGCTGCCCAGCCCAGAGGGGCGCTCTCAGAGCCAATCCAAACAGAAGACAGCAGCAGGAAAGCTCCCAATGATGCTGTGTGGCCTGCAGGGCAGGCATTGGTCAATCATGACTGGACAGACGCTGCATTTCCAGCAGACATACAAGCAGCGGCGTCTCACGTCCCACATGCATCAGATGCTGACACCAGCCCCAGCCAAACAGACACAGCTGCACACCATGGTTCAAGGCCAAACCAAACTTTTACGTCTGCAGTGCCACAGGCAGCTGAAGCTAATACTTTGACAGACCAGTCAAGTTCTGCTGATGCACACACTGCAGCAGGCAGCAATGATACCTCTGACAAAGCTGTTGTCAGTGTGCAACAGCCAGAAGTTGCAGTTGATGACTGGGCAGATCAGGTGTGCCCTGAAGAAGCAGCCACAGCAACACCCGTTGATGTTCCTGCAGAGCAAGTTGCTGCTGAGCCGGCAGCTGCAGATGGTGACTGGGGGGATGATGACTTTGGGGACTTCAATAATGCTGCAGAAGCAGGCGACGATGACGGCTTTGGTGCTTTCAATGAAGCCGGCACAGAAGCTGGCCCATCAGATGCGCCAGCAGCACAGAGCCCTCAAGGCCAACTGCAGCATCAACAAAAACCAGCTTCGCCTGCAGGTACCTGGCACGACAGCTGCAGCCTGCATGACTGGGTCTTAGCTTCATACTGGCCTGCTGTAACCAGGCTCGACCGTTGCTTGACACTTATTTACAGTCACAGGTCTGGGCAGCCCGGTATAATACTTGGCTTCTCATTAAATTGACGCCGAAAGGCGTAGTCTTTTCTTTTTCTTTCTACAGTCACAGGTGCAGCCCTGCACCATATGCAGCCCTGCACCGCTTCCTGACTTCTGATGTACACTTGCTGCAAAGATATAAGACTGCTGCTCACAATGCTGCACCCACCCCTGAAAGTATCACTAATGCTGCCTTACCTACCTGCTCTGTTGCTACAAGGCTGCCACTCTGCTGCCTGCAATGCAGTGCCCATGCCTGGATGTATCACCACGATGTCTTGCCAACCTGCTTTGTTGCAGCTGCAGTCGTAGCAGACACGCCTACACCATCAACATTGTCCAGCTTGCTGAACGCCAATGAAGATGAGCTGCCAGGCATCGTCCAGCGCTTACTGGAGCCTTTGGCCTTTCCCTTTCATCTCCCCAGTCCCCTTTCGCCGCTGCCCATCAAAGTGGATGGCTCCCCACAGTGGCATTACAGTGAAAATGCCTTGATGAAGTACCACATCAAGCAGGCGGGCAGGTTGCCCAAGGGTCAGGTCCGGGCTACTGCTGGTCTTTTGGGCCAACCAGCGACAGACGTCGTGTGCCCTACGGCACCCTCCCTGAATCACTCTAGGGTAAGCTCTTGGCTATATCAGAACATCATTGAAAGACAGTCGTCTGGCACAGAAAACATACATCCTGTGGCTCTGCTGTTGTTTGCATCATTCTTTGCTCTATGCCTGGCAGAAGTACAGCTTGAAAGGCAAAGGACAGGGAGCGGTGTGCCCAATGTGCTGTTTTGCTTAATTTGTTGCTGGCTCCTCCTTGGTCTTTGGCTGGAGCGTGACGCAGTTCTGTCTGTCATCCACACTCATGACTGTGCGCAACTCTCATGTACGCTTAGACTGGTTGCTGAGGCATGGCTACTGATGGCAGGGGTCAAAACGCATTACATGACACCAGCAGCATTCATATTTCACCTCTGCACTGCTGCTACACATATGATTGCAGCAAGACGCCAAGCCTGCATGTAGGGCCCTATGATCTGGGAACATGTATGCATGTTCAGCATATTCGCTGCTGTACAAGCAGTACAAATTGTGTGCTGCTGTACAGGTAGTGACAGCTGGCTGGCAGGGGTCGAGAGGGGACACCCGGCTGCTGGCGCGCCTTGGCCTCAGCCAAGCTGGTCTGCAGGATGAGAAAGACGCTCTGGAGAAGGCCCTGGCTGCCAAGAACCGCTGGCGCCGTAAGTCTTCATCCAAAGGTCAGATTCATGAACCTGGTGCATCCAGTGTTGCAGCTGGTCACTCTGACATTGTGGGCAGCTGGAAAGTCTGGCATTGTTGGCATCTGGTCAGCAACGCAGCAATGGCAACGACAGTGCATTTTTGACTATCTATCTGCATTCCCAGTGCTGTGTGAGTCCCTGCTTGACATGCTTCCCCGGGGACAGCTCAATGGGACAGCTCATAGCAGGTCAAAGGCAGGTGAGAGTAAGTCAGCAACTTTGCTGTGCTGCTGTGCGCCCATCTGCATGTTGCCCTGCATGCCACAAGTGCACAACACGTATTATACACTCCCATGGGGTGTCTGCAAAAGACTTGGACACCATGCATGAACAGCATGGCTGAAAGTCCCCTGCCCATTACGCAGTCCAGCAGCTTCTGCTTCTTGAGCCCAATGTTTATGCTGTTGCGCTCGCCCCAATACACTCTGTGCAATGATTTGTCATCATCAGCATCACGAATGCAGGGGATGGTAAGGTTGAAGGGCAGCAGCCCATCTTTGCCAGTGAGTCGCCCACTAGAGCCACTGAGGCACATGGTGCCCTGTTTGGAGCCCACTCTGCCCATCTTGACCTCAACTACCAGCGAGGTAGTGCCTGTTTGAACATCAGCATGGCCTGAATGCCAATGCTTCAATTAGCAGTTTTGTTGACTTACCTGAGGTGCTATTTCGTTTGTCATACTGGATGCATACACATGTTTCAAACTGCTGTGTTGCGCCAAGGATAATCTTGAAACATGCCAATACCTGAACCTAAAAACCCTGAATTTTATGTTACCAGTGTGTCAAGCCATCCTTTTGTCTCCCAAATTGACCAGGAGAGTGACAGTCCCATTGCAGGGGATGAGTCAACAGTCTGTCTGTGTTGACCAGCTTCATACCTCACTGCAGCTTCTAGATGCAGGTCTCAAGCCTGTTCCATCAGAAGCGCCCAAGGGGCCCCTCTCCTACCTGTCCACAGTGACAACTGCCAGCAATACAGAGAGGGGCTCATGCTTCCTTGATTCCCTCACTCAGCAGCCCTCTGATGTGGCAGGCACCCGCTCCACTGGGCCTCTGCCGCCGCCTTCAACTTCTGTCACTAAGACGGATAGTGCAGTCAGCACAGCAAGAGACTCGAGCAGTGCTTCTGCCAGCCTGCGGCGGCAGGGCAGCTCAGGTGGAAGACGCAGCAGCAAGGAGGCTACCAATGGTATCTCTCAGACTCATAATCAGCCTCAGACGCAGGCAGGCTCTTTAACCACAGCAAGGGACAAGCTTAGGGGCTCAGCAGTTGTCAGAGCAGCAGAGGTCTCGCACCACGCTGGCTGCTTTCAGTGCAGATGAGCGCCAAGGACAGCCACAGCAGGCAGTACCAGCACCAGCTGCATCAGCAGCTTCTGACGCAGCTGCATTGGTAGATTGGCATCAGTCTGGGGATCTAGCTGGCCCTCACGGGACTGGCTGGGGAGCAGAAGACAAAGGCTGGAGCGCATTTGACAGCAGTGCCCTTCCCCAGCCAGCTTCACTTCAGCCACCTCCAGATTCCAGAGCAGCAGCCAGTCAGAGCACAGCTGCCAATGCTGGCAATGACTGGTCTGCTTTTGGCAATGGGGCAGACTCTGCTTTTGCTGGTGCGCCAAACCCATCAGCACATGCATCTGATCGCTTTGCACTGGACAGTAGCAACCCATTCTTGGATGCTCCGGCAATTCAGCCGGCACAGGCGTCTGGACAGCTGGAGATGCATGACAGCAACCCATTCTTTGAGCCTGGAAGCATGGCTCCCCCTGAGTATCCTTCAGCCCAATTGGCAAGCCATGCCAGCAACCTGTTCCTTGACCCTCCAGGACATGAGGCATCAGCCGCTCTGCCTACGCATAGAAGCAACCCGTCTCTGGCCTCTGTTGATGGCGCAGCCCAGTCCTCAAAGGCATCCAATCAGTTGGAGATGCATGGCAGCAACCCGTTTGTCTTGCCTGGTGATGATGCATGGCCAGAAGACTCACAGTCCAGGCAGGAACAAGCTGCAGAAACATTGGGTGTCGCCCGAATGGCCAGTGGTGAGAGATTTGGTGACTTCAATGCTCCTGGTGAGGAGGACTTTGAAGGCATTGACTGGGGCGGTGCATCAGCAGCACCTGTTGGAGTGAGGGCAATCTGCGCTTCTGGGCAGTGCTGACGCTGTGATGAGTACAGATCTGTCATGCATGCAACAGCCTGTTGCTGGGCATGTTGATCTGTCAGAGCTTCAGCATGGGCTTGCATCCACCATTCAGCCTGCAGATGCGGCACAAGCTGCAAGCTTTGCGCAAGGCTATAGTCAACCATCAGGTGCGATGTTGTTCCTGACTGATGCCTCAGCTCCATCAAAGAACATCACTGACAACAACATGTAATAAGCTTCTGCCCCAGTTTTGATATCTGAGCCACAGTTGCATTTGTCATTGACAGCTGAAGGCATTGTCTGTGCTGCAGGCGAGCTTTTTGGCAGTAGCACGCAGCAGCCCCATCGTGCTGAGATAGTAGTTGCTGGCATCTCCATCCCAGACCTGTCGTTCATGCTCACCACAGACGCCCTGTCAATCAGTAGTGGAACCTGACACTATGTTGCACAAATCTGCTGACTCCTTTATGCTATACAACACAAGTGCAATACAGTGTGCATGCGAAAGCATGAAAACTTTTATTCTCTGGGTGATAGCTCTGAGCAGCTTTGCCAGAATTTGATCCTGAAGAGAGAGGCGCATAAATCATCGACATATGGGCAACCTAGCTAAACCCTAGCGTGACCGAACTCCGTCTGTTCGCGCATTACGTTGCATGCGCACAGGCCACGGCGTCAACCAGTCTCTGGATTTCATGATGATTTGAACATGATTGCCATAATTGGCACAAGCGATTGGCTGTGTTGGCTGGCAGAAACTTGTAAAATCCTTCCTCTTCTTCTTCTCCATGTTGCATTGCGTCACGGCAATGCTCAGCAGGGCCAGCAGCTACCTTTTGCGCCGCTCGCCAACCCCGGGCCCTGCGGACAGCGGCTCCGGAGGCAACATGCCTTTCCAGGGCACCCGCGGGGCTAAACGATCTGCAGTATCCGAGGATCTGGTACCCGCTACTGCCCCCTCGACACAGCTCCACAAGGACGCTAGCGGGGATGTTCGCACGGCAGCCACAATCACGGCTGCTGTACCGACGGATGCAGCTGGGACGGCACCAGCTGCACAGCCCCTGGTCCAGCTCCCACAGGAAGAGTGGCTGGCAGCTTTGGCTAGGATCGCTACACTTGAACAGCTTCCGGCTCAGCTGGCCGAGGTTCAATTCCAGCTGAAGGCTGCAGAGACCAGCTTCAGTAGCAAGCTCGAGGAGCAGACTCAGAGCAGCCTGGCTAGGGAGAATGCTGTCAAGGACAGTTGTCAGCAGCGGATCAATGCCTTGGACTCCATTGTGGAGATGCTCAGTCAGCGTATCAGGGCCAGGAACATGGTGGTACACGGGCTCCCGGACACGGCAGCTGTCAGCAACCCAGCTGCTTTGGAGCGTTTGGTCAAGGACTGGGTTGACAGTGTCGTGCCCAACAGGGGGTCATCACCAGTCTCTCAGTCCATCACAGCTGTCACACGCATTGGCAGGCCAGGAGCAGGCAACAGGGCAGTGCTGGTGGAGTATTCCAGCAGTCAGGCCAAGCATAAGACATAT
>JAABUK010012100.1_pt1 | contig 11062 bp, 13 predicted proteins | sample 5559141 | NCBI WGS metagenome assembly JAABUK01 (sample SAMN10711869, study PRJNA513367) | rock metagenome | isolation source: Antarctica rocks | place: Antarctica: Victoria Land, Pudding Butte nord | collected 2016-01-03
CTACGACACCTTCCCTACTGTACAAGTCTATCTTTGCTCTGAACTCAATGTCAAAGGTGATGCGTTCTGCTTGGCAAGGCATCAAACCCACCTTCGACAGGAACTACGACACCTTCACTACGGTACAAGTCTATCTTTGCTCTGAACTCAATGTCAAAGGTGATGCGTTCTGCTTGGCAAGGCATCAAACCCACCTTCGACAGGAACTACGACACCTTCACTACGGTAAAAGTCTATCTTTGCTCTGAACTCAATGTCAAAGGTGATGCGTTCTGCTTGGCAAGGCATCGAACCCACCTTCGACAGGAATTACGACACCTTCACTACGGTACAAGTCTATCTTTGCTCTGAACTCAATGTCAAAGGTGATGCGTTCTGCTTGGCAAGGCATCAAACCCACCTTCGACAGGAACTACGACACCTTCCCTAAGGCACGAGTCTATCTTTGCTCTGAACTCAATGTCAAAGTCGCTCAACCGCATATTGATCAGCAGCTAACTGCCTAAGACTGAAGTGGTCGCTTTGCAGAAGCAATCTATAGCAATTCCATTCTCACTGCTGTTTGATTAGCAGCAGTACAATTACTACTGTCTTTTTTGCTACTACAACTGGAATGTGTCATTGCCAATGAATCGACTACCAAAGCAGGATCTCATACAGGGAACTACTCAGGATTGTTTGCGCCTGACCCTACGGCAGACACATGCTTGATTGAAGAGTGAGTGAGTGAGTGGGCGGGTGGGTGGGTGGGTGTGTGGGTGGGTGGGTTGGTGGGTGGGTGGGTGGGTGGGTGAGTGAGTGAGTGAGTGAGTGAGTGAGTGAGTGAGTGAGTGAGTGAGTGAGTGAGTGAGTGAGTGAGTGAGTGAGTGAGTGAGTGAGTGAGTGAGTGAACGCTAAGCAAATGTGGAAGTGAGCAAGTGAGCGAGTGAGCGAGCGAGCAGGTGCTGGCACAGGTGCAGGTAATACATGATGAGCAGCACGACACCTGTAGAATCTGTCACTGACAGCGCTCTGGGCAGCCATGAGTTGGTACAGCAGCAGCAGGGCCTGCACAGCCACCCCAAAGGGTGCAGTGTGGATCATCTTGAACAAGGCGTCAGAGTGGCGCTCTATGAGAGGCTGGACATCATCTGTGGCTACAAAGGGGAAGGCACGCCGCACGCCGGCTATGATGGCACTCAGGATGCGAGCATCAACTTCTTCTGCCTGCAGAGGGAGTCAGATGTAGGCATACATGCAGCTTTGTTGCACCATCCTTCTGCTGGTTATGCTTCTTGTGAGTGCCGTTTTGGCTGAACAGCGTCATTGTGGATGTGACCAATCATGCTTTACTCCGTCGCGGATTTAAAATGGGCCCATTTTAAATCCGCGGCGGAGTAAACAATCTGGCCAAGTGACACAGCCATATGCATTGGCAGGCTTGTTTGCTGCTTCTGTTTTCTTGCCCCTCAAAAGGCAAGTATGAGCATCCTCGTTGACCAGAAACTGTGACTACATGTTGCCACGTAAAGAATATGGGCATGTCCCAAACATGTTTGCAGAGACCTATATTTGTGCATTGCCCCTTGTATTACAGAAAAGGACATAGAGCAGAGTTTAGAACATACCAAAGGCTTTTTGGGTTCTGGGGGGGCAGATGGGCCCCTGCCCTGCGACCCTCCCCTGCCGCCCCGCCCCCTGCCACGACCCCGGCCTCGTCCCCTGCCCCTGCCTCCAGCCCTGAACCAATGATCGATACATGTCTATTGTTGCGCACATGACTCATGTACTCCTGACCATGAATCCATGTCTTTATGGAGAGCAACTGCAATTTTGTGAGCACTATGTAAGCCAACAGCATGAGTCTATGGAGCTGCACAGATTGCATCGCAGAAGACAACCGGGTGGAATGGTTGTGCCAGGGGCACTCAGAGAGGGAAGTTTTGAGCAGGGCCTTTGTGCTAGCAAGCTGCAGAGCAGAAGTGGTCTGCAAGACGCTAAAACCAGAAATTGAAGCCACAGCTCTGGCATGACCTGCCTGAATGTGATTGATCAATTAAGTCAGCACTCAAGCAGTCATTGATGTGCTGTTATGTTCTCAGCATACAAGGTAAAAAGCTGGAATTTGCCATTGCTTTTAGCTGTCCTGAACATGCAGGTGTAAATGCAAGCCCACGTAATAACATATGGCCCAACTCCTTGCAAGGCAACACACTGTATACAAAGCATCCTGCAAGCCTTGCCTTTTGCTGCTTCTGTTATCTATGAGGAGCAGAATCAGTAGATGTACATCTGACCTCATCTGCTGATCAAAAGAGCAGATGAACTCAGACACACATTTGACTTTTGTTCATAGCTTTGATCGACTGATCTAAATTTGGCAGGATCATCAGCATACATCTGCTGACGGCTTCTTGCAGCAGGCTGGCTGGCAGGGTTTTGTTAAATGCCATCACCTATGGCTTAGGAACGCAGAATTACTATTATGAATAGTGACTTGAGTGCATACACATGTATGCCTAAGTAGGCCTTACAGTGATGCACAAGACAGGCTGCTCTGGAGGGACCAGACTTGTCCTGCACATACCTAGCTCATCATGAGCTGGAAGGTGACTTTTTTTGTTCATTGACTTACCTATCTGTCTATTATTATCATTAACTATTTGTTTATTTGTTTGCTTATGTACATGTTGATTTATTGATTTGTTGATTTAATACTACTAATCTATCACTAATTATTTATAACACATGTTTATTAAAGTGGCTTGCCTGTCTCTGTGCCTGTCTTTGGTCTTGGCTGGAAGCTTGGCTTCCTGTTCCTTGGCCGCAGCTGCAGCACGCCCAATGTGGCCCTCCAGAATCATCTTGAACAGCGTGAAGTAGATGTCAATGAGCCTCTTGGCCAGATCGCTGCCACCTGTAGGGGTGAATGCAGGCATTCCAGGTCAGCAACGCCTTATAGGAGGCAAGCAGTCACCGGCAGAAGGCAAGCAGTAAAAGATAGAAGGCAAGTAATGAAAGGCAGAAGGCCTGTGGTCAAAGGTACAAGGGAGTATATCCTCTTTTCACAAGGCCAGCAGTGTCACGCAGGCAGTACCTGGGCTTTCATGGCAACTCAGAACAATCTATCTAATGCTATGCAAGCAGCAATCCCTTGGCTTTCATGGTGACTCAGCACCATCCAAGTGACTCAGCACCATCTGATTCAAGAAGATGACTCCATAGCACCTGGCTGAAATGTGTAATGTCATGCAGGCAGTACCTTGGTTTTCATGGTGACTCAGCACCATCTGGTTCAGGAAGATGACTCCATAGTATCTGGCCCTCTCCTGCAGGCCTTGCCTGAACATGAAGCGCTGTACTTCTGCCACCACCACTACTTTCATAGCTGGGTGCTCCTGTAGTAAGCTGGTCAGCAGGTAGCCGGCTTTAGATGCCACCTTACGTGAGGGATCACCCAGCTTGTTTACGACCCCAGACAACAGCTTGCCTTCCTGCAAACACAGACAGACAGACTGACTAAGACTCAGGAGTGTCTACAGTCATGCAGATGCTCAGCATGGCATCCTTTGTAGGCTGGATAGTAGAGATCTGGCCCTAAGGAGAACAATTTATTTTTGATGTGAAGCCTAGGGGTTGAGTCTGTGTGTATGGTTTGGCATTGTCAAACTAAGAGATCTGATGTGATTTGATGCAGGTAGAGTTTGAGGGGTCAGCTAGCTGGTTCAGAACATTTAACAGCAGGTTGTTCTCCTAAATGTATGGAGCAAACACAAAATAGAGCTCTGGCTTGACTCTGTCTGCGGTCACAGGCACCTTGCAACCTGACACATGCCTATAGATCTGAGGCAACAACACCTTCCTGAGCTTGTTATGCATGGTCTTATAGCAGAAAACCTCAGGCGGTCGTATGAACAGTCATCGTCAGTCGTCCCAAAGAGACAAGACTTGTCCTGCATGTACCTAGCTCATTATGATCTGGAAAGCGTTGTGCCTTTTACTTATTAGTATTATCAGTTGTCCCAGCATTCAAAGGGCAAGAGCTGCTATACCTGCTCAGGTTTGCTTCTCAGAAGGTCATACATCGCCTTCAGTGCCTTGTCCTTCAAGAACTCCAGATTGTCCCTGCTGCACTCTTCAAGGCCCGTCACAAACGAGGAATACCTCTTCTTCAGGCAGTCCTCTACATAGTAGAAGAGCAGCCTGCGAGTGCCCTCCTTGTTGGCGGGAACGGCTGCTAGTGGCTGCTGCTCGAAAAACTTGAGCTTGCGGTCTGGAAGCAGCGCCACAAGGAAGATTTCCTTGAGAGCATCGACTGCCTGGCAGAATAACACACATAGTGCTCAGGCACACTTGAGAGCATCAATAGCCTGGGAGATCCACACATATTGCTCAGCCACTCTTGGATAGGCAGCAGCAAAAGCAGTAGCAGACACTCGTTAGTAGGAAATGCTGCAAGCAGCTGTTGGTGAACATATTTTGGCGGGAACTGCTGCTGGTAGCTGCGGGCGTATGCTTTTTGGCGGGAGGTGCTGCTAGTAGCTGTTGGTCAGAAAATTGATGCTGGCATCATGGCAGCAGCAGGCAGATGTCCGAGTGTGCAATGTTTGCCTGAATCAGACACATGGCGCAAACATATGGTTGTTCATGTACAGGAAGTGCTGCTGCGCCACTGGCTACTTTCACTTGTTCATTACAAGCCATAGGTGCATGCTGCATGATTCTGTTGCTGACATAGACTACAGTTTGTAAAAGCCAAGTGTTAAGAGTCCTGTTGACTGGCCAAACTTTGGGTGCATTGTTTGCACCCAGGCATAGCCCTGCAGCTGGCTCAGTAATTTGAAGAGGCAAAAGCTGGTAGTACTAGGAAATCCGAAATCACACAATAGACATAAACAGAACCAAAACACTGCAGATTACTGTACAGACAGTCAGCTTTTCAACTGCATGTATGTGGTAGGTGATACAGAACAAGGTCACTGCATCTATAGGCTCATGGACCCATGCCAATGACTCAGCAAGTCATCTGTCATTCTGCTGGTATGTAAACAGAGCGCATCCCTTAGGACTATGGCCTATGGTCATAGCTCCGGGCTGCCGCTCGTGTCATGATCGCTGAAGATCATACTCTTTTCTTTTGAACAGCGCGCAACATGTACCTGAGCAACGACATTACGGCCGCCCTTTCTCTTGATGACCCAGTTGAGGAGAGCATCCAGGCTCCTCAGGTTGGCCACAGCTGACTCTTGCAGCAACAGTGTGAGCGCTGCCACCTTATCACTGGTGGTTCCACTGCGCCTCACCTGCTGCAGCCAGCGTGCGTCCTGCCCATTCTTGCGCCCTGCAGAAGTTTGCAACAATCGATTGGCAACAGAGCAGATATCACTTTCACCAGCAGCACAGAAATGAAAAAGCATGGTTTGAGGCAGCAGGGAGGAAAAGGCGTCACATCTTCAGCCAACCAGCTAGGTTGAACAGTTCTTTTCACTGCCAAAACTTCTCATTTAGTCCAGAAACGACATGCCTACACTGGAGATCTAGACGCAGCAGCGCTCTGGGACAGTGAATGTGTTTCTGCATTGCGGAGGTGTTTTAGGTGTGCCAGGGTTATCGTCAGTGGTCAAACACATCATGACTGATAGCTTACCATGCCTGTTTGTTTCTCAGCGGGAAATGACCTATGGTGGACACATGTGTGGCTGCTGACAAGTTGCTGCTTGACAATTGTGCTGTGTTTGTCTGGGCGCTATGCAAAAAGTTGCCGCATTCAGTGTTTTTACAGTTGCATCATCCAATTTGTGGCTCAGATGCAATGCATCTAAGATGGCTTGATGCTTGCAAGGGAGTGCCCGGTTCTTTCAGGCTTCAGCTTGCTTTGATGATGCTGTTCAGAGCCCAGGGAGTTGGGAGGCAAAACAAGCCAAGGCACAATGCACACATAAACATTGCTGATGCTCCAGCACTCAACACTTGAGTCTGGTGTGTTCAGATGAAGCAAGCAGTATGTTGGTAGATGCTGATGAGGGACGCACCAAGGTCCCTCTCAAAGACAGTCTCCTCATTCTGCAAAGCACCAAGTGCAGCTTGCTTCTTGGCCTCAAACTCGGCCTCTGTCACAGATGCAGCCACAGCTGCTCCTGTGAGTACTGGTAGGGGTGCTAGGGCTGCTGCTGCTTCGTACCAGAGGGAGGGGCTGTCCCGAGCAAGCAATGAGTGCCCTTGCTTCTCACCTGCATCATTGAGTGCAATGAGAAGCAAGGTGTGTCACAGACAACCAAGGAAGCGTCATGACATTCAAAAACCAAGACGTTTGTTGCATCAGGGCACAGACAGCAGCAGCCTGTGAGCAACACTTGGCCAAGGTTGACATTTATGCAACAGCTTAATTGAGCAGCACTTGCAGCTGTGTTGCAAGCGCTTGATGGCGGGCAGTATGCAAGCGCAGCCAGTAGAATGTGTGAACTGACCAGGGCGAGGTCCAACTCCTGCATTCCAGTTGCGCTCCCTCACAACATCTGGGGTCTCTGCCGGTTGCTGAGCAGGTGCAGATTCACTGTGTCTGTTAGTCTGAGCCTTGCGTTTGGAAACACTTTGTTTGTCAGCTGATTCTGAATTGGGCTTGTTAGGTTTGAATTTGCTCTTCTGTTCAGCATTTGGGGGTCGGAAATCAGTGTCATCGAAGCCGCTGCCTATGCCTGCAGCTGCAAGACCTAGGCCAGAGGCGAAAGATTTGACCTCTGCCTGCAGCGCCGCGTCGTCAAGTCTGTTGGTTCCGGATGAATTTTGCTTGGCGGATGCAGGCTTTGGCTGGCCGCCCTTAGCCATCTGCTTTGAGACACAACGAGCTGCTTTATGAGCGGACGAAGCAGATTGCCAGGCTTCGCACTAGTTCCCCTGCCTCTCAATGACAGGCTACGCTGTCGTCGCGGGTATTGTCGCGCAGCGCATGCAAGGTATAGCTCTGAGTTGACACCCTGGCAAACACAATGGTCACAGCTGCTGTGCTGCAGTTGACTTCCGAAAGCTTGGCGGAAGCGAGTAGGGTTTTAGTAGGGCACTTGTGCGATTAGTCAGCTGCTTCAAAACCCCAAAACAAGAGAACGGCACAAACATTGTGTGCAGAGAGAATCGTTGAGCAGGATTCGCCTGCAGGTGGGATCATTGAAGTATCACCGATGTACAGCCTTTGAAGTTGCTGTGCCCCTCAGGGCCGTGCAATCTGCGCACCACTCAAGTCTGGCGTGTCATTTGCTGACGCACTCAGCCGTGTCAGCAGCAAGCTTTGATGCAGCAGGAAACGGTAGACCGGGAAGAAAGTCTCAAGCAGCGTGCGTTAAGCAACGCGGGAGCAGAAACCTTGACGACGCATCAACTAGCGCGTGACGCAGCTACAAGCGTTCCGGGCAGACGAAACAGGCCAGCTCAGTCTTCGTCCAGGCAACAACGGAATAGGCTGCGCAAAGCATATGCTGCGTACAGTCATTTGCCAAAGGAGCTGCAGGACAATGAGTACATCACTACAGGCTATCGAGTAGAGCTCGGTTTCTGGGATAGTGTCAAGTCCTTGTTTGGACTTCACAACGAAACTGGCAACATATGGACACACCTCATAGGTATGACAGCATGAGCAGCAGTCTAGATGGAGTGCTATTGTTGTTGTTGGTGCATGCTGCAAGACTTCTCTTGGCCATCTTGTTCAGAGTGCCAACCTGGCGTGCAGGCTTTCTGATCTTCCTTGCGCTCACCATAGTGACAGTCTTTGCCAAGCCAGTGCCTCTGGCACTAGGCTCACCTCAGCTAGTCGAGATGGAGAACCAGCTGTACACCTTTGCGCGCTCAAACTGGGTCAGCGCAAGATCCACCTGGTCCAACGTCAGACGGCTGGAGGCACAGATGACAGAGTATGGCCGAACCAATCTGCTGCCTATCATCGACGACATTGCAGCAGCAGAGGCACGCTTAGTTTCATACGGCTCATCAGGGTACAGAGGTTTGGAGCTCAGGGTCTTCAGAGCAGCAGCAGCTTTGCTAGACATCACCTGGCCAGTAAAACGGTGGCCAGTGTATGTCTTCACAGCGGGCGCCATGGCATGCCTGCTCACATCTACAGTCTGTCACCTCTTTGGGTGTTGCGCAAGACATGTGTCTCAGCTCATCTGGAGATTCGACTATGTGGGCATTGCTCTCCTCATAGTCTGCTCATTCTCCCCTCCAGTTTATTACGGTACCGTGTTCCCTATGCAGCGCTTGGCACAGTGCATCCAGTGAACAACATGCCATCCTTGCGCCGTGCTGCTCTGTTGTATGGTACCTGTGTTATTCTGCTGTTCCTCTGCTAGTCCCAGTGGCTGCGTATTCAAGTAGAGCATTTGACGCTAGCAAAGCTGTCTTTTCCTTTCTGCACACAAGCTGCACTGCACAAGCTTGGCTCACCTGTCTAACAACCTGCTGGTCTGAGCAGGGTACTTTGGGATTCTGCTCTGTGCCCTGCCATTACCATAAGCTCAAAAGTAGTACTAACAATGCAACATAAGTAAATCTTACCGTGAAAGGTTTCTTTGACAAAAGTTGCTGATGTGTTGACTGATGGTGCAGGATTCATGTGCTACCCTTGGTGGCAGATGTTCTATTTAGCTCTGATAACAGCCCTAGGTATGCTCAATCATTGCAGTGGGCCGACACACCTTGTCAGCATTGCAACAAGTGCCGCGCTGGCTCAGCAGACCTTCACAGCGTGGCCGCAAAAGTGCTTACTTGTGACTATAAGCAATCAGCTGTCTAGTAGGATTCATCATTCCAACAAGTGGCATGCACAAATGCACCCGCAAGGTTCCAACTTTCTGGGGTTGCTGCTCTGGAACTCATCCCAAGTAACAGCATTACAAGCCTGGTAGCTCCTGTCTGCACAAACCACAGTTTGCGCATGACAAGTAGCCTTTTGTACAGGTATCGGGACAATGGTTGTGTCGGTGCACAACTCATTTCAAGCCAAGGACTACAGAGTGTTCCGAGCCAGCCTGTTCGCAGGCTTGGGCATGACTGGTATTGTACCAGTCATCCACGGTTGGGTTGTCAACTATGACATAGCTGCTGTGCACAGTGCGCTGTCATTGGACGTTCTCATGGGCCTCATCTATTTGGTAAGCCAGGATGCTGCCTCAGTTCTGTTGCAATGACAATTTATTTAGGGTGCCCCAATAGTCTGGTCATCTGGCATTCTGTGCCTGCACTGCTGCAGCTGTGTTTGTTGTGTTCCTGCCTTGCTTTCATGAACCTGCCTCTGCTGCTTCGGTTCTGTTGCAATGAGGCAATGTGAGTGTTTCAGGGTGCCTCAACCTTTTGAATACTTTGGCTCAGAACATTCGTGTGCCTGCATCGCTGCAGCTGTGTGTGTTGTGCCCCTGCATTTTCTCCATGGTCTGTCAGCTGAGGGCGTAGTTGCAGATTGAGCTGAACCTGCTAAACCTTTATGGTGCACCTGTTTCATCAACCCATTGTTGGCTCCTCAGAAAGCGCATATGCATCTGATCAAATGCATGAAAGCAGCATGCATTGCTGAATGTGCAGGCCTGTTTCCAAGGGCATCAAGTCTGTATTACCTTGCCAGCGTGCGTGCAGTTTTGACGTGAGCAGTTGACATGCGCTGCATGCTTGTGCAGGCTGGAGCTATATTGTATGCGTGCCGTTTCCCTGAGAGAATGTTTCCTGGCAAGTTTGACCTGGCCTTCAGCAGCCATCAGCTGTTCCATGTATGTGTGGTGGTGGCCGCAGCCATTCATTATAAGGCTATATTTCAGTTGTTGGCCTGGCGGGATGCTACAGGGGGGGCTGGGGGGTGTTTGAAGGGTTCTTGCCACACTGTACTGCCACCCATGCAGTTGACAACAGGATGACAGCCTCAGAATCAGTCTGACAGACTTGGACAGTGAGAAACATATCAACTCCTGTCACATTGAGTGACAATTCCCTCATTCGCAATATTGCAATTACTGCTATCACGCCTGTGATGGGTTACAAAATGGAGGTCCTAGAACTGGATAGCATGAGTGTGTGTGGTTCTGCGTGTATGTTCACTAAATGACTTGACAGTGTAGCAGCAGAGGCATTGCTGAGAAATGGCAGTTTGCGCGGCAGTTTAGGCAAAAGCAGTTTAGTGTTGCTTGTTTGACAACCCCCTTAGTTAGAGCTTTCTAAAGCCAATAAGACGAAGACTTCTGCCTTGCAATGCTGACTTTCAGCACCCACGCTTACATAGAATTGGAGAGAGTTTGATGTCCTGGAGCTGATGTTTCTTTGTACAATATTCCGCCTATTTGGTGTGCTGCCCATAGCCCACTTAGCATCACACACAGCTTGTCTGGTGCAGCCTGTGATTTGCCATGCAGGCCTAGCCGCAGGCTCATCATAGAATGCAAATTAGTACAAGAGGTACATGGGCGTAAGAAGTACGGTACACTTTTTGCCAAAACTGCTGGACTCATCAGTGGGTAGATGTGTTTGGCATGCTGTGCACATACAATGTGGAAACAAACTTGTATGTCACCGTGCAGTGTCATACTTTGACAGTCTTGTTTTGTGTTATCTTTCCTTTGAACAACTGAGGCGCTGTCTAATTCGTTGTTTGCTACGGTTTCTGTGTGTAGTTGTTGAGTCCTTGATCACAATGACGACCTGCAAAGCTGTAATTTATGTCACCGAGATTCTTCCCATTTTGAAAGCAGTACACACAGACATGCTTAGAATGCAGAAGTTGGCACCTCACTGAGTCAGACTCCGCAAGCTACCTTAAGGTATACGGTACGTGTACACAGCATTCTTTCAGGGCCTCACCATGACGCTGAGATCATGCAGGTTGAGACAGCAAGACAGTACACTAGTGTACTGGCTGGACCGAAAAGAATGGCAGATGAATTCGAATCTGTTCCTGGTGCCACAAATTGGAAGTACAGGGGAATCACACACCGGTTAAAATTGCAGGGAAAACAAAGAAGAAGAAGGATTTTACAAGTTTCTGCCAGCCAACACAGCCGATCGCTTGTGCCAATTATGGCAATCATGTTCAAATCATCATGAAATCTAGACA
>JAABUK010012101.1_pt1 | contig 11062 bp, 7 predicted proteins | sample 5559141 | NCBI WGS metagenome assembly JAABUK01 (sample SAMN10711869, study PRJNA513367) | rock metagenome | isolation source: Antarctica rocks | place: Antarctica: Victoria Land, Pudding Butte nord | collected 2016-01-03
TGGGCCATCGAATCTGGCTTACGATGCCGCATCGCAGACGCTCTATGTGGCCGTTCATAACGATGGCACGATTGTGAAGATCACGGGACAGTAAGTACAGAACGTTTGCTAGCAGCCTGAGGGGAGTGCCGTTCGATAGGCCCGTTCCCCTCGATGCTGCTGAGATGCTGTCGCCGCTGGCTGAAATTTTGCGGATTCGATTGTTTCCGCTATCGGTAACGAACAGATCCCCGGACTGTTGAACATGATCCCTAGGGGAAGGTTGAAAGTGGCATTCAGCGCAGTGCCGCCATCCCCCGAATCCAGCCGCCCCGGTCCCCGCAAATAGGTTTACCGTGCCGACGTTATTAAGTTTGGCCGGATAAGCCATTTTACGGACGGACTTCCCTGGAGTGGGGTGCGCTACAATTCCGTGTACTTTCTTTCCGCTATGAGCATAAGAGTTTTTCCCCTGTTAATTTGCTTTGTGTTTTTGGTGAGTGTGTTTGGAAGTGACACGGAGTGGCCAGTCAACGGCGGCCCCTATAACATCCGGTATTCGGATTTGACCCAGGTCACTCCGCAAAACGTGAACAAGCTTCAAGTTGCGTGGACTTATGATTCGCATGACGCGTTCAAGGACTCCGAAATGCAGAGCAACCCGATCGTTGTCGAAGGGGTGCTTTACGCGACCACGCCCAAGCTGCATGTGATTGCGCTGAACGCGGCAACTGGAAAGGAGATTTGGAATTTCGATCCTGCGAGTGGGGCTGCGCCGCAGAGGCGATACCGGCATCGCGGAGTGACGGTGTATCAGGACCGTGTCTTCTTCACGCACCGGAATTTCTTGTGGGCGCTGGATAAGAAAAGCGGCAAGCCGATTTTGACATTCGGGGCAGGCGGACACATCGACTTGCGCGAAGGACTGGATCGACCCGTGGACTCGATAAGCGTAAGCGCAAGTAGCCCGGGAGTGATTTTCGAGGACTCGATCATTTTAGGGAGCACGGTGCCGGAAACATTGCCGGGGTCACCGGGGTTCATTCGGTCATTCGATGCGAAAACGGGGAATCTCAAGTGGGTATTCCGCACCATTCCCAGACCGGGCGAGTTCGGATACGAGACATGGTCCAAAGATTCGTATAAGGTTTCCGGCGGAGCAAATGCCTGGGCGGGGCTCTCGATTGATCCAAAGAACGCGCTGGTGTTTGCTGCGACGGGATCGGCGTCATTTGATTTCTATGGAGCCAACCGCGTGGGTGATAACCTGTTCGCCGATTGCGTGCTGGCGCTGGACGCGCGCACGGGGAAACGCACCTGGCATTTTCAGGGCGTAAAACACGATGTATGGGATTTTGATTTTCCTGCCGCGCCGAGCCTAGTAACGGTGACGCGCAATGGCAATCCCGTGGAAGCTGTGGCGCAGATTACTAAAACGGGGTATGTGTTCGTTCTGGATCGAAAAACGGGTGTGCCGTTGTTTCCGGTGAAGTATCAAAAGGTTCCCGCCTCGAAATTGGACGGAGAGGTATTGGCTGAGACCCAGCCCTATCCCGTTGCCCCTCCGCCTTTCACACGCCAGAACTTTACCGAAGACATGGTGACGAACCGGACGCAGGAGGCTCGCGCGGCGGTGCTGCAGGAATTTCAGAAATACGATTCGATGGGAATGTTCACGCCGCCCAGCACGCGCGGCACAATTTTATTCCCCGGTACGGACGGCGGCGGTGAGTGGGGCGGCGCCGCTTATGACCAGGCTACGGGGCTGCTCTATGTAAATTCGAATGAGCAGCCGTGGATCATTCGGATGGTGACTCATGACACCACATCTCTCTACAAAAACAATTGCGCGGGATGCCATGGTAACGATCTGAAAGGCGCACCGCCGACTTATCCCTCGCTGGTGGACATCGGAAAGCGGCGCACACGCGAGGAACTGACTACCGTAATCCGCGAAGGCAACGGACGTATGCCGGGCTTCAGCCATTTGGGCCGTAACCTTGACGAGATTGTTGACTTCTTGATCACCGGACAGGATAAGGGCACGGTTGATCCAAGCACTGCGGAGAATGACTCCAACTGGCTGAAGTATCGCAATGAGGGATACATTCTGTTCCGGGACCCGCAGGGTTATCCGCCAATCACACCTCCCTGGGGTACTCTGAATGCGATTGACTTGAATAAGGGAGAGATCAGGTGGAAGATCCCGTTCGGCGAATACCCTGAGTTGGCTGCCAAAGGCATAAAGGATACAGGCAGCGACAATTATGGGGGACCTGTAGTTACTAAAAGCGGTCTGCTGTTTATTGGGGCGACCAGCTTCGATAAGAAGTTTCATGCGTACGACAAGTTGACCGGGAAGTTACTTTGGGAAACGGTGCTTCCAGCGGCAGGAAACGCCACGCCCGCGATCTACGAGTTGAATGGCCGCGAATATATCGTGATCGTTTGCGGTGGCGGAAAAAATGACGCCCCCTCCGGCAGCAGCATCGTGGCATTCGCGCTTCCCGAGTCAAAGATTCAGGGGCAGTAAAAACTTTCTCGCGCTAGCATCGGATGGCATGATTGCGGGCGTGAGGCGGGAATTGCCCGCCATGATGAAACTGGCACTGCCGGTGGTGGCGGCGGAACTGGGCTGGGTAGCGATGAGCCTGGTGGACACCATTATGGTGGGTCGCGTAAGTTCCGTGGCGATTGGTGCGGTGAGCATTGGCGGCACCTTGTTTTATACCCTGGCTACTTTCATGGCGGGGCTGATGCTGGGTTTAGATACGGTGGTGGCGCAGGCTTACGGGGCCGGTGATGTGCGCGATTGCCACCGATCTTTGTTGAACGCGGTGTATTTGTATTTGCCGCTGGCTCCGCTGATCATGCTGGTGGTGTGGTGGGTAGGCCCTGGCCTCGCGGCGTTTGGGGTGGACCGGGAAGTAGCGCGGCAGGCGAATGAATACTTGAGAGCAGTGGCGTGGGGAAGCCTTCCGCTGCTGCTCTATTTTGCTTTCCGGCGCTACTTGCAGGCAATGAATCTGGTGAAGCCGGTGATGTTCGCTTTGATTTCGGCAAACCTGGTGCATTTGCTGGCGAACTGGATCTTTATTTATGGGAATTGGGGTGCGCCAGCTCTGGGGGCGATGGGGGCGGGTTGGGCAACCTGCTTTTCACGCGTCTATATGGCGGGTTGTCTGATTGCGTATACGGCTTGGCATGAACGCAAATACCGGACCGGATGGGTGGATGTTTCGTTGCGCCCGGATTGGAGGCGGATGCGAAGTTTGCTTCGGCTAGGACTGCCTGCGGGATTTCAGATTAGCCTGGAGGTTGGGGTGTTTGCAGCCGCGACAGCGCTGGTTGGGCGACTCGCGCCGGTGACGCTTGCAGCACACCAGATTGCCTTGAACTGCGCCACGATTACTTATATGGTGCCGCTTGGGATTGGGTCGGCGGCGGCTGTGAGGGTGGGGCAGGCGGTAGGGCGCGGCGACAAGGAGAGCGCGCGGTTCGCGGGATGGACGGCAATCATTCTAGGTGCTGGGTTTATGACGTTGATGGGAATGCTGCTCTTTTTTGTGCCCCGAGGGATATTGCGCGTGTTTACGGCGGACCCGGGCGTAATTGAGCAAGGAGTCGGGCTGCTGTTTGTGGCTGCGATTTTCCAATTATTCGATGGAGTGCAGACGGTATCGACAGGGGCGTTGCGCGGTTTGGGAGATACATTTACCCCGATGGTGTGTAACTTCGTGGGGTACTGGGTGGTTGGACTGCCCGTTGGGTACTGGCTTTGTTTCAAGCGTGCAACGGGCGCGATCGGGCTATGGGCAGGATTGTGCTTCGCGCTTATTTTAATTGGCGGGATGCTGTTAATGGCCTGGGGGCGGAAGAGTTCTATTCGTATTGGCGACCGGTAAGCGGAGGGGCATTCATGGAAGCACTGACGCGGCGTATGTCTTCGTTTAAAATGTCACGGTCTTCACGGCGCATACGGCTCGCGGCTGTGCGGATGCTATCGAGCGCTGACCGGACGTTGCGCTGATCGATAGTCCGGCCATCGCGGAATTGCTGAGAAGCACTTTGCAATGTAGCGCTGTTATCTTCAAGGCGCTGGCGTTGCGAATCCGATAGATTGTTGTTGTCCATCGCACCCCGCAGATCTGCCTGGATGCGGTCGAAATCTTCGAGCGCAACCGAATTAGGCTGGCGCACCAAGCCGCGCTGATCGTCAATGGGTTGACTGTTTCTCCCGAAGCCGGAATTTACAGGCCCAGGGCCTAAATTGCCTTCCCGATCATTGCCGAAGCGGATTTCCTGAACGTCTAAAAGATTGATGGTCTGACGGTCGCCGCTGTATTCGGTGAAGCTAATCTGAGTGGAATTTCCGGTATTAAAGGTGCCTCGGAAACGATTGCCATTTTTCAGGACTAGCGTGTCGGCAGATGCCAGCAACGGAAAAAGGAGGGCCGCACTTGCGAGAAGTTGCTTGGTCATGCCGTAAATGGAAGCAATCGGTATGCCAGATAGAACGGCACGGAGGCTAAGATCAGATTAATGAAAGTTCTTGTTTGCGCTGCGTTCGCAGCCGTGGGGCTGTGCGCTCAGAAGACTCCGTTCGACATAAATGCCCTATTGCAACTGGTGAGGGTGGGTGATCCGCAGATTTCACCGGATGGGAATACGGTGGCTTTCTCGGCGGTAACGGTGGACTCCGCAGCGAACAAGAAGAAAAGCCATGTCTATACGGTTCCGATTGGCGGCGGCGCGGTTCATGAGGTGGGCGAGCCTGATAGCTCCAGCGACCGACCGCGTTGGATGGCGGGTGGGAAGCAGATTGGATTTGTGGGTGTGAAGAATGGCGAATCGCAGATCTGGCAGGTAGATGCGGATGGCGGGAACGTGAAGCAGTTGACCCACGTTGCGACAGAAGCTTCGGGCGAATTGTTTTCGGCGGATGGCAAGTATGTGGTGTTTACGAGTGACGTGTTTCCCGCCTGCGGGGCCGATAACGAGTGCAACAAGAAGAAACTGGACGAGGCGAAGAATGCGCCGTCCAAAGCGCGGTTGATCACCGGGCTGCTCTATCGGCATTGGACGACGTGGGCGGGTGCACGGCGGACACATCTGCTGGCGATGGCTCTTGATGGAGGGGCGGTACGGGATTTAATTCCGGGGGACCGCGATGTGCCGCCATTTTCGCTGGGCGGGCCGGAGGATTACGCGATTTCGCCAGATAGCCGTGAGGTGGTCTATGCGCTGAACGCGGATGAAGTGCCGGCGACGAGTACGAATTCAGATTTATTTTCAGTGCCCCTAAAATTGGACGGGAAAACCGCCGAAGCAAAGGCTGTACGGATTACGTCGAACCTGGCTGCGGACAATTCTCCTTTGTATTCGCCGGATGGGAAATATCTCGCCTATCGGGCACAGACGCGCGCAGGGTATGAGAGCGACCGCTGGCGCTTGATGCTGCTGGAGCGAAAGACCGGGAAGTTAACAGTGATGACGGACTGGCTGGACCGTTGGGTAAACAGCTTTCAATGGTCGCCCGATTCGCAGCGATTGTTTTTTACGGCAGAGGATCGTGGGCGGCAATCGATCCAGTACATACCGGTAGGGGGCGGCGGATCGAAGGTGGCGATCAATGGCGACAACACGCTAGACGACGTGCAGTTCACGCCGGATGGCAAGACGATTGTGTTTACGCGGCAGAGCGGCGGGGGTCCGGTAGAGATTTGCGCTGCGCTTTCAAAAGGCGGGCCACCGGTGGTGCTGACCCATTTCAATGACGATGTGCTGGCGCAGCATGAGTTGACGGCTTATGAAGAATTGACAGCTAAGGGCGCGGAAGATGCAAACGTGCAGACGTTTCTGGTGAAGCCGCCGGGGTTCGATGCGAAGAAGAAGTATCCGGTGCTGATGCTGATTCATGGGGGTCCGCAAGGGGCTTGGGCGCAGAGTTGGAGCTACCGGTGGAACCCGCAGGTTTTTGCGGCGGCGGGTTACGTGGTGGCGATGCCGAATCCGCGTGGGAGCACAGGTTTCGGGCAGAAGTTTGTGGATGATATCAACGGAGACTGGGGCGGTAAGGCATACGACGATATTATGGCGTCGGCTGACCAGGTGGCTGCCCTGCCCTATGTGGATAAGGAGCGGATGGCAGCGGCGGGCGCGAGTTATGGCGGCTATATGATCGATTGGATTTTGGGGCATAGCTCGCGGTTTAAAGCGCTGGTGAGCCACGCGGGCGTTTACGATTTGCGCAGCATGGCGGGCGAGACGGAAGAGTTGTGGTTCCCGAAGTGGGAGTTCGGCGGGATGCCTTGGGAGACGGCGGAAGTGTATAACAAATGGTCTCCGAGTTTATTTGTGGCGGAGTTTAAGACGCCAACTCTGGTGACGCATGGGGAGCTGGATTTCCGCGTGCCATTCGGGCAAGGCATGCAGTTGTATACGGCGCTCCAATTGCAGAAGGTGCCCTCACAGATGCTGGTTTTTCCCGATGAAGGCCACTGGATTCAGAAGCCGCAGAATACCCTGCTTTGGTACAAGACGGTAACCGAGTGGTTAGACACCTGGACGAAGAAGTGAAAATACCCATTGTGACGGTGGGGATCGCGGTGGTGGCGCTTTTGATCTGCGTGCCCGCGGTATTAATGTTTCTTTCAACGGGGACGCAGATTGCGGTGAACCCGGCGGTGGGTGTGATTGGGATGGAGACGCCGGTGCGGATTGAATTGCGCAACGCCCATGGGGTGCGCGCGGTTCGGGTGGCGGTGGAGCAGAATGGCAAGCGGTATCCGGTATTTACGGAGACCAAGCCTGCGCATCGCTGGTTTTTCAGCGAGCGCAATGGGGCGCGCGATGTGGTGGCGCATGCGGGCAAGAAGGATGCGCCGGCGCTGGTGGACGGCAAAGCGAAATTGATTGTAGATGCAACGTCGAACGATCTGCGCGGGCAGGTGGATTCGAGAATAATGGACGTGGATGTAGTGACGGCTCCGCCGCGCGTGACCGCTGATGGAGCACAGCACTATATCAATCAGGGCGGCAGTGAACTGGTGGTGTTTACGCCTGCGGGGTATTGGACCGAAGCGGGCGTGACGGTGGGCGCGGGAAAATACCGTAGCTTCGCGCTGCCTTCCGAGCCGGATAAGCAACGCTTCAGTTTATTTGCTTATCCTTGGAACACGCCGACGACGACGATACCGCTGGTGTATGCATTGAATGGGGCGGGTGCGCAGGCCACTACCGGTTTCTGGACGAAGGTAACGCCCAAGAGTTTTCGGGCGCGGGATATCCAGATTGACGATAAGTTTTTGAATAAGGTGGTGCCCAGTATCGATCACTTAAACAGTGGCGATTTACTGGAGCGCTTTTTGAAGATCAATCGCGAGATGCGAAAGCAGAATAACCAGACACTTTCCGATTTGCGGTTGAAGAGTGAACCGCGCATGTTGTGGAGCGGTGCATTTTTGCCGCTGATCAATTCGCAAGTAGAGAGCGTGTTCGCGGACCGCCGCACTTATATTTATAACGGCAAGAAAGTTGATGAGCAGGTACATCTTGGTTTCGATTTGGCGAAGGTGGCGCACACGCAGATTCCAGCGTCGAATGACGGCAAGATTTTGTGGGCCGGCGAGTTGGGGATTTATGGAAACTGCGTAGTGATCGATCATGGGTTCGGGCTGCAATCGATTTACGGACACTTGAGCGAGATTGAAGTGAAAGTGGACGACATGGTGAAGCGCGGGCAGGAGATTGGCAAGAGCGGAGCGACGGGTATGGCGGGCGGCGACCATTTGCACTTCAGCATGCAGGTGGACGGCGTGCAGGTAAACCCGGTGGAGTGGTGGGACGCGCATTGGATTCACGACCGTATTTTGAGCAAGCTGAAATGAATGACTTGCGGTGTTTCTGCATTCGATAGACACTGAAACTTCTAGGAGCCAAGAATTGGAAAAGAACGGCCGTAAAGGGAGTGCGACTCTGGACCCGACTGAGCGCTGGAGCCTGCAGGACGCAAATGACCTCTACGACGTAGAGCGCTGGGGAAAAGGATACTTCTCGATCCATCGTGAAGGACATGTGCTGGTGCATCCGGATAAGGACCCGGCACGAAGTTTGGATTTGAAGAAGCTGGTGGACACGTTGGTGCTGCGTGGCATCTCGCTGCCGATTCTGATCCGGTTTACCGAGATTTTAAAGCATCGTCTGGGCGAAATTCACGGCGCGTTTCAGACGGCGATTGCAGAGCACAAATATAACGGCCGGTATTGCTGTGTGTACCCCATCAAGGTGAACCAGCAGCGGCAGGTTGTGGAAGAAGTGCTGGAGTTTGGGCGGCCTTATAACTTCGGGCTGGAAGCGGGATCGAAGCCGGAGTTGCTGGCGGTGATGGCGGTTGCGTCAAACGATACGCCGATCATCTGCAATGGATTTAAAGATGACGAATATATCGAGATGGCGATGCTGGCGCAGAAGATGGGCCGCAAGATCATTCCGGTGGTGGAGAAGTATACCGAGCTGACGCTAATTCTGCATTATGCGGAGCGGATTGGGGTGCGGCCGCAAATTGGGATGCGCGTAAAGCTGGCGAGCCGCGGTTCAGGGCGTTGGAAATCGTCAGGCGGATTTCGGTCGAAGTTTGGGCTCACGACGACTGAGTTGATGCGCGCGTTGGAAGAATTGAAAATGCACGGCATGGCGGATTGTTTCAAGCTGCTGCATTTTCATTTGGGCAGCCAGATAACAAACATCCGGCAGGTGAAGGGCGCGGTGAACGAGGCTGCGCGCCTGTATGCGGAGTTGAGCAAGGCCGGCGCGGGCCTTGAGTTCATGGACGTGGGCGGCGGGCTGGGGATTGATTACGACGGCTCGCAGACGGATTTTGAATCGAGCGTGAATTACACGCTGCAGGAATACGCGAACGACGTGGTTTATCACATCCAGAATGTTTGCGATGAAGTGGGCGTACCGCATCCGACGATTGTGACGGAGAGCGGGCGCGCGATTGCGGCTTACCACAGCGTGCTTGTGTTCAACGTTCTGGGCGTAGCGGGGCTGGGAGATGAAGATGCCACGCTGGAATTGCCGCCCGAGCCGGAGCAGCCGCTGATCGATTTACAGGAGACTTACCGGTCGATTTCCGCGAGGAATCTGCTGGAGACGTATCACGATGCGCAGCAGGCGCTGGACCAGGCGTTGAACCTGTTCAGCTTGGGGTATTTGCCGCTGGAACAGCGCTGCTTAGCGGAGAATCTGCACTGGACCATTTGCCGCAAGGTACTGAAGATGGCGAAGGACCTGGATTATCTGCCGGAAGAACTAGAACCGCTGGAGGCTTCGCTTTCGGATACTTACTTCTGTAATTTTTCGTTATTTCAAAGCATGCCGGACAGTTGGGCGATTAAGCAATTATTTCCGATTATGCCGATTCACAGGCTGGAGGAGCGGCCAACGCATCCGGCGGTGCTGGGCGATATTACGTGCGATTCAGACGGCAAGGTGGATCAGTTTATTGACCGCCGCGATGTGAAGCGCACGCTGCCTTTGCATACCTATACGGGTCAGAATTACTACTTGGGCGCGTTTCTGGTGGGTGCTTACCAGGAAATTCTGGGGGACATGCACAACCTGTTCGGGGATACGAACGCGGTTCATGTACGGATCGGCGATGATGGTGAGCCGGTGCTGGATGCGGTGATTAAGGGCGATACGGTGCGCGAGGTTTTGAACTATGTCCAGTTCAAGGCCGATGCGCTGGTTACGCAACTTCGGCGCGATGTGGAAGCGGCAGTGCGGGAAGGCCGGATGGGGTATGAAGAATCCGGGCGGCTGCTGCGATTCTATGAGGATGGGCTGCATGGGTATACGTATTTAGAAGAGGTTCATACCTCGTAACAGCCTCAAGGAGTCTTTTATCAAGTTCAAAGGAACTGCAGAATGATCGGCTGATCCGCATTACGCATCGTTGTGTTGGGATGGGCTTTGAAATCCAACAGCATCTGTCAGAACCTTTTGCCCATATCTTTTGGCCTTCCTAATTCTTTGATCCCAAATTGCACCGATCGCGCCCCACGATCTGCGGAGGACATTTGCGAAACTCGCGCACAAAGGCCATCGAGCAGATCCAGATCTCGTTCAGGCATGCGTCCATTCAGACGACGGAGCGCTACTTTGGCATCGAGCAGGATCTTACCGATGCACCCTGTGACCATCTAGGCCTGAGCGTATAATCGGAGCCGAACCGAACACGGTGCCGATATCCTTGTTTAGAATGGCAACTCGTGTTCCCTATCTGCTTGGAATCAGAGTCTTACCTGATCGATTGCCCGTAACACCCGCTTACCCTTTTAACCTCCCCTTTGTAGCAAAACTCAATTTAACGATTCAGAAGCCAGTGGTATTTTTTGCCGGCGAAAACGGAACGGGCAAATCAACCCTCATCGAAGCCATCGCGGCACTCTCTCGGCTTCCTGTGTCAGGAGGCGGGCGCAACGAACTGTCCGAAAGCCATGGACCCGAGCGAGAGAGTTTGCTTTCGAAAGCTTTGCGTCCCTCCTTTCGTCAACAACCGCTGGATGGCTATTTCCTTCGGGCTGAGTTTCATGCCCACTTCGCTTCCTTGCTCGATTCACGTGATCTCGATCCCGATTTCAACGGAGACCCCTATGGACGGTATGGCGGCCAGTCTCTGCACAAACAATCGCACGGGGAAGCCTTTTTAGCTGTTCTACAAAATCGCGTCGGCCAAGGATTATTCCTTTTTGACGAACCAGAGTCGGCTTTGTCCCCTCAGCGACAACTTGCGCTTTTAGCGCTGATCTACGATGGGTGGAGACGGGAAAATCCCAGTTCCTCATTGCTACCCATTCGCCAATCCTGATGACGTACCCGGATGCCCAAATTATCAGCTTCGACCAGGTGCCTTTGGGCTCGACTACTCTTGAGGAAACGGCTCATTACCAGATCACAAAGGGAATTCTCGAACAGCCAGGAAGCTATTGGAAGCACCTGAAAGAGTGAGAGATCCCGTGCTCCATGATCACGAATTTTTATTGTCAGTCGGAATTTCCTGAAACCCGATTATCCC
>JAABUK010012103.1_pt1 | contig 11061 bp, 3 predicted proteins | sample 5559141 | NCBI WGS metagenome assembly JAABUK01 (sample SAMN10711869, study PRJNA513367) | rock metagenome | isolation source: Antarctica rocks | place: Antarctica: Victoria Land, Pudding Butte nord | collected 2016-01-03
ATACGCATTATATAATTATAATAAAGAAACTTCTAAAGAAAGAAATTATATTATACGCGAAAAATAACTCAGATTATATAGAGCTTAAATAGAACTTAATATAAATAAAGTTATTAAGCTCACTCATATAACTTAAGATAAAATTATATAAAGTACTGATGCGAATAATATAAATAAGATAAGAAGAGAAAGAGAAGAAGTAACTTATATAAAAACTAGAGAATAAGAATATTAGATTTATTTCGAATCTTAAAATTAAAAATCTTTAATAAATAAAGAGAAATATAAAGATTAATATAATTATATACGCAATTTTAAAACTCTTTTATTTAAACTTAGTAAATAAGATTATTTAAAAAGATCTTATTTATAAGATAGAGTTCAAATCAATTATATAATATAATTTAACTCTCTAATCATAATAATGTTTTCGCTATTAGAAATATAAACACTTACTCTATATATATAAAAAGATATAAATCTGCGCACACTATATAAAATACTATTAAATTAACGAGTATGAGAAAAAGTTAAAGAGAAAGATTATATAATATAATAACTGCTTAGAAGAATATAAAGCTTAATTTTATAATTATTTATAAAAGAAAAGAGAATGATTTTATACAAAAAAAATATATAATAAGAAATTAAGATACTTTTTATCTTAAAATTAATAAGAGATCATCTTTATCTCTTCTTTTCTCTCTTCATTAATATTAAACTTACTAACAAAAGTTAGTAGAAATGATTCTAAGTTAAAGATAAAATGAAGTTAAATAGAGAACTTATAAAAAAAAAGATTAACTTATTTAAAAGATTATTTATAAGGATTTAAGAATTGTATAAGAGTTGATCTCATATTAAGTTAAGATATTTAACTTCTTCTAATTAAAGAAAGTTAACTTATATCTAAGAATATTATATATTAGAAAACATCTTTGTATAAAGTCTTAAGATTCTATAATATAATATTAATAAATTTAAAAATAAGATAATAATAGAGCTGCTCTAAAATTCGGAAATTAAATTATATAATATTCTTATAATTTAAGAATTATAAAGAGATATATTTAATTCCATCTTATATAATTTAGAACAGAGCGTGTTTTATAACAGTAATTAGAGAATTAAAGACTTAAGAATACTCACTCTCATTAATAAATATATTTATATAGAGACGTGATTAGAAACATATTACTTAAAGAATCTTATTATAATTATATTAAAACTATAAGAGATACAGAATGTTAATTATATAATTAATATTTATAATGTCTATAATTCTTTAAGTTAACACGCTAAGATTGAAGAAACTAAGTTTCTTAAAACACTTTATATAATATTAAGAATATTCGGAAAATATATTATACTGAGTAATTTAAATCTTTATTATCTTAGTTAAACAGAATTCTCTTATTTATTATAATATAAACTCTTAGTTATATTATTAAATATTATATAAGAGACTAAAATAAGATTGATTCTCTTTTTAAGAACAGTTATAAGCGATTGTTAAAGAGAAGATTTATATAAATAAATAATTATTAATCTTATCTTTATAATAACAGCGTTAAAGAATCAGCTTATATAATATTAAGTAGAACTGAAAAGAGAATAATTCTCGAATCATCTTTTAATTAATACGAAGTTTGAATGATTAGATTAATACATGAAAGAACGTATAAAAGAACGTAGAATGTGAAAGAAGATAAATTAAGAAATCTTTATTAAAAGTCTCTTTAATTATATAGAAGCTCTTGAAAATCACACGCTTTAAATAAGAGAAGAGATTGATTATTTTATATATAAACTAATAAGATATATATAAGCAGCTATAAAGAATTTAATATTGTAAATACAATTCTTCTTATATAATTAAAGCTTCTAAATAAATAAATATTAAGAAGTAATTAAGAATATAAGAAAAACACGCAGAAAGTTTATAAGAAATCTCTCACTCTTTATATAATAAGACTTCATATAATAATGTAGTAGAAAAGGAAAAGTTTTAATAAAAGCAAAATGGAAAGACTTTAGAAATGTAATAAGAGACATAACCGCGAAATTATAAAGGATCTGAAAGATTATATAATAGATAAGATAGAGATTATAAGAATAAATCACTTAAATATCTTTTCTCATTCTTAAATAAAGAATATATAAAGCTAAAGATATAAAAAGTAAAGTAAAACTTCTGCGCGATTTATATTTCTCTTCTTTCTTAAAAGTGAATCTCTTAAATATTAAGAGATATATATATTCTTAAAGAATTTCATAAAATAAGATGATTAAGAAAAGAGAAATTCTAAGAGTGATTAATTATATAAAAAAGAATAAGATCTTAGATTCTAACGAAATATTAAATAGAATCATTTAAATTCTTATACAAGAAAAGATGAATCTGATTAGAAGATTATTTCAGATTTATCTTATTTAGAGAATTTAACTAACTCATTTCAAAACCGCTCGTATAATAATGTTAAAAAAATTAAATAAAGAAGATTACTTAAATCTATTCGCATATAAATTAATCACTCTGCTAAATACTTTAGAAAAGATTCTAGAAGCAGTAATATCTAATTAAATAAAGTATATTACGGAATTATATAATCTTCTCTTAAATTTATAATATAAAGCACGTCTCTTAAGAGTAATAAAGATTACTTTATAATAAATTATAAAGAAGATATATATAATTTAAAGCAGAGAAAGTAAAAGAGTAATAAGTCTTCTTTCTTTAAATATAATAAAAGTGTTTAATAGAGTCTCTTATATATAACTCACTTATAATCTTAGAAAAAGAAGAATTTTAAAATCTCTTATATATTAGATAATAGAGTTTCTCTCTAATTATTATATAAAGATAAAGATTAATGAATTCATATTATTAAAAGCTTTAATATCAGTAGAGATTCCGTAGAACTTATTAATATTCTTAATTCTATACCTCTTTTATAATACTGATCTATTAAAGAAGTGCGATAATATTAGACTTTATACGAGCGTAACTAAGTTTATAAATAATATTAATATTCTAATATATAATAAGAATATAAAATGAAATTATTAAGTCTTAATCAAAACTTATTAAAACTATATTAAATAAGTAAAAAAATATAACTCGAAATTCTATTTAAATAAGTACGAATTAATTCACTTCAATTATATAAAAAAGAATTTTAATATGAGAGCGGGATTAAATCTAAAGAAATAGAAGATTAATCTAAAGAATAACGTGAGAATTTTAGACGTTTAATTAAATATAATACTAAGATAATAGTCTCATCTCCGCGTAATTAAGATTAAATCTGTTCATCTAATTAACGTTCTTTATATAATTATAGAATCTATATGAAATACCTCTTTAGAAATGAGAAGATAGATGTATTAAACTATTATATAACTAATTATTACGTATAAGATTAGTATTTAATATATATTAAAAGAGATTAAGAAATATTATAAGAAAGTAAGTAAGAAATTATAATCTCTTTAAGATAAGTATTTCCGTATAATTATAGAAGCTTATAAGATAATTATAATAGAAGTTTTAGAAGTAAAAATTTATATTTAATCTCTTAATCTTTATATTAAGATTCTTATAATTAAGATAATAATTAAAATTTAATTATTAAAAGTTAATAAAGATATTAAGAATACATGCGCCCGCATTATAAGATAAATAACAGGAAATAAAGATTGTATAATAAGATCACGCGCGATATTAGATAATCTAATAATGTAATGACTCAGACAATTTAATTATATAAATTAAGATGAGAAAGAATTAAATAAGTTCTTCTTATTAAATCTATTATAAAAAGAATTAAAAGAATATATAAAGATTTAAAAGTTAAGAAAAATATATAAAGAAATTCTCTCTTTTTATAATCATAAATGAAAAGAGAGATGAAAAGATTATAAGAAGAGAAGATATTTAAAGATAATTCTTTCAGAATTATATGAAAAGATTATAAGATTATATTAGAAATTAAAGAAGTACGAGAGCGTTATACTCACGCAGCTCTATATAAATAAGATTAACTTTAATCATTTTCTATATAAGAAAAAGATATTAGAAATTAAGAGTTCTTTATATAAATATACTTAAGACGATATAATAATAAAATATATTCTATTAAAATGTTTATAATAGATTATAGAAAGGAAGAAGCTTCTAAGTCCTCTTTATATAATAGATCTGAGAAAGATTCTCTTAAAGAGAAAGAGATGCAGAGCAGCTATTAAATTAATACTTTATATGAAGATACTTAATTAATTTAGATTGATGAAGGAAGACTTACGAATAAGAACGGAAGAGAATAAAGAGAATGAGGATGAAAGAATGGAGAGAGAATGAGATTAGAGGAAATAATGAATGAATATGCGGGAAAAGAAGTTTGAACTGAAATCTGAATTTCATATAAGAAGATCTATATAGATTAGTATTAATCTGGATTAGATAAATAGAATTTATTACTACTATAATATAGATGATTTATATACTTATAATAATTATAAGATATTAATAAATATTACAGATTTTTTACGTGATTTAGACGATATATTTTATTATTTTAAAAAAGAAATAAATAAGATTATATAATTATATACTTAATCTCATTATTAATAATATAAGTTTTAAATCTAATCATTATTAATATAATAGAGAAAATCCAACTATTTTATTATACGTGCGATATAATGAAATATTGGAAAAGATATTAAATCATAATAAATTTAATTTAGTAGATTTAAATAGAAGTCTAAGTAATTTTAAGTAGAATCACGAAAATAAGTAAAATAATAAATCATCTTCTATTTTATTAAAGATTTTGAAGTGTAAAGAGATAAAGATTAATTAAAGATTAATTCTATTTAAGAAGATATTCTTTATAAGAATAAAAAAGATTTAAAGATTATAAAAGTGAAGAGATAATATAAGTTTAAATATAAGCTTAATCTTATAACAGCTCAAGCTAAATATATTCAATAATTTATAGAAATAAATATTTAAGTTATAAAAATTAATTTAGCTTATAGAAAAGCTGTAGAAGTATTAGATATATACTGTGATCATTAATTTCAATATAATATTTTAGTCTTAAGATCTCTTCAGAAGATATAATTCTAACGCGTTAAGTCTTAAGCATTTTATCTCTTACGTATAATCATTATTTATAATCATAATAACTCATAACACTATTTTCCAATCTATCAAATTAATTATTCTTAATTAATTATTAACAGCGTTAATTCTCTCTCTATTTTTAATTACTAACTTCGTCATTATTAATTGAGCTCACTAATATCTCTTTCTCAGATAATATCTTAGAAATATTATTCTCATTCTTATCTTTAGCTCACTTCTTAAAGCTGTCTTTTAATTACTTAGATCTTAACTTATCAGCGTTCTTTAAATAATAATTATTAAGAATTTCCTTGAATTTCTTAAGATTCTTAATTAAATAATAAGTTAAATTCTTTAAATAATCTATTTATTATACTCTCATCTTAAGACGTCTACTTATTCTTTTAATACTAATAATATTCTTTATTTCTTATTTTATATTTATCTCTATTTCTGTAATAATAGAAGAAGATATAAAATATTTCTACTTAAATAAGAAGTTTTCTACATTTCTAAATAATAAAGTGATATAAAAGATAGAATAAATCTTTATAAACGCAGATAATTTAAGTTTATACACACTTCTTAACTTCTTTAATATTTTATATAAATCGATTTATTTTACATTTAACTTCTTATAAAATCTAATTATATAAATATTCTTTATTAATAATTATATCTTTTCTTCTTTTTGAAATATTACTGATTAATAATATTTATTAATCTATTTCTTCTATCTCTTTTAAACTTAAGTTAAATAATCTTTTATTCAGCTTTATATTTTAGTTATTAACTTTATTAGACTTTAAGTCTTCTACAATTTAATTTATTATCTAATTATCTTTAACTTTTTTATCGCGTTAAAGCTTATTTATAACTTATATTCTTTATTAATTATAAATAGAGATAGCTAAGTTAATTTAAATATAATTATATTAATCGCGAACACAAAGTTAAATCACAGCAGAAAATCATAAAGGGGCAGTCGGAATCCTAACCGCAGACATTCAGCATCAATAAACAATAACAAATCGGAAGAATAGAGAACTGATCATAATCATTACAGATCAAATATAGAGAGACGAAATAGATATAAAGCTAATAATAATATTGTTGAATATAATTAGAGTCGCGGAATTACAAAAAGTCACAGATGAGATAGTCACATTCCGAAGACTTACGAGAGAAGATTATCTAGTCATTACAGTCTCATAAGTAAGTAAAGAAGTCTTAGAAATAATAATAGACTGATTATAAATGATTATATCGAGCGTAAAAATCAAAAAATTCATCTATATAGTTAGAGCTTATATTATTTATATAAAAGTAGTAAATAATTAGAATTAATTGTAAGCAATTATTAAGATTCTTAAAGCTAATTAAAGACTTCATCCGTAAATAGAGCTAGCAAGAGTAATCTGAATTAAGCGTATAATCAGATAAAAGAAGATATATAAATTGTTGATTATCGCAACTAAAAGTATTAATATAATAAATTAATTAATCACTCGCGGCTTAATTTATAAAGATGAAATAAAGTCTTGTAAATAATTTATCTTAGAAGTAAGAATTATTTAGTATATACACTATTAATAATATAAATATATCGCAAAATTCTGTAAATTTAAATTAGTCTGTATAAACTGCGCAGGAAGCTATCTTATAAGTAATTATAAGAAAGATTAGAAAGACGTAATCTCTTATAAATGCGGGTTATATAAGAATAATTATCGGGCTTAAGAGAAGAGATGTTATTTTAAATAACGCGAGATAAAACGAGTTAATAAAGTAGTTTAGATAACTCTAATTTTATATGAGAAGAGTTATGAAAATATGATCAAAATAATATAATTTATATTTATAATATCATGATTTTAATTTTAAATAAGAGATAATAATGAGTAATAATAAGTTATGAGAGAGCGCAAGAAAAGACTTAATAATCTGATTAGAGTAGTTAGAGTAATTAGATAGACGCAACTCTTTTAAAAGAGAGCCCGCCCAGATTTAAATATTAAAGAGACGAAGATAATTATAATAACTGGCGAATTATTATAATCTCCCGAAATTAGAGATATAGAAATAGAGATAATTATAATGATTAAGAAAGAGTCGCATTTAATAAAAACGTCAGAAATAATCTTAAAATAAGAATTATATTATAAGAACTAAGAATACTACAATATAATGTTAATTATAATAAAGAAGCAACACTAATCTCATTTTTACACGATCTTATAATTAAAGCATTTAATATCCTCGCTATTTAAGAACTCTAAAGAAATCTCTTTACTATAATAAATTACAATTCTTTATAAGTAGAATTCCACTTAATCTATCTACTTTAAGAGCTTATAAGAATCTACTTCTATATTAATAAAAGATTACATCTATAAAGCTGAAGTGCGATAAATCATAATAAAGATGTATAAACACTTATAATTTATATTAAAGAAAGTAACTTAAATATAACTCGTTAGATCTAAATATATAATATCTATAATCTTAGTTTAGACTTATACTTTAATAAAGATGCGGAAATACTTAATATATTATATAAGATCTTAAAAGCGGTAGATATAAAAGTAAAACACATTATAATTAATAATCTTAATCTTTATCACTTATATTAAAGCGGCTTAAAGAGACTGATTTAATACGCAGTAATAGATATTCTAATTAATATCACTAATAATTATTTACTTGAGCTTATAATCTCCCCTGAAATAATAATATAGTAGACACGTAAGTTACAGAATATAATAGATCTGATATTTCTTTTATAAACACTCATAAATAAGATAATAAAGTACACAGCTAAATCAGATCTGATTTAATTATTTAATTATATTCTGATTAAGCTTATTCTTTAAATATAATCATAGCTACTAATAACTAGATATAAAAGATGCTGAAAGAGAATAGATATTAAAAAGATGATAACAGTATTAAAAGATAAGATATCTAATATCTTATTATATATTAATAAATACATAGATACAAGAATTTATAAGATATTATAAGCACTTAATTAAGTAATTAAAGTAAGCGTGTTATAAACTAAGTCTTCTAAATTCGCAAAGAACTTTTAATTAAATAAGTGTGATATAATAATTTATAAGATAAGAGAAACTAAATATAATATATTATGAAATCGCATAGAGAAGTTTAAGAAAAGATACCGCGAAATTAGAAATCAAAAGATAATAATTCTATAATAGCACGTAAAAGATATGTTTTACTCGCAACTAACTAAAATCACATAAATAGTATAGAACATCTAAAGACTTATAAAATAAATTAAAATTAAGATAGATAAATTATATATATTCTCTCAGCTTTCGCAATTAATTATAAGAGATTATAATGAGAATTAAACTAAAGTAATTAACACAATATTATAAAAGATTAATCTACTAAAGAAGAAATTTTTTTCGAAATCTTAAGAGATAGATCTATAGAATATTTAGAATGCTTAGTATAAAGAGAGAATTAATTTTAAGTAGAAGATTATAGAAGTAGAGATATATAATATTGTATAGAAGATTGCGAAGAATAAAGTCGCTGATTCAGATCAGATCTTAAATAGAACACTTAAGAATATAGTAGATTAACTGATCTCACATCTTTATACAATCTTTAACGCAGCATTATAAAATAATTATCATTCTAGCGCGTGAAAACAGACAATTATACTTACTATTTGAAAATCTGATAAAGATAATTATACTACTTTTAAGATATATCATTTAATAGTTCTATTTAATATTATAAAAAAACTTCTTAAACGAATTATAGTATATAAGCTCTCGCAACTTACTAAATCTAATTATCTTCTTTGAAAAATATAAATAGAAGCTTAGAAAGATAGATTAATAGAAATAGCTCTTTAATTTCTTATAAAATAAATATATATTATTTAAAATTTTTCAGGCCCGAAGAAGATTATAATCCTTCTTAATCTTAATATCTCAGGCGCATTTAATTATATATTATATAAGAGACTAACACACAATCTCAGAAAAAGAAGAATCTTAAAGATATTAATAAGATAAGTGAAAAGCTTTCTTAAAGATTATATTATAATAATAAGACTGATTAAAAACAAGTCTAAGTAATTATAAATAAAAACAAACATCTTATAAGAATCTTTAATATCATTTATTCTATTCCTCTTCTTTATTATAAATCTATTAAATATTACAGATAATAAAGCTTTATAAATTTTCTCAGTCAGATTTATAAATAATATTAATATCTTAATATATAGAGTATTAATAGAGCGCAACTGTAAGTATTTAAAAGAGATTTATTAAAAGTGTATATAATAGATCGTAACTTATAATACATATTTTATATTAGAGAAATATAAAGTTCTTTATCTAATAAGATTATTAAAGAGATTTAATCTAACAGTTATATTAATATTTAAAGAAATATAAATTAATACAAAATCTTATATTCAGATACTAGAAGTTTAGATTAATATTAAGCTAAGATAAGAATTATATCTCGCAAAGATTTAGAAAAAATAGATCTTATTATTAAGCGCAATAAATCGCATTATATCATTAATTTAAGAAGTTATATTTAAGAAGTTAAGACTAGTTTACAGCTTCGTCATTAAATCAGTACTGTTATATAACGCAAGTATATAACACGGATTATAAGAAATATTTCTCGCTCGTAAAATAGTGAAATGATAACTTAAGATCACTCAGAATTACTTTTTACAAAAGATCTTTAAAATATATTAAGTTATAAATAAGCGTATTCTAAAGAAAGAAATAAGAATCTATTTAATCTTAATTATAATAAATAGACTGATGATTTTAGAAGTGCGCAGATAGACTTTAATTACAGAAGACTATATAGTTTATTAAGTATGTATAAGAATTTATAATAGAGCGCTATTAGAAAGAATCTTAAGCTGATAAGCAATATTATTAAATATTAAGAAATAATAATTAAAAAAGAGAATCTTAAAGAAATTCTGAATAAATAACTTATTATTAATAATAGCACTCTTATAATAGAATATAAAAGAAAGCGGGCGGGAACATTAGTTAATAACATGAAAATAAGCTTTTAAGAAAACGCTAACTAATGCATAAGAGATATAATAGATAATATATCTCTAATTTATATTCGCAGATAGAATTAAGAACTCGATATAATTTGATTTAAATTATAATCATCCGGAACTTTAAGAAGAATTAATAAAGGCGGCTAGCGCGCTAATTACTTAGATTTAAATAGAAAAGATTAAACTAAATAGATTTCTTATAAATAGAAACATTTTAGATTATATATTTACGTGCTTCTATAACTAATAATAATAAACGGCGAAGCATATTATAATATTATATCCACTCTTTATAAGTAAGAGAAGAACACTATTTTTAATCGCAGAAACAAGCGATTACTAATATATACTCGTAATTACCCGTGAAATTAAAGCAGTAGTATATTTCTTTTAGAAGATGAGACTCTTAATATAATTCTAAGTAAGTAATATCTAAATTAAAGAATTAAGATTAGAATCTCGCAGTAAAGCTTGCAAGAGATCATAATTATGTAATATAGAATATGAATAAAAGAAAGTGAGATAAGAGTAATAGATTTTTTCTCTAAAAAGATTTCCTACTTTATAAATATATAGATTTTCTCATTAGTTATAAATTAGATAGAAGTAAGAATTATCATTATCATTATTATTAGGCTGCGTAATGGTCCGGTCCGGTCCCAGTCTATATGGGACCGGACCACCCGGTCTTTGGTCCCAAGATTTGAAAGATCAGACCGGACCGGACCAGACTCGGTCCGGTCCGGTCCCCCAATTGGGCTGCCAAGCATTAAGGAAATGCCAAGCTATTTTCAGACTAGCTATATTAGGAAGATATATATAAATAGAATATTTATTTATAGAT
>JAABUK010012105.1_pt1 | contig 11058 bp, 16 predicted proteins | sample 5559141 | NCBI WGS metagenome assembly JAABUK01 (sample SAMN10711869, study PRJNA513367) | rock metagenome | isolation source: Antarctica rocks | place: Antarctica: Victoria Land, Pudding Butte nord | collected 2016-01-03
GTCTGCTGCAGGCCATGTTGAAATTGCTGCTTGAATTCCTCTTCTCTGGCTCGCTTTGCCTGACGCTGCCTGACGCGCTTGCCTGCACGTTCTCCTCGTTTGCGCTTCTCTTTTGTTGCTGGATGTGTTTCTGCTCCTCCTACTGCCTGCTGCTGCTGACCTTGGTCGAGACCATTAGTTGCGCTTGATTCTGGGATAGCAGCATCTGCTAGTTCTCCTTCCTCAAAATCGTCTTTCAAGCACATGCTGGCTCGAAGGGGAAGCCTGACCTGGAGCAGATAATGCCTGCTCTTGAGCCGCAGTGAATACTGGTGCTGTAGAATTATGTGTTTCTTGAGCTGCCTGAATCCCATCCAAGGGCTGACTGCTGGCTATTGCTGAGCTGTGCACAAGATCAGTCAATAGGGGTGACACCTGAGCTGTAGCCAATTGCACAGGAATATGGCGCACATTAGAGGCAGAGAGGTTGTGATCTCGAGAGGAAAGAGCCGGCTGCACCTGCATGCAGCGTTCTGTCATATACTCACAGGCAGAGTCAGTGACTTTGCAGTCAGGCAGAGTCAGTGACTTTGCAAAGGCAACCCAAGGTCTGACGAACGGGGTGCTCTGCATACCTGTGCAGATTGATCGTCCAGCAGGTGCGACTGTACTGGCAAGGCACTCACATTGGACAGCGACTGCCAAGCAGCAAGCTGAAGCATACAAGGCGACAGCAAAGGAGATTCAGGAAGTGAACCGTCGGTGCTGCATCGACAACTCGCAAAAGCGACTCAGCTTCAGTTCGTATATGTGATTACCGCAGGCGCAGCGCTTGTGCGGGAGTCCAACAACAACGCTGTGTGCTGTGCTGGTCGCTTGCTCCTTCTTCTACAATCCACAACCAAAACGCATTACATACATTTTACATTTCACAGCTTGGATTCTCTTCTTTGTCTTCGATCCATGACCAACACGCATTGTATACAGTTACAGTTTGCAACTGTCTCAATTTCGAAACGTTCAGGACAACATTGAGGCATCTTGTGCACGTCACCTCAATGGGTCTCCATACTTTAACAGAAGTATGCATGGCTATCCATGCAATTGCAAAGACAAAGCATATATGTGCTTATATAGCTAGGCAAGCTTGGTCTCGCATGTATACTTGAACTGCAACTCACGTTTGACTTGTCAACCTGATGATGCAAGGATGACTCGCTGGCTCATTGGCCTCCAATGTACCTCCTTCAGGAGGACAAATTGCACAAGACAATAGCCAGAGTACGGAACATCCTGTCAGCAGCCAAAAGGTTACACTGTATGTCACATCAACAGTAGCCTACGTCCACCTGAGATTGTCACACTATCAGTGCTCACAGGCACGCATATCACAAGGCTATGTCCTGCCCTCAATGCTAGGTATAAGGCAAGGGGCCAACATCAAACAAACAGCAAAAGCTGATGTGTCTTCATCAAATCTCAGCATGCCTCTCTTGCTGCCAAAACAATTGTACTGGCTCTATGGCTTCAAACGGCAATAGGATGAGGATCATGGAGGCAACTGACACCTTGCAGAGTAGAAGTTCAGGAACAGCATACAAACAAAAAAACGCACAGGAGACTATCACCACATGCAGACTAACACCAACCAGTTTAAGACTCTGACACATGGTGCCGGTCTTACAATCCTGGTGTAGCAATTGCACACCACAAACATCGAACCACATTGTCACCGCTTACTCTGCAACTGTTGCAGATGTTGCTGATGTGAAGCTGCAGGCCATTCATTCAGATGACTGAGAAGCAGGCCACGGTTTTGCAGCCTCTGCATCGCTGAGGGGAAAGGCTCTCTCAAGCAGGCAGGTCTGTATCTGGGGTGGCAGCTTCCCAGTGGTGGTAGTTAGCTAGCACACCATCCAGTATTGGCTGAGCATCTTCAAACAGCTCTGCCATTGCCTTGAATAGAGGAATGCCCACGATGCTGAAAAAGCCCAGCTGCACAAGACAGTCATTCTTAGGCCAGACTCACGCAGGAAGAAGCCTTAGGGCTGTTTGGCCCACACAACTTGGCAACTTGTACCTGACATGGTTGCAAATGTGCACATTATACTCATATACATATACATAACAGACATGTGTTAATATAGCAGACAACAGTCTCAGGCTGCGCAACTGCTGCATCTTGTATTGTTCACAGCTGTGCAGCAGTACTTTGCAGCTGTACTTGGAAAAGCTGATTCAAATGCCATTGCTGCACGTAAACAGCTGCGTAAACAGATGCAAACATCACCATAGATGGTTCAAGATCTGGGTTTGTCAACTACCAGCATGCATGCAACATGTGTGGGGTTGGAGCAGTCCACAGAGTGCTGTCAAGATTCTGACCTGGCCGCCTGACCTGTGCTTTTGGGTGGAGCTAGTTACCTGGGAGCGGGTCATACCCCCCTGGGTGGAGCGGTCCATGAGGGGGGAGACAGGGAGGCCGCAGGTGCGCCCCTTGTCCCCCTGGCGGAAGAACTCCTCCTCCAGCTGGTAGGCCCACCTCTTGTGGGTGCGCGCCGCCGCCGCCAGGTGCCCAATGTCAGCACACTTTAGCACCATCTGCATGCATGCAACTTGCCCCTCAGGACACCGCACAGCGTGCAAGTGTTGACAGTCAATGGCACTGCCTCCTGAAAGGTTCTTTCAGGCATGATTGGAGTATGTTTGACACAAAGACATGCATCCCAAGGCCACACAGACATGACATGCTGAAGGTTGTGCAACTTGGTACGGCAAGTTCTGAATTATGCATCAGGACTGGTACTGATCTCCAGAAAGCCAGGTAGATTGCCATGTGTCAGGATATGCATGGGTGCCTGATAGGCGGCTGCACAGCACATGCATAAGTGCTCTGACATGTGCACAAACAAACATGTGCTTCCAGGAACATACCTGGTGGACAAGTGTTTTATCCTCTGGCTTCACACTTTCCCAGTCCAATGCAGGTGCGGCAGTGGTCTGACTGTCTGATGGGCCTGAGTCTTCTTTGGCAGGAAGAGGCTTGAAGACAGCCTGAACATGTCAGAGTCTTTGTGTTAACGTTGCATTGGCCACACAGTAGGTTGACTGCAATATGCAGTCACTGTCAGCTTCACTGCTGTTCATTACTATCTACTAGATCTATCACCACCACTACTTCGTCCATTTCTGGTATGTTATCACTCTCGTACAAGGTTGAAGAGCATGAAAAGGTTAGTGTTAGCATGGTTAGTATAGTGCTGCAGTGTTGTTGCTCGGTCACTGCTGACAGAAAACAATCTGCTCAGCAATCTTACGATGGCTGTTAAGCTGCAGCTCTGAAGGTCATTGTTAAAAATGCTTAAAGAGCACTGCACTCTCTTTTGATCATGCACACTCCATGATGATATGCGCGTTACATGACTTGCGCTATGTGCACATGCAGCTGGTAACACATTTCTTCAGCGGCAAATAACAACACAGTTGACGAAGACTGCTGAAAGGATGCAATGACACCACTCTTCTACACAATGACCTGATGTGCAAGTTGCAGTGATGGGCAGTCATAGCTGGCAACTCACTTGAAACCTGGATACGATATCAAAGTGCTTCTTCATGTCTGTACCCAGCACCTGGTTCACAGACAGAAACCTGGTAGCTGCGCGGTGCTCTGCCTTCGTAGCATCCATCTGCAGATCACCTGGCAATCTAATGCAGCAACAGAGGAACTGCATGTGTCAAACTGGTAGACCTTACAGAAACTCGCAAGACAGACTGCTTTGAAAAGACAAGACTTGTCCTGCACATACCTGCCTCATCGTGAGCTGGAAAGCGATGCTATTATTACTACTATTATTATTACTATTACGTTATGATTATTACTATTATTATTGTTGTTGTTGTTATTATTATTATTTGTTGTAATCATTAACACTGGAACAGGCAGGTGAGAGGTGATGACATGTTGTACTGCAGCACAAGGTGCTCATGTGCCTGGTCTCCATAAGCCAGCCAGCTGAAAGGTAGCATAATTCACAGTAAGTTGCTGCTTTGCTGTGCATGACATTCTGCAATACCACACAGGCAGCCTGCCCGCGGTGTGCAATGACAGCTGGTGCCAGCAGAAGAAGTGCACCCCATTCATGCGAGCCACCAGCGCAAGCTGTTGATGTGAGCTCGTGAAAAAGGGGGCAAGCTGTTGATGCAAGCTGTTCATGCAAGCTGTTCAAGCAGGAAGAGGGGGCAAGCTGTTGATGCAAGCTGTTCATGCAACCTGACATCGACAAGAAGCCAGAAGCAGGTGGGGAAAGGACAGAAAACGCAGGGAAGGGAAAGGACAGAAAACGCAGGGAAGGGAAAGGACAGAAAACGCAGGGAAAGGAAGGGAAGGGAAGGGGAGGGAAGGGAAGCTAAGGGAAGGGAAGGGAAGGGAAGGGAAGGGAAGGGAAGGGAAGGGAAGGGAGGGGAAGGGAAGGGGAGGCAGACAGCAGATCTCACCGGCAGATAGGCCAGCTCAGGATCACTGAGCAACCTGCTTGCAGCAGATACATGGTGGTTCTCCAAGGGTGACTGGTCATTGTAGGTGATAGCCAGCGGGTGATGCGTCTTGATAAGAAAGTCGTTGTTCAGCCCACCATGCTCAAAGTCATGCACCAGAGCTGACCAAAGAGAACCCCAGTACTGCTGCTGAGTCATGGCGCCGCTCTTCAAGATGCCGCCGTGGCGCAGAAGCATGTGAGTCATCTGTACCACTGACGCCACGTGGATGCTGCAGACATGACAGCAGTGTCAGAAGTGTGGAAACTAGTGCTCTTCGAGAGTCTGCCATGGCACAGCAGCATGTGAGTCATGTGTACCACTGATGCCAGGTGGATGCTGCAGACATGTCAGTAGTGTTGTAAACTTGGGCAATCAGCGCTCACTCAGTTGAAGCGAGGATGTCAAGAAGCAAACACCTAGCAGCACGCAATTCATGTGTAATGTTGTTTTGTGGATGCTGCGCACAGGGCAGGCACTGCCATCTTGACATGGGCACAGCTCAGTCTGTTCACACACTCAGTTCAATGTTCACATACAGCATACATTAAAAGTACACTGGACACCAGCAGCACTGCATATGTCTAGAGTACACTGATCACCAGCGATATTTGCTGTCAAAAGCTGCTTTCGCGGGGATGCCAGCTGCCTGAGCTATCAGACATGCCTGTATTGCTGGCGTGACTGCCTGTGAAGGACAGTTCTCACTGATTGCTGATCAGGGAAGAAGAAAAGGAACAAAGCTGCAGGGCAGTTGTTCATCAGCATGTCTATGAAAGCATCCTTGACACACTGGGTGCACAGGTGGAAGTCTTCCTTGATGGGGTTTGCACTGATTGCAGACAGTGCAGGACTTGTGAAATGGCTAGTTCATGTGCACAGTACAGCAGCTGGTAGAGCTGCCATCAGATGGCACTGCAGCGTGCGCACTTACTGTCAGACAGACATGTCAAAGGCTGGTTCAGCTACAGCTTATGAATGCAAATGGCACCTATTATGGTAAGGGTTTGCTGGATTGTAGCCAGCTTCTATGCGGTGCGAGAAACGAATGAACTTGGCCGCATCGAGTCTCCCAGCATCGATGCCACCAGACTGCTTCAGGAAGTGGAAGGTCAGCAGGGATAGGGTGTTCCCAGGCGTAGCTGCTGCAAACTCAAATATGTCAAACTGCCAGTTGTTGCCAGCATCCTGCATGTGCAACACAGACCAAATCTGCGGGGTTGTCAGCAACATGTGTCATACAGAGATTTACAATTGTCTTGCTTCAATTTACAAATGACAGCTCATACGTCACAAGCTAAAACCAACCTGTACACAGGGTACGCTGCATCTGCACTTGATGTTTCCTGCCTAATTCCTGCCCAATGTTCGACAGCATGCTGCTGAGACGGAGGCATGATACATGCCTGGGACACATGCTAGGAAGTCTAGTTGCACGCAGCATCGATCCCAGGTGATGGCGGGCACAAAAACAATGCAAAGGGTCAGAGGCCATATTACAGCCATGAGGTAAGACGCCATAACACTGGAGTCAAAAAAACATGTGTTGTCCTGTGTAGCTGAAGATTGTGCTCCTTGCCTGCAGGAAGCGCTCTATAACAGGGGTGACAGCAGCAGGAATGAGCACAGGTGTGCCTGACTGTAACGCTGCCTGGCTGCTCTGCTTGACAGGCAGAGGTGCCTTTTTGAAAACACCGTCCTCTGGGTCGGACACCCGATGGCCCTGCAGCAAGTTCACAAATGTATAAAGCCTGTTTTGTGGCTGACAACACCTATGATCCAGGCGTTTCACCGGGCTTTGCAAATCAGTGTATCCTTGGGGACATGTATCTGACATCCAATCTGTTAAGGGAAGCCAGTTTTGTGGCTGACATCAGTTACAATGGTACTCAGCTCAAGGCGCTGGGACTTGAGGCTCGACTGCAAAGGCTGCAGGAAGCTGAAAAGTCTGCAATCAAATGAACAGGGTTGTATACCAGCAGGGATTAGGGAGTCAGGCTTGTTCACTTTAACACTATACACTGACTCACCAGCAGCATGTAAGATACTTGCACTGGGCAGCCCGGTATAATACTCGGCTTCTCATCAAATTGACGCCAAAAGGCGTAGTCGTTTCTTTTCTCTCATTTTTTCTTTTTTTTTCTTGTCTTTTCTTTTCTTTTCTTTCCTTTCCTTTCGTTTTCAACATACTCGCTGTGGAGATTTATACGACTGAGCAGCTATAGCTGTGACAGCCTGAGTGCTGGGAGCACACATGAGGGCTGGGAGCACACATGAGGGCTGGGAGCACACATGAGGATTCTTTGGCAGGATTTCCACACTACTGTTACTGTGGTATTAAGATGGGACATACTGGAGAAACTCAGCTAAGGTGTCCAAGGACTGGTTTTCTGAAACAACTCCAGACAATGTTTGCCAAATGCAATTTCTCACCTGCAGAAGCTGTAGCATAGACTGGCCCACTTCCGAATCCATGGTCATGTGCTTCAGCAGCTGGTTCTCCAGCTCAATTGGCTGCCTCAAGTTGGTGTCAGACTCACTCAGCACATGATACAAGTCCAGAGCCCTCTGTGTTGAAGGTGTTGACCCCTGGATAACAAGGCCTGTTGCATTCTGTACATCATAGCCCTTCCATCATAGCCCACAGAGAAAAGCCTTGTGCATAAGGGCCCAAGCAAATCAATGCTCTGGTCTGCTGATACAAAACAAACCACCTTAGCAATGCAGTTTCGGGGGGTCCTTGCGCAACTCACTTGGAACTGGATCAACACCTTTGCTGAGTAGAGGAGTTACATCAGCTCAAGTTTGTACACACGTACTGCTGTCCTCAATTGCCCCATGACATCAGCAGCCATCTGCAGAACTCGCAGTCATCTTGGGATCTGGCAAGAGGGCTCACCTTGATGACATCTTGCAGGAAAGCCAGTGTCTTGTCAATGGGTGTGTCTGCATCAAAGGCAGTTCTGGCCACAAAGTTGTCAGACAAGACTGCTTCAAGACGCTGGGCAAGGCTCTCAGCCTGCTGCTGCAGCTGCAGCCTCTCTTGCTCCATGGCTGCTGAGTCCTCCTCAAGCTCCTGATTGTACCTGTGTAGCCGCAGACAACAGGTCTTGCGAAGACCTTGAATGATGTGAAGGCATGTGAAGACATCAAGTTCAGTGTCATGCAGGATGTTGGCTCTGCTCTTCCTGATTGTGGGTCTTATGGGTACAAGTTGGTGCATGCTGTTGGCTGACAGCTGCCCAGAATGCAACTCATGACCTGGCATGCATCATCATCCATTCCTGCCCAGCAACTTTACCAGCTGTTGGCAGATGGGGCACTCACATGAGTCTAGAATGTGACATGCAGTCAACAGCTTTCACGAAGGAAAATGCTTTGCCTGCTGGTGGTGCTCACCTCTGCAGCGCCTCCTGACTTGCCTCCAGCTGCATCTCGAGCTGCTTCTCATTGGTGATGTTCCACTTCTTGATCAGCACTGCTGGTGAGCCACCAATTGGGTCCTGCACCGCAGCGTACTTGTCTTGGCCTGTTTGCTGCATGTGCTGAATTCTCCTTGCTGCAAGAGCTGTATAACAGGACGCTTGCAACAACATTGAGGCAGCCTTGGGTGCACCACTGCGCTGAAGTCTAGCTATGCTGTCTATTGCACAATGATGCAGAGAGCAAGACTGTGCAGCTCCGCATCAACTGCTGTGCAGAGTCAGCAAGATCCAGTTGTCGCAGGAGCACATGACAATGTGGTGGTGGTGGGGGCGATGTTCATGAGCATGCTTACGAATAAAATGCACAGCAGGCTTGTAGCCTGCACTGTTGACGCCAATCAGCCAAGACCCAACAAACGCCTCCATGAGAACATGTCCAGACAACAACATGGATGGAAGGCAAGAACAGTGTGGAATGCAAATAACATATTCAGACTGATATGCAGACTGAAGGTAGCGCACACGTTTGTGATGTGTGCGCATGCAGAGCAAACACAAGAGGTACTGATCACTGAATGTCTGGGAGGGGTGGTGTGTATCCACAAAGGAGTTTGAAAAGACAACATCAAAGTGAAAGCACACACAGCCTTTGGGCAGACAAATGCCCAACCATCGAGTCAATACATGTGTTGCAGATGACATGCATGCAGAGACAAACAAGGAATACAAGATGTGGGCTTACACTCATGGGCCACATTTCAAATGTGGCCCACTTGATTCTACCATCCTTCTTGCTCCTGTAGGGCTGCACATGACGGTGACTGTTCAGTTGAAGACTGAACACAGCTGTCATCGCATCTTCATAATGCATCAATGCCTCCTCCTGCCCCCCTGTCCATCCAGAGCCGATGTCAGAGCGACATGAGCAGCAGATTTTTACTTTAGTGAGTGTGTGCTGACATGCGATACAGGACCTTACAACGACCTGTGCAGTGCAGCGGTTATGGCAGCGATTATGTAGCGTGGGCACCTCGGGACGCCATGCTGATGCTTGAATGCCACTGATGACACAAGAAACTGAGAGGAACAACAATCGTGGCAAGTGAGTTGACTGAGAACACGATGCAGCTGCCAGCACAGAATGCAGAGTTATACAAGCTATGTCTCAGCGCTGCTTATGTCCAGGCGTATGTACAGGATCAGACCTCACCTGGATACATGCCATACAGAAACAACTGCTTTAAGCTATTGTCCTGAGGGTTGAAGGGAATCCCGGCAGCTGCAGGGAAGCAGGGCATCTGTGACAGGCACTTCATATAGCTGTATGAGACATAAGCACTGCAAGGCTTAGCACAATTCATCAAGTATTCATTGTTGCAGCAGCTGAGGCATGCAACCAAACATTATCAACCTGTCTTTCTGCACAATGCCATGGATGAACACATGCAGTGTAGCCTAGAAGCAAGGCTATGCAGATATTGACCTGCGTGAACGCTCTCTATTTTGGTTCCAGCAGCCTTGTTGGCACAGAGAACCTTGCCGCTCCTGCTGAACAACACTGCATGGATTGGACTCCTGTCCAGCATGGCTGCAAGGCGGTGATCTCTGTGCCTGCATTCCTCCATGTCGGCCATGTGCAAGATGGCAGCTTCCGTATGGCCAGGAGATGTCTCCACCAGGATTGGCTGAAGCAGCCAATGTTTGTTTTGGTGTTGGTTAGACCAAATGATTCCATTGGTAATCAGCGATGACAAGTTAGACGTGCAGGCATGCCCCTGGCCAAGACAGACCTAGGCGGGATGTGCAGCTGCCTTTGCAAGCACTGTGCTCGTGACGAGGCACAGAATTGTCACAATCTTATTCCTCAAGCTCACCTTACTCTCAAGTTTTGCCATGCATACAGGAGAAAGCTCTGAAATGCCATAGAACAGTGGGGACATGAGTACCCTCAGATCAATCCTGACTTCTGTTGTCTTTTTGCTCTGCAAGCACCACCAAATTTTGTTGTTTTAGCACTAGTGCGCTGGTTGGAAGCTTATACATTTGGAATGTAGGTCTGTGCCTACTGAAAAGATGAGTGGCAAACGTCACCGTGGCAACCCTTGACAGCCACGCTCTTCTGGTTTTCTGAAAGTCCTCAGGAAAAGTGCTCATGTGTAGGTCGTGATCTTCCTGCGACCTTGGCAACCCGAACCTCTTCATACAGTCCTGATTCTCGAACACAACTCTGTGCCGGCTTCGCAAGCCTCCCGGACTACAATGCAACTTCAGTCAGGCTTGGCATCAGCAAATAAGCCAACGCTGAAGCGTACATACCTGTGTGGACTGTCATATACAGACGATACTATCACCACCGTAGGTTTGCATATCTCGTGCAAAATCTCAAGCTCTTTCAATGTCCAGACTCTTTCGCTAGAGGCGCTCGCTGCTCTCGGCTCATCTCGATCTTTGCTGGGTACGTGTACGGATTGAGCAGTCATCGTTTTATGCACTCGAGATGTTCAAGAGATGCTGAACATGAATAAAGTTGAGTTTGCCATAACACATTCTGTCCATCCTGCCATGATTGCTTCACGAGGCTGTTTCAGAGTGAATGAGACAGGAAAGAAAGCACAAGAAGAAGAAGAAATATGTTACAAGCTGCTGCCAGCCAAGCCAATCATGGTGGTCATGTGTAAATGTTCATGAATTCCACACGGTCTTCACGTAGTGGGAAACCCCCATATGATCAGGCTGCACCTTATGGTGTCAGTGCTGCTTGTGAACAGACTACTGCAATTGCAAGTCAAGCACACCTTGTGGGCATCAAATCAAACACACGCGGCACATGAGAGACTACAATGCTTCAGTCAGCCAACAAGTCTGATCACGTATGGAAGAAGACACGAGAGAAAAGTGGTGTACATCCTTCAATTCTCCAATAGTGTGACAAGCTTTCCTTCGTGTCATAGTCAAACTCTAGCTCAGGAATTTGACCAGAGTCTGGTCACCAGACTATCTCGAGCATTGATGTAAAACGCTTCTCTCTCTCTCTCTTGAAGGTTGAAGAGACTTTGCGCCACCTTCGCACCATCTCCAGAGTGGGAACTCTGTGTGCAATGACACAGGGATCGATGTT
>JAABUK010012106.1_pt1 | contig 11057 bp, 11 predicted proteins | sample 5559141 | NCBI WGS metagenome assembly JAABUK01 (sample SAMN10711869, study PRJNA513367) | rock metagenome | isolation source: Antarctica rocks | place: Antarctica: Victoria Land, Pudding Butte nord | collected 2016-01-03
AAGTCACTGAGAGGGGTTCTAAACACTGTGCTTGGGGGCACAGCTACCTCAGGACTCTCCAGTTGCTCCTATGAGCAGCAAAAATCAAGCTGAAGCCCCATAAGACAGATTTCAAATGTCTGGTCTGACCCAATCACAGCTTGCAAGCTTGCATAAGTGAGCACTACCACATCTGCAATGTCACAGATCACAGGCTTACCGTATTGCAATATAGGTCAAATATATATGGAAGTACCAACAACATAGTCACGCTTTGGACAACACGTTAGCAAGAGATTGCATGTTTGTCCAGACCACATGGTATAATACCTGGGTGAGCTACATACACAACAGTGATTACAGAAGCTACAGCTGCACCGCAACATACGCTAACATCTTTGTCCCGAGACAGCTTGCACAGCACTGCACTAAGGTGTGCAATTTGAGCAGCGCTGGTTTTGAGATTGGCTGCATGTCAGTGCCTACCAGATTGCCAAATGCACAGTCATATGACACACACTGTGGCAAGATGTGCGCAGGAACTTGCACAACTGTGGGCAGCATGCTGCTTGATCACATGCTTAGCAGCAATTGGACTGTGCTCAGGTACATTCAGAAGAGTAGCAACACAGAACAATAGCCAACGTGAGCTGTACGAGCTAGAATACACAGCTCGAAAACTTGGTACTTGCAGCGTACCTGGAGGACTTGCAGGCTTCTCCCCGCCAGCTTGACCAGCCTCTGCCGCATCCCAGCGCCTATGCTGCCCTGACCCCAAGCCGACCCATCAAGATCGGTCAGGGTGCAGATGGTGAAGCCTCTGAGCTGTCCCTGGGCCTTGGCAGCATCAAAGCGGCGGTCAATGTCCTTGCGCTGTGCTGGTGTCAGCTCTGCTTCAGGGTCCACCACGAGAGGCCGATCTTTCCAGGGATGCTGGCTAAGCAGGTGCAGGAATCGTATAAAGCCAGCCAGGGGGGAACCTGCACCACATGACAGCAGCATCAGCGGCAACTTCTCAAGATTTGGTACATGTCAACATGCTGCTCTGGAGAGAGAGACCAGACTTGTTCTGCACATACCTAGCTCATCATGAGCTGGAAAGCTCTTTACCTATTCTTATCGTTATTATAACTTTCTAAAACCCTGCCAAACCCCTGTCCACAGCGAGCAGTGAACTTGACTGTACTCAGTTCCTTCGAAGGTTTCACAGGTAGTTTCTGACAAGTTGTGTAGATGTAACAAGAGGCTGCAGGCTGCTTATTGTCTCTGACTCAGGCTATACGTACCCCAATGTCCTGAGCCACAGAGTCAGAGCTCGGGCTGCAAACTCACCAGGCTCACTGTCTAGCAAGGTGGATAGGACCTAACGAGCAGCTGTCCTTGTGGTGTCTGGACAACTTGAAATGAAGACTTTGCATAAGTGCAGCATTTGTCCCCCTTGGCAACATCCCACAGACAGGCAGCCGTTGCACCACACACTCACATACATACACACATGGTATATACAGTAAGTGTTGCCGGATCATACAGGCATTTTGACTACAGTGCAGAGCACAACCCAGGATTGTTGTCTCTGGTGCATCTGAGTCAGTGCAGAGACTCACCAGGTGGAGGCACAGCAGCAGAAGCTGGCAGGAAGGCAGCAGTCATGATCAGCTCAATGGCTTCAACAGGCAAGTGGATGCCAGCCATCATGTGTGCAGCCACCCATCTCACTGCCAGCCTGGCGGCCATGCTGAAGGCAGCATTCTGCCCGGTCAGCCCTGACACCAACCCGTGGTGCTGTGCACGCTGACTCAGCACCTTGCTGACGGAAGGCTGACTGGACTCCTTGTCAGCTTTGGCTGCCATGACCTCATCCCTACAAAACCAGCATCTCAGTTGTTCTGGTTCAAGCGTTTCCCTGGCATGTTGATGGGTTTAGGCATACAACGTGGCTTCTTGCATTGTTCCTGAGAACAGCAAGATGCTCCTTAGTGTACAATAATGTATTGTTGACATAATCTGACCGGGTCTGCAAAGAAGAAATGGGCAGACAGATGATTGTTTTCCGCTGGCAAAATAGGCTTCTCTGGCACCTGTGCTAGATTAATACACAATGATCACGCAGCAGACTGCTGCTGCAGGTGAAGCTGACCTGTTACTGAAGAGGAACAGGCGAATGGCAAAGCCATCTGTAAGGACATCCACATAGTCCTCAGAGGCCTCTGCATCTAGCCCAAAGCTGGTTTCCAAAGCCTGTGCTAGCTGCACACCCAAGGCAGCTTTCATCTTCCTGAAAGCCTCGGGATCATCTGCCCATTTGCCTGCAACGCACCGTCTACATCATGCACAGTCTTGCAAATGCTTGTCATCATGTTGTGTATGCAGTCCTATGCTAGGATTCAATGCTAGCTAGCTGCAATCCCAGATGACATTTATTGAGTTTAATGCCTCAGCTTCTGCATGACGCACACTTTGGTGCTTGCAGACAGCTGTAAACATTACTGCACAGTCTCCCAGGTAAAAGTCAACATGCTATGCATGCTGTCCTAGCAACATTCCAGTGCCAGGGCTACATGCACTTGAGTAATAGCATCTGCCCTTCTGTCCGCCTTTAAGTCACACACCCGCGCGTCTAATGCACAACTAATGCACCAATGCGCTATCAATGCATGTGACAGATGAGTAACACATGTTTCGAAGCTATCAAGACCAGGTGAAAACACCATAGACACACACACACAGGCCGCTGATGTGTCATAGCTGCATCTTTTTTTGCTAATACTGACAAGCTTAAGAGGTGACTCTGGCCTGCAAGTATGACAACAAGGCAAATTCCCTTGGCGACGCCATGCATGCATCTTCACGATGATACAGCACAGCATGCATGGGGTGTCATTGAGCATCAGAAGCAAATGATAACCCTGATCACAAAGCTGTATGGCAGTTCTACATGAGTCACAGTAAGAATTGTTTATATATGTTTTCTGGGTTTAGCTAAGGCTAACCTGATCCTTCAAGCTGCAGCAGCAGCTCAGTGGGTTCCAGGCATCTGGGGATGCGGCCAGTCCCAGCAGCAGGCCCCCCGCCTGCCAGGGGATGCGGCAGGGGATAGAAGGGGGCTGTATGGCGGGAAGTTGAGGACAAGGGCTGAGTGCTGACAACCTTGAGCGTGAGATTGGTCAGACCGCGTATCTGCTTGCTCAGCCTATCAACAGCTGCGTCCAATTGCCTGCAGGCAAAGGAGCATCAGCAAGCTGAACTGCAATTAAAAAGTGTCGGGGATGCACGTACAGGGCTCGATGTCGACTACATGTGGACAGAATGAGATGATGACTTTTGTGGGGGCCTGTACATGGAGTCTGATGCTAACTGCATATGATCTGCATTGAGCATGTCAGCGTGTCTATTGAGATACCCTGACTTGCTTTGGATTATACATGGGATCTGGAATGCATCATTTGAAATTTCAGGGGGAGAGGGGTCGCAATTACCTGCTGGCTTCTATCTGTGCATTGGCCTCTGCATGCTTGCTCTGCAACACAGAGTCCAGGCAGTCTGCATGCCTGCTCACTGTACTGCCTGCTGGCAGATGCCTCCCCAGTGCATACGTGACGACCCTGCAAGGTAATACACATACATTGCTCAGACTAAGGTTGATCACAGCCTAACCAAGTAGTTGGCAGCCCTCAGCTTTGCATTGGCGCGTCAAACACTTGTGTCACACGGTCTGCTCATCACCGTCAGTTGTTCAGTGCCTGCGGCTCGTGAATAGCTCCACAACGCAATCTTTACAAGCTAGCACATCTGTCAAAATAAGGATAGCACAAGAACGGATTTGAGGCACCGTTTGTCCGTCGACCAGCTTGATAGTCTTTTCATGTGCGATGTTCGACCGCATACACGACCTGTTACCGGACGACAGCGTGTAGCGCCGCATAATCAGTGGCGTTGACCGTTCTGAGCTTTGACCCATACTCGCAATCTGAATCATATGTCCATCTATAAGAATTCAACCGTCAAGGGACTAAAGTGCCGGTCTGGGTGAGGGGTACACCCAGGACAGCATAGACGTATGCTGTGAGGGGAAAACTGGGCGGGCTTGCCAGTGCGCAGAATTGACGAAAGGCCAGATGTGCCATGGAAGCAAATGCGACACAAGGGAACGTGTTCAGGCCAAGCGGGATTGTTGGCCTCTGATTCATAATGACTGAACCCTTCAGAGATACGTTTAAGGGTGGCTCCTTAATTGGCTGAGGTGGCTCAGGCATGCATGGGTTCAGCAAAGGGGAATAAACTGGGCACATTGCCAGTTAACCCATAAATGATGACAGATCTTGGATACAGGTGATGGCTGGGGAGAGGCTTGATCCCCAGAGATACTTCACCAGAGACCTCCGGATATGGGCAATTTTTTGGCTAGATGTGAGGCGTTTCTTGTGCATTAGACTTGCAACAACCTAGGGGCTTTTGATAGCAAATTGTAAGCAAGCAGTGACCTCTTATGTCAATACAAGCTGTGCTATGCTATGTGTCTCGCTCTACAAGGCATCCTTGGCTAAAATCTTGGCTGAGCTTTATCACATGCTTCAGCAACATGACATGAACTGCAAGGACAACAGCAACAAGTCACAGAGCAGTGAGGCGGTGCTGACCTGTCTACCACAGAGTGCCTTTCTGCTGGGCCGCACTCCCACACCACAGCTTCAGCAATGTTGCCATCCTGGAAGCGCCTCAGCTCGGCCTTGTCACCCCAGAACTGTCTGAACTTGGCAGCAGCCTGCGGACACAGTAACAGATAAGAAGATGAAACAGCAGTTGAGAGGGGCAGAAAAATGAATGCGCATCTGACATCCTCGACAAAGTTTCAAAAGAGACTTGACTATGTAGGTCAGCATGCACTAAGTGCATCTCTGTGTTTGATGCATGATGTCATGTCTTTGCTGACAAGGTTTTTGACTCATGCAACAGGAAGCCTAGAAGTAGTCCAAGCAGAACACGCACTTGCGTGAGAGTATGCAATGACAATTACGCCGGCCCTTATCACTGCCTCAAGCCTGATGAAGGTGTCAGCTCAGCTGCGACATAAGCAACATTGCTGCATTGTGAAGCACATGGCGCAAACCAAGACATGACGCTACGCCATGCCTCCGCAACAGTTCATCAGCAACATTGAGGTGCAGATGCAAAGTTGCTCAGCTTCAGGCATGCCTGAATGACTCATGCATTTGGAGCACACATCTGCACATCTTCTGCAGGAGAAATTGCCCATCTCAGCAGCAACCATTTGAACGATCCTCAAGAAATATAAATCAGGACAAAACACGCAAGCTGACCTGGACATCATCAGCAGGGGGCCCCATGTCCCGAAGCTGCAGGGCTGCAGCGGGGTCAACTTGCACCCCCACTAGGATGGTATCCCCAGGGGGGGTGATACCTGTCTTCTTGGGGGAGGACATGGTGGGGCGGCGGGGATGCACACGCACAAGGGTGGCTCTGGGCCCCAAAGCCTGCAACAGTGCCCATGTGATCATTTGATGGCCAGACATGTTCTCAACATGCCTGTTCTAGCAGCTTTGTGTACCCAACGTTCATCGCAGTAGGATTGGACTTGATCGAAGCACAAAACAGTACTGACAGCGTGTACAGTTCTCGGCACCACCGCTTCATTGCCTGACAGTGAAAGCCCTGCTATGAGTTTGCTGCTATCCCAGGAAAGATAGCAAGCAGCATCTAGTGGTTGTGCAGCGATGTATCACATCAAGCGGTTCAGACCAGGGGCAAAGGACAGCTGCAGCATTTTAAACACGAGTGCAGGACAGCCAGGTCTGCAGCAGCAGCATTGCAGAACAATTCAAAGATGAGACAAGTTCAAGGCTTCTCCTACACAGTACTACCTTACCTGTTTGACAATACCCAATAGTTTCTTCTCTGCTAGGGCCCATCTGGGCACGTCCTGAGTCTGCAACTGTGCAGCCTTGGGCTGAGGAATGCTCACATGGAAGAGGCAATCGTACATGGTCAAGGGTGACTGGCTGATGAGGAAGAGGGTGTCAAAGGTGTGCTGGCCGGAAGCGGCACGGTCTAACAGAGAGACGCTCCTCTTAGCATAGCCTTGCAACTGCAGTGAAGGTCAAGCTATCATGCGTGCATGTGTGACCGTTGCTGCGGCAAAGATGCAACAGGAGGGCGTAACATAGCTCCTACGTCAACAGCACCATCTGAAGGAGGAGCAAATGGAGGCAGATCAAAAGGAGAAACAAGGCAGAGCACATGTAGAACCAAAAGGCAATGAGCAGCATGAAAGGCAAAGACATGCAGGCAGTAGGCAAACCTAGGAGACAGATGGTATGTGGCACAGATTCTGACCACTGCAGTGTGAGTTGCAGCAAGGCTAATTTCTCCCAAATATGAACAAGACAGGTGTCATGTCAAAATGCATTGACGAGGCATTTGAAAGACATGGCATGCTGCATACGTCATGAAAAACATGAGTTCACACTACTACTCTGTGTATTGCTTAAGGGTGAAAGTGCTCCATTTCACAAGCAGAGCTGTGATACTTGTGTTTCACAACAAAGATTTTCTGGAATGGTTTGATGTATGCAGAGGCATCAACTGTCAGCCTTACCTGTTTCAGAGCGCTCTTGGACACATGTGCCGCCAAGTTGCACCAGCCAGAGCCGTCCACAAACACAACCTCGAAAGACTTCCTCATGGCCTGCTGTGAAGGGGCAGTTCCAGCCCTGGAGCCCTGTGACTCGCCCCACTGCATGAAAAGGCCCTGGGAGAAGCTTCTGGGGTCTGCCAGACCGTGCAGGATGGCACGCAGCAGCTGCACATGGCTCATGGCATGATTCTGCAGCCGCACAATATATTCAGGTATACACAGAAAACAATGTTGCATTTTTGGGGTATATACAGAACATGTTGAGACAGTCAGAGAAAATGTCTAAGATAGCCTCTGTTGTGCCCCAGAGACAGACAAGCAGCCTGAAGCAACAGACTTTGACATGCCAGTGTGAGGGTTGTCATGCAAGGCACGCTAGATCGGTCACATATGAAGCGCTTTATATATGCGGCTTGTGTGATGGTACAATGGTGCTGTAGGTTTGCAATGGTCAGTAGCCAAGCGTTCAACAACGTGTGTTTTCATGTCAGGGTGTGTGTTTGATCGGCACACATAACTCCCCTTCAAAAGCTTAAGCTCATCATACCATGCATAGTCAGACAACCCATGCTGAATGCATATTTTGCCTCTCTATCAAGGGGTATGATGCAGTGTGAATGTGATCATGCCATGCAACAATGACCAAGCAAAATGTGCAACAAGGATGCAGAGAGCATGTGTCACAGCACGTGTAGCTTCAGCAGAATGCTGGCAGTGTGCAGTGTCAAAGCTGAAGGCATTTGTGAGATAAGACAATGTGGAGGTCAGTAGCCAAGCGTTCAATAACGTGTGTTTTCATGTCAGGGTGTGTGTTTGATCGGCACACGTGATTCCCCTTCAAAAGCTTAAGCTCATCATACCATGCAATCAAGCAACATGTGCAAGTGAGGATGCAAAGAGCATGTGCCATGGCAGGTATAGGCTGGATGTTCTTTCAGAAGTGCAGTGTCAAGTTGCATTGTCAAAGCTGAAAGCATCTGTGAGATGACATATGGAGGTCAGTAGCCAAGCGTTCAACAACGTGTGTTTTCATGTCAGGGTGTGTGTTTGATCGGCACACGTGATTCCCCTTCAAAAGCTAGAGCTCATCATACCATGCAAGGATCACACGACCAAGCAACATGTGCAAGTGAAAACGCAAGGAGCATGTGCCACGGCAGGTCAAGCTGCATCTTCTACTAGACCACTGTGCAGTGTGCAATACAGAAGTTGAAAGTACTCCTGTGCTAACATGTGGAGGTCAGTAGCCAAGCGTTCAATAACGTGTCTTTTCATGTCAGGGTGTATGTTTGATCGGCACACATTAGTCCCCTTCAAAAGCTAAAGCTCATCATACCACACATAGTCAGAAAACCCATGCTGATTGCGCATTGGCTCTCCATAAATACATTTGATGCAGAGTGAAAGCTAGGACAACGCCTTGTTTGGTCACTAACACGCATCAGGGCATGCATCAATGGTCAGTAGCCAAGCGTTCAATAACGTGTAGTTTCATGTCAGGGTGTATGTTTGATCGGCACACGTGATTCCCCTTCAAACGTTTGAGCTCATCATACCACTTGTGCAGCACCTTGGCAACTTGACTGCTGGAGAGGACCACGTTGCTTTGATACTGATACAATTCATGATCACAGCACCAGCAACATTTTGAGCAGGTTTGACTGCATTATGTTCTGGTCTGGATGGTGTTTACCATAGATGACATTTTGACAGGTGGCAGGCAGGAAGCATATGGCTTACCAGTCTGCTCTGCTGCACCAGGTGAACCGCAAACATGGACACCAGAAAGCCATCAAAGCCATCTGCCTGACTAGACAGGCCATGCTTACGCATCCACACCTATACAACAGGCCAACTAAGAACACTTTGAAGACCCATTTTGCTGCTGCAGATCTGCCTGCTCTTCATGGCTCATCCAGAGTACCAGGATAAGCGGCAGATCAGCTGCACAACTTTCAGCTGAGCATGCACTTGAGCGAAAGACTGCAAAAGGTGAGTGGACAATGGCCAAAATTAGGGGGCAACCTTGGAGGCTTGCTGTGCATGTGCATGTGCACTGCAGTATCAGCTGGCAAGCACAGGCCATCTGGCAATGACAAGTAGGGATGATGCATGTCAGAGGCTTCTGCAGGGGTGTTGAGCACAGACGGGCGGGCGTCTATACCTTGAGCAGTACAAATGCCTCACTGAGCTTTGGAATAGCATCTGTTGCGCTCTGCAGGGCCTGCTGGTGCTCATCCACCATCATATCAGCTAAAATGCTTGTGTTGTAATGAGGCGTCGGCAGCCTCACAGCTGCCTTGGGCTCTACTATAACATCCCCTTTTCCCTGAATGACAGCCTGGTCTGAGTCAGCGTCTGCTCTCTTCCTCTTCTTCTGCCCTGTGGCCCCACTGGCAGAAACTGCTGCTGCAGCTGTGGCGGAGCGAGCTGCAACTGTGGCGGGGCGGAGGTTGCCGCGGTCTGGCGTGAGCTTTGCGAGAGGGAAGGTGTCTTGTGTGATTGTTGGGATGAGCCGGATGCTGAAGGCTGGAGTGTTATCAGCATTCAGCAGAGGCTTCAACAGCAATGCTGGTTTCCTGCAACTTCAAACAGTAACATCAAATAGTAACATAAAACGACAAAACCAAACAGTAACATTCACAACGGCCTGCATGGGTGACACCATGTGCGTACCCAGCATGAGGGGCAACAAGGCCTTGCTGGGGATACACACAGCCATGCCAGAAATCTGTGCGTGATTCTCAATTTTTATTTTGTTTCATGATGTCACACATACAGAATATCATAGATGTAGGACATTGCACAGGGCATTTACATTGATTTGTGCCTGTTACTGTAGCATAACGAAACAAAAGCAATCATCATGCAGTGCACACGCCACAGAGCTCAGGAATAGGTGAGCATACAGAAGCAACAGCGGCATTGGCCATTCAGACATGCTATGCTTTAGTTTCCTTGGCTATGCAGCTGAGCATTGCCGACAGCAATTCACAAGAGCCGATGCCCCCCTGACCGGGAAGGGCCTTAGCCTCAGCAGGACTTGCTGGCAACCATCGGGTGACGACTTGTACAATAGGCCTATCATGACCAAATAAACAAAATTGCAGACAGCAAGCTGCATACCTTGCATCATTGTTGAGCAGGACCCATTCTTGCTGCTTGAACACTGCGTGCTTCTTCAACTGGGCAGCAACGACGGTCAACCAGAGGGCCCTCTTTCCGTGATACTTGCAGTCCAAATGATCCTTCTCATAGAAGCAAGCCTTGGGAATTGCGACTGCTACATCTATGACCAGGTTGGGCTTTGCCAGGCTCTGCTGGGCTGAGCTGCCAGTGATGGTGACCCCTATGGGAGGATGAAAAGGGAAGGGGCCCTGCAGTGTAAGAAAAGACAACAGAATCAGGCGCTTGACTTTCTGCATGAAATCTTGGGCACAGCTGCGGCTGTGCAAGTGACCAGTATGCTATTGGGGTGAAGCTAGAGTTTGGTCACTGGACTGCAAGAATAGGCAGAGCTTCTTCATTAGGAGTGTACTGATAGTATGTGTGAGCACGCATGCATGCAATGATAACATGTGCAAATGGGTAAGTGGCAGCAGAACGAGCATTGTGCGCACCATGCCAGACAGGCCCAACGAACTGAGGTATTCTTCTGCTTGTTCTGGACCAACCTGCATCCAGCATACCAAAAAATACAAAGCTGTTGAGATAGTCAAACACAACATAACTTTGCAAGTAAATGAGCTTGAGACCACTGCAGCGCAAGCAGGTTTGAGTGTCTACATGCTATGGCAGTACTGTGTGTTAGGCACAAGACCAGGTGTGAGATGGCACTGACATGATCTGACCTGCACAGACTTTAGCTGTAGTAGTGCTTGCTTCAGGCGCTCTACAACTTCCTCAAACACGGCAACCTCCTCGGGCAAAGGGCTTGTCTCGGAGAGCAAGGCGTCTACCTGCACAAGGACGTCCAGTCAAGCATGCTGCATTCACAACCGAGCATAGGAAGGTGATGCACATACCTCCAGCTGCAGAAGTGGCGATTCTATGGCGCTGGCGACAGGATGAAGGGGAGTGACGGGCGGGGCTTGAGCAACATCTGCCGTTGCAGGCAAATCAGACGCCGGGTTGTCAGCCATGGTGCTGTTCGAGTTGTCGTAAAGGGGCAGTCAGAACGCCGAATCTAGTTTATGTAGCCCTGCTGCGAGGTGATAGGTGAAACAAGCTTCATCGACTGGTGTTGTAATCCGCCGCAATAAGCACACATGACACACCCAGAGGTCCACACGCCGAGCCCAGCGCTGCCTCCACAAGACTGTGAGCAATCCTAGCGAACTTTGCACTGCAGCCCCCAGCAGGGCGTTCGGCAGCAGGGCCTGGGTAGTCACGCCCTACACAGTACAAGTGCCCTGCCGACTCACGT
>JAABUK010012107.1_pt1 | contig 11057 bp, 18 predicted proteins | sample 5559141 | NCBI WGS metagenome assembly JAABUK01 (sample SAMN10711869, study PRJNA513367) | rock metagenome | isolation source: Antarctica rocks | place: Antarctica: Victoria Land, Pudding Butte nord | collected 2016-01-03
AACGCTTTCAATAAATGCTTTCCAATTTGGCTACGTTGTTGATGATCTCTCCTAACACTTGTTAACGAACTCCACCACTATGGATTCGGTACAGAAGACCTATCTTACTATAAGAGCGGATATCTTTGGAACTTCTACCGCCCTTTATCTTATAGACTTTGATCCCTCAGCGTCTATCACGTTACTCGATCGAACTCCATTCCCCTGCCGTCTTGCTGCATCACTTGATATCAACAAGATTGTTTGTTCTCATTACGGCAATGCGTTCTGTGCAGAATTGGCGTCTGAAGCTCAAATTTCTTCGACAGATGGCTATATATATGAGCCCTATTACCACGAGAATTGGATTAGTCATAGTTGAAGATACAGGCCTGGGTCGGGAGATAATCCAGAACTACAAAGACGTGGGTGGGGACATCTTGGCCAAGACGATTACTCCAGAAGCGAGGACAAATTTCAATGGTCTGTACCGGAATGGGGATTATGGTGATGTGAAAGAAGTTTTTTCCCATCTTCGAAGTGGGTATGTAGAAGATCTTAGAGGCCGTCATCAATCGCAGCGTTACATATATTGAAGCAACTGTCTCGACTTTGCTATTCAATGAAAGGGGAGACTGTCTCGGTGTTGCGACGAATAACGGAAAGACATTGATGGCGGACCAAGTCATTCTATCTACGGGCGCCCAAATCGCTGAACTACTTGCTACAAGTGCACCTCACGGAAGGGAGCTTCAATTCGATGGGAGGACGCTTGCAGCCGCAGTAGTCACGACTGCCATGAAACTATCTCCGAAGCAAAAAGAATCGTGAGTTACCTAGGCGATTTTAAGATCTCGTTTCTTCAGTCAGAATATTGCTTCAGTATGAACTTATTCCTTCTTCGTAAGTCATCCATCATTTTACGAAGTCTCCTGCAGGCGTGGGTACCTAGCTTTCCTACTTCTAGGCGAGTTTTTGGTCACGATCGCAGTCGGAAATAGCGAAATAGTACCTGTCAGCCTAGCCAGTAGGCGGGTTAGCCTTTTGGCTCAGTCGTCAAGACGCGTTCGTTTCCTTGACATTTTTAGCGAAGTATTTTTAAGAATCACAGAATTGTACAAAAAATTGCAGCCTTTCAGTGTAGTTACTTGGTATTTTATTCCTCAGCCCCGCGCCCAGATCCTTCATCAACCAGATTTACCTCCGTCGAAACGCGAGCTTCAACTCCCCTGGCCCGGCCGTGAAGCGGACCCTCGTATTCGCCTCGAGCTTGGTCCCGTCCTCACCAGGTGCGAAAGTGAAATCATATTCCATGATGAGCTTGGCGAGCGTGGTGCGGATGTTGAGGAGCGCGAGGGGACGACCCACGCAGCCGTAAGTTCCTAATTGGGATGTATTATCAGAGGGGTGATTGCAGGGAAGGTGATGAGGCTTGGTAGTAGCAATCAGATGTGGTGGGAAACGAGAAAGGTATAAAGAATTAGAGTTTGAGTGCTTGGATGAGAGGGCATGGGCGGCGTACCTAAGGAGAAGGGTGCGAAAGCCGGCCTCTCCTTGATGAGATCCGGGTGAGAGTACCAGCGTTGCGGGATGAATTCTCGTGCGTTGGTGTACACTTTTTCGCCTGAAGGTTGTGGGAGATCAGCGGATTCCTTTGTGCGGAAATGGAACAAAGGTAAGGAAACTTACTTCGTCCAATCACGTACTGGGGACACCACACTGTCGTGTTTCCCGGTATGTAAACATCTCCAATTTCGATGCCGTCGAGTGGCGTGATGCGCGGTAAGGCCGTGGGAACAGGGGGATGGAGGCGTAGCGTTTCGTTGATGACGCCGTTTAGGTGCTCCAAGTACTGGAGATGCTGATGCGATACGTCACCCCCTTTGGTATAATAGGGTGAGATTTCATCGCGGAGCATTGAAATTTGATCGGGAGCTCGTACGAGCTCATAGAAGATGTGGGTGAGTGTTGAAGCTGTGGTGTCACTGTGGTAGTTTTGGTATCAGTGAAGCTTGGAATAGCAAAGAATGGCAAAGAATGGATCGGATGAGGACGTGTAAAGCTGATGATTAGGACCTGCATAGGTTATATCTTCTTACTGACCTTCCGGCTACAATAACCAGCTGTGCGTCTCCTTGTAACATATTGAGGTCCGCTCCTGTGGGTCTACTGTCTTTCCATGGATCCAGCAGTGCAGCCATGATGTCAGGGACGGCTACTTTCATCTATTGAGAGTCAGACTTAGTGCTATTGGTGGTGCTGGGAAACAATGGCTGATTACTCCCATCCTTTCATCCAGCTTTTCTGAGCAGTACTTGATAAGTTTTCGCCAGTCGTTAGCAAGGCCAGGTATCCCAACTAACATCACAAAAAACCAGGTTGGGAACATCCATCCCAGAGGCTCCATGCCTGAATTCAAAAGCTTTATTGCCCAGTGCTCTTCACTAGTCTCGAGCATGTTGAACGATACACCAAACGCTAGATCTCCCATTACATCGAAACTGAACAAATTGAACCATTTCGTGACATTGATTGGTTGGCCACCAAAGGTGTCGATCTGAGATATCAACAGATCGCGATATCGTTTAATTCTGTCTTCGTATCCACGGAGGGCCTTGTCACCAAACGCAAGACTCCATATCCGCCGTCTCTGGTCGTGCACTGCTCGCTGGCGGGTCGTTTGCATTGATACCATGGGATATGTGAGATCATACCAATCCGCCTTTGTACACTTTGATCCAAGACCATAGATAACGTTGATGGCTTTGGGATGAACAATGGATAGGTCGGATGATCCGACGCGCACAAAGTCGCCATGTTTCTCGTGGAGTTTTAAGATCTGCTTATGGGCGTCGACGTTCTTGAGCTGCGTCGAGAACCAAAAATTTGATATTCTAGCACCGAAAGGCCCAGGGAATCTAGTCAGCGGGCTGAAGAAAGCGCGATAAGTAATCAAGCTGAGGTAGAGACCGCCCATATAGCAACCTGCGATTGAGGTGACTCTTTCGGAAGCCTTAGCAAAGGGCTCGCCACCTTTCACTAGAACAAGAATTGCTGTGACGAAGGCACCTACGAAGATCTGGAGATAGACCATGCCATACAGATGGTGTTCAGCACGATTGAAATAGAAGTAATGAGTGATCGCTCCGGCTAAAGCCACCGCACTACCAACAAGTGTATCTACCATCTTCAATTAAAAGGGGACAGTACAGGTGATACACAACCAAGCATCATATAGGAGTATATTGATATATAGATGGTATCGCAGACAAACCGGACATGGCAAGTGAAAACAGAATGCGGGTGGGATGCCCACTGACCTGGAGACGCGCTCCGACCTTTGGGCCTCTGCGATAAGGAGAACGGATGGAGGACTTTCCAACATCCGAACTCGATCAGCTTACATTGAAGATTACAAATTAAGTGAAGAAACTTCCAGGCAAGGATCACGCATGCATACTGTAGAGCTGACATGACACCCATTCGGTGTGCCTTTGAGACATGGATGATGCATTATCGGGCTGGGCAAAATGTAACTTTGATTGCACTTTCGAGTCGGTGAATGATGCTGCATGTTAACGGACGCGTGGCATGGCATGAACGGTGGAAAGATGTGTCTCTTAGCGCATCTGCTTACAGTCGAAGAGATATGCCCAGTGCCGGCTAAGGGCTTGTTATCCGGGACTACTGGTTCGTCTGGTAAGCATGTCTGCTTGGTCTATGTCTCCAACAAATGAACTGTTGGAGGTCGAGTTCGTGTGAGTGCTTTGAACGTCAGGCTGCAAAACTAGCACCTGCTATCTTGGAGAATCCCCCACGACTATACTTATTTATTTGCTTGACGAACTCAGTCACTCGAAAGGTCTAAATTTCAAGCAGGTTGCTATCGAACATGTCTCTATTCCTACTTAACGGTTTCAAGCATTACGCTGGGGAAGCCGTCGCACGCCCCTCCCTTGCGGTTGGGCTCACCGTCGTATCTGTTGCACTTGCATTCGTCTACTCACTGTTGCATGATTTTGCTCAAGCTTTTCTGAAAAAGCCAGAGCACTTTGTACGTGAGAGAGTATTGGACCTAATCCGAAAGCCCAAGGTCCACGTACCATTGGTTGAACCTCTTGATGGCGGCGACTATCGGGAACTGTTGGCACGGGGCTCCCAAATGGTGTGTTACGTTCTTTGTACCTGGCTGGTTTGGCAGTCTAACATTCATCAAAGTACCCAGAAACTCCTTATAAGATCCCTCACTTTCCTGGTGAGATCGTTATACTTCCCAACAAATACGTCGAGGAGATCAAAAGTAGCCCAGAATCCAAGTTGAGTTTCCAGCAAGGATCATATGATATGCTGGTTGGCATGCACACTGGGATCACAGGTCATGATCTAGCCATGGCAAACTTGATCCGAAGAGATGTTGGTCGGCTACTTGACCGCGTGTATACTGTTGTTGATGATGAGGCGTTGAAAGCCATCAAGAACCAGATAGGACCTTGTGAAGGTGCGTAGCTCTTGAAGCATTGAACTCTACTGAAAACTAATGCCACTTATTGACCCTCTTAAGATTGGACCACAGTTCTCCTGCTTCCTGAGATGGTGCGAGTTATCATCAAAATCTCTCAACGAGTTTTTGCTGGAGAGGAATTATGCAGAGATGAGAGATGGGCTAGTGCATCTCAACGTTTAGACCGTACGTTGCTGACAGACTACAGTTACGAACCATTGCGGATTGCACATCCGGAGCTTTCGGCAGTATCACAACGCTTTGGCAATACAATTGGATCACAAGACCCCTAGTGGCGTGGCGTCTTCCTGGTCTATATGCAATCCGCAAACATAGGGCCGACGCTCGAAAGTAGGTTCTAATCAAAGGTCTGTGGATGTTTTGTCAAACGTTGACCATTCTCCATGAGCCAGGCTCCTCGAACCTGTCGTTCAAAAACGTCTTAAGGCTATGGAAGATCCAGCCTTTAAGCCACCGCCAGATTTGATCCAAGTTGTCATTGATGGCACCGAGAATGGCAAAGGTCGCTCTGTAGACTATCAGCTAAATGCACAGATAGGGACAGGACGTGCAGCGTTGTTCACGACAGGAATAACCGTATTCCATCTCCTTTACGACCTTACGATTCATCCCGAGTACATTGAGCCGATAAGGCAAGAAGTACTGGCGCTAGGTGACATTCCATTCAACAGAGTCAATGTCGCCAAGCTTGTGAAGATGGATTCTTTCATCCGAGAATGCCAAAGATGGAGCAAATTTATGCTTAGTGCGTATCTATCCCCGGACCAATACTTCTATCCACCATCAGAACTATCTGGCCCATACAAGCGACTTGGCTAATCTTTCTCCCAGTCGGCACCATCCGTAAGGTCGTCAAGCCTGTTGAATTTTCAGATGGCTTAGCGTTTCCTGTCGGTACTCTCCTTGCTGTCGACACTCAGAATGCCGTCTTCAACCATTCGACTCTCCCTAATCCTGAGGTGTTTGATGGCTTCCGGTACGTTACCGACCGATCATTGCATTTTCACAAGTCTAGTACCCGCCAGACTGACTAGGTCCCAGATTCGAACGTCTCCGTGCCCTTCCCGGTAACGAAAACAAGTTCCAGGTAACCACTCCGCTCCACGAGTTCCATTCCCACCCCCCCCCCCTTTTTTTTCATTGATTAACATGTATTCCAAGGCCGTCACAACAGGTCCTGACCACCTCGTCTTCGGGTATGGCCCACAAGCCTGCCCTGGGCGCCACTTCGCCATCCATGAGGCCAAGGTCGTGCTCGCACGCACCCTGCTCACGTACGATTTCAAGCTCAAGAACAAGCCCGGGAAGAATCCTCTATCTGGGACCGTTGGCGTTCTCACACAAGCGGATTCGTCCGTGGAGTTTTTGTTCAAGCGGAGGACTTGAGCGTGGTTTGACGAGGGCGAAATACATAGGTCGGAAGAGGTACCGGGGAAGGCTACGTTTCTGCTGATCGATCCAGCTGAGGGTCAAAGTAGACTGCATATGGCCGCAGGAAGTGTCATTTAGATGTCGTACCTCCCTCTTGGATAATTATCTACTTGAGCAAATGAATGCCCTATCAACTCGTTTTTTTTATAGAGAAGCTCAGTCCGTCTGCAATCCATCGTTCATTCGCGCCTCGTAAACACTAACCGCAGCCCACCAACCCAAACATCATCCACCATCATATCCGTCTCTCCTCCCCTTCCATCCCCTCATCCGATCCAAAGATCAAAGTCCTCCCAAACTCGTCCCACCTATCTCCACAGCAAGCCAAGCCAGTCCCGCATAACGGCACGCCAACACACACTCACTCACACACACACACACACACAGAGACACGCACATACCCAAACAAACGGCACATCCTCGAAAAGCCCAAGCTCGGGACCCGTCTTGTCAGCTATGCAGCTATCTCTCGCCTTCAAGGGATGCATGACCAGGCCAAGCCCAACCTCATTCGGATTCCGGGGCGTATGGGGAGGTATTGGTTTCGAGTATACACGTCAAGTACATTGTGCCATAAACACTGATTGAGTTTTGTAGAAGATTCTGATTCGTGATTCCTAAATCTTGCCTAATTTAGCGGCCGTATGATGTCTGCTAGGTATTTCAAACAATTCTCGACGGCACAACGAGTAATCAATGCATACTCTCTGAATCTAAGATCTTACCTGCATATCGTGTCTGTTGTACGACTGCATCTGGCCATTGAAGTGCTTGATAATTTTATTTCAACTTACGTACCTGTCCGCTTTTCTGATATACTTTTTATCCTCCTACTCGGCTGCTGTGCCATTAAAGTGCTTGAAATTAGAAATTGCTTCAGACTCGTGTGTTTATGTTTCCGATCGATCTCCCCTATGTATTTGGCTTCCTGCTAAGTACGTTGAGTTTCATCAAGCATCTAAGGCAGTCACATTTACTGTGTGAAATTCGTTCTGTCTTGCTTCACACCTCACTATGCCTGGCCGTTCGTTCCCATGGGCAACCCTGTGTGTCGTTGCAATAGCTGTTTTGACCAGCGCGCTCCCACAACCCGCTCCGATTCTGGCCAGAGCTGAACCTTTAGTCAATGTCACTTCCCAAACGCCCATCAATGGCAATGCGACTATCCTGACAAGCCTGCTGGGTTTCTCTGGATGAGATGATGGTCAAAAACAAGCCATCTATCAGGCATACCTCGACGCTTTGAACATCGTTAGCACCGTCGGCGGCAACTGGGGCCCTCAATGGATGTTTGAACCTGATACAATCATTCCAAATCCCATACCCCCTTGGGACCATTTCGGAGCAAAATCAAAGTACACCCAGGATATAAAGGATCAAATAACCAGTAAGCCATTGACCGACGGTTTGGCTTTCCCCACTGATAACCGAGCAGGTAATTTTCTTAAGGGCGCAGGCCCCGAATGATCATTGGAAAATCGGTGATTGGTGGAAGGACCGACATTTTGATATCGCTTGTGATGATCCTGGTGACAAGAACGGTCACAGCTGCAAGAAAGAAGCAAGCCCCGGGGACGAGGTTGAACCGACAAACATGGTGAACGATGGGAAATACCCGCTCATCAACTTCTGTTCCGCGTTCTGGTAGATGAAATCGCTGGCCGAAAGAGTCAAACATGTAGATAATGGAGATTTTGGGTTCTATAAAGATGATGTTCGGACTCTTGTTAGCCAAGGTAAGAGCTTGACCGCCATGCGTTGTTACTGCACCAAAATTTGCAAATTTGGAGGCAGCTGGTTAACTGATGACCAGGGACTGCTTTCTTACATGAGATGCTTCATACGAGTGCGACGGCATCCAGTGTCTCTTCGCCACGGTGTAAGCTGCTCCCGTCTCCCTTTAAATCCCTATATCCTCACCCTACAACCAGAAGCACATTACCTGGACTTCGTTCTTCTCCCTCTAATACACTTAAAGCAATGATCAGACTGAATATGTTTTAGGCCAAGACCGGGAGCTTTTATACTTCAGCTACGCTAATGCAAGCCACCAACTAGGGGACTTTTAGTGTTTCTCTTCCAGTTGCCATAGTAAATCGCGGAGACTATCGGTCAATCTCGCTGTCGCCAAATTATGAAGGCATGAAGATATATAGTCAAAAGTTCAATAGAATTTTGTATTTTTGTATAACATCATTTCTAACGCCACCCACTCACCCAACCCCCCACTCACCCCTAGTGATGCCGCCGCCGTTTTTTGGGCGGAGCTTCGGGCAGTAGATGTGTTATACCATAGGGAGCAAGCGGTCTTCAGTGATCATGGGCAGATTGCCCTCCTCCAAATACTTCTTTGCCTCATCGAGCTCATCGTCGTCGTTTTTATCTAAGCCTCCGCTTGCTAGCCAATTAACGTAGACCTTGTTCCGCTGATCGGCAAGTTCCTCAGCAGCCCGCTTCGCCTCTCTCTTCTGTGTAGCTTCGTCTTCCTTTAACTTCTGAAGCGTAGCCATTGCTTCTTTCATCTTCTGTCGCCGGATAGGATCATTACCGCTGCCTTTTCATGCTTTTGGCCGCCAGAATCGGCACCAAAAAATTGAGCATCTCAATCCGCTGACATAAATTCGCTCAGAAGGCTTACTCCGAATTCACGCGTTATCGATGAAATCTCAGTGTATTGTCAACTCTTTCGCTGTCAGATTCACTGACTTCGTCACTTCAAACAGCTGACGTCGCTTAACTGCTAGATTCGTTGACGTATGAAGCAATGTGAGCATCGATCTCGTCGATGAAACCGAAATTGTGAGGGCGATGAAGTTGAGTGAGACAACGACAGCGGAGTCAGCACAGTTCGAAGCGAAGGAAGTGAATTTGAACATGTTGACGATGTTGACAGTGAGATGCTATAGTGGTTATGATGATTAACGACAGGAAGATCAAATTAAAAGGCAATAGAAGGATTGGCAGTGAAAGGAAATGGGAAGGAAAGAAATGGGAAATGAGGTGTGGGAATGCGCGACGCGTCTCCTTTGTTTACATACTAAATTGTATCATTGTATGGCAAGTATAGGAGAAATCCCAGGCCTCCCCTGCGTAGTGCCTCTTGGCTTGCATTAGCGTAGCTGAAGTATAAAAGGTACCCCAAGACCTGCGCCAAGGGCGAGCCACTGGTATAGCTGCTTATCGATGTCACCGGTGATTTACAACGAACAATATTTGGTATTATAGCTCCGTGTTCGCGGAACCTGTATTGACGGTAGCATCGGTCCTACTACAGACAACCCCTTCGCGGAGCTAAGCAGAAGTACGGCTTGCGTTCGACAACCGCCTAGGTGACGCGTTGGATTACCGACGGCAAGATTGAACAACTTAGGGCACGTCTCAACACAGCTTTGGTGGTAAAAGCCATTGTGGGGCATGAGATTGCGTCCTACAGATATCAAAGCAACGTTGCAGACCCTTTTCAGACCCTCACAGCCGACCAATCGGGCTCGCAGGCTACTTTCGCACAGCGCTACGGAAGAAAAGGATAACATTAATCGTATCTAGGGTTTTGAATGTCTTGAAGAGAGCCGTTCCGCCCTATGGAAAAAGACACCATAGGAAAGCTTTTTAGAACGCGTGACTCGGGTCCAAAAAATAGCCTGTATCATGATTTCAAATCGTCTACTCCCTCTTTGGGCGAATCCCGAGATTGATGGTTTCGCAATGCTTTCATACGGTAGCCATCATATCCACCATCTCACAGCCACACCAAGCCGCCGGCCCAGTGCCCGTCTGCACTGCTGCTGCCCTAACAGCGTGTGGGTGATCGCCGCCACTCATAAGCACGGAGAAAAATCCAAAGGCACCATAGCAAATACCCGACATCGACAATTCTTTCTTGCAATTACCATGTCCCCTCGTCGTTATTTAGCAGCTTCATAGATATCTCACCGAGACCGCTACCTGCTTTGACTGTGTCAGGCGCTGGCAGGAACAGCACATCGATCTCGTTGTCGATGATGACAAGAGCTTGCAGGAACTCGATCTCGGCCAATTGAGTCGTTCTGAGAAAATCCCCTATGGCTGCGAAAGCTGATGGTCTTGTGGGAATATGTGCAGAGGACGTCGGGCGTTGAGTCTGCTTATCTGTCGGATGGAAGCTTACATCGAGCATCGGCTTAGCGGAAAACCGTCTGAGGTTCAGTCTCGTACGAAATTACTGGAGAGCAGCTGTTATCGACGACCGCATATTTCAACCATGCATGTTTTGCCTGGCAAACGTATTGATGGCGGTTTTAGACCAACAATAAAGAACACGCACACAGCAGCCACCTCAGGGCCACTGTGGCGATCAAGGTTATGTGCCAATAGCCCAAATCTAGCACTGCGGCGGCTCGGGCATATACCAAGAAGCATCTATTTCCCTTCCTCCTTCTGACTCACTGCATCATCGCATTCCACGATTTACTCTCCAGCCATCTCATCCGACATGGAGTCTTAAGAAGACTACTGACCGCCGATACTTCGGACAGTGTCAACGCTGGAAATGGACTCGGAGAATCTTGTGGGTACACGTCTCACGCCCACTGAAATTTCCTATAGCGGAATGGTGTATATCAGAGGCTGGTCCGCGGAAAGACTCATGACTGGTAATGCAAGCAAGGCACGTCTCAGAAACCTGGGTACTTTCTTGTTCAGTTCCATGATCTCAGTCTAAACCTTAAAACCTCGTATAGCGAGCCAAATATTAACCCTGCGTATTGGATTATCATGTTCTACTAATGCAAATCTCCCTAGCTAGTAGGACCATTAGCTGGGCCGACAATATCAAAGTTCACGACATCAATGACACCAAAAGGAGCCCCGGCCTGATCCGGTCCATCGTCCGACGGATCATCCGGATCCGGATCCGCCTCCAATATTTCGCGCCCATAATCGTCCTTTGAGACCGGGTAATCATGGCATTGATTATACACAGCTGCGCGATCAGAGGTCAGCTTTCCATGCATCTGTCACTTAAATAGTACCGAGCACACTTACTGGCGGCATAAAACGCATAATTCGGCGCATTCGAAAGCGCTAGCTTTGCACTCAAGCGCCACGCCTTATTGATATCGTAAACCTCCGGCTTCAGATACGTGAT